>Ga0335081_10003641_pt1 | contig 24257 bp, 16 predicted proteins | sample Lox_Sample_35_FD_206713 | JGI IMG/M metagenome (GOLD analysis project Ga0335081, IMG submission 206713) | Soil microbial communities from Loxahatchee National Wildlife Refuge, Florida, United States - Lox_Sample_3.5 | ecosystem: Environmental > Terrestrial > Soil > Wetlands | place: USA...
GAACCGTGCAGCAGTGGCTGGGCCACAGCGATATGGAATCGACGATGCGTTATCTGAAGCCATCGCGCAGTGAGAAGGTGCGAGAAAAGGTGAATGAGATTTTCGCTTAATGGCTCGCAGGGCTTTCAACCACGAGCTAAGGGTTGAGTTGTGGATCGGAGATCCGGCCGAGATTCGGGCGAAGCGAGTGCCCAAGCAGAAGAGTTCGGCAGGATGCGCAGCTATTAGCGCGACTGATGTCGGAGAATCACTTTCCGCGGATTGGGTGCCTGAGGCCGAGAACGGGGATCTGCGGCAACTTCTGTGGCATCGGCACCGCATGGTGCAAGCGCGGCAACTGCCTTAGGGTTTCGATTCGTCTGGCGGGGCTACGTGATGGTCAGGGCGATGGCTTGGCTGGTTCCGCCGCTAGTGCAGCCGAGGTTGCCGGTGTTTCCGCTTGGAGTGTTGATGGTAACGCTGGCCGTCCCTGGGCCCGAGATGACTGCGGTTGTGAGCGTGACCTGCAACTGGGAGCTGCTCAGGACCTGCGTGCTCAAGGTTGTCCCGTTGATAACCACGACTGAGGACGACACGATATGACTGCCATTCACGGTGAGCAAGAATCCCTGCTGCACTTGCGCGAATGTGACTGTGGCGACCGAGAGAGAGGAAATGGACGGGGCGGGACGGGCACTTCCGCAGAGGGGATTGAGGGCGTTGCAGCCTTGCAGGACAAGCATGGCGAGCAGCAACGTGCTGAGCGGTCGTAAAGATGCGTGAATTCGTTTCATCATTAATGATGCGTGCTATCCCGTCTCCGGCAAATCTTTCTCGTTCGCCTCAGCCCTTGGATCTGTACCCGGGGAGACGCTTTTGCTCCGCCGACCTTGCTGTCTGGTCAACAGGGGTACGATGCTTTCGGATTCTTGCACCCCATTTTCCGTTCCATCGAGCAAACTCTTCGCTGTCTTTAGACCTCTGATGTCATCATGTACTCTTCTGACCGTTTGCCTTTGCTCGATCTTTATACTCAATGATGAGTAGCCAACGAGGCACATGGGAACTGTCAAAACGACCTATTTCATCGAGATTGCTCGGGTAATGTAAGCCAGCCATAACGCTCAAAACCCATCAATGAGCGATATGGGATTTATCGCCAACCTAGGGATTTGTCTAGTGGCAAAAAGCCGCACACTGCCCTATGAATCTTGTGGAGCCAAGTCTGCTAACAGACTCCCGAACGGTACAGGAGAGTACCGCAGCGGCAGTTCCAGCATGTATGCAATCTTGAAACGCCAGAATTGCGAGTGGAGACGTTTTCGAGGTTCAGTTTCCTGGGCACGAAAGGACGATCCCATGTCATCATCGCGTCAACGGAAGTTTTACATCTCAATAGCAGCTGGCGTCGTGTTCCTAAGTTTTACTGGTTGCAGTTCTAAAGAACAAGCGACACAAAAACCGGAACCGTCCGCAACGGCGACCGAAGCAGCACCGGATGAATCGCTACAATCGGCGGACAGCGCGGCTCCCGGATATTCGCTCCATCTACCCCCCAGCTTCGGTCGCTGGACAGGCGATTGGGACGAACTGGCGAAGCACAACATGCTGCGTATGCTGGTTCTCTACAACAAGACAGGATTCTTCTATGACAAGGGACAGCCACGTGGTGCAGTTCCCGATATGGCAGAAGAGATGGAACGCTACGTGCACCAAAAGCTGAAGACCCGGGCGAAGAAATTCAAAGTCGTGTTTATTCCGGTATCACCGGCGCAGTTGGAGAAATATCTGAACGATGGGTCTGGAGATCTTATCGCCACCAGCATTATCGTGACTCCCGAACGAGAAAAACAAATGGAATTCACGATACCGATTCTGTCGGGCGAGTACGCGAAACTGGTGGTGGTCACTGCCAAGAACGCACCGCAGATTGCGAGCCTTGACGATCTGAGTGGTAAGGAAATTTATGTCAATCCAGTCACTCTTTCCTACAAACTCCTCAAGGAACAGAGCCAGAAGTTGAAGCAGGCGGGCAAGCCTGAGATCAGCGTCAAGGAATCCGATCCCAACCTGACGGACGAAGACTTGTTGGAAATGACCAATGCCGGGGTCATTCCGGCGACGGTTACGTTTAGCTACCGTGCAGGCCTCTGGTCGGCGGTTCTGCCCGACATCATCATTCACTCCGACATCCCCCTGAGCGAAGGTGTGAACCTGGCCTTTGCAATGCGCAAGAACAGCCCACAACTAAAAGCAGTGATGGACGATTTCTTGAAAGATCATCGTCAAGGCACGGTTTTCGGCAGGATCATGTTTCAGAAGTATTACGCGAAAAAGAAGTTCATCAAGAATGCCACTTCACGGCAGGAACTCCGGAAATTCGAGTCGTACGTGAAGTACTTCCAGAAATATGCGGCTGAATACAATTTTGACTACCTGATGCTCGCCGCCCAGGGATACCAGGAGTCCAAGCTTCAGCAGGAACTTGTCGGCCCTCGTGGCGCGGTCGGAGTCATGCAAGTCCTTCCGCGATATGCGGCGGCGCGTCCCATCAACATTCCCAATGTCCGACAAGCGGAGCCGAACATTCACGCGGGCACAAAGATGCTGGCGCAGATCGCTAAGACGAACTTCAACGATCCCGCCATTACTCCCATCAATAAAACCCTATTCACCTTCGCGGCCTACAATGCCGGACAGAACCGCATTGAGGGCCTGCGCAAGCAGGCGGCGGCAGAAGGGCTCAATCCGAACGAATGGTTCGGCAATATGGAGATTATGGTTGCCAAAAACATCGGGCAGGAAACGGTGCAGTACGTCAGCAATGTCTACAAGTATTACGTTGCCTACAAGATGGCAGTCGAACAGCGACAGCTACGGTCTGAGGCTATGACGAGAACCGCGGGACCGTAGAAGCATCCTCGAAACGGCGTTTGGACCTAGCGTGTCCCAGCAGGAAGATTGACTCGTTCACTAGGCGAATGGGGAAGCAATGAAGCGACGGGTTACCTTCCTGAGAAAGAAATTGCCAATGGCTCAGTCGTATTCTCGCACTCCGCGATCAACGCGGACACTATACGTCAAGCGGCCGCAGATGGTCCGGCCCCCTCTCGTAGCAGCCACAATTCCTTGGTTGGCGTATTAAATCGCGCAGCCCCACAATCCAGGCAAACCAATACCACCGGGAACGTTAAGACGCCGGGCCCGGTACCACGTGTAGGGCTGGAGAAATGGAGCGTTACCTCCCCGGTGAATTCAGCCTCATTCAGCGACGAGCATCGTGGGCAAGACATGACACTCCCGGCTGACGTGTTGCGGTACCGTAGCTGCCTACAATCAAAAGCCATGTCGTCAATCGGCTCATAAAAGAGAGGCGTCGAATCATCACTGCAACAGGTTTACGAAGTTCAGCGCGAATTCAAACTGGCAATAAGTGCAGGAATTGCGGTAAAAAGATCCGATATTGCGGGCTAGCACCCAGACTGGTTGACGAAATCAGCTCTGGCTGTTGAAAGAGTCCAGTTTCCTCCCAAGCTCTAAAATTTGAGGGATACAGAATGCCTAGAAAATTGGGAGCGCAGTTTGTTGGGCGTTCCCAACGCGATGTTTGCTTTTGCGAATCTTGCGCTAAGGAGTTTTTCAATAACCACGCCCGTTGACTACAACCGTCACTACAGCGCGAGCCGCGAGACACAACTCCTCCTCGATTCTTAGCTTCGCGTACTTCGTCCCGCGACTCGCACCGTTACTCGGTATGCGCAGTTTTCCAGCTGAAGTCGTAACGGAATCCGATGGCCGCAGCTTGCGATATGTCTTTTCCCGCGGCATCCACCGAGTCACCGAGCCTCGTTTCTACGAACGCGTACCCGGACTTTGAGATGTGCCATTCGGCGCCCAAGATCCCGTACCGCGTCTTAAAGTCCGAGTTGATGACAGGACTAAGGTCAAACGGTATGTAGTCCTCAAAGCCCAGGACCGCGGCGAACTTCCCGAACTTCAGTCTCGAGTAGATCTCGACTCCGTTAGCCGAGAATCCTACGGCCACGGATTCCGGGCCTCCTCCCGGGTTGGGAATGAATGCGATATCGCCATTGGTTTGCCGCGCCCAAACGGCGCCCCACTCCAGATTGCGCCAATTGCCTTTCCCGCCCAACGTCCAGTAATCCGTGTGACCACCATTAAAGACCGCCTGGTTAAGCTGCGGGTTGAAGTAGGTCTTGTTATAGGCTCCGCCAATCTTCAGCCCTGGAAGCACCGTCGCCTGAACCGAAAAACCGAAACCATTGAAGGCCTGCGGAGTGTCGGCAGTGCGTAACTGTCCCTGCGCGCCAAATTCAATAATCTTGGCCAATTTCACGTGGTACATGATGGCTTGGTCAACGCGTCCAGTACCGGATTGCCCGCCATCCGTCCCAGCAACATAAGTTGTGGTGGACGTGCCGCCAAACACGTTGAAGCGGTCCGTCGTGTATCCCGCGATGTCGTAGTGGGTAGAGTTCTCTTTACCAAAAGACAGGCGTCCAAAGCGGCCGAAGTCGACGCCAAGGAAACCAAGCCGTGCCCCGAAAACAGACGTCGTGTCCTGATTGAGCACACCGAACCCTTCCGCCGTGGTTGCACCGGCATTAAACGTGGTTTCACTTCGAACCAGGTTCACCCCCCACTCGCCGGTGGCAAATACCTTGATGGGTCCGAAGGTGGAGAAATTGATCCCCACGCGGCTGGCATTGTCCTGTACCTGTGCTCCGGAGTCCGAAATGCTCACAATGTTACGGAGGCTCCCGTACGGATTGAACATTCCGAAATAGTGCACCTCGGGATTGGTCCCGGTTGTGACGGTAGCCAAGTCCGCGCTCTGGTCGGCTGTGTCGGTATACGCATTCACTTTGACCGATACCTTAGCTGATCGCGATGCGCTGCCGGTACCGAACTGACCCCCACAGCCTTCTGTCACCCATACTCCCTGCGCGTCATACCCCCAATTTCTGCCTAGCAGACAGGCGTTTTCGCCCGTTGGCCGCAACAGTACTACGCCCGCACTGGTATCGGCGGCACACTGCTGCCGCTGACCACCTGTAGAAACGCAGGTAACGACTGACGAAACGCTTACCTGTGTCGAGTTTTCTTGTGCACTTGTACTTAGGACTGAACCGAGAACAAGTACTGGGAGCGCGAAGTACCTTCTAAGATTCATACTTTTCTCCTCGACGCAACATTGCCGCCTTTTTGCTCAAGCACGGTAAAACTCAAATTGTGAGGATGGCCCAACGGTTGACTGGCTAAGCCTCGGACATGTAAATCCACGTGTATCTAGAGGACACCGGTGTAACCGGCGATTACCGCACTCATACTCCAGACTTGAACGAGTGGCCACAAAAGGATGGGGTTTAAGAGCAATGACGATCTGCTATAACAACCAGGGCGAGTCCACCACTGTGGCGCACCCATCCTCTTGCTCCTGCAAGACACGATCACCTAGCCTTACGCTCGCGACGAGGAGCTATAATTTATTGAGGTCGTCGTCCTTGTAGTACTTCGTACCCTGCAGCGTCAACTGGAGGGCAAGACCATTCTTGGTTATCTGATAGACCCAAACGCCGGGGGCAACTTCGACTGCTCCCGAGAAAGCTCCGCCCTTGTCTCCGGCTTTGGCTGCGGCATCAGTTTGTGCTGAACCCGACCAGCCCGAGTCGAGGAACTGAGATAGCGCTTTATCGTTCTCGAACAAGAAGATTACCCGATAGTCCTTTACTCCCACCCCCAGACCGGCGCCGGCCGAAATCATCTTCATGAAGGTTTCCTGCTTGGTCTGCGAGTTTACGGCGATTCCTGAGCCTCGTGCTGTACTCAAAAGCAATAGGTTCGTTCCCATGTTATTGAAGACGGCGTATCCGGCAGATTTTTCGATAGCCGCTTTGGCTCCGGGTGCATCTTTGTACAATTCTTGCAGTGTTTGACCCGCCATTTTGCGAGTCTTTTCGCGTTTTTTGTCGGGCGAATCTCCGGCGCTCGCCAACCCTTCAGCGAGCAGGATCACAGCGAGGCCTAAAGTAATTATTCGGAATCTCATACTGCTCTCCTTAAGTATGTGGGGCCGCCGATTGCGCGCTTCTGGGTATTGCTCGGCTTCGGGTCCTTGGGTGTCAGAAGTCACTTTCCGAATGCAACGTCTTATCGTAATTAAAGCCTATCCATATCCTGCGTGACAGCCACGCAGAAGCTCCAATGTTAAAAGCATCGAGTCCACCATCCCCGGAGATATGCCACGTGTGAACCCTTTCAGGCAGCTCGTCGGACCCTGCCGATGTGTGTGGTGACTTGCGTCGCAGGCGACATCCTCAACATCTTTCCCTTTCGGGTAGAGGTTCATAGTTCAGCCGGACTTACTTTCGGCTACTTAGCAAAACGAACCGCCCAGCGGTTATTCGCTGGGTCAATTTCCTCGTCATGGGAGAGGAATGACATGGAATGCCGTCTAATAAAAGCATCTTTGAACCATAAAGCTGGTGGAAGAAACGCAGCAACTGTCTGAAGTGATAGCGCTTATTGCAATTGTTTAGAGGAGCCAACTCTAAAAAGGCCGTCTTGAGCAAAGGAACCTACAGTGCGCCCCGCATGGTAAAGATAGAGTTGTAGGAGATCAATCCGGGGAACAACGGCGGTGCCGTTTCGGGCGCTGCTCCTTGCGCTCTCTTTTCTCGGTGTCTAAAACGCCAGCTTAGCTGCTAACTGACCCACGCGCGCACTGACCGCCGTGCTGCTGATAACGCCGAAAGTTGGAGATGTGAAATTAGTGTCCGGCGGCGCAAATTGCGGATGATTCAGAGCGTTGTAAAACTCGGCCCGAATTTGAAGACTGCTTTTCTCGTGCGGCCAATTCAATGCAATGCTCTTTGACAAGGCGAGATCTATGTTCGCCTGACCTGGCCCGTCTACGATTCCAGTCGCGCTGTTCCCAAATCCGGTGCCGATGCCATCCGCACCGATGATCGGCGGATTCGTGAAACAGGCGGCATCAAAATAGCTGCTCAACTTCGATTCCAATGACCCGCCCCTAACCAACTGGCCCTTTGAGCAGCTGCCACTTAGTTGCGCCCGGTCCGCAGTCATTCCGAAAACGTTGTTGGCATTGGTGTCTGAGATGGTCAGAGAACTGCCAGATTGAATCGTAACTATAGAGGCAAGGTCCCACCCTCCGAGAATCGCCCGCCGGAGTCCGGCGGACGGACTGGGCAAACTCCATGTTTCGCTAAGAACGAATCGATGAGTCCGGTCGGTGCTGGCTCGTCCCCATCGCTGCCTGGGGGAGTTTTGATCTCCCAGCGTCAGCGCATTTCCGGACGACGTTGAGTTGATGTCGGCACCGTCAGTGTCCAGAATCTTGGAGAAGGTGTAGGAAGCTAAGAATTGAAGGCCATGGCTCAGGGACTTGGTCAAGCTAGCTTCGAGCCCGTTATACCAGGAGTTCCCAGCAGATTCCATCTCGCGAAGTGAATCGGGACGTATCCCCAGAATGGGAACCCGTAGCGCAATGTTGGCCAACGTGTTCGACGTGACATCCCTGATCGGATTCTGTGGGGATGCGGCCATCGCTTGATTCAGGGAACGGAAGCGTTGCAGATGTGTTCCCTTGGCGCCGACATACCCGACCTCCAGCAACAAGTCCTTGGCTAATTCTCCCTGGACGTTTAATGAGAACTGTTGGACGATTGCCGGGCGAAAATTTGGGGCTAGAGTATTGACCGAAGACGTGGTGGTCGGAGAATAAGGTACAAACATCGGAAATGACGTCGGCGTCGGAAAAGGCTGTGCAAAGGGTGCTTGAAATGTCGCGCCCGCGTTTGTCAGTCCGGTGTTGATTCGGGTCGCAGAAAATGGCGCAGCCAACACGGATTGAGTCGCGGCATTCCCTGTTGGCCTGGAGTAGTAGATGCCGTACCCTCCTCGCAACACTAGCCGACTGGTCGTTGGCAAAATTTGCCACGCGAAGCCGATCCGAGGAGAGATAGCGTTCTGCCCATCACCGAATGTTCCAAACGTATTGTTCGCACGGGCTACTTCGGAAGGTAGAACGCCCGGGAAATTGGAGGAGACGATGTAGCCGGCGAGACTCCCAGTTGGCGGTGGGTTAGCATCCGCCTTGTTGAAATCAAAACTCGAGTTCCTCCCTAGCGAGTCGCCGAATTGCCCCAATCGTTCGTAGCGCGCGCCGAGATTTAGTGTCAGCGACCGCCTGATCCGATAGTCATCCTGCATAAATGCCGAGCCTTCCCGCACTCCAAACTCACGAATCAATAGCCCGAAGATGTCAGACGATGCATAGACATTGCTAAACATTCCCGTCCCGTTGCCGTTTTCATTGAGGCCAAGCAGAAAATCGGGCCAGCTAAGAAACTGCACGAATGATCCAAATCCAGCGAAGTCAAGATTATCTTCCAATCGGGTAAGCGAGCCACCGACTTTCACGGCATGGGAGTGTTTAAGAAAACCAAGAACATCATTAAAGACGAAACTGTTTTGCGTATAAGTTCGAGGAACCACACTGGTCATGCTAAGGGAGCCAAGAATATCGAGGCTCGGCAGTTCATTGTTCTTATTCATTTCGCCTTCAGATACTCCGACATCGGACCATTTGAATGGGGCATCGGCCTCCATTTTGGTGCTTGTACGAACGAAGCCAATCCTTACCTGGTTGAGCGAGGCATTACTTAGCATGTAGGTGTGAGCGAGCGAGAACACAACGAACTCGGAACTGCCATGGCTATCGAACCCATGCGTGTTACCCACCGCGGTGAAGGCACCGCCGGGGAAAGTTACCAACTGATCGGTGTGTGCAACAAAGAATCGTGCTGCGAGTTGACTTTTCTGCGAAACCACGTAGTCGAGGTTCCCTGATCCCTGATCTTCCGCGAAGTTACAAGGTTGCGTGAAGGCTGAAAAACCGCTGCTGGTAAACGGTTTCGAGGGATCAACCGTTTGAGGTGTCGGAATCAGAAAGCTGCCGTCGGGCAATTTGAAATTCAAGAGAGCCAGAGCGACGGGATTGATATTCGATCCGTCAGAATTAATCGCGACGCCTCCCAATGCACCTTCTAAGCCGCCGAATTGTTTCCCAAGGGTCATGGCCGATCTGTCATTGGTGAGCGGTGGTTCGCTCAAGGTTGCGGTACAAGCAATCCGGGCTTGGCCGGCAGCTGTTCCGTTCACCTGCCGCGTGCCCTGATAGGAGGTAAAGAAAAGCAATTTGTTTTTTTTTATCGGTCCGCCGCCCGCAAATCCGAACTGGTTCTGCTTAAGGTTGGGGCGCTGCTGGCCGGTCATGTTCAAAAAGTAATCGTTGGCATTGAGAACATCGTTGCGTAAAAACTCGAAAATCGTCCCGTGATATTCGTTGCTACCCGACTTCGTGATCACGCTGACATTCGCTCCCGCACCACGCCCGAATGATGCATCGTAAATTCCAGTCTGCACCTTGAATTCTTCCAGCATGTCCGGATTGGGAATGGGAATCCCCCCGCTTATCGAGCCGGAACCCTGGACATCACTGACGCTGATTCCGTCCAATTGCCAGTTATTGTCATAGGATCGTGCTCCGTGCGCGAAAATCCCATCATTGGATTTCCCGATTTGTGAGAGTGCTGTGGCCCCGGTTCCAAGTTCTCCGGCGTTGTAAACTCCGGTTGTTACTCCCGGAGAAAGCCCGGCTATCTGGGTGAAGTTTCTTGTTACCAATGGCAAGGCGCTCACTGTGTCGTGGTTCACCACTCTTCCCAGTGCAGAGGCATCGAGTTCAACCATTCGGGAATCGGCTGAAACCTGCACCTGTTCGACTCGATTCGTGAGTTCGAGATGAAGTTCGAGCCGAATCGTGTCGGTTACGTAAACATGAATGTCCGGTCGACTCACAGGTTTGAAGTCAGCCTTGCTTGCCCGCAACACATACGTCCCAGGTTGCAGTAATAAGAAATCGAATCGGCCAGTGTTGTCCGAAGTTGCAGACTTCTCTTCAGAACCACCTTGTTTTGTAAGGTGGAGAATGACACCCGGGAGCACAGCTCCGGAGGGGTCCAGTGTCTCGCCCGTGAGTCCTCCGGTGGCGACGGTCTGACCGTACATAGTTCGGTAGGAGAGCACCACAAAAGTCAGAGCAACCAAAGGCAGCAACCCGCAGCGACGCCAAAGCGTATGATGTTCATGTGAACCACTACTCATGACGATCCTTCGCGCGAGGTCTGTGCGGCTACGGAGTGCACGGCCGAGCCGCTGACTTCTAACTTTGCCTTTCTTTTACTGGACACTACCATGGCCAGTTCCGAACAGAGTAAGGCGTTGCCCTCAGATACTCAACCGCAGAGTAAGAGTCTCAGGATGGTGCCTCGTACTTTGACTAGCGTGACCTGTCAGTCTTACCAGTATCCACGCTGCCTATACGTTGAAAGTTCTTGAATCGGTCCCGCTATTGGAGTACTTTGCCTACGTCTGAGGAATCGGTGATGACCGCAGACACCCCAGCCGTCGTACCCTGCCTATGCGTGGGTCCGCATACGTTTGGACTACCTGGCCGAGCCATGAAGTGTGCACTTTCCCTCCGCGTGTTGCTTGCGACGCTTGCGTGCATTGTCTCGTTGCACCCGTTTGCAGCGGCACAGACGAAGGAAGTTCGACGGATTCTGATTCTGAACGAGGTGGGCCCTTCTTATCCCGGGATCGCCATCATCGATCAGGGAATCCAATCTGCGCTGAATGATTCACCTTATAGCATTGAGTTCTATTCCGAGTTCTTTGATACCACGTTGTTCCCCGATCCGGCGGTCCAGCACGAATTTCGCGATTTCTACGTTCGGAAGTATCAGAATCACAGGCCAGATGTAATTATCACGGTCGGGCCCACCCCGCTCAAATTTATCAAGGAGGTGCATCAAAGAGTCTTCCCGGGAATTCCCATTGTTTTCTGCCTGCCAACTCTAATTGCGCCGGGCTCTTCAGTTGTTGATTCTGACTTTACCGGTGTCGAAAATGATCAGCGACCGGCCGAGACTCTGGCTGTAGCCTTGCGCCTCCAGCCAAACACGAAGCACGTGATTGTTTTAAACGGGGGTGTAGCGCCTTTCGACAAAGCGCAGTTAGCCTTCGTCAAGCAAGAACTAGAAGCTTTCTCAGACCATCTCGACATTGCGTATGTGACAAATCTCGCTATGCCGGATCTGCTGGAGCATCTCAGGCACTTGCCGAATCACTCTCTGGTTCTTCTCACCTCATATTCGCAGGATGCGGCTGGAGTCAAGTTCAAATCGAACGAGACAGGCCCCATGATTGCCGCCGCAGCGAATGCGCCGGTCTTTAGTTTATTCGACATTTACATAAACCATGGAGAAGTGGGTGGCTATCTTTCAAGCCTCAACGGGCAAGGGAAAGTGGCTGGAAGCATGGCGCTGAGGATCCTCCGAGGGGAAAAGCCGCAGGACATCCCCAGGGCAAGAGGCGTAACCGACTTTATGTTCGATTGGCGAGCCATCAAGCGCTGGGGGTTAGTGGAAAAGGAAATTCCTCCCGGCAGCATCGTGCTGAATCGCCAGTTCACGGTCTGGGAATCTTACAAGTGGTACATCATTGGCGGCGTTGCTCTGTTCTTGGGGGAAGCAATACTCATTTTGGCGCTCGCATGGCAGCGAACGAGAAGGAGAAAGAGCGAGAGGTACAGTAGAGAAGTGGTCCTCCGCTCGCCAGTAGCCATGGTAGTCACCCGCGGAACGAAGCGTCAGATCGAGCTGATCAACATGAAGTTTTCGGAACTATTCGGCTACACTATTGAAGACGTGCCAGACGAAGACCACTGGTGGCCTCTTGCGTACCCCGATGAAGAGTACCGGGAAACGATCAGAGGAAAATGGCAACGTCGCGTGGAAAAAGCTGTAATGGAAAAAACTGACATTGAACCGTTAGAGGCGAGTGTTCGCTGCAAGGATGGTTCGTATCGCCACATAGAATTTCACTTTGCTGCCTTCGAAGACTCCAATCTAATAAAGTTCGTGGACTTAACGGGCCGCCGCCAGGTGGAGGTTCAACTGCGTGAGAGCGAGGAGCGTTTCCGGCTGGTTGCAAACACCGCACCGGTAATGATTTGGACGGCCGGAACGGACCAAAAATACAGTTACTTCAACAAGCCATGGCTGGACTTCACCGGTCGCCCACTTGAAGCGGAGCTTGGCGACGGTTGGACCGAGGGTGTTCACGCGGACGACTTAGGCCCCTGCCTGCAAACCTACACGGAAGCATTCGACCGAAGAGAGTCGTTTGAAATGCAGTATCGGTTCCGGCGACATGATGGGCAGTACCGCTGGGTTTTGGATACTGGCGTACCGAGATTCAACGCGGATGGCACCTTCGCGGGCTACATCGGGTGTTGCATCGACATCACCGAACGAAAGCTCGCCGACGAAGCCATGTCCACCATAGGCCGCAGGTTGATCGAAGCCCACGAAGAGGAACGGACCTGGATTGGCCGAGAGCTTCATGACGATATCAATCAGCGTCTCGCTTTGTTGGCGGTCGAACTGGATCGATGGGGTCAGCACTCTCCTCCCACCGAGCCGCTCAGCGAGAAGGTTCGCCATGCGCAAGAGCGTATCACCGAGATTGCCAGGGACGTGCAAGGTCTCTCCCATCGCTTGCATTCGTCGAAGCTTGAATATCTGGGCCTCGCCGGAGCGGCCAACAGCTTCTGCAAGGAACTGTCAGAACAGATGAAAGTTGAGATTCAGTACAACCATTCGGAAATCCCGGGCACGCTATCCAAGGAAGTCTCTCTTTGCCTGTTCCGAGTTCTACAGGAGGCGTTGCAAAACGCTGTGAAGTATAGCGGGGTTCGCAGTTTCACAGTGGATCTGAATGGTACCGCGGAGTCGATCGAGCTTACAGTGTCGGATACGGGATCGGGCTTTGAAGAGCAACATGCTTCTACGCGCCACGGCCTGGGATTGATCAGCATGCGTGAGAGGCTGCAATTGGTGCACGGTGAGTTTTCTGTGAAATCGAAACCCGGGGCTGGCACCACGATCCGCGCTCGCGTTCCCCTCAGAATTGGCGAACGCCGTGCCATGGCCGGCTGACGCGCTCTCCACAAGACGCTTGCAGAATCCTGCCGTGAGATCCCCCTTTCTTGCTCATTGATCTTCATGAAGTCACGATCACCTTCGGCATAGTTTGCGCTCGGACCGGATTTGGTTACGAGCGCTAGTGGATAGTTTCCACGGCCACATCCTCCCGATAGTTACAAACTGGGTTTGTGCTCGACGTGGAGCGGCGTATGAGATTCAAACGCAATACAACCCGTCACGACCAGGTGACCCATTTGAGTGAAACAGCCCGCCTCTAGTCTCCGGCCATGATCATACAATTACCCAGCCATGTGGTAGGTCATGGTATTGAAAATGCCGCCCTTGATCCCAGGTCTAAGAGCGGCTCTGAATGAGGTTAGTGTTGGAGTAGTTAACGCTATTGTGGACTCTTCCATCGCCAGACGGACACTCCACAGAATGCCAGTTTGTTCAGAATTTGTCATTGGCCACAAAGAATATGAAGAATTCAGTAGCACAGGACTTTACTGAGTGTGTGAGTACGTACGACTACAGCCAATAAATAAAGAGGAGTCATACTGATAGAACACACGCTGGGAATTCAAACATGTTTGACATACTGATCTGCCAGGCCTGCCAGTTTCATTACATCGCAGTAGCGGCTTAAAGTACACAGTCTCGCAAGTCCCCTTGTCTCAGCAGTGAAATAATGGTTCCTTGCGCGCGATAGGTTCAGGAGCTACGGGAAGAGATCCTCCCAATAACTGCGACTACAGAATGTAAGGCACTCCAGCGGAGCCGAACAAGTTAGACGCGAAAAGCCGTTTCCAGAGGCTGGAAGCCCGTTGCCAAGCATAAGGATGAACGCCAGATGCCATTGACAAGCATATTGACGCCGAAGCAACAGAAGATCGTGGAGTTGCTGCTTGCGGGATGCGATAACCAAGAAATAGCAGACCAGCTAGGCATTGCAGCAAGAACAGTCAAAGCCCACTTTAATAGAATGTTTCTTCGTTGGCAGATACGGGGGGGATATAAGCGTACAAAACTTGCCATGATGTTCGCTGTGCCAGACACCCAAGTTTTTCGCAGCCAATTGACCTCACGGCAACAGGAAATCACGCGATTGGTTGCACAGGGACTCAAGAACGACGAGATTGCAGCGAGCATGGGCACTTCAGAACTGACTATTAAGAACAGATTGCGTGATGTGTTCGATGAAACCGGTATGAGTAACCGTACGGAATTGGCGATCTGGTTCGTCAGCCACGGAGGATCACTTCGCGGGGTGACTGAGAATGAGTCCCTATGTTCTCGGTCCGCAGAAGACAATCCGCCAGCTCAGCAGACGTGAGTGAATGCAATCGACTCGTTAGGATGTATTATCGCTACCGTCCGGTGTACCGGTTATCAAATAACACAGATCATTCAGACATGTGAAGAACATCAGCACCGATAACTTCTTGTGGCGTTCCCATTCGCGATTGGAGATAGGTGGTGATGTACGTCGACAATGTGTACGAGTACTACGTCGCCTACGAACCACAGCCCAAGCGGAACGAAGCAGGTTAATGTCGTGCGAAAACTAGACACTGCTCGGAAGTGAAAGCGCAACATTTAGTGTCACAACCGCCATGCAAGACAAATCAAACGTTCATCGGGGTGAGCCCGTAGCATCGGGCGAGATCATTAATGTTGGTCCGTAGGGCCGCCCAGTAGCGTTGTGGCTGAGTGCCATAACTTCCACGCGTCATAACTTGGTTGACGCGCCGTGCGCTGTCCATGATCTGCTCCATCTGGACTCGGGTTTCCATGTAGTTGGAGGTCGGATCAAACTTGCGTCGGAGACGGTTTGTAGACCGATTCAGGTCGTCAAGAGCGTCTTCCAAATCGTCCTTCGTCTGATTCGCTTGATCTTGGCGCGATTGCGCATTGGAGGGGTTCGCCTGACGGCGTCGGGTGGTCGTCCCGCTGTTCTGTGCTGATTGCGCCTTCGACCGTGCGTCGTCACCGCGGGTATCCAAGTATTTTCGGAATTCGTCCACACCGTCTTCTACTTTGCGGATGCGGTCGGCTACTTGCGGTTTTGTGAACGTTTGAGCATTGGCAAGTTCTGCACCAAAAGTCCCAATGAGTGCGCAGGCCAACACAGTGATCAATTTTGGTGTCATTGAGTTACCTTCCACACGGGTGCCTGACCGAGTTCTCGCGGTATGGCGGGAATCGCATCGCGCGATTACAAGTCGTATGCCAGGATATGAGAACTGCCAAGAAAGACGGCAGAAGCACCCAAGCGCCTTCGATTTTTGCCCTGGCAGCGCCCAGACGGCGACGACGAATCGATACGGCCCAAGAGCAAAGGCTGTGCAAATGCACCATGGTTCACATCGGCGATGTCGGGCTCGATACAGGAGCAGACTTCTCAAGCGTGCTTAAACTCTTTCGTAAATCGTCAACAAGCTTCGCTGTAGGTCTTTGGCCGAGAGCCGGTCCTACTTCCTTCGCAGTCCACAATGGTGTCGTGCCTAAGGTCGGTGTGTCCCCGCCAGCGAATATGGTTAATTCTTCGCTCACCCGTTCCATCCTCGTTGGCTTTGATGAAGAGTACTCCGAAACCACTATGACGAGGTCAGCCGAGTCCACGTCGTCGACAAGGTGAAAGTGTCCCCATTTTGCGAGCGCCTTCTTGAATGTCTGCGCGCTCTTGCTGGTGGGGTACAACACGAATGACTCGCCTACTACCAACACTGTTCTTGCAGTCAGGAGAATCCGGATGGTTTGAGGAAAAGCCTGATAAGGCTTTACCTTCTCTGGGACGGAATTGACTTGAGGTATTCTCGCCTGACCCGATGCGCTAGCGCAGCTGCCTAGAATCAAGAGCCACGTCGTCCAATAGGCTGCTCTCCACATGGAAGGCTCCTTTTGCTGCAAAGCGATGTTGAAAATCACAATCCGGGTTCGTTGTATCCGCCGAAAGGAAACGGCTTCGAAGGCAACAAACTTAGGGTTAATAGCTTTACTCAGCCCAGTGCAAATACAAACTAGCAACATATCTAGGAAACCCTAAAAATACTCTCGCCGGTCTTTTGGTCATTGCCACAAAAAGCCGTTCCTCTCGACTCTCAGCCCAAGTCCGGGCGTCAGGTTCCACCAACAAAAACGCCGCTCCTTAGATAATCCCCTGAAAGGTAAGGAACGGCGCATCCCGTGTACTGTGTGCTGCAGATCTTGTGACTCGTACGGACATTTTGGTATTAGCAAAACTGCTAGGAGTTAAAATTGTTACTCCTAGCTATTCGCTCCACGACTGAATTCTCTTCCTCCGGAAAACTCATTCGTCGTTTGCAATATCGCGGTTTGTCCGCCCGCGGCTTTGTAGCTCATGCACCGCCTACTCTCATCTCACTCTCACTGCGGTTTCGCTTCGTTTCCCAAGCAGGGGATTTCGCGCGGCAAACTTGACCAGGTCAACATCAGACCTTGACCAAGAAGTTCTATGATTCGGTACTTGTGAAAAGCAATTCTTCCAGCCGATCAACGCGAAGGGCGCGCCCACGAACGGAACACTGCGAATGACCTAACTAACCCGACTAGTTGGGGAATCGACGCTAGGGGGCTAATCGGTAAACTGGTCTTCTTTGGGTCTCTGGCACAGACATGCGCGTCAAGTTTCGCACGAAGATACACTCCGGCTCCGAGAGCATCGGAAAATAGATTTTCAGGATTGAAGAATTTGCGCCCGCATCGCATACAGCCTCCGATGAGAGGAACTGAGCCCTTTTTCTTATAATGCCTGATTTCAACAACAAACAACTGCAAGGCAACGCAAATGGGGTGCACTGGGCTCGGTCACTACTCCTTTTGCCAGTTCCGCTGGTACGGGCAATGGAGTTAGCTTTTGCGAAGAATTGAAGAGAGCGGCAGCTCTGACTGATTTCCAGGTACCACCCCACTCTCTGATCCAGCGCCTTCTTTGTCGACGATTGCAGGCTTGCCAAATTCACGCTTGGGAGTTCTAGTTGCGAGACTTCGGTTTCGGTACTGTCCTTCCCTGCAACGGTTGCGCTAAGTCTTCAGCTCATGGCCCAGAGCAGTATGCATTAAAGGATTCATGTACCGCGGCTTGGGAGTTCGCCGACGCCTCCTTTCAGCAACCAGCCGTTTGTTGTGGCAGTTCTTATGCTTGTCACTGGACCAGAACGACTTGTTGTATCGCTTCTTCTGGTCTTCTCCGTCCACGCTTTTGCGCAAGATGCCAAGGTCGTGTCGCTGGCGCGAGCAATTGCGCAGGCGGAAGGATTCGGTATTCGTGGCGCACTACCTACGCGATATCACAACCCTGGCGACCTGAAGGTTGCAGTAGCCGGTCAGAAGTACCCGGGCCAATGCGGGATCGGTAAAGGAAGCCACGTTCGCTTCTGCACCGATCGCGCTGGATGGCTGGCGCTGTATCATCAGCTTGATAAAATCGCAGCGGGCGACTCAAAGCATTACGCGCCAGACATGACACTGGTTCAGCTCGCGAAGAGATACGCTCGTGACTGGAGACACTGGGCGAAGAACGTCGCGCGTGACCTGGACGTCTCGACGACGACCACGTTGGCCGAATACCTCGAACTCCCACCGGTTGTGACTTATAGGTTCAGACCCGTTCCGCCGATGATTGTAGCCATCTACAGCGCCGTTGAACCCGTAGCTGTAAAAGATCCTCACTTCACTCATCATTCAGGCAAAGAACGTTAACGCCCTGATTTCGTCAGCGGACGAAAGAATATCTCCGAAATGCATCGCCCGTGCAGACATGAGGTCACGCCCGAAGAGACTAACCCTTGAGTTAGGAAGAAATTGAATGCCCGAAATGCGGCTTACGGTTCGATGTCGCGAACGTAAAGGAAGAAGGAAAGCGCCGTGCACCAAGCAGGAATGAAGTAGGCAACGGCTCTCTCTGCTTCCCGTGAGAATTGCCAATTACCCTACGAATTCTGGCAGGCGGATCAATACTGTCAAATTAACGGATGGCATTGGTCCCACTAAGGTCGCGAGACAGAAAAGAGCCGTTCCCTTTCTCCCAAACCCCAAGGGGAACGGCTTGCAAGAGAGTTTGAAGCTATGCGTTCGGTAATTCTAGGCCTCGCTCAGAAATGCGAGAACTGTCGAAACTAACACCAACAAAACAACCGTTCCCTAGCTATCCCCCTGCGAAAAACTAAGGAACGGATGTCATTCCTTTGTTGCTGTGTAATCAAATCCTTTGAGCGGTACAGACACCTGGGTATTGGCAAAACTGCTAGGAATCGGAGTTGTTACTCCTAGCTATTCTCGCCCCGCCTGAAGTTCTCGTCGGACTGCTTACCAGTAGTCCAAGCCTCTTGTCGCGTCGGAATGCCTTTCTGTATCGAGCATCCGAACAGACCCCTTCTCGCCCTTCCTTCGTCGCGCTTCACCTCTGGATTGCGGCCCGTGCAGTTTAGTTTGATTGAGCCTCAGGTAAAGCAATTGCAACGGAGCACTCAAACTTCAGCACCGCAAAGTAGTGACGCCTAGGCTTTCGTCAAGCTGCGAGGCACGTTCCCACCGGAGTTCGAATCGAATGAAAGGCAAAGTAGATTTCCATCCCTCCATTCGACAACCGATTAGCCTCAAGAAAGGTTTCTTCAGTGGACCACACTCTCGCCGATCCCTCTGTATCTTCTGTCAGTATTCCTTGTCAGTGCGCTCCTATTACGTTCTAGGCACCCACACTGTGTCCCCGGGCGCCCCTCTCATGTTATTTGGCAAACACAATTCGAGGAAGGTCTCGCTGGTAATAGTTCTGCTTCTGACATCGACACCATGGGTTCGCAGTGCAGATGATGGTGGTGAGCTGGACGTTTACAAGATCCGATTGACCGGTCTGTGGTGGTTTTCCAGCCCCACTGGCTCGTTTCACGGACAAGGTACAACTTCGGAGACCGGGGCTTTTGATCTCAGCAAAGACTTTGGTTTCGGCAGCTATTCGACGTTTTCCGGAAAAGTCGATTGGCGATTCAAGCGTAAGCACCATCTTCTCGTCGGCATCTTTCCAATCAGTAGCACTCGTACGAACACCTTGGATCGTACCTTTACGTTCCAAGGACAAACGTTCGACGTCGGAGCCACAGTGAAAGCCCACATCGATTCTTCCGCATATGCTCCTGGCTACCAGTACGACATCATCCGACGGAATCGCATCAATCTTTCCATTCCTGTGCAAGTATTTCTCGGCAACGTCTCGGCGTCTCTTACGACAACCGGAAGCGTCAATAGCCAGTCCGGAACTAAATCGGCATCGGGTTCTATCTTTGCGGCTTTACCGGTGGCGGGTCCAGCAGTTCGTTGGTATCCGACGCACACGAGCCGTTACTCCATAGATGGGCAGCTGCAAGGAATGTACTTCTTTGGTTATGGCAATTTCTTGACTGCTAAAGGAAGCGCCGGAATTGCTATCAACCGTCACCTGAATTTTCGGGCCGGCTATCAACTGGGAAGACGGCTGAAGGTCAACGATAGCGAGAGCCGTGTGGGCATTGTTTTGATTCAGAAGGGCCCGACCGCCGGGCTAGAGGCATCGTGGTAAAGGCCTCATTCGCCGATACTAACGAACCTTAATCGCTCCGAATAGGCGAGCCAAACTCGATGATTGCCCTAAGGTATCACTACGCTGTCGATTGATGCGTGCGAGTTTACCGCTCAGCAAATTGGCTGTGACTTTGCGGGCCAATTCGGCTAGTCTTAGGGACGCCCTTGGACACATCCGCGATCACGGTCCTCGTAGTGGACGATCACGAGCCTTGGCGTAGGTTCGTTCGCTCGGCACTCCAGGCAAACCCGAAGTGGAAAATCATCGGCGAGGTGGCGGATGGAGTAGCGGCGGTTCACCAAGCGCACAAACTTAAGCCAGACTTGATCGTACTCGACATCGGGTTACCCACGATAAACGGGATTGAAGCCGCTAGGCGAATTCGTACACATGCTTCCCGATCGAAGATTCTCTTCCTGAGCGAGAATCGTTCTTTCGATATCGTCGAGGAAGCCTTGCGAAGCGGTGGAAATGGGTATGTGGTCAAGTCGGATGCCGGTGAACTGGCTCTTGGTGTAGAGGCCGTGTTGCAGGGCAAGCGCTTCGTCAGTTCAAGTTTAGCCCTTAGTAGCGACCGACCAGACCCCAGTACTGGCTATCGTCCTTTGACGAAGAACGTGATCGAATTCCCATCACCGAACCTGGAATCACTGAGAGACACGAGGTAATGTTCCATTCCGATGATCGGCCGTTTCTCGATCGCGTGACACTGTTCATCGGGTCTACTCTCAAGGCCGGGAATGCGGCGATAGTCGCGGCGACTGAGTCACACCGAGCCAATCTTCTGACTAGGTTGGAGACGTACGGCGTGGATATCAGTGTAGCTATTGAGCAAGGTCGGTATCTTGCACTGGATGCTGCTGACGCGCTATCCACCTTCATGCGAAATGGCAAACCCGATCCCGACCTATTTATGTCCGCCTTTGGTGATCTCATCACGACAGCAGTGAAGGCCACGACAGTAGAGCACCCTCGTGTCGCTATTTTTGGCGAGTGCGTACATCTGCTGTGTGAAGAAGACAACGCGGAGGCCGCAGTTCAAATGGAAAAGCTGGGCAACCGACTCTTACGGATACAGCCCGTGGATATTCTCTGCGGGTACTCGGTAGGTATCGGTCCATCGGACATCGAGCGTGACCTCTTCCAACGAGTCTGCGCGGAGCATTCAGCCGTGCATTTGCGATGACCGCACGAGTCTTTGAGTTCCTATAGGTCTCGTCCACTTACGGGTCCGGGGGAACCAGACTACCTCTTCAGTTCTGGACTGGGGCGTTCGACCCAATAGCAGAGTTTCACTTCCTGCAACCTTTAAGTCGAAGTGATAAGAGAATCAAAAGGGCACATCCGTAGACATGCCCCTTGTTCCGAACGTATCCTTTTATCTCTTCTTCGCTTTGAACTTTGCCCACCGTGCACGTTGCGCCGCAGCGATGCGTTCTCGAGCAGCCGCGGACAACCTGCGTGGTCCACGCCTGCCTCCACCCCCTCCAGTGATGCCGCTTAATGCTGCTATTGCTCTTTCCAGCTTGTTGCGTTCCTTTTTCAACTGTGCCACTATCGCGCCGAGATCAGTCATATGTTCAGCCTTCTTACAGGGGAAGATTTAACAACAAACAAAGACATGATATCGAACATGCAATTCCCGACCGAATGGGGAAAACTAGCTGTTGCAACCATCGATTATTCGAACACCAGCATCGAGATGATGAGCGTAGTCAGGAGATATTTCATCAGTTGGTCGTTGTTAGGGACTCTGTAAAACACCGGAGATCCTGTGTGGGAATCGCATTAAAGATTCCCGCTTCTGGCTATTGCTTCAAATCCACGGGAGGCCCGCTGACTCTCTTTGGCTTGAGATCAACGGTCACCTCGACCCGGTCAGCGATCCTGATGAAGGGAATGCCGCTGGTCATCCCGTACTCCTTATGGTCGAAAGCCATTGTCCCTTTAATATCCCCAGAGCCGGTTCCCTTGCCAGAAATCGTTACGGTCAGCTTCTCCTGTTTCGTAACTCCACGGATGGTAAAGTCACCGTCTGCTTCAAAGTTGTTGGGACCCGTTTGTACAATCTTCGTTGACCTAAATGTAATGAACGGATTCCGCTTCGTGTCAAAGAAGTCTTTGCCTTTCAGCTTGCCGTTCTTCATGCCGCTTCCGGTATCTGCACTATCTGCCTGAATCTTGATGTCCAGAACACCTGTCGTCGCATCGGTGGATGTGAATGTCAACGTGGCGTCCCATTTGTCGAAAAGTAACCTTGATCGCCACGGACGCCTCCACGTTGAACTGAATCGTGCTGGACGCAGGCGTGATTTCGAAAACAGGAACCTCGGAAGGCAACTGTGCTTTGCTGATTGAAGTGAGGACAGCAGACGCAACGAGGCAGAGGACGAATGATTCCGCAGAACCTGTCTTGACGATGAACATGGCGACGAAAATCTTGTCTTGGCGAGATTGTCACCAGAGGACATAACATCCAACTGTTAGAAATTGTAGCCATTTCCTCGTGAGGAATCGAACCGACGACTACGCAAATGAATGGGAGAAAAAAAATTGAGTGTAATCGTGTGTTTTCCGGCCAGCTATTGGACTAAGGCTCGATCGGGATAGAAGAGACCAGTTGAAGATCAATCATTAGCTGGACGCGTCGATCCAATTGATAGAAGAGGGCTCTGCTCTTAAGCGACAAGAATTTGCCGAAGCCAAGGCCGAATCCGATGGAATGCTCAATTTGAGCGTATACCATGGATGTGCCAGATTGCTGAAGTCGTCTCAACGCTCTCAGCGTGTACTAGCAACCGAGTGGATATTCCATGGCAATGCCAAGTTTGAAGACTGGCCATGACGCCGCTAGCCGCCGATTCTGGTTGGCGATGGCGGGGTTTGTGATGGCAGCTGACATTAGCTGGGCGGAGTAGGCCACGCCAGAGAAACCAAGGACTGCTGAAGTCAATCCTCAACCGACTTGGGGGTGGTCTAGATGTTACAGGGCTCAAGGAGCGTAATGACGATTTTGCATCTACGTCCCTTCTCGTCCTTCTGAGCTTTCGTTTGAAACTAAATTAGGCTCGTAGGCATGATGATCAAATTTGATTTTCGGTTTTCCATCACTCAATCTTGTGACCAATTCTGGATGAAAACCCGATTCTTGTCGGAGGTTTGCTATGGCTTTCGCTGCGAAGACCCCCATCCCTGCCGCCCAGTACGTTCGTATGTCGGACGAGCAACAAGTCTATTCCATCGATAATCAGAAGGCCGCAATTCAAGAATATGCCGCAGCACACGGCTTCCAGATCGTGAAGACATACGCTGACCCGGGCAGAAGTGGCGTTGTGGCTGCAAGGCGTACTGCGTTACAGGCGCTGCTCAAGGATGTGGTTAGCCGCGATGCGAAATACAAGGCCATCCTAGTTTACGACGTGAGTCGTTGGGGCCGATTTCCGAACAACGATGAGGCGGCACACTACGAATTTCTCTGCCAGAGTTCCGGCGTTCCGCTCCATTACTGTGCCGAACCCTTTTTAAATGACGGCACTGCAACCAGCTCGTTGCTGAAAGCCCTAAAGAGAAGCATGGCAGCAGAATACAGTCGAGAGCTGGGAGAAAAAGTGTACCGTGGTAAGGCCAGACTAGTTCAAATGGGCTTTTGGGTAGGAGGCCCTCCAGGTTATGGATTTCGGCGGCTTATGATTGCAGCAGATGGGAGGCCCAAACAAGTACTAAGGCCGGGAGAACAGAAAAACCTTACTACAGATCGCGTCGTGCTGATTCCCGGTCCAGTCGAGGAATTGGAAGCTATTCGTATGATTTTTGACGTGGCTGCCGAGGGTAAGGCGGGGACTCTTATCGCGCGCGAACTCAACAGACGAGGTGTCAGCTACTACGGAAAACCTTGGTTACGGGCACATGTCAATGCCATCTTGAGGAATCCGAAATACATGGGCTGTAATACTTGGGCCCGATCAAACCAGCGCCTACGAGGACCTAAGAAGTGGGTTGAGCGTCAGCAATGGATCACTAAACCCCTCGCCTTCGAATCGATTGTCGATGAGGCAACATTTGAACGAGCACAGGCTCTTCGTCCCAAACTAAAGAAGTGGACGAAGGAAATAATCGTAGAGAAGGTTCGGGAGTTCCTCAAGGAGAATGGGCGGATCAGTGCGGACATCCTGGCGGCGGCGCGAGGGTTGCCGACCTCAGCCACTATTACTCGATATTTCGGGTCTTATGAGCAACTATATAAAGAAGTCGGATATCGGCCCGACACTGAAGATATTTTTATGGGGAAACAGCGTGATCGCTCAAGAATGCTACGCAGAAAAATAGTCTCCAGGGTCAAGAAGCTTTTCCCGGAGAATGTCATTGTGACGCACATACCAAGAAGAACGCGATCCGTGCTGCTAGTCGACCACAGTTTCATGGTTTCGATTCTGCTTTGTATTCCTAAACTCCACGGCGGCAAACCGGCTTTGAAAGTAGAGTCAATCGTGACGGAAAGCGAGTTTATCACCCTACTCTGTATAACGAACAAGCGCCATGATCGTGTGTTGAAAATGCTGGTCCTGCCTAAAATGACTGACTTCACACGGACGTGTCGGCACGAT
>Ga0335081_10003644_pt1 | contig 24246 bp, 21 predicted proteins | sample Lox_Sample_35_FD_206713 | JGI IMG/M metagenome (GOLD analysis project Ga0335081, IMG submission 206713) | Soil microbial communities from Loxahatchee National Wildlife Refuge, Florida, United States - Lox_Sample_3.5 | ecosystem: Environmental > Terrestrial > Soil > Wetlands | place: USA...
GAATTGGGTCCAAAACCGTGTACCATGACGTAGAACAAAGCTAGACGAACCAACGAGATAGATTTTTTGCAACTGCCTTGGGCGCAGGAGGCCTCCGGTTCAAATCCGGACGCCCCGACCATCTTACATGCACTCCTCATTGTCATAGGGCCCGTGTCGCACCATTTGCAGAATAGCTTCATTCCCGCGCCCGCTTTGGGGCCACTTAAACTTTCGGCGCGAAGTTAAAATCGAGTCACGAACAAGCGAAAAAGTTGACAAGCTAAGTACGCGGGTATAAATACTCCGCATCTGTCGGAACCTTCTCTCGTACGCACGCAAATTTAGGATCGGCGCATTCGCGCCTCTGAGGGAGGACCGCTGTGACCATCAAGCAAAGAAACCTGCTTTTCGTGCGAATTCTGCTGGCCTTCGTGTGTGTGTTCTCCGCCGCTGGCATGAGCTGGGCAAACACTTGGTTTGTAAAAGCGGACGCCAGGCCGCGCGGGCATGGCTCAATCGTCGGGCCGTTCAATAGTTTGCAGGATGTGGAGCACTACTCGCTTCCGGGAGACACAATTTTCGTCCTTCCATCCCAGTCTGCCCTAGATGGCGGCATTCAACTGAAGGACGGCCAACAGCTCGTCGGGCTCGGGCTTCCCGTTGCCCTGGACAAAGCGCATGGCGCCGAGCCGCTGATCACCAATACGAGCGGCGACCGGTACGACGGCGACGCCATCCGCCTGGCGAAAAATAATCTCGTTCTCAACATACACATCGACAACGCGTTCCGCTCCTCGATCCTGGGAATCAACGCCGTGAACGCGCAATTGATCGAAAACCTGATGACCAACGACATGGCCGTCCACGATATTTTCGCCATCGAGGGCCCCGCGCCCTCCACCTGCGGGCAGCAAGCGACTACCCCGCCCACCTACGTATGCGTCGGCGAATGGCCGAAAGGCTACATTCTTTTCGCTCCGCAAACGAACCACTTCGGAGCGATCACGCTCATCACCTGCGGGCCCGGCTCGCGTTCCGCGGTGACCAACGGCGACGTGCGGCCGGAAGGCTATTGCAAGTTCATCGATCCTGGCGCCGGTTCGGTCCCCGCCACCGGGCATCTTGTCGTGGCGGGTAACCTGATTCGCGACAGCAACTCCGATGGCATCATGATCATCAACGACTTCGGCGTGCCCGCCAACGTAACCGTTGCCGATAACACCATCAAGAACCTCTCCCAGATCCTGCCCGATCCGGCCGCTGTGGGAATCACCGACCACGTGGTTCGCTCGCGCGGATTCTGCATCATCACCATCGAAAATTCGGTAACGAACCTGAACATGACGCGTTACACCTCTTCGAATCTGTCGCCTCACGGGAATTTCGCGGCGGACGGCATCGTGTTCTTGACGGCGGGATTGAATCCGCTGGTGAACGCCACCTTGCGCGATCTCTCCATCAGCAACCCGTTTCTCACCGGCGATACGAGCAATGGCGACTCGATCGAGATCCAGCATCGTGGCAGCACCAACGGCGTGTTGAATATCGATATCGCGCGCGCGCACTTGAGCGATCCGGCGAGCACGAATATCAAATTGATCGAAAGCTCGAACCCGGATAACGGCACGTATAACGTTTCTATCTCGGACTCCGTGATGAGCAATATCAATACCCTGGGAAATGAAGACGCGCAGATTCGCTACAGCGGAACGGAACGCAACGCCACCAAGGCCATCAACCTGACGTTGCGCAATATAAGCGTATCCGGGCTGGGCCGGGGCATCGGCTTGGGAGCCGCCACGAATGCGAACAACGTCGGCTCCCTGCACGTGCTGGTGGAGAATTGCTCTTTCTCGGACCTGACCCGCGAGGCAATTTTCTGGGCGCAAGCCGCGAACAAGGCGCTGGGGAACGCTGGCGGGGCGATTATCGACCTTGGCGGAGGGCCATTGGGCAGCCGCGGCAATAATCGCTTCGTGAACGACGGCCAGCCGGGATTCATTCCGCCCGGCGTGGCCGATCCGTCCGGGATCGATCCCGTAAGCGTGGACGGCACGCTCTCTTTGACCAATCTCAATCCGAACCCTCCGGCCCTCCAGGTATTTGCCTCGAACGATTATTGGGGCGGCGGCGCGCCCGTGGTCTCGAGCGTGTCCGGGCCGGCGACGAAAGTTTTCATACCGGCGGGCAGCAACGTCTCCTTCACGTCGACGAGTTTCTTGACTCAGGATCCGCGACCGTAGCGCAAAGCGCCGCTGCCAAGGCGGGACCGTCAGCGGCAGCGGCGAATGTCGGGGACGCCCACGATTTTGATCCCGTGCGCCGGGTTTTCGATGGCTTGCACGAGCGCCGCGATCATTTGTTTCAGAGTGACGAGTCCTAATCTCCGGGCGGTTTCGCGCTTAGACGGCAGCAGTGCCATGATCCAATAGGCTGGCAAAATCAGATAGGGCCAGCGGTGCCCTGGGCCAAGAACGTACCACGGCCGGAGAATCGTGGCGTTCAGCCCGCTCGCACCGATCACTTGCTCCACCTCAACTCGCGGTTGAATGTAAGCCTGCATCAAAGGCCCCGGATGCGCCACGCTCACGTAGACGAGATGGCGAATCCCGGCCTGCTTGGCGGCCGTCACCGCAGCCATGCCGGATTTGAAATCGACCTCGCGGAACTGTTGCCCCTTTTTCGGATTCGGCTTAGGGACGCCGACCAACTGCACGAATGTGTCGGAGGGTGGAACCAAGCCGGCATAGGATTCCGCGTCGAGCGCGTCACCGAATACCGGCGTACACCCTGGCGGCAACTTGGATTCCGAGCCGGGACGCACCAGCGCTCGAATCGTATGGCCGCGGTTCACAAGGGGCGGGATCAGATGCCGGCCCATGTAACCGGTGCCGCCGGTGATGAAGATGGAAGCCATCGGAGAACTATCGGGGATAAAGCGGGCCGGGCCGGTTAATCGCCGGACGCTGATGCCGCTTTGCCGAACTGCTTCACTGCCGACGCTATTCCTGGAGCCGCCTTCGCCAAGTCCTGCGGGTTCATCACCGGCGTGAGCTTTACCTTGGCGTTAAACGCAAGGAAGAACGGTTCACAAATGGCCTGAATCTCCGAAGTGTCCTTCAGGTCGAAAACGACGAATCCGCCCCGCTCTCCGCTTTCCGTAGCCGTGAAATAAGCGGCCTCCGGCTTCATTGCTTCCAGAATTTTCGGCAGCGTTGAACCGGAGGTTCCCGCTTGCGCCGCGCGGTTCCCCGCGTCGACGGGAATGGAGACCTGCATCATCATTCGCACTGGAACGTCCCTCCGTTGGAGCTGGAGCTGAATCGATTTCATGCCCCGAGTGGCGTCCCTTATACACTCAAGACGTCGTCCAGTGAACTAAATTGTGTTTCCTTACCCCTGCTCCCGAAGGAAGCCGAGAAGATCGCTGGAGTAGCGCTCGGCCCGTGCGGGGTGTAGTCCGATCCCGCCTCTGTGCACCCGTGACGGTGGATCGAATTCACGGCAACCGGGGAATAAAATGTCGGAGGAGCACAGCAAAACCGAGCCTTGATTCAGAGCCTGAGAGTGGACGCGGCCTATCGCTCACACGAATCTTCCTACACCGCCTTTCCCGAATGTGAACGGCCCCCGCCTGTACAAGACTACGACATCAAGCCTTTCAACAACGGCAGAAACACGCTCCAAAATATTACGACGAGAAGCTCAGTGCTTGACATGTTCCGGGAAGCATGATAAGCGCCCCTGGCAGCAGGTCGAGTAAGACTGTCAAGTCGAATCCGGAACGACAAGCGGGATCTCGTATGAGGGGTATCTTATGAAGCGCGACATTTCTCTGTCTCTTGGAGTGGTTCGATGTGGCCGGTGGTTGGCGGTGATTGTGCCGGCGGTGTTGTTGAGTGTGCCGGTTTCCCTCTGGTCGCAGTCCGGTCAAGGCACGATTGAAGGAAGCGTGCGGGACCAGACCGGAGGTGCGATTGTGAGTGCGACCGTCGCCGTAACGGACGTCGCCCGCGGCGTTACCCGCACGTTGGTTACGGACAACACGGGCAGTTATGCGGCTCCCAGCCTGAATCCCGGCACATACACGGTGCGGGCCGAAGCGAGCGGTTTCGGAAGCCTGGAGCGGAGCAACATCCTCGTTGAGGTGGGCGGAACGGTTCGCGTGGACCTGACCCTGCTGCCCGGTGCGCAGACCCAGACGGTCACCGTCACCGAAGAACTCCCGATGATCAATACGGCCGACGCGGTGCTGGGCGGAACGGTCAGCAATCGATCCATTGCCGAGTTGCCTCTGAACGGCAGGAACTTTGAGCGCCTGCTGGATTTGCGCCCAGGGAATGTGAGCACGCCCGGTGCCGGCACAGGTGGTTCAAACGCCAACGGCCGGCGCCAGACGAGCAACAGCCTACGCCTCGAGGGTATCGTCGGAATAGCCGAAAAGACTTCCACGGTTTTGAATGCTACCAATCGCGGCGGCGATTCCGCCAGCTTGGTGCCGATCGATGCCATCCAGGAATTCAATTCCTCGTACAACCCCAAAGCGGAATATGGTTTCCGCGACGGCTCGGTTGTCAACCTCGGAATCAAATCAGGCACCAACAGCTTGCACGGTGCGGCCTATGCCTTTGGGCGCGATGCGGGAGCGACCGATGCGGCCAACGCCTTCACCGGCCAAGTCACCCCGGCGTTCCTCGAACAGTTCGGGGCATTTGCAGGAGGGCCCATCATCCGGGACAAGCTCTTCTGGTTTGCGGGCTATGAAGGCATCCGCGACGAAAACGGAGCGACTTCCATTACTACGGCCCCGACTTCGGTGGCTGGTGCCGGCGTGGGTAAAAGCATCGTTGACACCTGTCGCTCGCTGGGGACGGCAGCCATTAATCCACTCAGCGCGCAATTGGCGGGCCTCAACCCCTCGACCTGTGTGGTCTCGCCGGCTTCAGATTCAGTTGAAAACGTCTTTCCATACTTCGACAGCCAGTCGACCAGCTTCTTCCAGAGCGCCCTGTCGAATTTGCCGCTCAACAACGGTCTTTTTAAGGCCGATTACGCCGTCAATGCGCACCACCATATCAGTGGGCTGATCTACATCTCCAAGTCGGTGAGCCAGAATTTGAGCGGGCAGAACCTGCTGCCCATCTATTACACGGGGGGCATCAACAATGCCCACCAAGACTCGGGATCTTGGACCTGGACTCCGGGTTCCCACTGGGTGAATGACTTACGGATGGGAATCGTCTACAACCGGAACCAGACCATCGGTGGCGATGCGGACAAGCTCGCGGGAGATCCCTGGCCGTCCGGGTACAACACGCCGACCGGGGTAACGAACCCGCTGTTCGGAGGGCTGCCCCACATCACAATCGATACCTTCAACGGCTATGTGGGGGGAGGGACCGACCATCTCAGCACCGGAGGTGTACAAGGAGACTTCAACCTGCTTGAGAGCCTCTCCTATTTGCGGGGAAACCATAACTTTAAATTCGGTTTTGAGTACATCCAGCAAATAGCTAACCGCGCCAGATATCAAAATGTTTCCGGTACAGTTGATTTCGCTACCTTGTCGGATTACCTGAGTGGCACTCCGAACAATGCGCAGATTGCTTACGGCAACGCCAACCAGAACCTCCGGTCGAACTGGTACGCTGGATTCGCAGAGGATGATTGGCGGATTAGACCCAGGCTGACTTTGAACCTGGGATTGCGCTACGAGCTCTACACCTCCATTCAAGAAGTGAACGGATACCAGGGCAACTTCAATCCGAACGTGGACCCTGCCACGACACCGGCGATCCAGCGCATGGGTTCCGGGCAACCATTGAAGAACTCGTTTGATCACGGGTGGGGATATCTTAGGCCGCGCTTAGGTCTGGCCTGGGATATGCAAGGCAATGGGAAGACGGTGTTGCGGGCCGCAGCCAGCATGTTCACTGACGGCCTGCCCCTGGCGGCACAAATCGTTCTCAGCCCCTTCGGGGCCAGCTTTCCCGATTTGGGAATCAACACCAGCGGCACAGACGCCAACCTGCATACCTTTGCCAATTCTAACTGGTCCGGCTCCACCATCAATCAGATCACTTGGAACACCGCGGCCAACTTGGGGGGCGGCACCATGTTTCCCGCCAACGCCAGGGCGATCGACTCCAAAGGCGTTGTCTATACAGGTCCCGTGTGTACTGGTCGCCCGATCACCGTGAACGGAGCCATCCTTCCTAGCTCGCCGTGCCAGGCTGGCGGAATGGATGATTATACGGAGCAAAAGTCGGTTCAGTGGAATCTGAGCATTCAGCGCGCGATCACCACCGGCTTGACCGCGGATATAGCCTACGTCGGTACACACGGTTACGACGAAGAGTTTCTGTGGAACGTGAATCAGGCTGCTGTTGGGACTGGATTTACCCCCCAGATCATTGCCAACTGCATTGCCACGCCCAGTAAGTCGAATTGCACGCCTTCCTCCACTGCGATCACAGCGGCTCAGCCTTACAGCGCCAAGTTTCCGTACCTGAGCCAGATCGACATCAGTAGGCCTGGCGCCTATTCCAACTACAACGCCTTCCAGGCGACTTTGCAGTCGCGGAACTTTCATGGTCTCACGTTTCTCACGGCATATACCTATGCCCACACGCTGGACCTATACGACGATAGTCACAACTCGGGTGCCTTTACGATGGCATCGGACAACAGTAACTTGAATCTCCAGTACGGAAACGCCGGTTACGACCTGCGCCACCGTTTCATCTTTTCCCCCACGTACCAGATCCCGGGGAGAACGGCGCCCGGGCAGATGCTGGAGGGTTGGTCGCTGAACGCCATCCTTACCCTCCAGACTGGGTTGCACTATACCGTGTCCGACAATACGACTACCGACTGGCTCGGAAATAACGGGAAAGCGAACACCTCGATTGGCGGCGGGATATACCAGTATTGGAACTTTGTGGGGCCGCGCGATGCGTTCTCCCACAATTCCGCGCCTCCCACGCACTTGACCGGCAACGCCGCTTTGAACGATTCGGCCTGCGCCAGCGCGGCCGTGGCGCCGTACCCCTCCGGCAGCACGGATGCGCACCTGGCCACGTCGGCACTTTTCAATGGTGGCTGTTACAAATCGAACGGAGGTATTTTGACTCCTCCCGCGTATGGAACGCTCGGCAATGCCAATTCCGGGTTCTTTACCGGGCCGACCTACAAGAACCTGGACTTTTCGGTAACGAAGCTATGGAAGTTTGGGGAGACCTATAGCGCCCAATTTCGCGTGGAGTTCTTCAACTTCACGAACCACACTAACTACGCAACGCCTGGGGCGGATCCGTCCAAAGGCAGCTTTGGCTACTCCACATCCACGCCGGACTCGGGCAACGCAGTCTTGGGTTCTGGAGGTCCGCGCCACATTCAGTTCGGCTTGAAATTAGCTTTCTAGCCGATTATCAAGCCTCGCTACGACACGGGACCGGACGGTTCGGTCCCGTCCCGTGTCCGTTTTCTTAGCTCCTCGATAGCGCGAAACACTACGAACCAAGAGGACCCCAATGAGCAACGTGGACACCGTCAAGCGGATGTATGACGCGTTTGGTAAGGGCAACGTTGGCGAGATCATAGAACAGATGGATGAGAACGTGATGTGGGATACGAAAAGCAATGTTCCAGGCGTTCCCTGGCTCGCGCCTCGCCGAGGCAAATCGAATATCGGGGGATTCTTCGAGAGTTTGGCGCCAATGCACATCACCCGCTTCGCCCCCCCACTTTTTTCACTGAGGGGAATCAGGTCTTCGTGCTGATCCATATCGAAGCGGACGTTAAGGGAAGTACTACTTCATACCCAACGAGGGCCATCTCTGGAAGTTCAGTCCCGCGGGCAAAGTCGTGGAGTACCAGCACGTCACCGACACGGCTCTTCACCAGCGCATGGTGAAAGGCGAGTAATAGCGGATAAATAGGTTGTACGTTCTCAAGAGACGGCTTTGCAATGAACGCCCCAATGAACCCCCCTATAAACCCCCTTATGGACCAAAGATTCGCGGGACAAGTCGCGTTGGTGGCTGGAGGCACGGGCGGGCTCGGCCGCGACGTAAGCCTCGCCTTCCTGGAGGAAGGCGCCGCGGTCGCCGTTACTTACCGAAGCCCGGAAGAGTTCGAGGCCTTGCGTTCCGCGGCGGGTTCGCTCGCTGCACGCCTCGAAGGTTATGCCGCCGATGTGACCGATGACGGAGCCGTTCACCAGCTTGTGGCAACCATTGTCGCCAAGCATGGCCGGCTGGATGCCATGACTAACGCGGTCGGAGGTTACGCGGCAGGGAAGCGGCTTTGGGAAGCGGAGCCAAAGATGTTTGAACGGATGCTATCGCTGAACTTGCTCTCGGGTTACCTGCTGGCGCGTTCCGTGGTGCCCGCGATGCTGAAGCAGAATCGCGGCGCAATCGTCAACGTCGCCTCCATGGCGGCCATCGATCATGCGGCTGCCTCGGCTGCCTACGTTGCGTCCAAGGCAGCGGCGGTGGCCATGATCGATTCGCTTGCCGCCGATCTGAAAGGCACAGGCGTGCGGGCGAACTCGATCCTTCCGAGCATCATCGATACCGAGGAGAACCGTAAAGCCATGCCCAACGCCGATTTCGCGAAATGGCCCAAGCCTCGCGACATCGCCCGCGTCATTCTCTTCCTGTGCAGTGACGATGCCAAATTGATTCAAGGCGCGGCCATCCCGGTGTAGCCCGCCAGGGCCGGCGGGAAATCGGACCCCCGTCCCTTTTCCCGCAGCTCTTGTCACAGGCGTGTCTAATCAGCAGCCAATTGTTGGATGTTATTGGCGCTCAAACCGCTTCGCGCAGCCCAGCTTTCCCAATTTGCGGACCAATGACAGGCATTTGACGCCCTCGTGACAAACAGACCCGCCGAATTTCCTAGCATTCCTTAGCGGCCAGGTCACCGGCAGGGAGTGAACTCCCGGTTTCCGGTGCTCCCGCGCAACGCAAGCAAGGAAGGAAACCAGCGTGCGGCGGCCGCAAAAGGTGGTTCTCTTATGAGCACACTTACGTGCGTCGAAGAACTTATTCCCGCTTTATCGGGCTCAGCGGCTGCGGCCCACCCGAAACAGCTGCCGCTCGCCGAGCAGAACGAACTGGAGATCATTCGCCACGCTCAGGCCGGAGACGTGTACGCGTTCGAGCACCTCTACGCCAAATACAGCGGGCGCGTTTACGCCATCTGCTTGCGCATGACGTCAAACCCCTCCCTCGCCGAGGATCTGACGCAGGAGGCTTTCCTGCAGGTTTTTCGCAAGATTCATACGTTTCGCGCGGAGTCGGCCTTTTCCACGTGGCTGCACCGCCTGGCCGTCAATATCGTTTTGATGCGGCGCCGCGTGAAGCGCTTGAATGAAACGCCCCTCGACGCGACATACGAAATGGATGGCGAGACGATGCCTGCGAAAGAGGTGGGGAGCGTCGACCCCGGCGTCTCCGGCCTGGTGGACCGCCTCAACCTGGAGCGCGCGCTCGAACAATTGCCGCGCGGCTACAAAAAGGCTTTTGTCCTGCACGACGTTTTCGGCTACGAACATCACGAAATCGCGCAGGCGCTGGGCTGCTCCATCGGCACGTCGAAGTCGCAGCTGCACAAGGCCCGCATGCGCCTGCGCAAAATCCTCCAGAAGGCCGGCCGGGCGAAGCTGTCCCGCGCCATGCGGCAGTGATAACAGCAGGCACTGGAGCGTTTTTCTACAACCAACCCGCCGACGGCGGCAGCTTCAGCGAATGAAAAGGAGACACATCATGAATTCGAAGGCAACGAAGGGCTCCGCTTCCCAAGGAGCGGCTCACCCATACCGGGCAGCACTGCTGCGGGCAGGTCAATTGGCAGCGATCGTCTTGGTCGCTTTGCCCGCATTTGCGCAGTACGGCGGAACTACGGGAATGGGCACACCCAGCTACGGACATGGCGCCGCGATCGGTATCGGCGTCGGAGCGGCGGCGGCCGGCGCGGCAGGCGTCTATTTCCTGACGCACCGCTCCAGCACGGTCACGGGCTGCGTGGTGAAAGGCGACGGCGGTCTGCTTCTCACCGACGATAAGAGCAAGCGCACGTTTGAACTGCTCGGCGGCTCGGCCAACGTCAACTCCGGCGAGCGCATGGAACTGAAGGGAAAAGTGAAGAAGACGGAATCCGGGAACTCTCGTTTTGAAGTAAGGAGGGTCGCCAAGGACCTCGGCGAATGCCGGGCCCCAGCCGCTGCCGCTGCCGAAATCCCGGCAGTCGCTCAGGCAAGGTGAGCTTGCCCAACGCACAGAGAGGGCAACAACAGGATCGGCGTCGTTCCGGGGGGGCGGCGCCGTCCTGCTGGAATGTCGCGAGCGCTGCGGGCCTTACCGGCATGCGAACGTGGACTCTTGTCAATTTCTTGTCAACAGTCGGTAATCTATTTGTACGAAGGCGGTTCCGCTGCTTGTTTCTACCCTAAAGTAGACTTTCGCAATGTTTTGGCAGTCAGAGTTTCTAATGCCAGCAAGCCCAGCCAACGCATCTCTCGGTCGACGAACGTGCAAACTCGCGTCCGTTCATCGACCGTCGGCGGGTTACCGAACGCATCGACTGCATGGCTCCCTCCTCTCCAAATGTGGTAGCTTCGCCTGGCCGCGCCTTCCATTCAACGCGACCGAGGAGTGCCTTATGCGAGCCATTTTCCAACAACCTCTCCGCTCTTTTTGTCTTTCGCTGTGCGCGGTGGTGTTCGCAGTTCTACCGGCCCGCGCACAGAGCCCGGCGGGCCAATCTCCCGCCGAAAGCCAGGCTGAGCTGGGCGCCAAGATCGACGCCCTGACGCATTCCATCGAGCGGATGCAAAGCGAGCTGCGGCAGTCCCAGGCGGAGATTCAGCAGCTTCGAGAGATGCTCGCCGAGGTTCTCCAGGCCCAGGGTAACCGAAGTGTCGCGACACCCGTCGAGGAACGCGCGTTGCCGGCGGACAATGCCGAAGCTCCCGCGGCAGGCGAACCCCTCGCGCAAGTTAAGCCCGCGCAGATCAGCCAGGACGATTGGCAGGTCATGAACGCCCGGTTGGAAGAGCACGAGCAAGTGAAGGTGAGCAGTTCCTCCAGGTATCGCCTCACGCTTTCGGGCACTGCGCTGTTCAACGTGTTCGATACCTCCGGCCAGGTGGATAACCTCGACGCGCCGAGCACGGCTGTCTCGGCGTCGGTAAACGGTTCCGGCAGTCTCTCCGCGTCCTTCAGGCAATCGCTTTTGGGATTGAGGGGCCTTGGGCCGCGCGTCTTCGGGGCCAGCACCAGCGCGGATTTGCAAGTCGATTTTCTGAACGGGGTGTCCGCGCCTTACGGCGTCGGCGCCGGGATCGTCGGCCTGCGCATCGCCCGCGTACAGTTCGATTGGCAGAATGCCTCCGTCACGGGCGGCCTGGAGACGCCCTTCTTTGCGCCCAACACCCCCACGTCCTATCTTTCGCTGGCCGTTCCCGCCTTTGCGTCCGCGGGGAACCTGTGGAATTGGACGCCCGATCTTCGCGCGGAACGCAGATTCGATTTCCGGTCGGCGGAGTTCAAAGTGGAAGGGGGTTTCCTGGATTCGGTGGGCTATGCTGTAAGCACCTCGCAGAATCGCGCGCCCACGCCCGGCGAGGCTTCCAGGCAGCCCGTGTACGCCGTGCGTCTATCCGGGAACAACAGAAATGAAGGTCGCGCCATCTCATTTGGGATCTCGGGGATCTATGCGCCCTTGAGTTTTCCCGCACGGACGATATCGGCTTCGGGAATGCTTGCCGATTGGAAATTTCCGCTGCCTGCGCGGCTGCAATTGAGCGGCGCATTTTTCAGCGGCAAAGGTCTGGACGGCTTTGGCGGTTTGGCGCTTCCCTCGATATCGTCTCAGGATTACGCGCACTATCTTTACGTTACCGCGCCCACCCTCGCCAGCATTCCCGTGATTGGGGGATGGTCGCAGCTGAAGTTCACCTTGAATAGCCGAAGCGAATTCAATCTAGCAGGCGGGCTGGGACAGAGAGAAGCCCGGCGATTGCGCGGCGCCTCGCAATACGATCCGTTGCTGCTGACCATCTCTCCCAGCAATCGCGTCTTTTTCTTCAACTACATATTCCGGCCACGCGGCGATCTGCTCCTTTCCGCCGAGTATCGGCACTTCAATACCGGCGCGATTTCCGCATCGGGCAACGCGGCAGGCCAGGTCGGCGTGGCGGCGGGGTTTCTCTTTTGACCATGCTCAAACGCGCTCTCATTGCAACTTTGCTGGCGGCCGCTCTTGTGCAGCCGGTGGGCGGCTTTCCTGACACGCGCGGCGTTTCCGGCGGCGGGACCGCCGCTCCGGACGACACGGCCTCGCCTGTCGTGGCACCGAGGATCGATGTTACGGGTAAAGTGCGCCTGGTCGAAAACGGCTCCGGCCGCGCGGCTGCGGACGCATCTCGCGTGGCCATGTGGCTGGTGACTCTCGACGCACGGAACGCGAGTTCGAAACCGGCGTCCGCCAGGAAACATTTCCGCATGCTGCAGCAGAACAAGACCTTCTCACCGGAGCTGTTGGTCGTCCCGCTCGGCAGCGTCGTGGATTTCCCCAATCTCGATCCCTGGTTTCACAACGTCTTTTCGCTTTATCAGGGCAAGCGCTTCGATCTGGGCCTCTATCAGGCCGGATCGGAAAAGCAGGTGGTCTTCGACAGGCCGGGGCCGTCGTTTTTGTTTTGCAATATTCATCCGCAGATGACCGCGGTGATTCTTACGGTCGATTCGGAGTTTTTCGGCGTCTCCGATAAGAGCGGCCGCGTGCTGATCCCGCAGGTTCCCGCCGGCCGGTACAAGATGCACGTCTGGTACGAAAACGCCGCGCCCGAATTCACCGATGCCGGCAAAAACATCGAGATCAGCTCCGCCGAGAATCTTCTTCCGGCGGTTTCCATTCCGGTGATCCGGCACGACCGGTCGCACAAGGATAAATATGGGAACGACTACGATCCCACGGCGGGATCGCCCGCATATTGAAGAGAGGACGACGAGGAGCGATATGGATACCGTTCTAGTGATTGAAGACAGCCGGGCCATGCAGAGAACCTTGCAGCGCCTCTTCGAGGCTGACTCGCTGGCCGTGCAAATCGCTTGCGACGGCGTGGAGGGCCTGGAAAGCTTCAAGAAGCAGACGCCCAGCGTCGTCGTTCTGGATCTGAAGCTGCCCAAGCTGTCCGGCAAGGAGCTTTGCCGCGCGTTCAAGACGCACATGCCGTCGGTGCCCATTGTGGTCCTCAGCGCCAACGCGGAGATCGAGGACAAGGTGCTGCTGCTCGAATTGGGGGCCGACGACTATGTCACCAAGCCCTTCAGCCCTCGCGAACTGCTGGCCCGCGTGCGCCGCGCCATGCGACGCACCGTCGCTCAGGCGCGTAGCGTATCCCGCGTCCCGACGGAGGACGTGGACCACGAATTGCTCGTCTTGAACGACGTGCAGGTCGATTTCACCAGCATGGAAGCCATGCGCGGCGGCAAGCTCATTGCCATGACCGCGCAGGAGTTCAAGCTTTTGCGCTATCTGGCGCGCTGGCCGGAGAAAGTGATTTCGCGCGAGGAGTTGTTGAACGAAGTCTGGGGCTATCACAACTATCCGTCCACGCGCACGGTGGATAACCACATCCTGCGCTTGCGCCAGAAGCTGGAGCCGGATCCCGCCAACCCGCGCTTCTTTCTTACCATGCACGGCGCGGGATACAAGTTCGTGCCGGGGAACGAGGCGGCCGCAAAGAACAATTAGCCAACCATGTCTCGACTGCGCTTAAAGACGCAACTTCTGATCTCCACGCTCCTGATCATCTGCGCCCTCACCGGCGCGATGCTTCTGATTGTGCGCCATACCGTGCGCGCCGAGATCGACGATCAGGTGCGCGAAAGCGTGGCGGCTTCCGTGCGCGCCTTCGAGAGCGTGGAACGCCAGCGCGAGGACCAGCTCTCGCGCACCACGGCCATGCTGGCCGAGCTTCCCACCTTGAAGGCGCTGATGACCACTCATCACGCCCCCACGATTCGCGACGGCTCGCTTCCTTTCTGGCAGCTGGCCGGCAGCGATCTTTTCCTTCTCGCCGATCCGAAAGCGGAAATGATGGCCCTGCACTCCAAGAAATCGCTCGACAGCGCGGACGTCGGGCAAAACCTCACCAAGTCGCTCGGCGGCGATGTAGATGCGGCCTGGTGGTATGCGGACGACCAGCTTTACTGGGTTTTCATGCGCCCCATTACGGCGGGCTCGGGCAGCAGCGTCAAGCAGCTCGGCGTGCTGGCCATCGGCTACCAGGTGGATTCCACCGTCGCCGAGCAGCTTGCGCTCGTGGCTGGCGGCAAGATCGTGCTGGTCACCAGCGAGAAAGTCATCGCTTCCACGCTATCGGCCCGTGAGGAGAGCGAACTGCAAGAGCATCTTGGCCGGTACACAGAGCTATTGGATTCGGGAACGCGCGAAGTGAATCTGGGTTCCGAACCCTATGAGGTTGCGGCGGTCTCCCTGCACGCCGATCCGCACATGCCGGTGCAATGCTTCGTGCTGATTCCTTTGCGGCGCCCCATGAGCTTCATCGGCAAGCTGGACCGCACCATTCTCGGGTTAGGCGTCTCCGCCCTGGTCTTCGCCACGCTGCTGCTCAGCTTTGTGGCCGGCACGATCACCAGGCCCATGGATAATCTGCTCGCCGGCGTGCGCGCCCTGGCTCGCGGCGATTACACCTTCTCCATCACCCCGCGCGGCAGCACCGAAGTCGTGGAACTGGGAACGGCGTTCTCGAAAATGCGCGGCGATCTGCTTGCTCTGCAGCGCCGCCAAATCGAAACCGAGCAGGTCGCGGCATTGGGCCGGGCCGCCAGCTCGATTTCGCACGATCTGCGGCATTCCCTGGCCGCTGTGGTGGCCAATGCCGAATTTCTTTACGAAGCCGACCATCTGAAGCTGGATCGCGACGAAATCTTCCAGGAAATCAAGATCGCCTCCGAACAGATGACCGAACTGCTGGACTCCCTGCGCGAACTGGCGCGCGAACATCGCACGCTCTCCCTGGTCACCGCGTCGCTGGAATCGGTGGCGAGGTCCGCGGTGGACGCCGTTCTGGCCCGCCCCGAGTTCCGCAGGCGCTCCATCTCCATCCATGCGCCCGCCGATACCAGCGGCGTTTTCGACTCCAGGAAGATCGAGCGCGCCTTCTTCAATCTTTTGCTCAACGCTTGCGAAGCCACTTCCGAGCGGGGCAAGATTGAAATCGAGATTCACAATGCGGGGAGTTCATTCGAGGTGCGCATCGCCGACGACGGCATCGGTATCCCGCCGGGAATCCGCGGCACTCTGTTCGATCCTTTTATCAGCGCGGGCAAATCCAATGGCACCGGGCTGGGCCTGGCCATCGTCAGCAAGATCGTCCATGACCACTACGGGTCGATCGGCGTGGAGAGCACCTCCGAAGCGGGCACCGTCTTCTTCATCAAGTTCCCGCGGACGCAATCCGGTTCGCTCGAGGCCATGGACCGCGAAGTTCCCGAGCCGAACCGTAGCACAGCCGATTAGACTGCTTCTCGTTCCATCGGGATGAAAGGCTGGAGGCGCGGGGCGGAATCGAACCGCCGAGTTCCAGTACCCTACTTGGCGATAAGCCGACTTTTCAGGCTTATCGGGGCTGATCCGCTTTGCTACCGGCGTTTAGTCGGGAGCTGTCTTTGACGGCGATCTCGATTCCGCTGGTTTTGACCACTTGAAAGAAGAACTCATCCGCGAGCCGACTGTCGTACGTAACTTCTAGATGGGATGCATTGAGCCATTTCATCGAAAGGCCGATTGTCCGCGTAGGTTTGTTGTGGCAAAGCGGTGTCTCTCACCAATTCCGGGTTAATTTTTTAATCAATTGTGTCCGGTCAGACTCCTTTTGGTTGACCCGAGCGATGACTTCCGTGGTGCGGATATTCACCGCGAAGCACTCATTGGCGGTTTGTTTTCCCCGAGCTTCTAAGACCGTGCGTACATGTAGAGTCCCGTGGACGCGGCCTAGACAGCGCACCGAAGCATCAGGCAATCTCTCAAAAATGTCGTAGTCCCGTTCCATACTGTTCACCTCGCTATTGGACAGTACACCCGGAAGAGCGATAAAGCGAGCAGGATACCGCCAAGACGGGTCTCGACAAGAAGCTTCTCGATAACAAGATTCGGAGGCCGTCATTACTAGTGAACGATTCTGTTACGAAAGGTTTGGAGAGGAGCAAATCTCCTGCACGAATCCAGAGGCCTGGAAAACGGGATATTCGCTAAGTGGAGAACTAGGGCCCATTTTCCGAACCGCGAGCGTCCCAAGAGACCAATCGATCAAAAAGAAAACACGGGCCTTCGCGTCGGGATCAGTTCCGTGCGTAAAGCTCTTTTGAACCGCGCTTGTTGGCGTAGAGCGCCCGGTCGGCACGTTTCAAGAGCTCCTCGATCGATTCACCGGGTACGTATTCCGTCCAGCCCGCAGAATAACAAAAAGGCAACTTCTTACCGCAGAACTTAGTCTGAAGGTCATCTAGCCGTTCGAGGATAGGCTGTACCCCCCTAGATGCGCACTCTGGCAAGACAGCGAGAAATTCGTCGCCGCCATAGCGACCGGCAACATCTGCGCCGCGGGTAGCTTTCCTCAGCCGTTCAGCAAATTCTTGTAACACACGGTCTCCGGCAGAATGGCCATACCCATCGTTTACTTGCTTGAAGGCGTCCAGATCGAACAGCACCACGGTTAATGCAGAATTACGTCGCTGAGACCGAGCAATTTCATTCGCCAGCCACTGCTCGATGTATCGCCGATTGAACAGGCCCGTAAGGGCGTCCAGAAAGGCCAGTTTGTAAAACTCCTCCGTTACCTGCTTTCGGATGCGATTAATTTGCACCTGCTCATAAACCACATAGATGTTGAAAAGGCCCACCAGGCCTAACAGGCCCCGTACGGCGTCGCTCAAAAAGAACGAGTGGAAACTAGCGAACTCTGAAAACAAAGCGGGCAAAACGAATGAAGCTATCCCCACCATCGCAAGAAGAGTCACCAACATGGCGAAGCACCATAGCCACCATTGGCGCGCGTCGATGCGGCGCACAATTGCGCTTATGTGCTCCCCGGGGGGCGCTGTGGAGTTTATTGAGCTACCCTTGTCCATGTCCTTCGTAACCCACGGCTTCCCATTACTGTTCCCAAGAAGTGTATCGGTAGACAATGACGGGCTAAATGGACCGAAAGGCGCAGAACGCTGGTACCTAAGCGCTATCAAGAAGTCATGGAGTTCAGTCGGCAGTCGGCCAACTTAGGTTATTGCTCTCGTAAACGGTAGTACCCAGGTTCCATTGGCAGTGACTGAAACTAAGCGGAGAGTGAAGCATGGCAAAAAGCGGGTTCGAGTGCCTCGCGGATACGCTGGTTATCGAAGAAGCTCCTGCAAGAGCGTATTCCGAGTCGCCTCGCCAAGTCGAACACCGCCATGGTGTTCCCATCAATAAGAACCACAGATTACGTCTCGAGCTCCCAGTGTTTGTTTATAGCCGCTCGACGGATCAGGAGCCCTTGCACGAGATGGCACGCTCTCTGGTCGTCTACGCCCGTGGCGGTGTCCTAGTTCTAAGCGCGACTGTGAAGTTGAGACAGGAGTTGCTCTTAGTTAATCCCCGGAACGAGGTTCAGGCACCGTGTCGCATCGCCGGGTTTGAGCCATGTCCGCCCATGGCGAGACTGGAGTTCACGCAACCGGTCCCAGGTTTTTGGGGTGTTGCGTTTCCTCCCGAAGACGGACATCCCGCCGAACGCAAGCTGCCTCGGGTGCCCCGCCGTTTTCGACGAGTTGAGTGTTCGTTGCCCATACAAGTTCGCCAGGCTGCGGAGTCGGCCTGCGAGGTTAGGGATGTGTGCATTACGCAGAATATTTCGCGTGACGGCCTCTATTTCAAAAGTGGGCTCCGCAGCTACCGCGAGGGCATGCGTCTCACGATCAGCTTCGTACCTCATTCAGGTCTTTTTGGTCCTAATGCCAATTACACAGGGCAAATAGTGCGTGTGGATCAGATCGAAGATGGCCTCGTAGGGGTCGCGGTCAGTTTGATAGGGCTTAACGTGAAGCCGCCGACCAAATCCGTCGCGGCTATAGGCCGCTGATGCCATTACTCTCGACGTACCTCCTCAGCAAGCGCCGTTCCTTCGCCTTCAGCGACTCGCGAGTCTCAGCTCCCGACAAACGGTGCCGGCTCAACCGGTCGATGCAACACCACTGATATAAGTCTTTCCTCTAAAGGTGGTGTTCGCGATGCAAAGACGATGGAAGCTGTCGTCGGCCCAACGGGACGATATGTGGAACCGTTGGAAGGCTGGACAGTCGTTAAATGCGATTGGTCGAGCATTTGGCAAAGATAAACAGGTCATTCATTTCCTGTTGGCGCGTCACGGAGGGATTGCGCCGCGTGCACGTCGTCGCTCCAAGCTGGCGCTCACGCTGGCGGAACGCGAAGACATCTCGCGCGGGATTGCTTGCGGCCAGTCGCTTCGGGCCATTGCCAAATGTTTGCAGCGCGCCGTGTCCACGGTGAACCGGGAGGTGGCCCGACATCGCGGGCGTGCGCAGTATCGAGCCAATCCAGGTCTGGGAGTCGGCCTTGCGGCCTAGGACGGCGCGGTGGACACCGGGGCGCGCGTTGGCGTAGGATGTCCTCAGATCGTCCGACCGGAGCAATCGCATGAATGTCCGCCACCTCGTGCCGTCCGTAAGCCTCCTGTCCATGGGATTCCTCATTTTGGCCGCCGGCCTGCAGCAGCCGGTTCACGCGTCAGGCGTAGACCTCTCGAAGTTCAAGCGCATCGCGCCGCAGTTTATCGCGGCGTTGGGAGACCCTGGGGCCACCTCCGGCAACGGCGCGCAATCATGGGGCTTCTGGAACCAGGACCCGGGCCCGCGCGCTTGCAAGCTGGACCACTACGATCAATTGAAGGCGGCCGGCGGTGTGGCGCCGGCACAGTGGCAATTCGACCCTGCGGACTGGTGGCTGGAGGAACACGGCTTGATCATGGAAAAGCCGAGCTTTCCGCTGCCCCCTGGGAAATACCTCGTCACGGGCGACCGCGACGTGACGACCGTGCTGACCATTCAGCCCAAGGACAAGGACGGCAATCAGCGGTGGGAACTCGCCGACGGCGCGACCCTCTACGACGTAACCCATCTCGGATGCCGCTCCGCACGCTACACGCCGGCGACCGCTGACAACTCGTGCTCGCCCGCGAACGTTCAGACCAAGGGTTTTCCGGTGAATCCAGGGGCGGCCATGCCCGTCGTGAAGGGCTGCCGCAAGCAGGACTATGCGGTTCTCATCGTCGTTGGCCTGCCCGCCGCCACTCGCTGAGTGGCAGCACTCTGGCGCGACCGCTCGCCACGTGACCACCCCGACACCCGAACACTACTTCTCGTTCTTCTGTTTGAACTCGGGACCATTACAAGATATGACTTGGAGGCGCGGGGCGGAATCGAACCGCCGATAAAGGTTTTGCAGACCTTTGCCTTACCACTTGGCGACCGCGCCGTGAGAACGCTACCAGAGCAGCTTCAGTCCGAATTGAAGCTGGCGTGAACTGGACGACGTCGAGGTGATCACTCCCGCCGTGGGCGAGGGCCCTCCCGTCGCCGCCGTGTAAACCACCGGATTCGGCGTGTTCAGATTTGTCCGGTTCAACAAATTGAAGCATTCCGCGCGGAACTGCACGTGGGTTCGCTCGGACACGCCGAACCTCTTCGCCAGCGATAGATCCAGTTCCGCGAGGCCGGGCCCCTGCAAAATATTTCGGCTGACGTTCCCATAGGTTCCAGTCAGCGGCTGGATGAAAGCATTCGGATTGAAGTATTCGCCGGGCAATCCGAGGATCACCGGCCCCGTGAACGCGGGATTCCACGAAGGCCGCACGGGATTGCGCGTGTCGCCGTCGTTGGAGGGGTTGTAGGAGAGCTGCGGCGTGAACGGCAGGCCCGACTGCAGCGTCTCGATTCCGCTGATCTGCCATCCTTCGGCCAAACGGTCTTGCCAGGAGTTGCCGGCCGTGCCCTTGCGCAGCCCGAAAAGAGCGGCGAGAGGAAGATCGTACGTTGCGTTGATCACCGCGCTGTGATGAATATCGAAGGAAGCGCGGCCATAATCGGCGCCGGGGTCGAGCGGGTTGGAGAGAAACGCCGGCGAATTGGTGGCTACGCTGGTATTCATATTGTCGCCATCGTCCAGAGTTTTGGAAAAGGTGTAGACCCCGCGGAACTGCAGGCCGTGTGCGAGGTGGTGATTGACGTCCACCTGGAGGCCGTTATAGGAGCTCACGCCTTCGGAGAACCAGGTTGTGGTGTTCCAGACGGCGTTGTTCTGCAGCGGCGCGTTCGTCGCATAGAAGTAAGCGCCCGCCGGATAACCTGCCGGGCAAGGGGACGCCGGGCAGATCGTTGGCGCGGGAAGATTGGCATCGGCGGAAAGCAGTTCATGATAGCCGTGCGAGCCGATATAGCCCACGCTCACGACGGTATTAGCCGCGGCGTGCTGTTCGATCTTCAGCGTGTAGGATTCCACCGCCGGCGTCTGCAGATCGGGCTGCACGCCGCTGGGAATAATTTTCGTCCCGGCATAAGTCGCATTAGGCGCGATGCTGGAGAAGGGAATATTCTTTACCGCGTACACCGTGTTGTAGGGCGGGTTTTGGTCCAGGCGGTAACTCAGATTGTCGACCAGCGCGTAGTAAAGCCCGGCGCTGGCGCGGATGACCGTTTTCTTGGAGGCGAAGGGCGCCCAGGCGATGCCCGCGCGCGGCGCCGGAAGAAACTTCGCGTTGTTCACCGACAAAGCGGAATCGCCGATGGCGGGCTGCGTCTGAATCACGCCCGCGGAGTTGAAAACGTAATTAGACGCGCGGCCGTTTGTTTCGTTCCACCCAGTCGTGAATTCGCCTCGAAAGCCGACGCGCACCTCGAGCGAAGGCCTCACCTTGATGGCGTCCTCCACGAAGAATGCGCCCTCCGAGGAACGCCAGCCCTGCGGCGTGTAGGATGGCGCGTACGTATATGTGCTCACGATTCCTTGCTGAATGAACGTCTGCAAGCTGGTGAACGACGCCTGCCCGTATTGGTCCTGCTCCAGGCTGTCGTTCGATTGCAGCCGCTCGAACCATACGCCGGCCTCGAGCAGATGAATGCCATGCGTCAGAGTGATCTGGTCTTCCCCGGTAAGCAGATTGCGAACCGCCCGCAGATTGCTTCCCGCGTTGGTGCCGCCGTTGGAGATCTGCGAGGCGCCATTCAGAGTAGTCCCGCCGCCTACGACCACGGCGCCCACGGGCTGTCCCGCATTGATCCAGGAAGGCAAGCTCACCGTGGTTCCGCTATTGAAATAGAAGCCGCCGCGCGAGAAGCCGAACGTCGCGCGATTGAGTAGCGCAGTGGAAAAAATGTGCGTCTCGCTGAACGATGCTACTTGCTCGCGCAGGAAAATATCGTCGACGGTAATGGGGTTGCTGGTGGGAGTGTGTGCGGTGCTGTCGTCCGCGGTGTAAATGGCGGCGAAGGAGTCCTTCGTCGAAAACGTTTCGTCGAACCGCGCCGTCCCGAAATCCTCGCGCACGTGCTGCAGCGGATTGGAAAAAGCCTCGGCGATACCGCTGGCCTGACCGGTGGAGGTCAGCAACTCCGGGCCATTCGCCACCGGCCAAAGCGCCAGTAAGGGCTGCACGGTGGCCACGGCGCTGGCCCGCGATGCCGCGTCCGGCACCAGCGTAACGTCGCTCAGTCCGAGGTTTTGGCGAAACGCTTCGTAATTCGTGAAGAAAAACGCCTTGTCCTTCTTGATCGGGCCGCCCAGCGAACCGCCAAACTCATTGCGTTGAAACTGCGGAATCCCGCCATGATCGAAGTAATTCCGCGCGTCAAACGCGCTGTTGCGCAGGAATTCGTAGACGCTGCCGTGCACCGCATCCGTACCCGAAGCCGTTACGATGCTCACCTGCACCCCGGGGCGCTTGCCGTATTCGGCCCCGTAGGAATTGGTCTGCACCGAAAATTCCCGTACGGCGTCCACGCCCAGCAGTTGCCCGCTCGCGCCTCCCGGCGTGTTGTTGATCTCCGAAGCGCTCGTGTACTCCACGCCGTTGAGCAGGTAGAGATTCTCCTGCGGCCTGCGGCCCGCCGCCGAAAACATGTTGCCCACGACGGAGTTCGAGGTGCCGGTTCCGCCGGCGCGCTGCGAGGTGTAGTTCACCACTCCAGGATTGAGCGTCAGCAGTTGATCGTAGCTGCGGCCGTTCAACGGCAGATCCTTCACCTGCCGCTCGCCGACCAGCCCGGAAATCTCCATCGTGGTTACTTCCGCCGTGATGGCCGTCTCTTGCACCTGAATGCTCTGCTTCAGTTCGGACACCGAAAGCACGAGGTCCACGCTGGCTCGTTGTCCCAAGTCGAGTTTCAGTTTCGCCTGCGCGGGCTGGAATCCGGCCTTTTCGGCGGTCACTTCATAAGCGCCCACGGGAAGTTCAGGCGCGTCATAGCGTCCCGCCTCGTCCGTAGTCAAGACCCGCTCGAGCCCGGTTTCGGTATTTTTGACGTGCACCGTGCCGCCCGCTATGGCGCTTCGAGTAGCATCGTTCAGCGTTCCGCGAATCGACGCGGTGTCCTGCGCCCGCGCGCCTGCTGCGGCGATGGAACCGAAGATCGCCGCCAACACGAATAGCCTTACCTGTCGTCCTGCCTGTATTCCTGTACCTCGAAAAGTCATTTCCATCCCCCCGAAGATAGATTTTTGTATGCGGTACCGCGGGTGTGCCGATGCGTGATCGGCTTCTAGTTGAGGATCAACAACAGCGGCGACAGCGCGGAGAGGCACCTTCGGCAGGGAGGAGAACAATGATGGCTTGGGTTTTGCTGGGCCTGGATTGGTTCTGCGCCTTCACGGTCACATTCCTCGATTCACACGCTACTTCCTGATTCTGGTTTTAGCTGAGGCAGAAGGAATCTGCCGGCGAAAAGCGGACAGCAGCTAGAGGCGACAACAACAGAGGCTTGCGCCCGGGAGGGCGCTTGCGTGAGGGCGAAACCGAGTGGAGCTTTGTGAACTCTGCTTCATGAATCGAGCCAGTGGCAGACTACACGGCAGGTTTGCCAATGTCAACGATTCCGGCGAAATATTTCCACGCGGAAGAAAAAAACTCCGCTAAATCGCCTGCGTTTAGCTGCATCGTGAAGCACTTAGCCCCGGACTTTACCCCGAACTTTCCCTCGGCCTGCGGTGGGCTTCCAACCTCGCATTGTAAGCGAATTGCTTGGTGCGCGAACATCGTCCGCGGGGCGATAATCCGAAGTTGTCATCACGAAGGAGTCCGCCGCGGCGGACGGCCCGAAGAATCCGCGGTTGGACGAGGGCTGAATATGCGAACAACATTGTGGATGGCGATCTGTCTTTTGCTCATTTTCGGCGCGCAATCTGCGTGGCTTCTGCGCGGGGCGCCAAACGCACAGGCTCGCTCCGCCGATGCGCGGTCCGCAGATGCTCGTTCGGGCGATGGTCAGATCGCCCGCGGGCGTTATCTCGTCGAAGAGGTCGCCAAATGCTCGGAGTGCCACACGCCTCGTGATGCCGATATGCAGCTCGAATCCTCCCGCTGGCTGCAGGGCGCGCCGATCTGGATTCAGCCTTCGCGCCATGTGGAAAATTGGGCGCAATTCGCGCCTTCCCTCGCGGGCCTGCCCGGTTATAGCGACGAACAGATGCAGCGCGTCCTCGAAATGGGCCTGGCCGCCAACGGCCGCGCCATTCAGCCGCCCATGCACATCTACCATCTGAATCACGCCGATGCCCAGGCCATCGTCGCCTACCTGCACTCCCTGCCATCGCCCACCGCGCGCTAACTGCCAGTTCTCATCTCAGTTGGCCTTGAATGGATTGATGGCCCCCCCCACGATTAAGTCCAATGATTTCCAAAGGGGCCCCACCCCCCCCACCTTTTTTGTGAACGATGTGATTCTAAAGTGCTTATTTTGCACCCTTGGAAAACGTTGTCATTCTAAAGAGCTTAGCTCGGCCCCCTCGCTGCCCGTCCCGCTCACGGGAAGAAGCAAAACCCGCACCCTTGAAAATGTCTAGTCCCAGGACATGCTTTACATTCTGTCCCTAGACATCCTTTACACACGGCCGGGGCTGAGTTTCAGGGATCCAATGCTCGACGATCGTCGAGCATTGGATCCGAAGGTCGATTTCGCGCCA
>Ga0335081_10003645_pt1 | contig 24245 bp, 16 predicted proteins | sample Lox_Sample_35_FD_206713 | JGI IMG/M metagenome (GOLD analysis project Ga0335081, IMG submission 206713) | Soil microbial communities from Loxahatchee National Wildlife Refuge, Florida, United States - Lox_Sample_3.5 | ecosystem: Environmental > Terrestrial > Soil > Wetlands | place: USA...
CCTCCAGCAGCATCTCCTGTTTGCCGCCGAATCCGCCGCCGATGCGCGGCTTGATCACGTGCACACGGCTTACGGGGAGTTGCAGAATTTGAGCCACCTGGCGGCGGCAGTGATAGGGGACCTGCGTACTGCTGCGAATCACAAGGCGTCCGTCGGCGTCGAGCCAGCAGATGCTGACGTGCGGCTCCAACATGGCGTGCTGCTGGCGCTGGGTGCGGTACTCGCGCTCGATGATATAGTCCGCTTCGCGAAAGCCCTCGTCCACATTGCCGATCTCGCGCAAAATGTAGCCGGCAACATTGTGCGCCGCGTCGTAAATGTTCTTCGCATCCGGCTCATCGTGGATCACCGGAGCACCGGGCGCCATGGCCTGCTCCATGTCCAGAACCGCGGGCAGCACATCATACTCGACCTCGATTAATCGCAAGGCCTCTTCGGCAACAGAACGGCTCTCGGCGGCGACCGCTGCAACCCGGTCGCCGACGAATCGAACTTTGGAGTCGAGCAGATAGGTGTCGTAGGGCGAAGGTTCGGGCCATGCCTGACCCGCGGTGGTGTGGGGCACACGCGGCACGTCTTGATAAGTGAGAACCGCGTGGACACCGTCTAGGGCTCGGGCCTTGCTCGTGTCAATGCGCTTGATCCGGGCATGCGCATAAGGGCTCGGCAGGATCTTGCCATACAGCAATCCGGGAAGCTGGATGTCATCGGTGAAGGCCGCCCCTCCCGTGACCAGCTTGACGCCATCCACCTTCCGGAGGTTGTGGCCCACAATCCTCGTGGCCATCACGCCACCTCCTCTGGCAGGTCTTCCACGGCATTTTTCTTCCGCGCGGCAGATAGCACAGCGTCCACGGGCTTCCGGTATCCGGTGCAGCGGCAGAAATGTCCGGCCAGCGCCTCCCGTACTTCCTCCTCGCTGGGATTTGGCTGCCTGTCCAGAAGGGCCTTGGCGCTGAGGATCATCCCGCCCGTGCAAAACCCGCACTGTACGGCGCCGTGGTCGAGAAATGCCTCTTGCAGAGGAGCCAGTTTCTCTCCCTGAGCCAGACCTTCGATGGTGAGCACCTCGCAACCTTCCGCTTGGGCGGCAAACAACAGGCAAGTGTTTACAGGCTTTCCATTCAACAGGACGGTGCAGGCGCCGCACTCGCCGGTTTCGCAGCCGCGCTTCACGCCGAAGTAGCCTTCGCGGCGCAGCACATCCAGTAGCACGTCGCCCGGCGCGATGGTCCACTGCTGGGGCTGGCCGTTCACTTTCAGTTGCAGCTTCATCGTTTTCATAGCGTATGCCCCGCGTGGGCGGCGCACTCCTCAAGCGCACGCCCTGTTAAAACATGTGCCAGCTTGCGCCGGTATTCCGCGGAGGCGCGCTGATCCGTAATGGGTCGCAACTCGCGAACCACTTCGTCGCCAATTTCGGCGAGCAGCGTGCGGTCCAGCGCTCGTCCAGCCGCCAGTTCCTCTGCCGCCACGGCACGAAACGGCACCGGAGCCGCGGCTGCCACCGCAATGCGCATCCATTTCACCCGTTTACGGGCATCCAGTTCGAGGCCTGCCGCGACGTTCACCACGGAGATATCCACGGCCGTGCGCCCGAACTTCTGGAACGACCACCCGCACCGCTTGCCGCTCGGAGGCGCCGGGATGACCACCTCGGTCAAGAGACAGGCCGGGAGGTCTGTCCCCCTGAGGAAATCGAAGAGCGGTAACTGGCGTTTTTTGCGAAGGTCCACCAGAACTACGCTGGCGTCCAGCACCAGCAGCGGCGTCGCCAGATCGGCGGCCGGCGAACCGTTCGCCATATTCCCGCCCAGGGTTGCCACATTGCGGATCTCGATCGATCCGCAGCTAGCCGCAGCCCGGCAGAGCAGCCCACCAGCCAGAGCTTCGAGAATCGGCGACTCTTCCAACTCGCCCATCGTGGTGGTAGCACCAATGATGATGCTTTGATTTCGCCGCCGAATGTAGGTCAATCCAGCATGTGTGATATCGATCAGGAACCGCACCGAACGGTCGGCGGCGAGCGCCAGGTCTGTGCCTCCCGCCAGCACGCGCGCATGTCCTTTAGTTTTCTGCAATGAACGAAGCGCTTCGGGTACGCTGCCGGGTCGATAGAAAGCTTCCACATTGGTGAACATGTGCACCCTCTGCTCGAACAAAGACTATAACAGTCTTACAGGTCTTAAACAACCATTTTGGCTGCGAAACGCCCGTGACGGACTAGTACCGGCTCAAGCGAGAGTGTTCGCAGTTCCCCGCCGTCCACAACCACCCGCCCGTCGACAACCAGCGTGTTCACACGCGCCGGTGCGCACAGCAGAAGCGCAAGAAATGCATCGCCTGCTCCGCTGTAGCCGACATCGCGCAGGTTGAACAGTGCAACGTCGCCCCGCTTGCCGGGCTCCAGGGTTCCAATGTTGTCCCTGCCCAGACACCGCGCGCCGTCTACCGTCGCCATGCGCAGCGCATCCTGAACCGTGAGCGCCCTGGCTCCGTAGCTCAGCCTTTGGAGAAGAAGGGCTTGCCGTGCTTCGGCCAACATGTGCGAGCTATCATTGGAAGCGCTGCCATCCACTCCCAAACCGACCGGGCAGCCCGCGTGTCGCATTTCCCTAACCGGAGCGCAACCTGAACCCAATCGCATATTAGAGGTGGGGCAGTGAGCGATACCCACCCCAGCCCGTCCCAGCCTCGCGATCTCACCGCGCCTAAAATGAACGCCGTGCGCCAGCCAGGTATTGCTGCCGAGCCAACCGGAGTCTTCCAAGAGGTCCAGGGGCCTTTTGTGGAATCGGCGCAAGCAGTAGGCCTGTTCGTCGCGGGTTTCCGCTAGGTGCGTGTGCAGCCGCACGCCGTGTCGGTTGCCCAGTTCCGCCGTATCTTGCAACAGCCTGCGCGAGACAGAGAAGGGCGAGCAAGGAGCCAGCGCGATGTGCAGCATCGACCCGGGCGAAGGATCGTGATACTTGCGGATCACCCGTTCGCAGTCGGCCAAAATCCGCTCTTCGTTCTCGACCACAGAATCCGGCGGCAAGCCCCCTTTACTCTCCCCTACGCTCATGCTGCCACGTGTAGCGTGGAAGCGGATACCGATGCGGCGCGCCGCCTCAATCTCGACGTCGATGAGCTTGGCATGGCCTCGCGGAAAGAGGTAGTGGTGGTCGGCGGTGGTCGTGCAGCCCGAAAGCAGCAGTTCGGCCATCCCCACCAAGGCCGCTGCATGCATGGATTCCTCATCCAGACGCGCCCAGACCGGATAGAGTATACGGAGCCACTCGAACAGTTCTGCGTCTGCGGCAGCCGGGTAAGCCCGAGTCAGGGTTTGGAAGAGATGATGGTGCGTGTTGATGAGGCCGGGTATGGCGATGGCGTAGCGGCCGTCGATGATGCGGTCGGCTTTAGGCGCCCTTCCGGGATGAGTTCCCACCTGCTGGATCTGTCCATCTTGTATATACAGGAAGGCTCCACGCAGCACAGTGTTCCAATCATCGTTCAGTACCAGAGTGTGGATGTCGCGAATCAGCAGCGTTCGGCCGGGCATTCCGAAGTCAACCCTTGCTCGCGGAGAATAGCATCGAGGCCGGCACCGTCCGGAGGGATTTCAAACGGAGCACGCACCGCCGATCTCGCGGACTGAATATCCTTTAGACCGTTCCCAGTAATGAGCGCCACGACGCGGCCGCTGCGGCTGATGATTCCATGCGCGATGGCACGGCGCAATCCGGCGACGGCTGCCGCGGCGGCGGGTTCGGCGAAGATCCCACTTAGCCGGCCGGTGTACCGCATGGCATCCAGGATTTCCTCGTCCTTCACGTTAATCATGGCGCCGCCTGACTCCCGCACCGCCATCACCGCCTTCCTCCAGTTGCGTGGCACGCCCACCGCGATGCTGTCTGCGATGGTTCGCGGCTCGATCGGCCTCAGCGGCTCTCCACTCAGAAACGCGGCCGTTACCGGCGCGGCACCCTCTGCCTGAACGCCCAGAATTCGGGGCGCACGCTCGATCAGACCCAGGATTTTCAGTTCCCGAAAAGCCTTCCAGACACCCGCTACGGTACAGCCATCGCCCACGGAGACGGCCACCCAATCGGGCGGCTGCCACGCGAGCTGCTCGGCGATTTCCAAACCCACCGTCTTCTTGCCTTCCACAAGGTACGGGTTGATGGCACAATTGCGGTTGTACCAACCCCACTTTTCGCAAGACTGCTGGGACAAATGGAACGCCTCCTCGTAGGTGCCGCGGACCCGTAACACGGTGGCTCCGAAAATCAGGAGTTGCGTCACCTTCGGCTCCGGCGCGCGTTCCGGGACGAATATCACACTGCGCAGTCCCATGGACGCTGCCAGGCCGGCGCATGAAGACGCCGCATTGCCGGTACTGGCGCAGGCGATGATCTTCTGGCGGCGCTCGCGGGCTTTGACAACACCGAGTGCGCTGGCCCGGTCCTTCAGGGAGCCGGTAGCGTTGCGTCCGTCGTCCTTGAGGAATAGCTGTCGGATGCCCACGTGGCGGGCCAGGGCGGGCACCAAGGTCAAAGGTGTCCATCCCACGGACAGGTTAGGCAGTACCGCACCTTCGCGGATCGGCAGCAGCTCACGATACTTCCATTGGGACTGCTCACGGCGACCTGCCAAGACCCGGCGTGTCAGGCTACGTCTGATTAAGGGATAGTCGTACTGCACGTCGAGGATTCCTTCGATCCCACAGCGTGGACAGGTATCGTACCGCCGGCCACGACAGATCTCCTGGCATATCACACACCGAAGGCCTAGGACGAATGCCATGGATGACCTTGCTTTCGAAATAACAGAGTAGCATCTGAACGCCAGGATTCGATATATAAGGGTCTGAATTGTGGAACTGTGTGCGGGGCGCTTCCTCAAATTATGTCGTTGAGCAATTCCGCGCGCGGATGCGGAATCACCACCTTGTTCACCAGCATTCCCTTCTGACCCACGATCTGCGCTCCCGCCTCCACCGCGCTCTGTACGGCTGCCACGTTTCCGGTCAGAGTAACAAATGCCTTGCCTCCAAGGGCCATCGCGAGGCGAATCTCGATGAGTTGTACGTTGGCCGCCTTCACCGCCGCGTCCGCCCCCTCAATCAGCGACGCCACTGAAAATGATTCCACTATGCCTAATGCCTCCAGCCCCTCCACCTGCGCGACGCCGCTGATGGCCGGGAATACCGATTCGTGCAGGTTCGGAATCACGAACGAATCGATCACCGAAAAACGAGCCGCGCTCGTGCCTGCGGTAACAGACGCCTCCACGGACGCAACGTCACCTCGCACCATCACCATGTACTTGCCTGAGCAGATCGACCGCGCCAGTACCAGATCCACATCCGATGCCTTCAACATCGCATCGCACGTCTGAAATCCGGACGCAATACTGGTCAACTCGATCAAGCCGATAGAATTCTTCGCCATCGCCTATGCCACAATCTCGACGTATTCCGGCGTCGCCGCCCGCACCTTGCCGTCGATGCTAGCGTGAACTGGCGCGCCCAACATCGAATCCTCTACCCGCCCCACGATCTGCCCCTTCTTCACTCTCTTACCTTCTTGGGCCGAAGGAACCGCTGGATGCCCGGCGTGCTGCCGCATCTTGATGCGCACCGCGGCCGGCCGCCATTCCACTTTCTGAAAAGGAGTCTCTGACTCGTATTCCTCAACCTGCAAACGCCGGCGCAACTGAGCCAGCGGCACGCGCCGGTATTCCTTCATTGGGTGCACTTCCACCGGCCGCTGTTGCACGAATTTCAGACCGGCCGCGCGGCGATCCTGCTTTCCCTGATCGCACGCCTCCTTCGGATATAGGTCTTCCGGACAAGCGTACAAGGTGCATAGGCCGCAGGCGCAACACAACTCCGACCACTGGTTCCAGATGTCCCCGCCGGTAATGGTGAACCCGAGGCTGCGCATCACTTTATGCGGCACCACCTCGTATCCCAATAGGTACCGCGGGCAAAACTCGGTGCAATAACTACACTGGTCGCATGCCGATTTGCCGATCCGGTTCATCTCCTGCTGCGACCGCATGCGCCGCGTCATCAGATAGTGATCGCGCGGCAGAACCACAAGCCCGGCCGTGGTTTTCGTCACCACGTCGTCGAGATCGAACGTCAAAGTGCCCATCATGATGCCGCTCACGAAAACCCCGAACTCACCCACCGTCGCTCCGCCGGCGATCGCCACCGCGTCGCGGAAGGGCGTGCCCACCGGCACCCAGAACGATTTCGGCTCCTTCACCGCGCCCGATACCGACAGAAACTTCTCCGTGACCGGGCGGTCCCGCCCTGCCAGATAAACGTTGTAGAGCGTCTCCACGTTGTTCACCACGCACCCTACCTGAAGCGGAATCCCAGCGGGAGGAATCAAGCGCCCGGTTGCCGAATAAACCAGTTCATACTCGTCGCCCGACGGGTAGAAATCGCCCAACATCACGAACTCGATCGGCTCCGATTTCAGGACGCTTCGCAGCGCCTCGATCGCTTCCGCATTCTTCGTCTTGATTCCGAACTTCCCTATCTTTGCCCCGACCGCATCCATCATCGAAACCATTCCCCCCAGAATCTCCCGCGGGAAGTGTCTCATCAGCTCGGCATCCTTGTGGATAAGCGGCTCGCATTCAGCTCCATTGGCAATCAGGAACTCGACCTGAGACTGCGCTTTGACATAGGTAGGGAACCCTGCTCCACCGGCCCCGACCACGCCGCACTCACGGAGCTTCTCGCTGAGCATAAGTCAAAGCATAACAGTTATGGACGAACCGTCCTCGCAGCAGCGCTCTACCGGGTCTGCCCCTGCGTTTCGCGATGACTGCTCCGCGACTTACTCGTGGGAGCAGCGGCACTCGGGGTTTTGTTCTTCGAGCGTAGCCTGAAGGGATGATCGCAAATACCTCCTCAAGCGACTGAAGTGCACCGTTTGTCACAATGCCGCGGGGGCACGTGAAGCTTGACCTCAGCGCGTCGCTGGAAAAACGTTGTGTCACACAATCACGGGGCCAGCGTGTACTTCGCCTAGCTTATAGCTGGATTTCTATCGGTGCTGGGAAGCCGTTAGCGCCGCTTGCCGCATGACGAGATCCACATCCTGCCATCCCTTTACTGTGGCGACGTCCCGGAACATTCGCCGGTAGATCAGCCGGGCGGAAACACGCGCCGGGCCGTGCCGGGAACTGAACTCATACTCGGATGAATCGGTGGCCAACGCCCTGAGCCGGGTGTCTTCTCTGGCGATTGTGGGGTTCCAGTAAGCGACCGTCGGCGAGATGCCGGTCCACGACTCCTCAAGTATCCGGGCAAATCCCCGGCCGGGAAGATCTCTCAAGTCTCCGGCCCAGGCGGGCAGCAGAGGACCTTTGCGCAGAGCCAGCGTGGCGCCGGAAGCATCCTTGGCCTCCACAAGCAACAGAATGTTGCGACCGGGTTGATCGGTTGGCAGCGAGTGGCCGGCATTCGCGTTGGTAACGGTGGCCCTCACCGTCAGGACATTCCCATCGATTCGGGCGCTGAGATCCAGCTTGGCCGCCTCCCTCATGAACTCCTTGTCGCCGGGCCCGCGCATCTGGTGACTGTAAATAGTGCCCGCGTCCCGCCGCTGTCCCCCGTGCTCCGTGCCAGCTACAAACGCCGCACCTCGCCTGGGCATATGGCAATCCTGGCAGGTGCGGGAAATGGCCCCGCCGGAGTACGGGCTTTCAAGCCATTCCCCGTATGAGTTATAGACTTGCACCCCCCCCGAACTGCCCCGTGTGACAGGGCGCGCAGAAAGCGCTTTGCTTGTGAAGCGCAGAGTAGCTGTCGTTACCTCCTGCGGCATCATCCAGTGGCCCCAGGAACAATTGCTTTCCCGCGCCCGGCCTGCGCAGCAGGAAGGAGAGCACGCCCGGTGTATTCGGGTAGGGCTGTTGCGTCGCCGGGTTCAGGCGAACCCCCGAAACCTTGTGGCAGAAATCGCAGATGATCCCGGCGTCCCGAGGCTGGTCCGGTCGTGTGTCATAGGGTCCCCTGACCGCGGCGGCCGGGGCGTGGCAGGCGGCGCAGTTACCCGCCTGGCCTGGAAAATCCAGTTGAAAGCCCGGGCCGAAATACGGCTCGTCTCTATTGGGACGCAGACCAACGCGGCCGTAGCCCTTCTTCGCGTCGAATTTTGTCAGGGGACTCTTTTTGGTTCCGCTCAGATCGGTTCCGTTATACAGAGAAAGAAAGCGCGCGTTCTCCGTGGAGTGGCCATGGGCGTCATTGTTCCATTCGTCAAAGAGCAGGCGGCGCCGCGACTGGCCCCTCCCCGAATGGCAGGCCTCACAACCACCCGGATTGTCTGGCGCAACAAACGGGCTGGTCCATCGATAGGCTGCATTGTCCCGACCTGGGATTCCCTCCAGGACAGCGCCGGCTCAGGCACACCAGCGAACCCAGCGCTTGCCGCACGCCGCGCTGCCACGTGCGCCGTTGGGGAAACACACTGCGCCAGTCCTCGACAATGGCGAGAAACTCGCCCAGCAGGCTCATCGCGCCTCCGGCCGGAGGGAGAAGGTGTTCTTTTCCGGACGCAGGAAGCGGTCGGAGCGGGCCACCTTCTTGGAGAGCGAGGACACCAGGCTCTCGCGATCGATGGTTACGCCGAACTGGGTTTGGATGCGGTCCAGAATCTGGGAGACGTGGAGCGGCGCGCGCGCCTTCTTGAGTATGTCGAAGGCCATATCCACTTGGGACAGACCTTTGCGGGGCCGCGCCGCAGCGACTGCAGGTTCCCCTTGGCGGAGGCGGCGGACGACCGACCCGTTTGGCTAAAAAACACTTCAGCGGCCAAATGTAGAAACTCCAGAGTAGCCTCCCTACGGTAGGCTAAGGGTAGCGCGAACCATGCCGGCTCGCGGGCCATTTCCCACCGGGTGTTCCGCATGACTTGCGTTATAGTGTCGAATCAAACATAATTGGACCTCGCGAGAGCCGATGCCGCCGCGGGAGCGACCAGAGGCAGAACTGGTCCGCACAAAAGGTGCTACTTGCTATTGACACTGCGGAGATTGTGCTTCGTTCTGATTGCCGGATTCTGGTGGTTCACCAGTACCTTAATTGCCCAAGTAGATTATGCGACCGCCACTTTGCAAGGAACGGTCTTCGATCCACAGGATCTCGCCATTGCGGGCGCGAAGATCACAGCGGTAAATGAGGCCACGGGCACTGCGAAGGGCGCAGTAAGTAGCAGTGAGGGATATCAGATTCCCGCGCTCCCACCCGGTACGTATCGCGTCGAGACGGAGGCTTCGGGCTTCGTCAAAAATGTGGCCAGGGGTGTGGTTCTCACGGTGGGGCAGCTTGCACGCTATGACATACACCTCAAGGTGGGTTCCGAATCCACCACCGTTGAAGTAGCAGCCGCGATACCGCTGGTGCAACCCGAGCAGACGCAACAGGCGAACATCATTAACAATACTCAGGTCGAGAATCTTCCCAATGTCACCAGGAATTTCGTGCAGTCGATTTACACGGTTCCCGGTGTAGCCAGTTCATTCGCCCCGGCGCTGCAGAATCCCGGGGTTGGTACAGGTTACCTTTCGTCTGGTTTTTCCATCGGCGGAAGTAACGGACGAAACAACCTTGTGACGATCGACGGGGGCGAGAACGATTACGGGTCGGGGACGCTTCGAACGACTCATGTTCCGATCGATTCCATACAGGAATTCCAGGTCAACCGCAATTCCTTCGAAGCAGAATTCGGATTTACGATAGGGACCGCCATCAATATGGTCACCAAGAGCGGGGGCAATAATTTCCACGGCTCCGCGGCGGGTTATTTTCGCGACCATGCGACGGATGCGGAGAATTATTTCGACAAGCTGGTGGGGACGGGCGGCAAACCATTCGAGCAGAGCGCGATTTTCAGCGGAACCCTGGGCGGCCCGATCCGCAAGAATCACCTTTTCTTCTTTACGGCGCCGGAATTTCAAAAGCTGGATTCGGCCAGCGTCCGCAATCTGGCCGGGGAACAAGAGTTTCAGGGGGTTGGTGCGCAGGCGAACGGATACGACCCAAGCAGCGGAACGTGCCCCAACCAGAAGAGTTCCGAGCAGCAGGTGACACAGCGCTGCTACCTTACACAACTGGCGAATTTGGGTGGCCCACTGAGCGCACTGGGGGCGGGCCTGCTGGCTTCCCCGGTATTCGGCAATCCGCTGAACAATCCCATTCTGAAGGCCCTGGTGGCGCCCAACGACGGTACCTTTGACGGCATTCTATCCGGTCCGACCGGCCCGGCCGAGCGGGGCATTCCCGGCTTCAACACACCACGCGGCAGGTTTGCGAACTGGGTGTCGCGTCTCGATTACTTTCCGGACTCCAAGGATAGCCTCGCCGTTCGTTTTTCCCTAATGCACGAAACCGATAACGTAGCTCCGCAGCCGCCCTATTCCGGTTCCCAACACTTGACCGACTATACACTGACGCCATCCTGGACGCGCGTGGCTCGCCCGAACCTGGTGAACAGCGTTCGCGTCGAGGCCGTGCCGAGTAATACGTACATAGTGGATGCGCCGCCTCCGAACGGCTCGGAGATCGACATCGGAAATCAGATTCAACTCGGGACACCGTTTGCGTATCCGTACCACGCGTACCAGAAAAGATTTCAGTTCGATGATAGCCTCTCGTGGGTGAAGGGAAGTCACACTCTTAAGTTCGGAGGCTCCTGGCGGCCCGACCATTACAGTGTGCTGCAAAGGATCTGGCTTCAAGGCCAGTGGCAATTTACCGACGGGGCCTACTCCATCCTGAACATCGTGGGCGCCGGACAGGGCGCTGCGGCAGCTTCGGCGCTGGCTAGCTACAACCTGAGCCAGGGTTATCCGGCAGGCGGCCCGGCTTCGACCAATCTGACCGCCGTGCAGTCATTTCTGGCGGGCACACCAACCTTACTGTTGCAGGGGGATCCGAACTCCAACGCACAGTGGTCGGCGTGGTCTCACTCTGTTGGGATGTATGCGCAGGATTCGTGGAAACTGTCGCCGCGGCTTACCGTGAACTATGGCATCCGCTTCGACTATACTCACGATCCGAGCCCTGTCCCCCAAAGCGCCTACGTCACGCCGCGCTTGGGAATCGCATGGCAACCGGCCGGAGATCAGAAAACCGTGATCCGCGCAGGCGCCGGAATGTTCGTTGCGCCTTCGATATTCATGGTTCCGTTTTACACAAATATTCTGGGCTCGAGCGGCAAATACGTGAACCAGACCGCGCTGGTGGCCGGTCTTCCGTCGCCTCCGTTTCCCTCCATTTTTTCCGCCTGGGCGCTACAGGCGAGTGAGGCGACGGCAGCGCAGCCGAACCCGTCGCTCACGGCAGCCCAGCTAGCATCGTTAGGTGCTGTGCTCGGCCCACCCGGACCAAACGCTTTTGGGAACATCATTTTCACAATCGCGCCCAACTTTAAGCCGGCGTACACGATCCAAGCCAGCTTTAGTGTTGCGCGCGAGATGGCCCGCAATTTATCTGTGGAACTGGGATACCTCATGTACCGCAGCGTGCATGTGGAGCAGGTGCTGGAAACGAATTACGTGCGGAATCCAGCCGTAGCAATCGATCCATTTGTGGGGCCGGAATACATGACGAGGCCCGGCACCACAGAGGGCGAGCCGAACGGTTCTATTTTCGAGAATGGCACTTTCTCTTCCACCGGTACCGGCATCTATCACGGCGGTACGGTCTCGGTTACGCGAAGGTTCGAACGCGGGCTCCAGTTCCAGGTGAATTACACCTTAAGCCGCGCGATTGACGACACCAGCGACTTCAGTTCCCTGAGCACGCCATTCCGCCCGGACCTGCTGAATCTGGATCGGGCTGTCTCGGATTTCAATGTCACGCATAACTTCGTTGCCAATGCTGTGTACACGACGCCGTTCCACCCCGGCAGCGGTGGCTTTGTCTCGCGGCTGTTGGCGGGTGTAACCGTATCGCCCATCTTTTATGCGCATAGCGGTGTTCCGTTCACGCTGCTGGTACCAGGGCTTGCCAACGGGACCGTGGGGCATAACGCTGTTGCGCGCCCGTGGTACGAAGGACGCAACAACGGCATGGGGCCGGACTTCGTGAGTTGGGATCTGAGAGTATCGAAGACACTGATTGGCGGGGAAAAGCCGCGCCTTGAGGTGATTGCACAGGCGCAGAACCTTCTGAACCGCACCAATTTCGCCGTGGTAAACGACAATTTCCCGGCGGACCCCAACTACCCTCTTCCCGGCGGCGGCACGCTTCAAAATGGCCCATACAACGTGAAGGGCTTCGCGCCCACATCAGTGTCGCAGCTCAGCCAGCCGCTGGCATTTACGTCGGCTTACCCGGCGCGTCAGGTCAGCCTGGCACTGCGTCTTGCATTCTGACCGGCTCACGCCCGCGATTTACGTGCTTTTCGCCGAGCACCTGTGGATTCGAGGATCGCTTGTGTCTCGCGCAGTTCGGGCATATCCCGCCCTTCTACGAACCATTCGTCTAATGGTTGGAGCAGCGTGCGTGCTTCGGCCACACGCCCGTGATCGCGCCACACTTTCGCAAGCGCGAGGGCGGCCCGCAGCTCCAGCATTTTCGCTTGCTGGGCCTGCGCGAGTTGGATGGCGTCGCGAAGACTCGCCTCGCCGGCGTCGGCCGTCCCTTGGGCCAGCAATATTTCGCCTTTGAGCCGGTGCAGCTCCGGCTCGTGCACGTGCTCCTGGTTTTCGGCGGCGTGCCGGAGTCCTTTGGATATCTCCGCGAGCGCTTCGTCCGGCCGCCCGGCGCGGAATTGCGCCTCGGCCATCATCAGGCAAAACTGAGTGGTCATCAGACCCGAACCCGTCATGCGGTAACTATCCAGCCCGGCTTGCATTTGCGCGATACCGGCCTCCGCCTCGCCTTTCATGGCCTGCGCCCATCCCCGGTAGATGCGCGCCTGGATGGCCCAAAGCAGAGACCCTTCCTCGATGGAAAGCGCTTCCGCCTTTTCTGCCATGCGAATGACGGAAGGCACATCGCGCTGTGCGTAATCGAGCATGATCGCGGTGCCGAAGGCGTAGGCCGTGCAGAGAGGGACTGCGAGCGCGTCCACAACTGCCCAGGCATTGCGGCGGGCCCGGTCAGCCTGATCCGGATAACCCATGAACCACAGGCTCATTACGAGATAATTCGCGCAGGTAAATGTCTGCGATTGATTCAGGATGGCGACGATTTCGCGTTCGCGCTCCAAATCGTAGAGCGCGAGCGCCGCCTCCGCATGTTCGCGCGCCTGAGGGAAGTCGGCGAGAAAATAGGCGGAGTAACCGATGATGGCACGAGCTTGCTGTTGGAGGCCGGGATTCCTACTCTCCAGCGCCATCTGGAGAATCGGCTTCGACGCTTCCATCGACTGACCGAGGCTCCCGCGGACGAAATATAACGAAGCCAGGCCGATCAGCGCGCGTAACAGGGCCGTAGTATCACCCAGCTTGTGGGAGAGGTCGCGCGCCCGAATAGAAGCGGCTTCCACCTGAGGTGAAGCCCATCCAAGGGTTTGCTTGAGCCCTTCGGAAATTGCTCCTTGCGCGTCCAACTCGGACCGCAGGCGGTTGGGGTCGTCGTCCGGTAGCGTTTCGAGAAGAGCAATGGCTTTCCGCAAATGGGCAACACATTCGCGCGCGGCGGAGCGTTGCTGGGCGAGCGACCCTGCCTTCATCCATCCGGCGGTGGCTTCCGCCGTTCGTCCTGCGCCTTCGAAGTGGCGCGCCAGCAACTCTGGTTTTGTCTCCGCCATTTCGGGGAAACGATTCGTCAGCACCTCAGCGATTTTGTTGTGGAACTCCTGACGCGTCTTGCGCAGTAGCGACTCGTAGGCGGCGTCCTGGATTAACGCGTGGCGGAATATATAAGTGGATGCCGGAGGCACGCCGCTCTCGGAAACCAGCTCCAGATCGACGAGGTGCCTGAGCGCGGCGGTCAGGAGCTCAGTGGACTTAACCAGCACCAACTGGAGCAGTTCGAAACTGGACTCTCGGCCGATGGTAGCGGCCAGTTGGGCCACGGGCCGGTCCGCGCCGAGGCGATCGATGCTCGCCATCAACGAGTCCTGCAGCGTGGCTGGAATCAAACCCGGCGGCAGGGGCCCGGCCAGTTCGTACCGGTCGTCCAGTTCGCGCAGGATGCCCGCGCCAATCACGGTGCGCGTCACCGCCTCCGCGAACAATGGAATGCCGCCGGTACGGGCCACCAGTTCCTCTACCAATGCCGGCGGCAGCGGTTTTCGGCCGGCGACGCGGGCCACCAGCGCGCGCGTGTCTTCGGGCGGCAGGGCCTCGACCCGGATTTCCCGGCATGGCGGCCGGTCGAGCCACGCTGCGGAAAACTCGGGGCGTGCCGTACAAACCATCAGCACCGGTAGATTGGATTGGCGTGCCACGATTTCGCCCAGCAGATCGAGAGTCGACGGGTCGGCCCAGTGCAGGTCTTCGATGAGCAGGAGGACCGGCGAGCCGCCCACGGAGTGGAGCAGCAGGTCAGCGATGACCGAGATTGTCCACTGCAGGCCCTTAGCGGGGGACATCTCGATTTGGGCATAGCGGCCCAGGGTTGGAACGGAAAACAGTCCGGCGAGCGCCGAGGCCGTCTCCTCCGGGTTGCCGCCGCGACCGGCCACGAAGAGCTCGATCAAGTCGAGTTTGTTCGCCTCGGCCACGGTGTCTTCCATGCCCAGCCGGCGCTTGATCATCCCCATGATCGGATCGAGCGGGCTGTTCATCTGATACGGCGAGCACTGGGCGTCAAACACCTCATGCAATCGGCTTGCGGCCACCTGCCGGGCCGCTTCGAGCAGCCGCGATTTGCCGATCCCCGCTTCGCCGCGCAACAGCAGAGTGGAACCGCGGCCTTCGCCGGCCTCCGCCCAGGCGGCGCGAATCAGCCCCGTCTCGCGCTCCCGGCCGACGAGCGGGGTAAGACCATGCGCGGTGGTCATGGCCTGGAAGCGGCTCGCTGCTCCGCTCTTGCCGATTACACGGAAGATCTCGAGAGGCCGCGAGAGGCCTTTGAGCGTGCGCGAACCGAGAATTTCGAACACGAACTGGCCAGCCAGCAGTTTGCGGGTTGCGTCGCTAATCACCAGGGAGTCGGGCAATGCCTCCGACTGAAGCCGCGCGGCGATGTTGGGCGCCTCGCCCAAGGCGAGTTGCTCGCGGCGCATCGCGCCGCCGACGTCGCCAACCACCACCAGACCCGTATGAATTCCGATGCGCACCCGCGGGTGGTTTCCACCGATGCTGATGTTCCCGGCCTGCGCCAGGATTTCGAGTCCGGTGTGAACCGCACGCGCCGCGTCGTCCTCGTGTGCCGCGGGGTAACCGAAATACGCCAGAACTCCGTCTCCGAGATGCTGGGCCAGATAGCCGTCGTAGCGATGGAGGACGTCGGCGCAAATGGCTTGATAACGGGCGTACAGCTCGCGCAAATCCTCCGGATCCAGCTTTTCCGCAAGCTCCGTGGAGCCAACGATATCCGCAAAGAACACCGTGAGCTGGCGCCGCTCCGCTGTGGACGCCTCCGCCGAAACCAGGGAGCGCCCACACTGACCGCAAGCCGCCGCATCGCGCGAATTCCGGTAGCCGCAGTCCGGGCATGCGACGCCCATCGGCGCACCGCACTCGGAACAGAATTTGACTCGCACGGAATTGTCCGTGCCACAACTGGGACACCGCATACGCGATCGCTCCGCGCGGGCCGGTAGCCGGAGCCGGAACGCCGAGTCAACTATAGCATGGCGGCCAGACGGTTCCCCGTGGACTCGGGGCGTGGGCGCCCCCCAGAAGCGCCAACTTGAGCCCCGCCGGCAATCCGCAGTTCGGGATCTGCGTTCGTGTTGTCCGTTTCAGCAGCCGCAGACTCCGAGTCGGGAAGCCGAAGTGCGGAAGAGTAATCTGCTCCAAGGACGTATCTGGGGGGCTAGCCAATGGCCAGTGGCGGCAATCTCCCAATCGATCAGGCCACGTCATGAAGCACTCTATCAAGCCGCGCAGCCTTGGTGTACAGCGAAAGGAGGGCTCTGGCGAGTGTTACACGCTTCGCGTCCCTGAAATATGCCTGCTCAGATTTCGGCAGATCCTCCATCAGCTGACGAAACTGTCCTCGCATGTGCTCGGGGAACTCCTCCACTCGGAGGGGCAGGAGCTGCAATCGAACTGCGAGGAGCCGTTGGCGCAGGTTGTCGCTTCCACAAAATGCCTCCATCGCAAGGTGAAGACGCTCGAAGACATTTCCTGAATCCGGAATCGATTTCTCCATGACACCTCCAGTTAACACCACAGAGATCACGGACGGCACCCCGCTGATTGTTGATGGTGCGAGTAGCGTAGAAGAAACTGGGGCTAACTGGCTCGAAGGCCGTTTCGGGACAAATGAGCGTCACAGCTTCGAACGCCCACTACACCGGCCGTCAGCGAGGAGTTATCGACTTGACCACCTTGCACCGAGGTCGGATGACTCCGCTTGTGAGCAGCACTCCGCGAGTATAATATGACTTCGCGAAGGAGGAACAATGGCCGCTCCAACAGGCAATTTGGTCTCCCAGTGGCAAGCCCAATTTCAGGGAAGACTCCTGACACCCACCATGGATGGGTGGGAAGCCGCGCGGCGAATTTGGAACGGCATGATTGATAGACGGCCTGCCCTAATTGCACGATGTCTCTCCGCCTCCGATGTCCGGGCCGCCGTACAGCTGGCGTCCAAAGAGGGAATGGACCTGAGCATCCGTGGAGGCGGCCACGGCGTGGCGGGCACCGCTGTCTGTGACGGTGGGCTCATGATCGACCTTTCCCCTATGAAAGACATCCAAGTGAACCTTGCTGCACGCGAGGCGATTGCTTCACCTGGGGTTCTGTGGGGCGAATTCGACCGGGCAACACAAGCTCACGGCCTGGCGACAACGGGAGGACAGGTTTCGCACACTGGAATCGCTGGATTGACCGTAGGCGGCGGCCTTGGGTATCTCATGGGGAAGTTCGGTGCAGTCTGCGATAACCTGTTGTCGGCCGTCATCGTAACAGCGGACGGCGAGCTTCTGACAGCGAGCCCAGAACAAAACGCGGACCTGTTTTGGGCGTTGCGCGGCGCGGGTGCTAACTTCGGCGTCGTAACCGAATTCCGATACCGTCTGCATCCGGTTGGCGAAGTGCTCGCTGGTCTGCTGCTTCATCCGCGTGATCGCGCGGTCGAACTGGTCGCCTTTCACAAGGAGTTCTTGAAAGATTCTCCTGACGAATTGGATACTACGATAGGATTTCTCAATTCTCCCGATGGCGCGCCGCTCGTCGGTATTGTCGCAGTCTATGCGGGAGCGTTGGCCGACGGCGAGCGCCTGCTCGCGCCCTTGCGAAAGTTCGGTCCTCCGGTTGCCGATTTGATTCAGCCGGTGCCGTACACGTCAGTCCAGAGCATGCTCGACAACGCCGTACCAATCGGTGATCGGTACTATTGGAAATCAAACTTTGTAAACGATCTTTCACCAGCTCTTGCGAAAGTGCTGAACGACGGCGCGTCAGCGATGCCATCGCCGTACTCCATGATCTTGTTGTTCGAGATAAAAGGAGAAATTCGCCGCGTACACAAGGACGCGATGGCGTTCGATCACCGTGACGTCAACTTTGAGCTGTCAATTATCGCGCGCTGGAAGGATCCAGCCGCGGACGATGTGAATATTCGTTGGGCCCGTGACGTGTGGACTGCCGCTCAGCCGTACGTGTCGTCCGCAGTTTACGCGAATCATATGACCGGGGAAGAAGGCCCGGAGAGAGTGCGCGCGGCCTATGGCGGAGCGAAATACGATAAATTGGCTGCTCTAAAAGCCAGGTTCGATCCCGCTAATCTTTTCAAGCTGAATCACAACATTCTCCCCAGATAGCTGATGACTCCCGCAAATTAGCGTTTACTAACGGCGAACGGCCGAGCTGCGACCTGTGTAGGCGCCCAAGGTCCGAGAAGTCCACATCGGGGAAGTTCGGAGGATCAGTGCGGATAAAAGCCGGACCGCTCTTGCTCCGGACGTTCGGTCACCTTGGATCAGCGCCTAAGGGGCGCCGCTCAGGTGCGCCGCCCCTACCGCCTGAAGGACAGCAGCGGCGGGTAGGGGAGACTGAGCCGCCACGGCGCACGTAGCACATACGAGCCAAGCACCGACGAATCAATCCCGGGAGACCAGCCGTCCGCCGGGTAGCGCCCTCCCGCAAAGCCGGGCACGTATTCCACGTCCACTTCGAGCGCCGTGTGCAACGGTCGAATCGTCGCCACATCCCACGCTTTGTCAAAGTCGGACAGAATGAAGAACGGCCCGATGGAAGCGGGCGCCAGGGCGATGACCGGCTGGCTGAGCATCTGCCGGACCGGCTCAAAATTCCCATACTCCGCGATCGGCCGGTAGTCGGCTTCCTCCGGTTTCCACGCAAGCGAGGTCACGCGTAGCCCGGTGAGGCTGGTGACGGTATACCGCTCGGCGGTAACGGTGACTGACCCCATCTCCTTGGCGAAACCCCAGAAGAGCAGGCCTCCCAAGGTTGCCAGGAAGTTGTCCAGGTACAGCTTGGGCATGAAGTAATAGGGGCCGGGGTTGCCGGGAGTGAGGGAACCGCTCGAAAGATACGAGAACGGAACGCCGACGCTGTGCTCGTGATAGGTCATGTTGGGGAGGAGCGTCGGGATGGACATCTGCGCCCGAAACATGTCGTGGAAGAAAAGGATCACCGGGTGGGTCCCAGGCGGGGTGACATCCTGCGTGCCGAGTTCGAGCCCCGCGGGCAGAAAGTCGCGCACACGGCCGGCGGGTAGCGCCAGGGTTACACCGCGCATGGTACCATCGCCGTTCAGATTGATGGCAGCGAAAGGGTTGGGGGGAGTCATAAGACTTCCTCGCGTGCGGACGCAGTCGTGCGCATATTCGTTCTGGGAGCCACGGGGCATGTGGGGCAGGCTGTCCTGCGCCACGCGCTGGCAAACGGCCACCGCGTAACTGCCGCCACACGGCAGGCCGATCCGGCGGCGCTGCGCAATCTGCGCGTGACCGCCGTACCGGTGGACGACGAGCTCAGCCGGCTGGCGGAACTGACGGCAGGCCACGATGTGCTCGTCGATGCCGCGGCTCCATACCCGCTCGAGCCATCGGTACCCGGAAGCCAGGCATCGCGGCTGGCAATCGAGACGGCCGTGCGGCGCACCGAGCGGGTGCTCGGCGCCGCCCGCATGAACCGGCTGCGGATGGCCTTTGTCAGTTCGTTTACCACGCTGCCTCGATACGAACCACCGCTCGGCGCCTGGGAGGCCGCGTGGCGCCGTTCGGTATACCCATACTTTGAGGCCAAGGAGGCCATGGAGCGGGTGGTGGCCGCAGCCGCCAGAGAGGGATTGCCGGCCGTGATCGTGAACCCGGCCGCCTGCCTGGGCCCCTGGGAATTCCGGCCCGAGGAATCGAGCTTCACGCGCCTGGTGCTCGCGCGGCGATTGCCCGTTGTCATGGACCACATTCTCAGCCTCATCGATGTGCGCGATGTGGCCGTCGCCATTGAACTGGCCCTTTCCCGGGAAACTTTCGGAAGGCCGATCCCGCTGGCCGGGCACAACATTTCACTCGCAAGCCTAGCCGGGCGAATCTTGGCACTCGATGGCTGCTCGGGAATGGCTCCCTTCGGCATCGACGACCGTCTGGCGTCGGCCGCGGCATTCTGGACTGCGGCCGCATCGGCAGTGTTCGGTAGAACCACACCCGATGCATGGCGCGCCGTCCCGCTCATTGCCGACAGTTTTCCCATGCAACCCTCAGCGGAACAAATCGCCATGGGGCTCACTCTCCGGCCACTCGAGGAAACTCTGCGGGACGCGGTGGCGTTCCATCGGGGACGCCCGCTTGGCTGAGCAGTGCGGATGCTCAGCCTCTCGCCGTTATGCCAACTTGATCTGGTCACCGTAATACCATGCCTCGTCCCACGACAGGGCTAGCGGCAGCAGGAGGTCGCGTTGAGCGCCCACGGCGTCGCGCCGGACGCAGAAATCGGGCTTCTGGTAGGCCCGCGAGAGCTTGTTGAGCAACGCTTCGTACTGCACTTCGCAGTAGCGCCTCGCCAGGTCCACCAGCTGGCGGAATTCTTCTCCATGCGCGCGCGCCACCTCCACATCCACTTCCGGCGGATCGTCCGGCTTAATCTCATCGCTCAGCTCTTTTTCGAGAGCCGCAAGCAAATCCGCCAGGCGCAGAGAACCGGCCAGCGCGAGCGTATCCAGGTTGTTGTGCGGCGATGGCTCGCCCACAACCGACATTTTCTGGATGGCGGTGATTGAGGCAAGAAGCTGCTTGCCTACTTCGAACAATTCCTGAGGCGTAGGCACCGGCTGGTTCAGTCTCCGGCACGCTTCCTGATATCCTCTCAGGCCCAGAACGGCAACTGACGCCAGCACGTCGACGCATTGCTCCATGGTGAGCCGCAGGGAAGTGAACTCGCGTTGATTTTTGATAATGCTCGTCATCTCCTCCCGCCAACGCCTGGCGCTGCCCTCGCCGGTCAGGTTTTCGATTAGCTCTTGATTAGTCTGCTTTGGAGCGCCAAGCACCGGGCCCCAGTCCCTGACGTTCCCGAGCTTCAGCATATCTTCCTCTGAGATCATGGCGGCTACGGCGCCCGGAGGAGCGGCCAACAGGTTATTGATCCGCCGATACATCTCCGCTTCCGCGAAGGGCTTCGTGTACCCTCCTTCAGGCAATGAGCTAAAGGCTTCGAGCAGTTTGCTCCGTCCTTTCCTCCAACGGGCATTCGGGTCGAAGTTGCTCCATTCGCGCGAAAGAACCGATTCGATCACGATCTGCGGATCGGCCACTTCGAAGGCCTTGCGCGCCATTGCGGCGGTGATGATTCCCTGCATGTCACCGGCTTCCCACCGCTCGCGGGCCTGATACATGGTCTCGGAGGTTCGCGATGGGTCCATCTGGTCCTGAAGCGTCTCGGCCTTCAGGTCCACCATGATCCTGGGCTCACCCTCATAGTCATCGCTCAGCAGGGTGTCGAACGCGGCATGGTGAAGGGTCCACTCTGTCGTCCCCGAACGCGACAGCAGACGCTCGCCTAGAGGCTCGTCAACGGTCGCACGGATGTAGAACGGACGTATTCCCTGTGCGCTGTATACGATCCCCGTGGCGTCATCCTCCAGCGGCATCGCCTGGATTCCCAACTCCTCGACGATCTTGAGAGTCGGATAGTCGTAGATCCGAACGGCCAGGGTATCCTCGATCTCCCTCACATTAGTCACCTCCGTGAGTTGTCGACACACTCGCACCAAGGACTCGTAACAGGCTTTTTCGGGGTCTGCGACATCCCGGAACTGTTTCAATGTGTATAGAGCGACCGGAGTCTGGTTGCCAAGCAACTCGATCGCGAGCGCCCGCGCAGTTTTCAATTCGGTCGGATATTCTTGCTTGGCTGCCTTTTTCGTGCCCAGCTCGTGCCGCAGGTCTTCGGCCCATTTCCACGGCGCATCGGGCGCGTCGCCCAGCCCAGCATCCAGGTCCCCACGGCTGATCTGGATCACGGGCCGTATCGCGGTGGTTTGTCCCACCCCCAGCGCAGGCAATACTTCGGCGTCCACGCGCAGCAACGTTTGCTTCGGATCGAGCTCTCCCTCCTCGCTCAACCACACGCTCTCGGGCCTCACGAAATTGGCCGTGCTCGCCTGGATGCCCTGAACTTCGAGACGCGAGATCGCGGCGATACAGGTATCGACGAAGGTGAAGGCGGGGACCAGACCCAACCCGACCACCTTCCATTCTCCGTCCGATCCCTTGCGTTTCCATTTCACAGGGATCATAAACGCGAGCTCGTATTTGGCCCAGTTGCCGACGTTGTTGGTCTTCGAGGTGACGCTGCCAAAACTCGATGCCGTCAAGTAAACATAAGCGAAGTTCCCACCGATGGGAATCCCCTGGTTGATGGATTGCGCGGGACGCGCCCAGACTTCAAATTCAACCTGCTCCTCCCCTTTTCCGTCTTCCCGCACAATCCGCGACTCGAGCGGCTTGTTGAGATACTTTTTGAGGAACTTCTGAAGCGTATCTTTGTCCGCCAGCAACGGGAGGACGCGGATCGTGGTGCCCGAGAACCGAAACGGCCCGGTTATCTCTTCCATGGGCGAGGAAACGGTGCTGTTGAAGTCCGGACCTGCGACTGCTGTCGCTGGCTGTTCCTCCGGCGCGAACGGCTCGCCCGTTTCATCTCTCCAGACACCGTCGTCAATCCGCCACGCGAGGTTTTGGCCTTGAGCGTACTTCAGATCCAGGTCCATCCAGAATGGCATCACCGGCTTTAACTCGGCCACTCTGGCATCGGCGTCGCGCCATTGCCGGTGTACCTCGAGGCCCAGCATGCGGGCAATGGGCAGCGAAGAATAATCGTAGAGTTTAATCGAGTGGCCGCCGCTTAGGTCGCCAAGTACGATGTGTTCCTCACCCAGCAGGCCGCCGGCATTGAACGCCACCATCTTCATACGGCCGTTTGTCAGCGCCTGGTAGCAGATTCCAGTGGGATGATCAGAGCGGCGAAACTGTTTGAGATTGAGCGAATTTTGAAGAATGCCAGTTCCGCCGGGCGCGAACAGCGGCGTGAGGCGGGCCATCATCGCGGGGAGAGCCGCCGGATCGGAGCCGGGATTGACAGGAAAGATTCTCATCGCCTGCGCCATCCACATGGCGTCGCGGGCGAATCCGCCGACAGCTTTCGCCAGATTCGATGCCATCCCCCAGGGCGTGATCGGGCTGGTCGGATCAAACGGTATGCGAACGTTGGACAGCGATTCCCAATTTACTTCCAGAAATTTGCGCGTTTCGAGACCCGTGCCGGAATAAGCGTCCGGAAAAACCGTGGTCTCCACGCGCGCCAGCGTGACCGGCGCGTTGGGGTCCTTGATCCAGTGACTCTCGGTCTTCGTCACCCGGGCCAGGATCTTGGGAAACCCGTACACGGTTCGGCCCATGGGCACTGAAAAATCATCATCCACGAAGATGTACGGCGTGATCATCGCCCAGTCGTGGAACACCCACTGGCCGTTCACGAGCTGATACCATTCGACCGGTATTCCGAAAAACACTTCCAACTGCGCGAACCATCCGATGCGCGCGACGGCCTCCTCCAGCTGTCCGTAGTCGATCACCATCAAAAGCACGTACGGCGCCGCGGCACGGAAGTAGCCGACCTTCGGCGGCACGATGTTGAGGTAGCCGTCGCAGACCTGTTGCAGCGCGTCGAGACTCGCGCGCAGTGGGAAGACGCGGGCCGACATGTGGTTGAACACGAACGGCGGCTTTACGGGTAGAGGATCGAGCGTGAACTCGGGCAACCTGCTAGTGAACTCTTCGCGCGTCATCGGTTCTCCGTTACTCAGTTCCTCTCGATCACCCACACGGGCAGCGCTTCGAGAAATCGCTTATCCCGCGAGTCGGGGAGGTGTCCGTAGAGGTTGGCAAATTCGTATTGGGCGGCGCCGGCGAGTCCGTGCGCGACCTGCCGCGCATAGTCGAGAGACCCATAAGTATCCATCCGCTCCAGCACCCACGATACGTCGCTTTCGGTACGATCCTCCCGCCGCCGCCCCAGCAGGCAGCGAAGGCGGTCGCGCTCGGCATCCGCGGCTTTCGAGATCAGGTGAATGAGCATGAGCGTGCGCTTGCCTTCCCGAATATCGCCGCCGAGTTCCTTCCCATATGCCGTAGCGTCACCTTCCAGGTTGAGCAAATCGTCTTGAATCTGGAACGCGGCTCCCAAGAAGAAACCGAACCGGATACATCGATCGAGATCGATTGTCCCGACCGAGCCGATCAGCGCGCCCATGCGGCTGGGATGAATCGTTGCCAGCCAGCAGGTCTTCTTCAGGACCATGAGGAGGTAGTCGGCTTCCGTCACGTCGGTCACGTTGTCGCGCCTCCAGCCCAGTTCCAGCGCCTGTCCCTCGGCGGACTCTCGTGCCATACGCTCGGTTTCTTCCAGAATTCGGAGCGACAGGTCGGGGCCCAGCGTATGCCGGTTGTCGAGCAGGGGCCGCATGGACAGCAGAGAGAGCGTGTCGCCGACGTTGATGGCGATGGGCACGCCCTCGGCCACGTGCATCGTCGGCTTACCGCGCCGTTGTTCGCTCTCATCCTCGATATCGTCGTGGATGAGCATGGCGTTGTGGATCAGTTCGATCGAGACGGCTGTGCGCAGAGCCACTTCCAGGGGCG
>Ga0335081_10003646_pt1 | contig 24242 bp, 21 predicted proteins | sample Lox_Sample_35_FD_206713 | JGI IMG/M metagenome (GOLD analysis project Ga0335081, IMG submission 206713) | Soil microbial communities from Loxahatchee National Wildlife Refuge, Florida, United States - Lox_Sample_3.5 | ecosystem: Environmental > Terrestrial > Soil > Wetlands | place: USA...
ACATCGGAGACTCGTTCGACGTTCGTGTGCGCCGAGCGGGGCGTGAACTCCGCGAAGCCGTTGTTCTCGCAGACGAGGATCAGCGGCACGCCCCACAGCGCCGCGAGATTGACCGACTCGACGAAGATGCCGCCCTGGACGGCGCCGTCGCCGAAGAACACGACCGCCACCTGGTCGCCGCCGCGCAGTCGCCCCGCGAGGGCGCTCCCGAGCGCGAGCGGGACGTTCCCGCCGACGACACCCGTCGCGCCGTAGAAGCCGTGCGCGGCGTCGACGAGGTGCATCGAGCCGCCGAGCCCGCGGCAGAGCCCGTCCTCGCGCCCCATCAGCTCGGCCATCACAAGCCCGGGCGGCGCGCCCTTCGCGATCGCGTGGCCGTGCGCGCGGTGTCCGCTGTACGCAACGTCGTCGTCGCGCAGCAAGCCGCAGACGCCGGCGGCGACCGCCTCCTGCCCGATGCTCAGGTGCACGAGACCGTGCACCTCGTCCGCACGCGTCAACTCGCCGACGCGCTCCTCGAAGACGCGGATCTGCCACATCGTCCGGAGCAGGGCGAGCCCGTCGCCGGCGGCGAGCTCACCCACCCGGTCCGGCATCGCCGCTATGCCGGTACGGGCGAGGTGCCGAGCACCTGTTGGACGGCGGCCACGATCTTTCCCTCGTCCGGCAGGAGGTACTCCTCCATCGGCTGGCTGTAGGGGATGGTCGCGTCGAGTGCGGTCACGAGCGCGATCGGCGCCTTCAGCGAACCGAAGCCCTCGGACGCGACTTCGGCCGCGATCACGGCGGCAGCCGAGCCGTGCCGCGTCGACTGGTCGACGACGACGAGCCGGCCCGTCTTGTCGACGGACGACAGGATCGTCGCCGTGTCGAGCGGGGCGAGGGTGCGCGGATCGATCACCTCGGCGCTGACGCCGTCCTCCGCGAGCTGCTCGGCAGCGGCGAGTGCCTTGTCGACGAGCCAGCCGATCGCAACGATCGTGACGTCGGTGCCTTCCCGTCGCACCGCTGCCTCGCCGAGCGGGACGACGTACTCGCCCTCCGGCACCTCGCCGTGCTCGAGCGTAAGCAGGTAGTGATGGAAGAAGACGACCGGGTTGTCGTCGCGGATCGACGCCGTCATCAGACCCTTCGCGTCCGCGGCGGTCGCGGGGACGGCCACCTTGAGGCCGGGGACGCCCATGAACATCCCGTAGATCGACCCGGTGTGCTGGCCCGACCAGCCGGCGGTGAACCCGTACCCCGCCTTCAGCACGATCGGGACCTTCACCTGGCCGCCCGTCATGTAGTGGAAGCGCGGCGCCTCGTTCACCACCTGGTCCATCGCGACGAGCATGAACTCGGCCATGTAGAGCTCGACCACCGGCCGGTAGCCGGCGAACGCGGCTCCGACCGCCATCCCGATCTCCGCGGTCTCCGAGATCGGCGTGACCCGCACCCGGTCGGCGCCGAACGCCTGGAGGAACGGGTCGTTCTCGGTGGTCGCGATGTTCTGGCCGAAGTACAGGACCTTGTCGTCGCGCGCCATCTCCTCGCTGATCGCCTCGCCGATCGCGGCGATGTAGGGAAGCTCACGTGCCATTGCACTCCACTCTCCTAGGCGTAGACGTAGCGGGTTGCCTCGTCCCCGGCGGGGAACGGGCTGTCGATGCCGAACTCGACCGCGGCCTGCATCTCGTCGCGCGCGGCGGCGGCGAGCTCGTCCGCCTCCTCGGCGGACAGCGTCCCGTCGGTGACGAGCTTCGCACGGAAGCGCGGGACCGGATCGCCCCGCTTGGCCGCCTCGTACTCTTCGGGCGCGCCGAAGACCTCGATCGCCTCGTGCTCCGGGAAATGGAGCGGTACGCCGGGCGGCGCGATGATGTTGCCGTGGGCGCTCAGCCGGTAGACGAGCGACTCCACGAGCGTCGGCCCGTCGCCGGCCCGTGCGCGCTCGACCGCCGCTGCGACCTCATCGTGCACCGCGACCGGATCGGCGCCGTCGACGGTCGCCCCCGGCATGCTGAACGCCTTCGCCTTGACGGCGAGCGGCTCGCCTGCCGCGGCGTTCGCGTCCTCCTGCTCGACGCGGGTGACGACGTTGTAGCTGTTGTTCTCCATCACATAGACGATCGGGAGCTTCCACAGCGACGCGACGTTCAGCGACTCGTGGAACGCGCCCTGCTTCGACGCGCCGTCGCCGAAGAACGAGAGCACCACGCGTCCCTTGCCCTCGATCTGCGCGGCGTAGGCGGCGCCGGTCGCGTGCGGGATCCCCTGGCCGACGATCCCGGAGGTGCCGAGGAAGCCGCGGCCGACGTCGGTGAGGTGCATCGAGCCCCCGTAGCCCTTGCAGAGCCCGTCCCTGCGGCCGTAGATCTCGGCCATCATCGCCTTCGGATCGGTCCCGAGCGCGATCGGATAGCCGTGGCAGCGGTAGGTGGTGAGCACGTAGTCGTCGGGGCCGATCGCCGACAGCGAGCCGACGATCGACGCCTCGGCGCCGTCGGCGAGGTGGGTGTGGCCCCGGATCACGCCCGGGTGCTCCTCGAAGGTGCGCTTCACGCGCTCCTCGAACTCGCGGATCCGCAGCATCTGCGTGAACATCCAGATCAGCCGGTCTCGGTCCAGGGTCTGCTCAGACACCCGCACTCCTTTCGGCGTTCAGTTGCGACATGCTCGTCTCGTATGCCCGTTCGAAGATCTGCTCGATCGGCAGGTTGCGCAGCTCCTCCGACAGCACCTCCACGCCCCACGGCCCCTCGTAGCCGATCTCGCGGCAGGCCGCGATGTACGCCGGAAGCGGGAACTCGCCCTCGCCCGGGAGCTGCCGGTGGTTGACGGTCTCGTCGACGGGGTCGTCCATGTTCTCGAAGAAGCCGTCGGAGAGCTCGACCCACCCGAGGCGTGCGAGCGGGATGCGGCACAGTTCGCCGGGCGTGATGCCGAGCTTCGACATGTGCCACGTGTCGATCGCGAGGCCGCCGTTCCGCGCATCTGCGCCGTCGACGAGCGCCAGGGCGGTCTCGAGGTCGTGGACGTTGACGTCGAACGGCATGAACTCGTAGACGATGCGTGCGTCCGTGTGGGACGTGGCGTCGGCGCAGAGATCGGCATACGCCTCGATCAGGCGCGGCAGCTCGCAGGGCGTGCCCGGGATGTTCCCGACCTTGATGTGGTGCGCAGGCAGCGCGGCGGCGGCCTCGAACAGCAGCGCGCGCGTCCGGTCCGATGCCCGGCGCCGCTCGTCGGACGGATCGAGGAACCACTCCCAGAGGAACTCGAGCTCGACATACGCGAGGCCGTTGTCGTCGAAGAGCCGCCTCACCTCCGGCAGCGTCCGCGCCTCGAGCACGTGCTCCAGGTCGACGTGCCAGAGCCCGGTCCCGCTCATGCCGACGCGGGCTGCCTGCTCGCACCGGTCGCGCAGGTCGAAGAGGCTCCACTCCCGGCCGACGTGCACCTCGACAGGACCGGAGACGGTCCAGTAGAGACCGAGCAGTTCGTCGCCCGCAGCCATCCGCTTCCGGCAACCTAACCCGGACGCGTAGGCCCGGGCAAATCGCGGAGCGGGCCGTATCACGGGCCGATTAAGCTCACCTCGTCAACTCACGACCGAGGGCGGTGCTCGATGGCGGCTGACTACGTGATCGTCGGCGCGGGGTCGGCGGGCTGTGTGCTCGCTGGGCGGCTCAGCGAGGAACCGGACGTCAAGGTGCTGCTGCTCGAGGCAGGAGGGCCGGACTCGGTCGACGAGCTCCACATCCCGGCGGCGTTCCCGGCGGTCTTCAAGTCGAGCCTCGACTGGGATCTGTTCGGCGAGCAGGAGCCCGGGCTCGGAGGACGCCGGCTCTATCTCCCGCGGGGGCGCGTGATCGGCGGCTCGGGCTCGGTCAACGCGATGATCTACCTGCGCGGTCACCGCGCCGACTTCGACGAGTGGGCCGCGGCCGGATGCGACGGCTGGTCGTACGACGAGGTCCTCCCGTACTTCAAGCGCGCCGAGGACAACGACCGCGGCGCCGACGAGTTCCACGGGGTCGGCGGGCCGTTGAGCGTGTCCGACAGCCGCTCGATGCAGCCGCTCGTCGACGTCATGCTCGAGGCGGCCGTCCAGGCCGGCTACGAGCACATCGCGGACCTGAACGTGGATCGCCCCGAGGGCGTCGGGCGCTTCCAGCTCACGCAGCGCGGCGGCTTCCGCTGCAGCACGGCCGACGCGTACCTCAATCCCGCTCTCGGCCGGGACAACCTCGAGGTCGTCACCGGCGCCTTCGTCCAGCGCATCGCCTTCGAGGGAGACCGCGCGATCGGTGTCGAGATCGTCCGCAACGGGAGCGTCGAGACCGTCCGTGCCGAGCGCGAGGTGATCCTCTGCGCGGGCTCGTACCAGTCGCCCGCGCTGCTGATGCTGTCCGGGATCGGGCCGGCGGACGAGCTCGCGCCGCTCGGCATCGAGGTACGGGAGGAGCTTCCGGTGGGCCGTAACCTGCAGGACCACTACATGGCGCAGCTCAACTACACGACCGACTCACCCACGCTGTTCGGGACGTTCACCCCCGAGAACTTCGCCCTGTTGTACGACGAGGGCCGAGGACCGCTGACGTCGAACATCCCCGAGGCCGGCGGCTTCTTCCGCTCACGGGACGACCTCGACGCGCCCGACATCGAGTTCCACTTCGCGCCGTCGATGTTCTTCGACCAGGGGCTGACGGCACCGAGCGAGGGCGGCTACTGCTTCGGACCGGTGGTGATCAAGCCGACGAGCCGCGGGCGCGTGATGCTGCGCGCGCCGCTGCCCGACTCGAAGCCGCGCGTCCTCTGCAACTTCCTCACGACGGAGGAGGACCGGCGCTGCCTGATCGAGGGCGTGCGCATCGCGCTCGAGATCGCCTCGCAGCCCGCATTGAAGGCGGTCGAGCGCGAGCCGTTCAGCGTCCCGGCCTCCACCTCCGACGAAGACATCCTGGCCTGGGCACAGACGGCCGGCCAGTCCGTCTACCACCCGACGTCGACCTGTGCGATGGGCGAGGTCGTCGACTCGCAGCTCCGCGTGCTCGGAGTCGAGGCGCTGCGGGTCGCGGACGCATCCGTGATGCCCACGATCACGCGGGCCAACACGAACGCAGCAACGATCATGATCGGCGAGAAGGCCGCCGACCTGATCCGATCACGCACCCCGACCGAGGCGGCGACGATGAAAGGAGCATCATGAGTGCGACGGCCGAGACGCAGGTCGAGAGCCTGCTCGACGAGAGCGCATGGAGCGGGAAGATCTTCAGCGACGGCTGGGTCGACGCGCCCGAGACGATCGAGACGTTCGAGCCCGCCACCGGCGAGCTGCTCGGCACGGCCGGGGGCGGCGACGCCGAGACGGTCGCCCGCGCGACGGCGTCGGCAAAGGCCGCGCAGCGCGACTGGGCGGCGACGCCGTTCGTCGATCGCGTCGCGGTGATCAAGCGGGCCGCGGAGCTGATGGAGCGCCACCGTGACGAGCTCACCGGCTGGCTGATCCGCGAGTCCGGCTCGATCGGCGGGAAGTCGGCGGTCGAGATCACTGCGTCGATCGGCCAGCTCGACATGGCCGCGGCGCTCGTCTCGCATCCCCTCGGGGTCATGTTGCCGTCGCTGACGCCGGGACGCACGAGCATGGCGCGGCGCGCGCCGGTCGGCGTCGTCGGCGTGATCACACCCTGGAACTTCCCCTACGTGCTCGCCATGCGCTCGATCGGCCCCGCGCTCGCGCTCGGGAACGCCGTCGTGCTCAAGCCGGACGCCAATACCCCGGTGACCGGCGGCGTCGTGATCGCGCGGCTGTTCGAGGAGGCCGGGCTGCCGGAGGGCGTGCTGCACGTCCTGCCCGGGGCGGGCGAGGTCGGCCAGGCGCTCGTCTCCGACCCGAACGTCCGCATGATCTCGTTCACCGGCTCGACCGCAACCGGGCGCCTGGTCGGCGAGACCGCCGGCCGGATGCTCAAACGCGTCGTGCTCGAGCTCGGCGGGAACAGCCCGCTGGTCGTGCTCGACGACGCAGACATCGAGGCGGCGTCCTCCGCCGGCGCGTGGGGCTCGTTCCTGCACCAGGGCCAGATCTGCATCGCCGTGAGCCGCCACCTCGTTCACGAGAGCCTCGTCGAGGAGTACACGGCGGCTCTCGTCGAGCGGGCGCAGCGGCTGCCGGTCGGCAACCCGGCGACCGACGAGGTCGCGCTCGGCCCGATCATCAACGAGAAGCAGATCACACGCGTGCAGCGGATCGTCGACGACAGCGTCTCGCAGGGAGCCGAGCTGCTCGCCGGCGGCACGCACGAGGGGCCGTTCTTCAAGCCGACCGTTCTCGGCGGCGTCACGACGAGCATGCCCGCGTACGCCGAGGAGATCTTCGGGCCCGTTGCCCCGGTGATCGCCTTCCGAGACGACGAGCACGCGGTCGAGCTCGCGAACGGCACCGAGTACGGGCTCGCGGCGGCCGTGCATTCGGCGTCGCCGGAGCGGGCCCGGGCGGTCGCCGACCGGCTCCGGGCCGGGATGGTGCACATCAACGACCAGACCGTGAACGAGGAGCCGCCCGCCCCGTTCGGCGGGTTCGGCGTCTCGTCGAACGGCGGGCACTTCGGCGGCGTCGCCAACCTCGAGCTGTGGACCGAGTGGCAGTGGGTGACGTCGCGCGACAAGGCGACGCCGTTCCCCTTCTAGTCGAGTGGGGGAAACCATGTTTCCCCCACTTGCCCGCTTCTTCTTCGCGCGACGACGCGACGCGGATCGTTGAGTTGGCCTCCCGCCGGGCAAAGCCCGGCTCGGGCCGGTCGAGGAGCGCGAAGCCCGGCGCGTTCAACTCGACCCGCGCGCGTTACCTCGATGTCGTCGGTGAGCACGAGCACGTGGTCGAGGCGCGCGAGTGGCATCAGGCCGGCTCCCGTGTCCGTGCGTAGTCGACGAACGGCTCGATCGCGCCGGGATCGACGAGCGCATCCGTGCTGGCGACGTCCTCCGCGCGGGTTCCCGTGAGGATGCGCTTGACAGGGAGCTCGAGCTTCTTGCCGGTGAGCGTGCGCGGGATCGCCGGGACCGCGACCACCGCGTCGGGCGCGTGGCGAGGCGACAGCCCGTTCCTGAGTGCTCCCGCGATGCGGCCGCTCAGCTCGTCGTCGAGCTCCTTCCCGGGCCGCAGGACGACGAAGAGCAGCAGCTCGTCGTCCTGTTCGAGATGCACGACGAGGCTGTCCGTCACCTCGTCGATCTCCTCGACCACCGAGTAGAACTCGCTCGTGCCGAGACGGACGCCGCCGCGGTTGAGCGTCGCGTCGGACCGGCCGGTGATCACCGAGCTTCCGCGCTCGGTGAACGCGATCCAGTCACCGTGCCGCCAGACGCCCGGAAAGTCCTCGAAGTAGGCCGCGCGGTACCGCAACCCGTCCGGGTCGTTCCAGAAGCCGACGGGCATCGACGGCATCGGCCGGCGGATCACCAGCTCGCCGAGCTCCCCCACCACCGGCGTCCCGTCGGGCCCGAATGCCTGGACGTCGACGGCGAGGCAGCGGCCCGACATCTCCCCGGCGTACACGGGCAGCAGCGGGTAGCCCTGGACGATGCCGGTGCAGATGTCGGTGCCCCCGCTGCCGAGATTCAGGAGGACGTCCGCGTCGAACTGCTCATAGAGCCACGCGAAGCCCTCGAGCGCCAGCGGCGAGCCCGCGACGCCGAGCGTCCGGATCGACGACAGGTCGAGGCGGCCGGGCTCGACGCCCTCCTTGCGGGACGCCATCACGAAGCTGGGGCTGAGGCCGAGCATCGTCGGCCGCAGCTGCTCGGCGAGCCGCCACTGCGCGCCGAGGTCGGGATGCACCGGGTTGCCGTCGATCAGCACGATCGACGCGCGCACGAGCAGCGTCGAGACGAGCGCGTTCCACATCATCCAGGCCGTCGTGGTGAACCACTGGAGCCGGTCGCCCGGCCGGATGTCCCACGACAGCGCGTGGTTCTTCAGGTGCTCCAGCAGGATGCCGCCGTGGGCGTGGACGATCGCCTTCGGCAGGCCGGTCGTCCCGGACGAGAACAGCACGTACAGCGGATGCGCGAACGGAACGGGCTCGAAGGCGAGCGGCGCTTCCTCGGCGAGCAGGTCGCCCCACTGCACGGTGCCCGGCAGGGCGTCCTCGTCGCCGCCGCCGTACGGCACGTGGACGACCGCGCGCAGCGACGGCAGCTGACTGCGAATCGTCTCGACCTCCGTCCGGCGGTCGACCTGCTTGTCGCCGAAGCGATACCCCGCGACGGCGAGCAGCACGGTCGGCTCGAGCTGGCCGAGCCGGTGGATGACGCTGCGCACGCCGAACTCCGGCGGGCACGTCGCCCAGACGGCGCCGATGCTCGCCGCCGCGAGGAACGCGACGACCGTCTCGGGGATGTTCGGCAGGTACGCGACGACCCGGTCTCCCGGCTGCACGCCCAGCCGCAGCAGGCCGGCCCGCGCCCGCGCCACCTGGCCGCGCAGCTCTCCGAACGTCAGATCGATCCGCGCGCGCGTCTGCGAGACGGCGACGATCGCGAGCTCGCCGGCGTCCTCCTCGCGGCCGAGCATGTGCTCGGCATAGTTGAGAAGCGCGCCTTCGAACCACACGGCGCCCGGAAGGTCGTGGGACGAGAGCACGCGCTCGTAGCGCCGGTGCGCGTTGATCTCGAAGAAGTCCCAGAGCGACGCCCAGAACGCCTCCAACTCGTCGACCGACCACTGCCAGAGCTCGTCGTACCCGGCGAAGTCGAGCGCCCGGTCGTCGCGAAGCCAGCGCAGGTAGCGCGCGAGCTCCGAGTGCTCGCGCGCGTCCGCGGTCGGAGTCCAGAGGACCTCTCCCTGCTGGAGCGCCCGCGTGCTCGCCACGTCAGGGGACGAGCACGGCCCGGCCGGTGACGTCCCCGGCCCGCAGCGCGTCGAGGACGTCGTTCACCGACGCGAGAGCATGCGACTCGGCGCGGAGCGTCACGTCACCGCGCGCGTGCAGCTGGAGCAGCTCCCAGAGGTCGACCCAGCTCCCGACGAGGTTCCCGGCGATCGTGTGCTCGGCGCCGATCAGCCCGACCGACGGGACGGTGAGGATCCCCCCGTAGCCGACCACCGAGTAGAAGCCGTGCCGCGCGAGCATCTCCATGCTCGATGCGTGCGTCGTGTCGCTGCCGACGAAGTCGACGACCACGTCGACGCCCCGCCCGTCCGTCGCCTCGCGCACGGCGCCGGCGACGTCGTCCTGCTCGCCGAGCACCTCGTGTGCCCCGAGCTCGCGGGCGAGCCGGCGCCGGCGCTCATCGGTGTCGACCGCGATCACGTCCGATGCGCCGAGCACGCGCAACAGCTGCAGCGCGATGTGCCCGACGCCGCCGACACCGATCACCGCCACGCTCGACCCGGGGCCGAGGCGCGGCACGAGCCTCTTCACTGCGTGGTAGGCGGTGATGCCGGCATCCGCATGGGGAGCGACGGCGGCCGGCTCGATCCCGGCCGGGAGCGGGACGAGCGATCGCTCGTCGACGAGCACGTAGTCGGCAAAGCCGCCGTCACGCGTGAGCCCGGTGAACTGATGACGCTCGCAGTGCATGTCCAGCCCGCGCCGGCACGAGACGCAGAGACCGCAGCTGTAGGGCGGATAGAGCAGCACCGGGTCGCCGACGCGTGCGGTCGTGACATCGTCGCCCGTCGCGTGCACCCAGCCGGCGTTCTCGTGGCCGAGCACGACCGGCAGCCTGACCCCGACCGTCTCCATCAACCCGTCGATCGCGTGGAGGTCGGTCGCGCACACACCGGCGCCCCCGACTCGCACCACCACGTCGCGGCGGCGAACCGGCTCCGGATCGGGCCGCTCGACGAGCTCGAGGCGCGCGTGGTAGTCGGAGAGGAGCGCGGCCTTCACGCGGCGAGGTACCCGTGCTCGTCGGCGTCGAGGTGCTCGGCGAGGCGCGTCGCGAGGGCCATGATCGTCAGCGACGGGTTCACCGACAGCGTGCGCGGCACGACGGAGCCGTCGCCGACGTAGAGCCGCTTCACCTCGTGTGACTCACAGTGCCGGTCGACGACGGAGCGCTCGGGGTCGTCGCCCATCCGGCAGGTGCCCTGCACGTGCGTGGAGGCGAGGCCGCTCCAAGCGATCTGGCGCGCACCGGCCGCAAGCAGCACCTTCCGGCTGAAGTCGAACGCCCGCTCGATGCGCTCGAGCTCGACGGGCTGGAAGTCGATGTCGAACCGCTCGCCGCCATTCTCCTCGACGACCACGGACGCGTTGTTCTCGTCGTTGACCATCGCGAGGACGCCCACCCAGCGCCGGAAGCCTCGCAGCGCCTCGACGAGGCGATCGCCCCAGAGCGGGCCGTCCTCGTCGGTGAGCGTCGTCGCGAACGAGATCGGATCCTGGATCGTGGTCGCCTCGATCGCGAAGCCGCCGTCCTCGTCGTGCTGGAAGTCCATGCAGTGCGCGCTGATCGGGTACACCATGTGGGTGTCCTGCGGCTCGTCGAACAGACCGTAGACGAGCCTGACGGGATGCAGGCCGAGGTTGCGGCCGATCCACGACCCGTCGAGCCCCGACTTGCGGAGCAGCTGCGGCGTGTTCAGGGTCCCCGCGGCGACGACCACCGTGCGGGCGCGCACCGTCTGCCGGCCGCCCGCGGCGTCGGTGTACTCGACGCCGCTCGCCCGTGGGCCGTCGCCGGAGTCCTCGACCACGACCCGCTCCACCGTCGCGTTCGCGCGCAGGTCGAGCAGCCCGCGGGCCCATGCCTCGTGGATGTAGGTGTTCTGCGTCGACTTGCCGGCGTTCGTCGGGCAGCCCTGCAGGCACGAGCCGCAGCGCATGCAGTTGACGTCCGTGTACGAGTGCACCGGCTCGAGCTCGACGCCCATCGCGCGAAAGCCCGGGAGCACCGTGTGCACGCTCTTGCCCCAGTCGCGCCGCTCCCGCACGCCCAGCACCTGCTCGACCCGGTCGTAGAAGGGCGCCAGATCGCCGGCCGTGAACGGCGCGCCCCGCTCGTTGGTGAGCCCGGTGAGGCCGTGCCACTTCGCAACGTCCCGCTCGTGCGCGCGCAGGGCGACCTTCGTGTTGATCGTCGTCGTGCCGCCGACACAGCGGCCCGCGAGGAAGGCGAACATCTCGCCGTTCGGGAGGGGGACGAGCCGGAGCGGCCACCACATGTCGTGGTTCGCCTTCGCCTCCCACCGCGTGAAGTCCGCGGCGGTGAGATGCGGGCCCGTCTCGAGCAGCACCACGTCGCGGCCGCGCTGCGCGAGCTCGCCGGCGACGACTCCCCCGCCCGCGCCCGAGCCGACGACGACGACGTCGTGCGTGCCGCCGTCCGTCATGCGATCCCCATGAACGACCAGTCCTTGGCGAGCCGCGTCGCAAGCGGCGAGTTGAAGTCGATCTCCGACCACGCTCCCGGCCCCTCGGCGCCGGAAGCGACGAAGTCGCTGTAGAACGCCTCGACCGCCAGCGCGCGGACGAAGCCGAACGCCGGGGTCGCAGCGTGCTCGGCCAGCGACGTCGCGTCGGTCGCGCCTGCTAGCTCGTCGATCGAGGCGATCGCGAAGCCCTGCACCCCGGGCGGCAGCGCGGCGAGGTGCGCGTCGATGTACGTCGCGGGGCCGACGCGCCCCGAGCCCGGCACGAGCAGCTCGCAGAGGCGCGCCAGCGCCCGCGCGCGATCGTCGTCGAGCACCCGAAGCGTCGTCAGAGCACGCCCTCCGTCGGCGGAAGTGCACCGGCCTGCTCGCGTAACAGGTAGGCCGAATGCAGGCGCTCGGGATGCTCCTTGAGCTCGGCGGCAGTCCCCTGATACACGATACGGCCGCCTTCGATCACGTAGGCGTTCTCCGCCAACCCCAGCGCGACGTGCACGAACTGCTCGATCAGGAGGACGCCGATGCCGTCGGCCGCCGCGCGCTCGAGGGCGGGGATCAGGCGCTTGACCACGACCGGCGCGAGCCCGAGCGACAGCTCGTCGACGAGGATGAACCTGGGCCGAGACACGAGCGCCTGGGCGAGAACGACCATCTGCTGCTCGCCGCCCGACAACGTGCGTGCGATCGCGCCCCAGCGGGCCTTGAGCTGCGGGAAGATCTCGAGCGCGAGATCGATGCCGCCCTTCGCGTCCTCGCGGCTCAGCGAGTAGGTCGCGACGCGCAGGTTGTCGTGCACCGTCAGATCCGGCAGCAGCCGCCGGCCTTCCGGCACGATCGCGACGCCCGCCTTGCGAATGTGCTCCGGCCGCATACGCGTCAGGTTGAGGTCGCCGATCGTGACGGTCCCGCCGCTCGGGCGGAGGACACCGCCGACCGCGAGCACCATCGTCGACTTGCCCGCGCCGTTCGGGCCGAGCAGCGTCGTCACCGCACCGGGGGCGATCTCGAGCGAGACCTCGCGGACGACGGGCTTCCCGCCGCGGGCGACCGAGAGGCTCTCGATCCGGAGCGGCGCGCCGTTGGCGCTCACGGGGCGGCCCCCACACCCGAGCCCGACTCCGAGTCGTCGATCGGCGTCTCGGTGCCGAGGTACGCGCGCATGACGTGCTCATCCCGGAGCACCTCGGCCGTCGGCCCGGACGCGACGAGCTTCCCGAAGTCGACGACGGCGGTCGTCTCGCAGCACGCGGAGACGAGGCTCATGTCGTGGTCGACGAGGATGACGAGCGCGCCGACCTCGCCCGGGATCTTCTGGATCACCTGAGCCAGATGCGCGGTCTCCTCGTCGGGCAGGCCGGCTGCAGGCTCGTCGAGCAGGACGATGCGCGGCTTTCCGACGACGGCGCGCGCGACCTCCACCAGCCGGCGCTCGCGCGCGCCCAGCCCGCCGACCTTGGCGTGCGGCGCGGTCTCGAGCCCGACGAACTCGATCGCCTTCAGGACGTCGTCCTTGCGCGTCGCGCGCTTCGCCCCCGAGTGCTCGTGGATCAGCGCCACGTTGTCGTAGACGCTGAGCTTCTCGATCGCCATCTCGGTCTGGAACGTGCGCCGGAGCCCCCAGCGGGCGCGCTTGTAGTCCGAGACCTTGAGCAGGTTCTGCCCGAACGCGGTGATCGTTCCCGCCGCGGGCTTCACGAAGCCGCTGAGCACGTTGAAGAACGTGGTCTTGCCCGCGCCGTTCGGGCCGATCAGCCCACAGGTGCCGTCGGGGAAGACGACGCTCATGTCGTCGATCGGCGTGACACCGGCGAAGCGGACGGTCAGGCCCTGCACCTCGATCACGTCGGCTCCTCCGTCGTCTCCTTCGCCGACTCGGGCGGCTCCTTCTTCGGCGGGCTCAGCCGGCGCACCCCCCGCCAGACGAGGCGCCCGAGGTTGGCCATGTCCTTCGGGAACTGTTCGGTGAGCCCGCCCGGCGCCGTCAGCAGCACCTGGAGCAGGCCGGCGCCGAAGAGGATGAGGAGGAAGTTCGGGTTGAACCCCCACTGCGCCTGGAAGATGAACGGCAGCAGTTGGTTGAAGAGGCCGGCGACGACGGCGCCCCAGAGGCTGAAGATGCCGCCGATCAGAGCCGTCGCGGCGAGCGTCAGCGAATCCTGCGTCTGGAAGGTGATCGCGCGGGGCTCGCCGATCTGCGCCGCGAGCAGGCACCCCGCGACCCCGGTCATGAACGACGAGAGGCCGAACGCCCACAGCTTGTACTTCACGGTGTTCACGCCGGCCGCAAGCGCAGCCGGCTCGCTCTCGCGAATCGAGGCCCAGGCGCGGCCGGGCTTGCCGGCGACATGGACGAGCGCGATCAGGAACATGATCGCGGCCACGATCACGACGTAGCGGTAGTAGGCGACATCCGAGGTCGCCATCGCGGGGCGCCGGACCGCATTCAGCCCGATCAGGCTGGAGTTGCTCGTGTAGCCGAGGAAGCCGTGGCCGCCGTTCGGAAACTGCGTCGCTCCGAGCACGACGGTCGTCGCGCCGGCGAACATCAGCGTGATCAGCGCGAGGTACAGGCCCGAGAGGCGCAGCGCGGGAAGGCCGATGATCACGCCGATCAGGCAGACGATGCCGCCGACGACCAGCAGCAGGAGGGGGAACGGGATCGCCGTTGCGTACGCCAGCCTCGTCCCGATCCAGCAGCCGATCGAGAGCAGCGCGATCTGGCCGAGCGAGATCATCCCGACCCGGCCGTACAGGACACCGAAGCCCAGCGCGGCGAGCGAGTAGATGGCGACGCTCGTGAACGTCGTGATCCAGTCCGCGCCGACGAGCTTCGGAACGGCGGCGACGACGATCACGAGGAGAACCGCGATCACGAGGCCGCGGATCACGACCGCGCGTTCGAGATGAAGGCTGCTGCTCACTGCGCGCGGGAGATCGTCACGACCCGGCGCCGCGAAAGGATGAGCAGCGCGGCGATTGCAAGGACGAACGGGGCTGCCGACCGGTACTGCGTGATCGAGGCATACGGCGCGAGCACCGCCTGCGCGAGCCCGACCAGGAGGCCGCCGAAGAGGGTCACCCACAGCGACCGAAGGCGTCCGATCAGGGCCGCAGCGAGCGACGAGATCACGAGGAAGGTGAGCGCCGAGTAGTCGAGCGAGGTGAGCAGGTCGGGCAGGATCAGCCCGGCTGCGCCGCAGACGAGCCCGGATCCGAACCACGCGGCGGCCTCGACCCGGCGGGCGGGAACGCCCAGCGTGGCGGTGATCTCGCGGTCGTTCGCGAGGGCGCGCATCGCCGTGCCGAGCTTGGTCACGCGCAGGAAAATCGTGATGAAGGCCGTGAGGGCGAACGCGAGGCTCAGTGCGATGATCTGCGTGAGGTTCACCGGCGTCCCCAACACCTGGTACTGGTGGGACGTCGTCGGGAGCGGCAGGAAGCGCGCGAACGCACCGCCGATCGGCGCGCGCCACGCCATGATCCCGAGCAGGATCAGCGCGAGCCCGAGCGTGCCCATCATCTTCACGAGCGGGTCGCGCCGTGCGAAGGCGGGGCCGAAAACCATGCCGTAGGCAAGGTTGACGACCCCGCCGAACACGACGCAGACCGTGTAGGCCAGCCAGTGCGGCCAGCCCGTGTGGGTGACGATCCAGTAGGCGATCAACGCCCCGCCGGCACCGATCGCGCCGAACGCGAGGTTCAGCACGCCGGTCGCGCGGTACAGCACCACCAGGCCCACGCCGGAGAGCGCGTACACGCCTCCGAACGCCAGCCCGACGACGATGAACGGCTTCAGGAACTGCCATTCGACGCCGAAGATGCTGAACGCGAGGACGCCGCTCAACTGCTTCCCCGCCGGTTGTCGATCGCCTTGGTCGTCACGTCCGTCTGTCTCCTAGTTGAGCTTGTACTTCTTCTCCCAGGCCCGGGTCTGGGTCAGCTGCTTGTCGACCGGGTAGATCTGGGTGCACCCGGTCCGGACGACGACCTGACCCGCCTTGTAGTCGACCGTGATGTCCGTGTTGTTCGGGATGTGGTAGGGCAGCGCGTTCCCGACGTACCACGGCTTGCAGAGCATGTCGGTCTTGACGTCCTTGAGACCGCGGACGGCAAGGTTGTACGACTTCGCGGTGACCGCGCCCTTGATGTTCATCAGCGCGATGGTCGCGAACTTCGCGTCCATGTATCCCATCTGCGCGAACGCCTGCGGGGCGATGCTCGGTGCGTACTTCTTCAGGATCTGGAACATCAGCGCCGAGTCGGGCCCGACGCTCGGGTCGACGTTGCTGAACTCCTGGTTGATCCACAGGTTCCCGTCGAACTGCGGGAACTGCTGCGCCATCAGCGTGTTCGCGATCGGGGTCGACGAGCCCCACTTCACCTTGGACTCGATGCCCAGGCTGACCGCCGCCTTCATGAAGGCGGGTGCCGTGTCCGGGGTGAAGTCGAGGATGATCCCGCCTCCGTTCCCGGCGAACTGGTACATCGAGAGGAGCTGCGAGGTCGCGTCGGTCACGGGCAGGTGCGTCGGGAAGATCTTGACCGCGATCCCCTTCTGCTGGCCGTAGTCCGCCACGCCGCTGTCGGCGTACGCCGAGATGGTGTCGGGCGAGGCGATGGCGATCTTCTTCACACCCGCCGCCGCCAGCGCCTGCGCCGCGCCGATGTTGCTGTAGCGCGGGCCCATGTTCGTCTCGACGAACGACGGGGTGCTGTAGCACTCCGCCTGCACGCCGGCGCCGATCACGATGTAGCCCTTGCTCTTGTAGTACTTCCAGTTCGTGCCGCACTCGGCGAAGCTCGTGTTGCCCACGATGCCGACGGCCTTGTCGCTCTGGATCATCTTCCGCGCGAGCGCCGCCTCCTGAGCCGGGTTGAGCTGCTCGTTGTACAGCGTGTACTTCACCGGCCGGCCGTTGATGCCGCCGTTGTCGTTGACGCACGCAAAGTACGCCGCGGCCGTCTTGCCGACGGTCGTGAAGTCGACGCCCGGGATCAGCATGTCGAGGCCGTCGATCTTGATCGGGGCACCCGTCGCCTTCTTCCCGTTGCCGAGACCGCACTTCGCCACACCTGCCGACCCCGTGCCGACCTTGGCGGTCGAGCTGGCCGCACCGGTGGCGAGCACCGCCGCGGCGATCAACGCCACGGGGAATGCGATCACCACTACTGCTTTCCGAACCGTCATCCGATCCGTCCTTTCTCGTGCTGGTGGGGGACTCCAGGGGGGTTGATCCAGGTGGTGCGGACGGCGTGGTGGAGGCCGGCTACGCATGGGTCGTCACGGCCCGAAGGCCTCCGTCGGCGCGACGACGACGTCGAGCAGCAGAGGCTCGGCACGCCGCGCAAGGGTCGGAACGATCTCGTCCAGCGCCCCGGTCAGCTCACCGAACGTCGTGATCCGCCGGGCGGGACAGCCGAAGCCGCGGGCAACCGTCGCCAGCTCGACTTCGGCGAAGGAGGGCCACGGCGGGGCTCCGCCGTGGTTCTCCGCGAGTCGGTCCATGATCGCGTAGCCGCCATTGGAGAGTACGACGAAAAGGACGCCGACCCGATAGTGGGCCGCGCTCCAGAGCCCCTGGATGCCGTAGACCGTCGAGCCGTCCCCGATCACCGCCACGACCGGCCGCTCGGGGAGCGCCAGGCGCATCCCGGTGGCGCCGGAGACGGCGAACCCGAGGCCGCCCATGGCGGCACTGAGGTAGCCGAACGGCTGACTCGCGGGCATCCGCTCCTGCAGCTCGGGCCGGTCGACCGGCGCCTCCTCGAGGACGACCGCGTCGGCCGGCAGCCGCTCGGCGAGCGCGGCCAGCACGTGGCTCGCCCGCAGCGGTTCCCCATCGGCAGGCGGTTCAGGCGCGTCGGGGGGCCGAAACGGCGACGGCGGTGAGGCGGCTCGCGCGGCGACGCGGGTCGCGAGAGCCGAGCACACCGACGCCGGCGATGCAAGCACCGCCAGCTCGGCCGGGCTGCGATACGCCTCTTCCGGGTCCTCGGTGACGAGCGCGATCCGCGTGCCCGGCATCGTCAGCCGCCCCGGAGCGTAGAAGGACTGCCGGAACGCCGGGCAGCCGACGACCAGCAGCGCGTCGTAGGGGGCGAGCCGCTCGCGCAGGCCCGGCCGGCCGGCCGGCAGGAGCCCTGCGAACAGCGCGTGGTCGTGCGGGAACCCGGCCCGGGCGCCGAACGCCTCCTGGTACACGGGCGCCGACAGGCGCTCGGCGAGCGCGACGAGAGCGGCGCGCGCCGCGGCATCGTCGGAGCCGGCGCCGACGACGAGCGCCGGCGAACGGGCGCCGTCGAGGAACGCGGCCAGCGAGTCGACGACCTCGGGCGCGACCGCGACCGCGCGGACGATGTCGCCCTGCGCCGCCGCGGGCTCGCGCTCGTCGTCCGGCGCCGCCTCCCAGTCGTTCATCGGGACGATCACGAGCGCCGGGCCGCGTTCCGTCGCCGCAGCGTGGAACGCGCGCTCGACAGCGGCGGGCACGTCCTGCGCCCTGACCGGCTGCTCGACCCGGACGGGATAATCGCCCGCGAGCCCGGCGAGGCGGCCCGTGAGGAACGGCTCGTAGGCGATGTGCCGACGGTCCTGCTGGCCGACGAGGATGACGACCGGTGCGCGGTTGACCCGCGCAGTCGCGATCGCCGAGACGCCGTTGCCGAGCCCGGCGGTCGTGTGCAGCAGCGCCAGCGACGGCGCGCCGCGGCCGAGCGCGTACCCGGTGGCGAGGCCGACGACGGAGCCCTCGTGCAGCGCGAGCACGAAGTCGAAGTCGCCGGGCAGGTCGGTCAGGAACGGAACCTCGGTCGAGCCGGGGTTCGCGAACAGCCTCGTCAGCCCGCGCCGGCGGAAGACGTCGAAGGTCGCGTCGCGGACGGTGCGGCCCTGCGCCGGCGGCGAGGGCGCGTTCTCGGGCACGGATGTCGCCTGGGTGCTCAATGCGCGAAGAAAACCGTCGCGTTGTCGCCCTGCATGTGGATGTCGAAGTGCAGGCCTTCGCCCTCGCGCTGCGCGACGAGCGTGGCGCGCTGCGCGGGATCCAGTCCGGCGAGGACCTCGTCGCCGGCGGAGGCGTCGAGGTAGATCCGCGTCCACTGGTGGCGGAGCAGCCCGCGTGCGAAGACGTACACCTCGAGGTGGCGGGCGCCGGCAGGGACGCGGAGCGCGAACCGGCCGTCGGCATCCGTGCCCGAGCGGCCCCACCGGCCGCCGGCGGGGTCCAGGGCCTCGACGAGGCCGTCCGGGATCGGGTCGCCCCGCCCGTCGTAGAGCGTGCCCTCGAGCGGGATCCCGTCGGCCGCGAGCTCGTTCTGCACGCCGCGGTCGCGGACCAGGCCGATCGTGTAGAAGGGGCCGACCGTCTGCGAGGGCGTCTTCACGCGTCCTCCTCGATCGGCGTCGTGTCGCTGCCGCCCCGGCCGAGCACGATGTCCCACTCGAAGCCGAGCGCCCAGTCGGGCACGGTCTCGGACAGATCGAAGCGCGAGACGAGCAGCGCACGCGACTTCGGGTCGCGGACCGAGTTGAAGATCGGGTCGTACGGGAACAGCGGGTCGCCCGGGAAGTACATCTGCGTCACCAGCCGCTGCGTGAACAGCCGCCCGAACAGCGAGAAGTGGATGTGCGCGGGCCGCCACGCGTTCTCGTGGTTGCCCCACGGGTAGGCGCCGGGCTTGATCGTGACGAACTCGTAGCGGCCGTCGTCGTCGGTCAGGCAGCGGCCGGCGCCCGAGAAGTTCGGATCGAGCGGCGCCGGGTGCTGGTCGACGTCGTGGCGGTAGCGGCCGCACGCATTCGCCTGCCAGATCTCGACCAGCGTCCCGCGCAGCGGCCGGCCGGCCGTGTCGCGCACCCGACCGTGCACGATGATCCGCTCGCCGATCGGCTCGCCGTCGTGCTGCCGCGTCAGATCGGCGTCCGACGCCTGCACGGCGTCCTCGCCGAACACGGGGCCGGCAAGCGAGTGCAGCTCTTCGGGGAGCGTGACGAGCGGCCGGTCGGGCGCCCGCCAGCGCGTCGAGCGGTAGCCGGGGTAGTCGACCTGCACCTCCGGCCCGAAGCTCGGGTCGTCGGGGAGGACGATGTCGCTCGGCCGGTCGGTCGCCGTCATGCGCTCACCCCCGCGAGCACGTGCTCGCTCATCCATTCGAGAAAGACGTCGCGGTCGCGGCTGATCGCGTCCCACGCGACGTAGAAGTCGTTGTCCCGCTCGTAGTAGCCGTGCGCGTACGAGGGCCGCGCGCCGCCGGGGACGCACGCGACGGCATCGATCACCCACGCGGGAAGGACGACCGCGCCGGGCTGCGGCTCGAGCTCGTCGACGATCTCCTCGACCGTCACGATCGAGCGCGCCGAGGCGAGCACCACTTCCTTCTGCACGCCGGTGATCCCCCAGAGCTGCACGTTCCCGTGCCGGTCGGCCTGCTGGGCGTGGACGATCCCGACGTCGGGGCGGTGCGCCGGCACGGCGGCCAGCTGCTCGCCCGTGAACGGGCACGTGATCGAGGCGACTCGCGTGTGCGCCGGCAGGTCGGTCCCCTGATAGCCGCGGAGGACCCCGAACGGAAGGTTGGCGGCGCCCGCGGCATAGGCAGCGGCCATGCCGGCGTGCGAGTGCTCCTCGAGCTCGAGCGGCTGCGGCCAGCCGTGCTCGACGGCGTCGCGCAGCCGATGCAGCGACCCGACACCGGGGTTGCCGCCCCACGAGAAGACGAGCTTCCTCGCACAGCCCATCCCGATCAGCTGGTCGTAGACGACGTCGGGCGTCATCCGCACGAGCGTCAGGTCACGGCGCCCCTGGCGAATCAACTCCTGGCCTGCCGCATTCGGGATGAGGTGTGTGAAGCCCTCGAGCGCGACCACGTCTCCGTCGCGCACGAGCTCGGCGACGGCTTCACTCAGCGCGACAATCGCCAGTTTCCGGACACCCTCCTCACTGGGTCTGGACCGCTCGGCAGCCTGATGGCTGCGACGCTAGGCGATTCGCGGTTCTGCTGTCAAGAATGGCGTTCCGAATATCGGAACACTAGAGACCGAGCAGACGGACCGCGTTCTCCTTCACGATCAGCGGCCGGACCTCGTCGCGGAACGGCGCCTCGGCGAAGTCGGCCAGCCAGCGGTCGGGCGTGATCAGCGGGAAGTCGGAGCCGAAGAGGACCTTCTCGCGCAGCTGGGTGTTCGCGTACTGCACGAGCTGGGGCGGGAAGTACTTCGGCGACCACCCCGAGAGGTCGATCCAGACGTTCGCCTTGTGCAGGCAGACCGAGATCGCCTCGTCCTGCCACGGGAACGACGGATGGGCGAGCACGATCTGAAGCTCGGGCAGGTCGGCGGCGACGTCGTCGAGGCAGAGCGGGTTCGAGTACTTGAGGCGCAGACCACCGCCCCCGGCGAGGCCGGTGCCGATCCCGCTGTGGCCCGAGTGGAAGAGCGCGGGCAGGCCGGCCGCGGCGATCACCTCGTACAGCGGATACGCCGCGGCGTCGTTCGGGAAGAACTGCTGCAGGTTCGGGTGGAACTTGAACCCGCGGACGCCGTGCTCGTCGATCAGCCGCTGCGCGCGCTCGGCGGCGTCGTGCCGCGCCGGGTCGACGCTCGCGAACGGGATCAGCACGTCGGCGTTCTCGCGCGCCCCGGCCGCGATCTCCTCGTTCGGGATCGGTGCGCGCCCGCTCTCCAGCTCCCAGTCGACCGTGAAGACGACGGCCGCGAGCCCGCGCTCCCGGTAGTAGGCGGCGACGTCGTCGATCGTCGGCAGCGCGTCGCCGGTGAACGCGTTCCCGAAGTAGCGGGCCGCCGCCTCGCGCAGCTCGGGCGGCATCGGGTCGTGCCCCGACCGCGACCGCTCCGTGTGCACGTGCACGTCGATCGCGGTGATGCGCGAGACGTCGATCACGCGCTCGCGATTCGACTATGCGGGACGGCTGACCGGTGATTCGACACGTGACAGGCCCGTGGGGTTATATACGCGAAGCGCCACGAACGCGATTGACGCGCCCCTTTTCGAAAGGAGACTGAGGTGACGAGCGTCGAGTCCGAGGTTCGCGAGTACCAGCAGTTCATCGGCGGCGAGTGGACGGCCGCGGACGGCGGCGGAACCTTCGAGGACCGCGACCCGTTCACGGGCGACGTCGTCGCGCACGTCCCGGCCGGAACGCGCAGCGACGCGGAGCGCGCGATCGCGAGCGCGGCGGCGGCGTTCCCCGCGTGGTCCCAGAGCATCCCCGCCGAGCGGCAGCGCATCTTCCTGAAGGCGGCGGACCTCCTCGAGTCGCGGCTCGAGGAGGTCGTCGGCCTGCTCGCGCGCGAGACCGGGGCGACTTTCGGATTCGGGATGTTCCAGATGAGCTTCGTCCCCGGCCTGCTGCGCCAGACGGCGGCGGCCGCCTACGCGCCGATGGGGCAGATCATCCCGTCCGACCATCCCGGCACGCTCGCGATGGGCATTCGCAAGCCGGTCGGCGTCGTCGCGGCGATCGCTCCGTGGAATGCAGCGCTCATCCTCTCCGCGCGCTCGATCGCGGCGCCGCTCGCCCTCGGCAACACGGTCGTGCTGAAGCCGTCCGAGCTCTCGCCCGTGGTCGGAGGCCTGATCTGGGGCGAGATCTTCGCCGAGGCCGGCCTGCCGGCGGGTGTCCTCAACATCGTCACGCACGCTCCCGGCGAAGCGGCGCCGATCGGCGACGAGCTCGTCGAGAACCCGGCGGTGCGGAGGATCAACTTCACCGGATCGACGGCGACGGGACGACGGCTCGCAGAGGCGGCCGGGCGCAACCTGAAGCGCGTGGTGCTCGAGCTCGGCGGCTACAACCCGCTGCTCGTCCTCGCCGACGCCGACCTCGACTACGCCGTCAACGCTGCGGCGTTCGGCGCCTTCCTGCATCAGGGGCAGATCTGCATGTCGGCGCGGCGGATCATCGTCGAGCGGCCGATCGCAGACGAGTTCACCTCGCGGCTCGCCGAGAAGGCGAAGACGCTCAAGGCGGGCGACCCCAGGGAGCACGACACGATCATCGGCCCGCTCATCAACGAGGCGGCCCTCAGCCTCGTCAGCGAGCGCGTCGACGACGCCGTGGCCAAGGGCGCGAAGGTCCTCGCCGGCGGCGAGGCCGCCGGGCCGTGCTACCGCGCGACGGTGATCACCGACGTCCCCGAGAGCTCGGACTTCGCGAAGTTCGAGACGTTCGGGCCGGTCGTCGCGGTCGACGTCGTCGACTCGGCCGAGGAGGCGATCGCACGGGCGAACGCGACCGAGTACGGGCTCAGCTCGGGGATCCTCACCTCGGACACCGACCGTGGCTTCGCGCTGGCGCAGCTGCTCGAGTCGGGGATCGTCCACGTCAACGACCAGCCGGTCGGCGACGAGCCGCAGATGCCGTTCGGCGGGGTCAAGGACTCCGGCTGGGGCCGCTTCGGCGGCCAGGCCGTGATCGACGAGTTCACCGAGCTGCGCTGGATCACCGTGCAGGGAGGGAGCGGGCACCCCTTCCCGTTCTGAGCAGCACCGTCAGCCGTCGAGCCTGACGACCGCCTTCATCACCTCGGCGGGGTGGTGCATGGCGTAGTCGATCGCGCGCGGTGCCTCGTCGAGCGCGAACTGGTGCGTGACGAGGCCCGCGGCGACGGCGCGGCGGCGGGCGACCAGGTCGACCGCGGCGCCGAAGTCCGCGGCGCGGCAGCAGCTGACGCCGAGGACGTCGATCTCCTTGAGCGGGAGGTCGCCGACACGAATGGGCGCGCGCTCGCTCGACAGGCTCACCACGACGACGCGCCCCGCCTGCGCGACCGCCTCGACGCCGGCCTGGACGAGCCCGGCGACGCCGGTCGCCTCGAAGACCACCTCGGGCCCGTCGCCGCCGGCCCACTCGCGCGCGACGTCGCGGACGCTCTCGCTCTCGAGGATCCGGTGCACGTCCGCGCCGGTGAGCGCCGCACGCTCGATGCGGCTCGGGACGGTGTCGAGGACGAGCACGGACGCTCCGCGGTCGGTGGCGGCCAGTGCGAGTGCCTGGCCGATCGGCCCGGCGCCGAGAACGACGACGTGCTCGCCCGCCGCGACGCTCCCACGCTCGATCGAGCGCATTGCGATCGAGACGGGCTCGATCAGCGCTGCCAGCTCCGGCTCCTGGTCGCCGACCGGGAAGACCTGTCCGGCCGGGACGACGAGCCGCTCCTGCAGCGCGCCGTCCGTGTGCACGCCGATCAGGGAGATCGCCACGCATGCGTTCGGCCGCCCGATCCGGCAGGCGTAGCAGCGGCCGCAGGCCGAGACCGGCCACAGCGCCACGCGTTGGCCGGCGGCGAGGTCGGCCGGGCAGTCGGGCCCGACCTCGAGGATCGTGCCGGCGGCCTCGTGCCCCTGGACGCGCGGATACAGCACCGACGGGTCCTCGATCGTCCCGATGTCGCCGAGGAAGTAGTGGAAGTCCGAGCCGCAGAGGCCCACCGCCTCCGGCGCGACGAGCACCTGCCCCGCGCCGGGCGCGCCGGGGTCGTCGACCGGGACGACCTCCATGACGCCGCGGCTCCGCGTCACTGCTGCGCGCATCGTCGTCACGCCGCGATCGAATCAGCTCACCCGAAGAGGCGCAAGATCGTACGATTGCCGTCCTATGCGCGAGCCCGTCTTCACAGAGACGATGCAGATCTCGATCGTCGTCCGCGACCTCGAGCAGACGATGCGGACGTACGTCGAGGAGTACGGCATCGGCCCGTGGGAGATCTACGAGTTCAACCCGGACACCGTGTCGGACATGGTGACGGCCGACGCGCCCGGCAGCTACCGGTTCCGCATCGCCGTCACGATGGTGGGGAGCGTGCAGTGGGAGCTCGTGCAGCCGCTCGAGGACGAGGGCGTCTTCGCCGAGTTCCTGG
>Ga0335081_10003647_pt1 | contig 24239 bp, 20 predicted proteins | sample Lox_Sample_35_FD_206713 | JGI IMG/M metagenome (GOLD analysis project Ga0335081, IMG submission 206713) | Soil microbial communities from Loxahatchee National Wildlife Refuge, Florida, United States - Lox_Sample_3.5 | ecosystem: Environmental > Terrestrial > Soil > Wetlands | place: USA...
CCGGCTGCTGCGCCCCGGCGCGCTGTTCAAATTCTGGGTCCAGGGCGACCCGCGCACCGAATCGTCACCCGACGATACCTGGTTGGGAGTTCCGTTCACCGACGCCGAGGCGGTCGCGATGGCCAAGCGCTGCGGCTTCGATCCGCGCTATCGCCATGGAGCCGGGAACCAGTACTTCATCCTCTGGTATTTCAAGATTTGATTTCGGATTTCTGAGTCGCAGCTTCGAGTGCACGGGAAAACTGGGGTGGCAGGGCGAGCTTGGAACACAGCGTCAAGCCGTCCCGCGCGATGCCCATGCGTTCCACCCACGCTTCGAACTCCGGCGCCGGACGCAACTTCAATAACGATCGCAAATACAGCGCGTCATGAAAGGACGTGCTCTGGTAATTCAGCATGATATCGTCCGCGCCGGGAACGCCCATGATGTAGTTGCACCCGGCCGCGCCGAGCAGCGTGAGTAGCGCGTCCATGTCGTCCTGGTCGGCCTCGGCATGATTCGTGTAACACACGTCGCATCCCATGGGAAGTCCCAGCAGCTTGCCGCAGAAATGATCCTCCAGGCCGGCGCGCGCGATCTGCTTGCCGTCGTACAAGTATTCCGGACCGATGAAGCCGACGACGGTGTTCACCAGCAGCGGCCGGTATCGGCGTGCGACCGCGTGGGCGCGCGCCTCCAACGTCTGCTGATCGATGCCGTGATGCGCGCCGGCGGAAAGCGCGCTGCCTTGCCCGGTCTCGAAATACATCACGTTCTCGCCGCGCTTCGCCGCGAGCGCGGCCGCGCAGGCTTCGTCGAGCATCGCCAGATTGATTCCAAACGCGCGGTTGGCCTGCTCTGTCCCCGCGATCGACTGAAACACCAGGTCAACCGGCGCGCCGCGGCGCATCGCCTCCATCTGCGTGGTCACATGCGCGAGAACGCAGATTTGAGTGGGAATTTCCAGCATTTCGCGGACGCGGTCGAGCATACGCAGAAGCTTCTCGACGGTGGCGAGATCGTCGGTCGCCGGATTCACTCCGATCACCGCATCGCCATTGGCGTAAAGCAGCCCGTCGATGACGCTCGCGGCGATGCCGCGCGGATCGTCAGTGGGATGATTGGGTTGCAATCGCGTGGACAAACGGCCGGCGAGGCCGAGGGTGTCGCGGAATCGCGTGATCACGCGGGGTTTTGCGCCCGCAGTGATCAAATCCTGAAGGCGCATGATCTTGGAAACCGCGGCGGCCATCTCGGGCGTAATGCCGCGCGAAATAGCGGTAATGTGTTCGCCCGTGGTTTCTTCCTCGAGCAGCCATTCGCGAAACTCTCCGACCGTGAGATGCGCGACCGGCGCGAATGCCGCCGCGTCGTGCGAATCGAGAATCAGCCGCGTGACCTCATCGTCTTCGTAGGGGATCACAGGTTCGTTCAGAAACCTGCGCAACGGAACCTCGGCGAGCTCCATCTGCGCCTGTGCGCGATCTTCGGCCGATTCGGCCGCGATCCCGGCCAGCTCATCGCCAGAACGCGCGGGACTCGCTTTCGCCAGCAGCGTCTTCAAATCCATCACTTGCCCTTATGGCGCAACGCGAACTCCTCTTCCGGCGCGAGCACCAGCCGCCGCCGGGCGTAAATCGCGAAGTACCCGACGCCCAGAAAGAACCAGACCGTCGCGCCCAAAACGCTGCGATTGTAATCGGGATTCAGAAACAGCGTGACCAGCGTTACGGCCGCGATAATTCCCGCCGCGATCGCGCCGGCGATCCCCAGCGGGCTCACGTAAGGCCGCTCGATGGACGGAAATCGCAGGCGCAGCATAATGAACGACGCCATCTGAAAAATGTACGCAATGACGGCTCCGAAAACGGCCATGTTGAGCAGCACCGCGCCGACTGTTCCTCTCTGGCCTGAGATGGAAATCGCCGAGGCCGCCGCTAGGCCCACGGCGCTTCCTGCGATGAGCGCGCGGACTGGAGTCTTGTGGCGCGAGTGCGTCACCGAAAGCCAGGTGGGAAAATATCCGGCACGCGAAAGCGAATAAATCTGACGGCCGTAGGCAAAGATAATCGTGTGGAAGCTGGCGATCAATCCCACGCAGGCGACCGCGGCCAGAATTTTTGCGCTCGTGCCGAACATCACCTGGTATCCCAAAAACAGCGGCTCCTGCGATTCGGCGACCTTCGCCGCGCCGGGCGGCATCGACGCGCTCACATACAACGTGAGGAAGGAGCACGCGATCAGCGTCAGCAATCCATAAAGGATGCCCTTGGGCATATCGCGGCGCGGGTCGGAGGACTCCTCGGCGGCCAGCGGAAGCTGCTCGATGGCGAGATAGAACCACAGCGCGAACGGTAGAGCGGCCAGTACCCCTCGCCACCCGCGCCAGGGGATTTCGAGGGCCCAGCGGCGAACGTCGAGGTAGGGAATCGCGCCGATCCAGAATACCGCCAGCGCCGCGAGCGCGGCCATGGCAATCAGCACCGAAAAACGGAACGAAAGTTCCACACCGAAGACATTCAGGGCCACGAACACCGCGTAGCTCGCGACCCACCAGACCGGGTCGAACGACTTCGGCGTGCCGAAGATCGCGCCCAGATAGCCGCCGATGCCGACCACGATGGTCGCGGGGGTGAGAATGTACTCCATGTTTTCGGCGAGCCCGGTCAAATACCCGCCCCAGGGACCCATCGAGGTCCGGGCAAAGGAATAAGCTCCGCCGGTGTGCGGGAGCGCGGGCGACATTTCCGCGATCGAAAAACACAATCCCGCGTACATCACGGTCATGATGGCGAGCGCGGCGAGCATCGCGCCGAATCCCCACGCGAGGCCGTAGTTCCACCCGAAAAAATCGCCGGAGATCACCGCGGCGACGCCCAGCGCCCACAGGTGCAGCACGCGCGCGTGACGGCGCAGACCGCGCCTTTCGAAATACTCGTGGCTCTCGCGCCGCATGCGAGGGATCTTAGCAGAAACGCGCAAGTATTTCTTAACATCCGTAAATCTTTCCCGTAGCGTTACGCGCGGTCTACCCTAAACCGTTAAGTCCAGGTATCGGCCACGCGCGTGCATATTAACGAATTCCAAGAGAGACGAACATGCGGCTGGGCGTTCGACTCAATCTGTCGTTGATCGCAGGCGTAGCGATCGTTTCATTGGCGATCGCGTATTACCAGACGCACGGCGAAACCTCGAGCATGAAACGCGATCTGCAGCGGCACGCGATGGTGCTCGCCTACACGCTCGAAACCGCCGCCGCTCCGCTGCTGGCGTTACATTCGGAAACCGGCTCCTACGACGACCTGGAAGACCTGATCAGCCGCTTTCAGGATCAGAGCGGGCTTGCGGGTGTAGCCGTTTACAATGCTCAAGGCCAGCCCGTGGCCGAGACGCTGGATCTCACTGAACGCCTGGGGCACGCGCCGTCTCCAGTGGCTCGCGCGCACTGGCGCAGCGAAGGCTCGGGCGAGTTCATGCGCGCGCAAGGCCGGCTGCTCTATATTTATGAGCTGCCGATCAAGTCCGAAGATTCTGTTTTAGGCGCGATCGGAATTTATGAGGACGCCGGCTACATTCAGGCGCGCCAGGTGGCGCTCTGGAAACATGCGCTCACCGGACTGGTGGTCCAAACGGCGCTGATCGTGTGTGTAACGTTGCTGATTTTGCAGTGGAGCCTGCGGCGTCCGCTGGCGCGGCTGACCAAGTGGCTGAACGATGTGCATCGTGGGTCGGCGGCGGCGCGGCCGGATCTGGCTCCCGAGGGTACCTTCGCGCCGTTGGAGCGCGAGGTCGCGCGGCTGGCTGTCAGCCTCAACGCGGCGCGCGCCGCCGCGGCGGAGGAAGCGCGCCTGCGCGACCTGGGCGAGTCCATCTGGACCGCGGAAAGGCTGCGTGTCGCGGTCGAAAGCAAACTCGGCGGCAGCCGGCTGTTCGCGATTTCGAACCGCGAGCCGTACGAGCATCTGCGCCGCAACGGCGCTGTCGAATGCTCGGTGCCGGCGAGTGGTCTGGTGACCGCGCTCGAACCCATTCTGCGCGCCTGCGACGGAACCTGGATCGCGCAGGCGACCGGCGACGCGGATCGTGAAACCGTGGACGCCAATTACCGTTTGCGCGTTCCTCCCGGCGATCCGCAATACACGCTACGGCGCGTATGGCTGACGCCCGAGGAAGAGCGGGGTTTCTACTTGGGCTTCGCCAACGAAGGATTATGGCCGTTGTGCCACATCGCGCATACGCGGCCGTCGTTCCGCGCGACCGACTGGGAGCACTATCGCGCGGTCAATCGGCGCTTTGCCGACGCCTTCCTTAAAGAAGCGGCCGAGGAGCGCGATCCGCTCGTGCTGGTTCAGGATTATCATTTCGCGCTGGTTCCGCGCATGATCAAGGAAGCGCGGCCGGATGCGCGCGTCGCCATCTTCTGGCACATTCCCTGGCCCAACCCCGAGGCGTTCGCCATCTGCCCCTGGCAGCGCGAGTTGCTCGACGGTCTCTTGGGCGCGGACCTGATCGGTTTCCATGTCCAGTCGCACTGCAACAATTTTCTGGATACTGTCGACCGGACGCTCGAATCGCGCGTGGATCGCGAGCGCTTCGCGGTCAACCGCCGCAATCACTTCACTTTCGTGCGGCCGTTTCCCATCAGCGTCAACTTCCCGAATGATCCCGCTCCGGCCCACTCGAGTTACGCCGAGCGCATGCGCTTGCTGCACGGCCTGGGAGTCAACGCCACCATGCTGGGAATCGGCGTGGACCGGGTGGATTACACCAAGGGCATCCCCGAGCGTTTTCGCGCGGTCGAAATGTTCTTCGAGCGCTGGCCCTTCTATCGGCGCCAGTTTACCTTTGTACAGATCGGCGCGCCCAGCCGCACACATATCCGCCGCTACCACGAACTGATGAGCGAAGTCGAATCCGAAGCAGAGCGCATCAACCGCCGCTTCCAATCGAGCGACTGGAAGCCAATCGTGTTTCTGGCGCGCCATCACAGCCACCAGGAGATCCTTCCGTATTACCGCGCGGCGGACGTTTGCATGGTGACGTCGCTGCACGACGGAATGAACCTGGTGGCGAAGGAGTACATCGCCTCGCGCGCCGATGCGCAGGGATCGCTCATTCTCAGCCGGTTCACCGGCGCGAGCCAGGAGCTGATGGACGCGCTGCTGGTGAATCCCTACGACACCGAGCAGCTTGCCGACGCGATTCATCGCGGGCTGGCGATGCCGGCCCAGGAGAAACAGGCGCGCATGATGCGGATGCGCTCGTACGTTCGCGAGCACAACATTTATCTGTGGGCGGGAAACCTGATCTCCGACCTGGCCGCGATCCGCCTGGACGCGCCGACGGAGCCGGCGCGCGACGAACCCCGCGTGCTCGCGCGGGCGGGGTAGCGGAAAGGGCTCCGTCGGAGTCGTCCACAGGCTGAAGCCTGTGCCACTTTTCCCCCGCGCGGGCGCGGTTTAAATTGGATAAACTCGGGAGGTTCAGGAGATCACCCGTGTCCATTTTCCGCCTCTCGATTTCATTGCTGATCGCCTCGCTCGCCTCCGCCCAATCCATCGACGGCCGTTTGTACTCGGAGATGCGCTGGCGATCGATCGGGCCGACGCGCGCCGGCCGCGCTCGCGCGCTGTCCGGCGTTGCCAGCCAGCCGAACGTGTTTTACATCGGCTTCGATAACGGCGGCGTGTGGCGTTCGACCGATTTCGGCTCGACCTGGACGCCGCTCTTTGATAACCAGCCCACCGGCTCTATCGGCGCGATCGCGGTGGCGCCGTCGAATCCCGACGTGATTTACGTTGGGACCGGCGCCGGCATCATCCGCCCCGACCTCGCCACTGGCGACGGCGTGTACAAATCGACCGACGCGGGAAAGACGTGGACGCACCTCGGCCTGCGCGACTCGCAGATGATCGCCAACATCGACGTCGATCCGCGCAATCCGGACCGGCTGTTCGTCGCGGCTCTGGGCCATCCTTATGGACCGAATGCGGAGCGCGGAATATTTCGTTCCACTGACGGCGGAGCGAATTTTGAAAAGGTTCTGTACAAAGACGAATACACCAGCGGGAACGACGTGCGCATCGATCCCAAGAATCCGGAGATCGTTTACGCGGCGCTGTGGCAGCAGCAGCAGGGGTTTTATGAAAACGGAGCTTTTCCGGATACCGATGCGGTATTAGCCGGGCGGATCAGCGGCGGGATCTTTAAATCGACAGACGGCGGGTCGAAGTGGACGCAACTTAAGGACGGATTACCGCCGGTGATCGAGGCGAATCTCGCCATCGCACCCGGCAATACCAATACGATTTACGCGATGATCGCGCACCCGCCTGGGGCGGGCGAAGGACGCGCCGGCGGGCGCGGAGGACGCGGCGGCGGCGCGAACGGGACTATCGGTTTTTACAAGTCGACTGACGCGGGCGAACACTGGTTTCTTGCGTCCGACGATCCCCGCATCGCGGAAACGGGATCTCAGCGCCATCCGCCGGATACTCGACCGCTCGGCCGGATCGGCGGCGGCGATTTGCCGACCATCACCGTCGATCCGCGGAACGAAAATGTTGTTTATAGCTGCTCGACTGTCTTTTGGCGGACGGAAGACGGAGGGCTGACGTGGTCAGCCGTGCGCGGCGCGCCGGGCGGCGACGATTATCAGAAAAGCTGGATCAATCCGAATTTTCCGCAGATCATCCTGCTGGTGAGCGACCAGGGCGGCGTGGTTTCCTCCAATCGCGGCCAATCCTGGAGCAACTGGTACACGCAGCCGACCGCGGCGATGTATCACGTGACCGCGGACAACGCGTTCCCCTACCGGCTGTGCAGCGGGCAGCAGGATTCCGGCTCGGCGTGCGTCGAAAGCCGGTCGATGGACGGCGAGATCACTTTCCACGACTGGCATCCGGTGGGAATTGAAGAATACGGCGAAGCCGCGCCCGATCCCAAGAATCCGGATCTGGTTTACGGCGGCAAGGTGTCGCTGTGGAATCGCAAGACGTCGCAGAAGGAAAATGTCGGGCCTCCTGGCGGCGGACGTGGAGGCGAGCCTGTCCCTCCGGGCGCTCCGCCGGCGCGCACCGTGCGCACGCAGCCGCTGATCTGGTCGCCGAAAGATCCTAATGTGCTGTTCTACGCGACCGCGGGTGTCTGGAAGACCACTAATGGCGGCCATAGCTGGATTGCGATCAGCAAGGACCTGACGCGCGGCGACCAATGGGCAGTTCCGGCGAACGCGGGAAAGTACGGATCGAACGTGCGGCCGACTGCGGTCGGGTCGATCACCGCGCTCGCGCCCTCGCCGCTCGATGTGAACGTGTTGTGGGCGGGCACCGGGGATGGTTTGCTTCATGTCACTTTCGACGGCGGGGCGAAGTGGGAAAACGTCACGCCGCCGCAGATCCAGCCGTGGACGCGCATCTTCAATATGGAGGCCGGCCACTTCGACACCAAGACGGCGTACGCGGCCGCGAACACGCTGCGGCTCGACGAGATGAACCCGCACTTCTGGCGCACGCACGACGGCGGAAAAACGTGGACCGAGATTGACACCGGCATCGCGCCTGGAGCGGTCGCCAATTCCATCCGCGAAGATCCGCGGAAGAACGGGCTGCTGTACGCCTCGACCGATACGCAAGTCTGGTTTTCAGTCGATGACGGCGATCATTGGAACTCGCTGCGGCTGAACATGCCGGCGATTTCGGTGCGCGACATCGAGGTAAAGGACGACGCGTCGTGCCTGTGCTCCGACCTGGTCGCGGGAACGCACGGGCGCGGGTTCTGGATTCTCGATGACGTGACGCCGCTGCGCCAGGCGGCCGAAGCCGCGGCCGCGAGCGATGCCTACCTGTTCAAGCCGGAAACCGGAATCCGCATTCGCTTCGGAACCAACGATCCGACGCCCTGGCCGCCGGAAGTGCCGGCCGGCGAAAATCCGCCCAACGGCGCGATTGTCGATTATTACCTGCCTTCGAGCGCGAATGAAGTGAAGCTCGAGTTCCTGGACGCGCGCGGCGACGTGCTGCGGACCTATTCGAGCAACGATCCGCACATGAGTCCAGATCCCGCGTTGGATCCGGCGGCTTATAACAAAGTGTGCCAGGAGCGTCCGACGGCGCCGGACTGCGGCCTGCCGCTGTACTGGCCCGCTCCGCAGCAGATTTTGAAAACGGACGCCGGAATGCACCGCTTCACCTGGGACATGCATTACGATCCTCTGCCGGGCATGACCAGCGGGGGGCGCGGCGGCGGAGGCGGCGGAGGCGCGGTTCCGCATCGCACGTATCCGTCGGCCAACTCGCCCTGGGTCGCGCCGGGGCGATACACGGTTCGTCTGACCGTCAATGGCAAGAGTTACACGCAGCCGATCGTGATCAAGCTCGATCCGCGGGTGAAGATCACGCCGGAAGTGGAGCGCATCTTCACGCTGACCACGCAAATGGAAAGCAACGCTCGCGCCGCGCGAAAGGCTTACGACGAAGCGCGAGCGCTAGCGGCGAAGTCCTCATCGAACGCGGCGCTGGTGAAAGAGATTGATGCGATCGCTCCCGCGGAATCGGAAGGCCGCGGCGGTCGTGGCGGTGGCGGACGCGGCGGATTCGGCGCACCCGAGCCTTCGCCTGCGCCGACGCTCGCCAATATCGGCGTTCTGATGGTGACGGCCGCGATGGGCATGCAAAATTCAGAGATGCCGCCGCCGGCCACGCGCCTCGAAGCCTGTGCGCACGAGCTGGCGGCCTACACGAACGTCATGGCGAAATGGGCAGCACTCAAGGCGAAGGCCAGTCCGGCGCCCCATGCCAACGCTGAAAAGAGATAATTTCGATAGGAGCAGGTTCGAGCGTATGATTCTGCGCGTGGTTGTGTGTTTCGTTTCCGCTGGCGCGCTGTTTGCCCAGTTTCAGGGCCGAGGAAGCCCGGAGGTTGTCCAAGCCACGCAACTCGACCTGCAGGGGAAGGGTGCCGAGGCGCGGGCGCTGCTCGAAAAGGCGATCGCTTCCGCCTCGACTCCCGCGGCCAAGGCCAACGAGGAACGCACCATGGCGATGTCCTGGGCCTTCGAAGGCAACTGCGCGAAAACGGGCGAGTACGAACAGAAAGTGATCGATTACTGGGTCACGCAGGAGGCGGCGAATCCGCGAAACGCGTTCTACCAGGAAGGCGAGATGGCCGACGAAGCCGCGCGCGTGTGCATCGATGCGGGCGACCTGGACGCGGCGGCCCGGTGGTACAAGAAGGGTCACGATTTCGGGTTGAAGGAGCCGAACATCTCACCCGATCGAAGCGCGCTGTGGGAGTTTCGCTATGAGCACGCGCTCGCTCGGCTAGCTGCGCGCCGAGCAAATCGAGCGGAGGCGGAAAAGTATGTCGCCGCAGCGAAAACCGCGCTCGACAAAATGACGGATCTGCGCGCGCAGCAGCAAGAGTTCCTGCCGTACCTGACCGGCTACGTCGCGTTTTACCTGGGCGATTACAAAACCGCGCTGGCCGATCTCGAGAAAGCGCAGAGCGATCCGTTCATCATGTGCCTGATCGGCCAGACGTATGAAAAGCTCGGCGAAAACGACAAGGCCATGGAGTATTACCGCAAAGCGGCGTCGGCGCGCGCGCACAATCCGCCGGCCGCTTACGCGGTTCCGTTCGCGAAGAAGAAGCTCGGGTCGTAGATGGAGTTTCGCTATGTCGTACACCAGCGATCACGACGGCAAATCGAAGACCGCCTCCGCAGTGAACCACAATCACTATCCGGAACAGAATGAGGTTGAAAATCTGTTCTGGGATACGGAAGACCTTCCCACTCACCAGCAGATCGCCGAAAGAGCGCACCAGTTGTGGATCGAGCGCGGTCGCCCGAACAGGACTGGCTGCAAGCCGAAGAAGAGCTGCGCGCGGCCCTAAATTCGCGCGACGCGATCGAGGGCACCAAGGGGCACGGCGGATCGGTGCAGCGGTAAGGGTGCTGAAAAAGGGGACAGGCAGATCTGTCCACCGCCAACGTCCTGCGCGTTTTCAACAATTTGCTCCCAGGGACAGAGTAGCCTGTTCCCTTTTTCAGCTTTTTCTGAAGCGCCTGTCATTCCGGCAGCGGGCGGCCCCGGGTCTCCTCGGCCCACGGCAACACCGCCAGCCCGATCAGGAACACCGCGCTCATGGTGACGCCCGCCCATCTCAGCGGGTCGGCGTGGCTCGCGTAGACGCGGCTGGTCAACAATCCTAGGCCCACGGGGCCGACCGCGGCGACTCCTCGCCCGACGTTATAGCAGAACGACGTTCCGGTCGATCGCAGCCGCGTCGGAAACAGCTCAGGGAAATAAATCGCGTAGCCCGCGTACAGCGCGAGCTGAAAAAATCCCATCAGCGGAGGCATCCAGAAAACGTCGGCGAACGAGTTCAGTTTCCAGAACAAAAATGCGGTCGCGAGCATCGCGGCAGCAAAAGCAATCGCAAACGCCAGGCGCCGGCTGGTCCGCTGCGTGAAATACGTGAACGCGTAAACGCCGATGAACGCGCCGGTATTCTGCACCAGTGACGTGATTCCGGTCCACATGGTTTTCTTGCCCGCAATGACGCTTTCGGCGAGTCCCTGCGCGCGGAAATATTTGTCCAGCACGCCGCTCAGCAGGTCGTAGCTGAAATACCCGATGCCCCAGAGGCCCACGACGCCCGCGAATGCCAGCGTGAATCCGACCAGCGCGTTGCGCCTCCAGCGCGGATTCTCGAACAGCTCGGTCATCGACCCCATGCGTTCATGCCCGGCCTTGGCGCGCCGCCATTGGTCGGGCTCTTTCAGTCGCCGCATGATGACCACCACCAGAAACGCGGGCAGCGCGCCGATGATGAACATCACCCGCCAGGCGCTCGCGATCACGTGCGCCTGTTGCAGCTCGCCCAATCCGATTCCGACGAGCGCCGCGACCACGTTCCCCGCGGCGGAACACGACTGCAAAGCTCCCAGCGCGTACGGACGCGCGCTTGCGGGCAACACTTCAGCCACCAGCGCCACGCCCACCGCGAACTGCCCTCCGACGCCCAGGCCGGTGAGGAATCGGTACACGGAAAAATCCAAGGCGCCGGTCGAAAACACGCTGAGGCCGGTGAAAATCGAATAAAAAAGAATGCTGAGCGTCATGGTGCGCACGCGCCCGATGCGATCGCCGAGAATGCCGAAGATCACGCCTCCGAACGCCCATCCCAGCATGAAGGCCATGGTTGCGTAGCCGGCGTATTCAGTGACCACGCCGGCCATGGCGGGATCGTTGGGGCGCGCGTGCAGCAACTCGAGCATGGCCGGACGCCGCGCCAGACCGAAGATCTGCTGATCCATGCAGTCGAGCAGCCAGCCCGCCGAGGAAAGCACCAAAACCAGCCAGTGATATCGGCTCAATTGGCGGTACCATGCTGGATCAGCGCGGGGGCCGGGAGGCATGAAGGGTCCATTCTACCTGCTCCGGTCGCGATGTGTTACTCTTAATTTTTATGGTTCGCATCGCTGCAACGCATCGCCATCATCATCATGGCCATCCTGTGCGCCGGCGGACCTGATTTTGTACGCAGTCAAATTCACAGCCCGCCGGAAATCGGCGGGCTTTTTCTTTTTGGGAAACAGATGGAACTCGATTTCAGCAAACTCGACGGCCTGATTCCGGCGGTGATCCAGGATCACGCGAGCGGCCGCGTTCTCATGCTCGGCTTCATGAACGAGGAAGCGTTTCGCAGGACGGTCGAAACCGGATTCGCGACGTTCTTCAGCCGCTCGCGCAACAAGCTGTGGCTCAAGGGCGAATCCTCCGGCCATCGGCTGGTGGTGAAAAAGATCGAAACGGATTGCGATCAGGATTCGCTGGTGCTGCATTGCGAAGCGCTGGGTCCCGGCGTGTGCCACAACGGCTATCACAGTTGTTTTTATCGGACGTTGGAAGACGGGCAATGGGTGGAGACCGAAGCCCGCGCATACGACCCTGAAAGCGTCTACGGGAGCGGATCGTGAAACTGAAGCTCGGTATCCCCAAAGGAAGCCTGGAAAACGCGACGCTCGATCTGTTCCGCCGCGCCGGATTCAACATCACCACCAGCAGCCGCAGCTATTTCCCGGCGATCGACGATCCGGAGATTGAGTGTATGCTGATCCGCGCGCAGGAGATGGCGCGCTACGTCGAAGACGGCGTGCTCGATGCGGGCCTCACCGGGCGCGACTGGGTCGCCGAAAACGCGGCGCACGTGGAGGTGGTCGCCGATCTGATTTACGCCAAGCAGAGCTTTGGCAAAGTGCGCTGGGTGCTCGCGGTGCCCGAATCGTCGAATATCCAGTCCGTCCGCGATCTCGAAGGCAAAACAGTCGCAACCGAACTGGTCGCGACCACCGAGCGCTACCTGAAAGCCAACGGCGTGAACGCGAAGGTCGAATTCAGTTGGGGTGCCACCGAAGTGAAGCCGCCGGAACTGGCCGACGCGATTGTCGAGGTGACCGAGACCGGCTCCTCGCTGCGCGCCAACAAGCTGCGCATTGTTGAAACGGTGATCGAATCGAACACGCAGCTCATCGCCAACCGCGCGTCGTGGGACGACCAGTGGAAGCGCGGCAAGCTGGAGGACATGCGCATGTTGCTCGAAGGCGCCATCAATGCGCTGGGCAAGGTCGGACTGATGCTGAATGTGCGCAAGGATGATCTGCCCAGGATCCTCGAAGTGCTGCCCGCTCTGAAGCGGCCCACCATTTCCACGCTCAGCGATGACGACTGGGTCGCGGTGAACACCATCCTCGACGAATCCACGGTCCGCAACATTATTCCGCGGCTGAAGCAGGCGGGCGGGCAGGGAATCGTCGAATATCCCCTGAATAAGATCGTCATGTAATATGATTCGAATTCTCGAGCACAAAGACGCGGGCGGACTGATCATGCGCAAGACGCGGCGCCTTCAGGAGGCGGAACAGATCGTCGCGCCGATTCTCGCCGGGGTTCGCGATCGTGGCGACGCGGCGGTGCTCGATTACGCTCGCAAGTTCGACCAGTTCGAAGGCGAACTGGGCGTCGATTCCACCGCGTGCCGCCGCGCGCTCGAGCGCGTTTCCAAAGATTTTCGCGGCGCCGTGGAACTCGCGGCAGACAACATCCGACAGTTCGCCGAATTCCAGATGCCACGCGCGGCAGTTGTCGACCATCCAGACGGGCGCAGGCTCGGCCAGATCGTCCGCCCGCTCGATTCGATGGGCGCTTACATCCCCGCCGGCCGTTATCCGCTGCCCTCCACGCTGCTGATGACTGTGATTCCGGCGCAGGTGGCGCGCGTCCCGCGAATCGCTGTGGCCTGCCCGCGTCCGAGCGATGAGATCCTGGCGATCTGCGCGCTGCTCAACGTGTCGGAAATTTATCGTGTAGGCGGAGCGCAGGCCATCGCCGCGTTCGCTTACGGCACGGAATCGATTCCGCGGGTCGAGCGCATCGTCGGTCCGGGGAATATTTATGTCGCGGCGGCGAAGAAGCTAGTCGCAGGAGAAACAGGCATCGATTTCATCGCGGGGCCGACGGAAATTCTGATCATCGCGGCCGAAGGCGATCCGCGCCACCTGGCCGCGGACATGCTGGCCCAAGCCGAACACGATGTCGACGCTTCCGCGGTGCTGCTGACCACGTCGCGCTCTCTCGCCTCCGCCGTCGCCGCGGAGATCGAACGGCAGCTCGCGACCCTGCCGACAGCACCGGTCGCGTGTGAGGCCATCGCGAAGAACAGCGCGATCGTGATCGTCGATTCGCTCGAGCAAGCGGCGGATTTTTCGAACGCGCTCGCGCCTGAGCATCTCAATATTTCCGACGCGTCGCTGCTTGAACGAATCACCAGCGCGGGCAGCATCTTCATTGGACCGTATTCGCCTGAAGCCGCGGGCGATTACGCGTCGGGGCCCAATCATGTCCTTCCCACGTCCGGTGCAGCGCGCCTTCGCGCCGGTCTTTCCGCCGCGGATTTCGTCAAGATTATCTCGACGCAGGAGCTTTCGCGCGAGGGTTTGCGCAAGCTCGCGCCGACGATCACCACGCTCGCGCGCGCGGAGGGTCTGGAAGCGCACGCGAGATCAGTGGAGGTGAGAAATGCCTGAACCCCGAGCCGCGGTCCGGCGAATGGCTGCGTATTCGCCTCCCTCCGAAGGCCGGCAGAATGCGTTGCGCCTGGACTTCAACGAAAACACCGTCGGCTGCTCGCCGGCCGTCGTGGAATTCTTAAAAAATACACTTACCGCCGGCGCGCTATCGATCTATCCCGAATACTCGGAAGCCAAACGCGAGCTTGCCGAATTTTTCGGCGTGGCGCCGAACGAAATTCTGCTCACCAACGGCACCGATGAAGCCATCCAGGTGTTGGTGAACACCTTTGTCGATGAGAATGCGGAAGTGCTGCTGTTGCGCCCGTCGTACGCGATGTATCGCTTTTACGCCCAACTCGCCGGCGCCGCGCTCCAGGAGATCGATTTCAATACCGATCTGTCTTTTCCGCTCGAAGCGCTCATCGAAAGGATCCGACCTTCCACGCGCGCGATTCTGATCGCCAATCCGAACAATCCCACCGGCACGGGAATCGATGCGCCGTCGATCGAGCGCATCCTCAGGCGCGCCCCAGATGCCGCGGTGCTGATCGATGAAGCGTACTTCGAATTCAGCGGCGTTACGGTCCTTCCGCTGCTCAGCCGGTATCCGAATCTGTTCGTTTCGCGAACATTTTCGAAGGTGTATGGCATGGCCGCGATGCGCTGTGGCTGCCTGTTTTCGCAAGCCACGAATGTCGAATTTCTGCGCAAGGCGCAATCGCCGTACAGCGTGAACGCGGTGGCGGCGCTTGCCGCGCGCGCGGCTATCCGCGACCGCGCCTACGTGCGCGACTACGTGTGCGAAGCACTCGCGGCGCGCGAGATCCTTTACGCCGGACTGCGGGACTTGGGGATTCATGCTTTTCCCAGCCAGGCGAACTTCGTTTTGTTCGAAGCCGGCGATCGCGCCATCGCGATTCGCGACGAGCTGCGCCGCCGTGGAGTCCTGGTTCGCGACCGCAGCTATGAGATCCCCGGTGCCGTGCGGGTCACGATTGGAACGCGCGCACAGACCGAAAAACTTTTGCAGGAGCTCCGCGCAATATGGTGAAACACGGCGTCATCGCCTTCGATATGGACGGCGTGCTGGTCGAAGTCGGCGATTCGTATCGCGAAACCATCGTCCAGACCGTGCGCCACTTCAGCGGCGCCACCATCACTCGCGATCAGATCCAGGTTTACAAGAACGCCGGGGGCTGGAACAACGACTGGGCGCTGTCGCAGAAAATTCTGCGCGACTTGGGCGTCGGGATCGAATATGACGTCGTGGTGGAGCAGTTCAATAAGCTGTTTTTGGGCGATAACGGCACTCCCGGGCTGGTCACTCGCGAGCGCTGGATCGCGCAGCCGGATTTGCTCGAACGGCTCTCGTGCCGATTCCATCTGGCGATCTTCACCGGCCGGCTGCGCGATGAAGCAGACATCACGCTCAAGCGTTTCGCCGATCCATGCCCGTTCGATCCGATCGTGTGCTCGGATCACGTGATCAATCCCAAGCCGCATCCCGAGGGCCTTCACGCGATCCGGAAGGCGCATCCGGAAAAGCCGATGTGGTATCTCGGCGACACGGTTGACGACGCGCGCAGCGCGAGAGCGGCTCGAATTCCGTTTATCGGTGTCGCCGCGCGCGATCATTCCCGCCGCGCTGAGCTCATTCGCCTGTTCGAGCAGGAACAAGCCATCGCCGTCATTGATGATGTCAATCAACTGGAGGGCGTGCTCGCGTGAGATCAGCTTCCATCACGCGCGATACGAAGGAAACGCGAATTCGCGGCAAGCTGTGCATTGAAGGCCGCGGCAGGCACCGGATTTCGACCGGCATCCGCTTCCTGGATCACATGCTGGAGCTTTTTTCGAAGCACGGCGCCTTCGATTTAGAGCTCCGCGCACGGGGCGACCTGGATGTCGATCAGCACCACACCGTCGAGGACACCGGCATCGTCCTCGGCCAGCTTTTTGATCAGGCTTTGCGCGATCGAAAAGGAATTCTGCGCGCCGGATATTTCGTGATGCCGATGGATGAGACCCTGGCCGTCGCCGCGGTCGATCTAAGCGGCCGCCCCGCGCTGGTTTACAAGGACCGCGTCAAGGTGCGAACGGTGGGCGATCTTCAAACCGAGCTTGTCGAGGATTTTTTTCAGGGCTTCGCCACGCATTGCAAGGCAAACGTCCACCTGAAGGTTCTGTATGGACGATCGAGCCATCACAAAATTGAAGCGCTTTTCAAATGCTTCGCGCGGGCCATGCGCTTCGCGTGCGCGACAGACGCGAGCCTGAAGGGACAGCTTCCGTCCACCAAGGGGTTGTTGTGATCGCGATCATCGATTATGGCGCGGGCAATCTGCGCAGCGTGTGCAATGCGCTCGACGAGGTTGGTGCCGCGTACCGGGTGCTCGCCGGGCCGGCGCTCGTGAGCGAGGCGAACAAAATCATTCTGCCGGGCGTGGGTCATTTCGGCCAGATGATGCGCGCGCTCGACCGGCGCGGGTTCCGGTCGCCGCTTATGGATCGCATTCGCGCGGGCGTTCCGTTTCTCGGGATCTGTCTCGGCCTTCAGGCGCTGTTCGAATCGAGCGAAGAAGCGCCGGACGAGCGCGGCCTCGGGGTCTTCCCCGGTCGCGTTCGCCGCTTTCGCGAGCGGCGCGTGCCGCAGATGGGCTGGAACAGTCTCGAAGCCGTGCGAGCGTCGCGCCTGCTCGAGGGCCTCCCGCCGCGGCCTTACGTTTACTTCGCGAACAGTTTTTATGCAGGCGAATGCGAGGCGACCTCGGCTGTCGCGAATTACGGTGTGCGCTACACCGCGATTCTCGAACGCGAAAACATCGCCGCGGTTCAGTTTCATCCGGAAAAATCGGGTCCGTGCGGACTGCGTCTCATAAGAAATTTCGTTCATGCTGGTTAAGCGAATCATCCCTTGCCTAGACGTGACCGCCGGACGCGTGGTGAAAGGCGTCCAGTTCGTCAATCTGCGCGACGCGGGTGATCCGGTGGAACTTGCCGAGAATTACAACCGGCAGGGCGCCGACGAGCTTGTTTTTCTGGACATCACGGCTTCCTCTGACGCGCGCGCGATCATGGCCGACGTGGTCCGGCGCACTGCGCGCCGCGTGTTCATTCCGCTGACGGTCGGCGGAGGAATCCGGTCAGTTGCCGACGCGCGGGCGATTCTGCTTTCCGGCGCCGATAAAGTCAGCATCAACACCGCGGCGATTCGACGGCCGGAACTCATTCATGAGTTGAGCGAAGAATTCGGTGCGCAAGCGGTAGTGCTGGCGATCGATGCCAGGCGCGCGCAATCCGGATGGACCGTTTTCACTCGCGGCGGCCGCGATGACGAGCACTTGGATGCAGTCGCCTGGGCGCGCCGCGGCGCGGACTTGGGCGCCGGAGAAATTCTGCTGACCTCCATGGATACCGACGGCGCCCAAGCCGGTTTCGATTGCGAGCTGACGCGCGCGATTTCAGAAGCCGTCAGCATTCCGGTGATCGCGTCTGGCGGTGGAGGAACTCCCGAGCACTTCGCGCGCGTGCTGAGCGAAGGCAAAGCCGACGCCGCGCTGGCTGCGTCCATCTTTCATTACGGAACCTTCACCGTCGCCGATCTCAAGCGCGAGTTGATCGCACGCAACATCGCAGTGAGGCCGCCCGAATGATCATTCCCTGCATCGACCTGATGGAAGGCAAGGTGGTCCAGCTTGTCCGAGGCCGCGAAAAGGCGCTTGAGGCTGAATCTGTCGATGAGATGCTGGACAAATTCCGCGCCTTTCCCGAAGTTCAGGCGATCGATCTGGATGCTGCGATGAATCGCGGATCGAACCACGAATTGATCGCTTACATCGCGGCGCACGCCGCGGCCAGAATCGGTGGAGGGATTCGCACGCCGGAACGCGCGCGGGAGATGATTGCGCGCGGCGCGCATCGCGTGATCGTCGGCACTTCCGCGTTCAACGCGAGCGGAGTGAACCACGATCTGCTCCGGCAAATGCCGCGCGACAGGTTGATTATCGCGCTCGACAGCCGAAACGGCCGCATCACCGTGCAGGGATGGCGGCAATCGATCGAGGCGAGGGCCGAAGACGTAGTACGCGAACTGGAACCGTACTGTTCGGGCTTTCTGTGCACCTACGTGGACAAGGAAGGGACCATGCAGGGGACCGATCTTGAATGGTTCGGGCGATTACGCGCAACCACCGCGCATGAAATCACCGCGGCCGGCGGCATTTCGACCATCGAAGAGATCATGGCGCTCAATAAGTTACGTATCCATGCGGCGCTCGGAATGGCTATCTATACGGGGCGCCTGGATTTATGGGAGCTCGCGCGGATGAACCTTACGGGGGCTTGACAACGCGCGCACCTTCCTTAGAATAGGGATAATCTGCATCTATTATGCCGGGCTGTGAGCACAATCGCACGGAATTTCTGATGCGGCGAGACGGGGTCGACTACGTGCGATGCCAGGATTGCGATCAGGTCTTCGAAGCCGAAGATCTCGAGCAGGTCCCGGTGTTCGACGACGAAGAAGAACCGCGCCGCAAACGCGCTTCCTGAACGAAACTACGCTTCTTCGACGCTCAGGTTCGGTACCGGCGTCCATAAGCGCTCCACGCGCCGGCTCCATTTCTGCGCGAACCACAGCTCCAGTGCGTAATTGACGGCGGTGATGGCGGGAATCAGCGCGAACAGCGGAGCCAGCAGCAGCGCGGCGCGATGTTCCCGCACCAACTCTGTCCCGATCTCGAAGATGGCGCGAGTGAGCTTCCAGTAATCGCCCGATTCTCCCGCGACCACGCTGCGGGCGTGTCGCAGCCCGGCCAGGAATTCCTTAGCGTCGCGAGCGCCGCGCACCTCCGTGTAAGTTCGACCCAGGCAGGTGAGCGTGTGGGCGTCGCTGCCCCCGACAGCGATTTTCCCGGCGCGGCCGGCGAAATCCGCCGCTCCGCGATTCGCACGGGGGAGCATCTGCCCGTTTCGCGTTTCCACTGCGGGAAAGCGATTGACGAACTCCTCGAAATCGGCGTTGCGGCGCGAGCCCGTCAGACCGGAGAAGACATGATTTACGCTGAACAGCAGCTTCTGCTCGTCCAGATAGGCCAGCAAGGACGCCATGTCCAGGGCGCGGCGCTGAAGCTCGGCGTGATGGCGCTCCTCGATGCCGTACACGCCCATGTGAAGATACGTTCCGCTGCTGGTGCGGCAGCTAACCTCCTCGCTGAGGAAGAAATCGGGATGCCGGCGCAGCGGCTCGACGGCGTCAATGGAATCGTGATCGGTAACCGTCACCAGGTCCATTCCGCGCTGCTTCAGACGCGCGTAGACCGAGTGCGGATCGTTATAACTTTCGCGGCAGATCCGGTTGAGCAGTGGTACCGTGCACATTCCGGAGTGGACGGTGTGGACGTGCAAGTCGCACTTCATGCCCCTTGTATAACAGCGCTTTGTTACAGTCAGGAGTATTTGTCAAAAAACATTAGTTACAGAAGCTGTTTTTGCGACATGATGGGTCAAAAACGTTTCCGCGCCGGTCTTGGAGAGATAGCGATCGAGAACGCCCCGGTCGAGGCGTCGAAGATCGACCACCACCAGGCCATCGACCACGTCGGAAAAATCAGCATCGACATTGAACGCCAGGACCTGCGCGCCCAGGTTCAGGTATTGGCGCACCAGCACCGGCACTCCTTTGCCGTCGGGTTCCAGCTCCGCGACCAGGTCGGACAGCTCATCGACACTGCCCAGCAGGGAACCCAGCACGCGTGGGTTGCAGGCGCGTAATCGCCGCGGCCGAAGCTTCCGTTTAGGCTCGACCAGTCGAGCGAGCTCGCGGTTTCCGCAATGCGCCTCCAGAAAAGAGACGATCAGGTCACGCGAGGTGCGGTTGTATTCGCGGCTGATGCTGACCGGACCGAACAGAATCCGGTAGCGCGGATTGCGCGCGATGTAGCGGCCGATTCCCTTCCACAGCAGCAGCAAAGCGATGGGGTTTTTTTGATACTCGACGCGAACGAAAGAACGACCGAGTTCGAGCGCGGGGTGAAATTGCTCGAGCAGTCCGGGACGAAAGCGGAACAGCGTGCTCGTGTAAAGATCGCGGCGGCCGCGGACCGAGTCAGTCCCGGCGAGCCGGTACGCGCCCGCCACTTCCGCGGCTTTCGAGTTCCAGATCCAGAGGTGTTGATAATGCGTATCGAAACGATCGAGATCGAGCGAGCGGCCGGTGCCCTCGCCGGCCTTGCGGAACGCGATCTCCCGAAGTCGGCCGATTTCCCGCAGCACGTTGGGAATCCGGATCGGGGGCGCGCAATAAACGCGGTAATCGCCGGTTTCGAGCAGCAGATTTTCAGGCTCTAGCGCGGCGATTTCGTCGCGCATCGCCGCCGGTTCTGGCGGACCGGCCACAGGAGCCTGGCGCGTCCCGAATCTCCAGGATTTGGGAAGATCGCGCGCTTGCAGAATGTGCGTGCGATGGCGCAGGTACTCAGTCGCCCATCCTTCGCTTGAAAGATGCGCGATCCGACCCGAAGCGATTTCCCGGCCAATGAAGACGCGAAACGTGCGGCCGCGCTTGTTGAGCAACTCGCGCGGCAGAAGCGCCGTCCGAAGCCGCGGATGAATCAATCCGGCAACATGAAAGCCGGGTCCGTTGGCGCCCTGAAAAAAAGCCGGCAGGGCTGACGCTCCGGAGAGCTGTATCAGGCGGGGAATGTTTTCATGCCAGGCCGGATCGGCGATTTCCCATCGTCCGATCTCGAATGACGAGACCTCGCCTGCGGGGAAGGTGATCAACGCGCCGCCGCTCCGCAGCCAGTCGAGCGCGGCGCGAAGGGGACGCCAGTTGGAACGCGCGGCCCCGCCGAAAGGGTCGACCGCGATTACGTAATCGCGCAGGGTGGAGACGCCGGCGAGCAGGGAATTGCCCAGAATCTTGAAATCCGTCCGCACACGCGCGAGCAGAGCGGCTAAGATTGCACCTTCGATCAGTCCAAACGGGTGATTGGCGACCACCAGCACTGGCCCGCTTTTGGGAATGCGCGTGATGTCCTGATCGGCGCAATCGTAGCAGACATCCATCGCGGCGAGGAAGCCGGCAAACACGTTCGAATTGATACTTCGCCGCGTCGCCTCGAGCCATGCCGCTTCGAGCTGCTCTGGCAGCAGAAAGTGTTCCATCAGGCGCACCGCGGGACCCGCGGGTCCGCGCTCGAGCAGCGTTCGCGCAGCCTCGAAAACTCCAGAATGTTTGTCTGCCATGATTCCTCCGCAGGCAGGATAGGCAACAAACGTGACGAGTGGATGTCAACAGAGTTAGTAACGTTTGACGGCGCATCATTGCAGTGGCCGCGGATTGCGACTCCGTGCGATGCTCAAGATAAGGGTGAATTCGGCTCCCACATCGGTGCAGCCCCTGAAGATCGTTTCGATCGGAGGGGGCAACGGACTCTCCACGCTGCTGCGTGGGTTAAAGCGTTACGCCAAGGCAAGCGCCGGCGCTCTCGACATTGCTGCCATTGTCACGGTGACCGACGACGGCGGCAGTTCCGGCAGGCTGCGGCGCGATTTCGACGTCCTCCCCCCAGGCGATATCCGCAACTGCATGGTGGCGCTGTCCGAGGACGAGGCGCTTCTCAGTCGGCTGTTTCAATATCGCTTTTCGAACGGGCGCGGTCTCAAAGGGCACAGCTTTGGCAACCTGTTTCTGACCGCCATGACCCACCTGACCGGCGATTTCGGTCAGGCGGTGAAGCTCTCATCCGAGGTTCTGGCCGTGCGCGGCCGGATTTACCCCGGCACGTCTGCGAATGTTGTCTTGGAGGCAACGCTCGCAGACGGCAAGAAAATCACGGGCGAGACGAGGATCAGCCGCAGCCGTTCGCGCATCGAAAGGATCGCGCTGCGGCCGTCGCGGCCCAAACCGTTGGCGGGAGCGCTAAAGGCGATCGCCGAGGCGGATCTGATTACGCTCGGTCCCGGTTCGCTGTTCACCAGCGTGATTCCCAATCTGCTGGTGGATGGGGTTGCGGCGGCGATTGCCCGGTCGCCCGCGCTGAAGGCGTATATCGTGAACCTGATGTCGCAGCCTGGGGAGACGACGAATTTCCGCGCCTCGGACCATCTCGCCGCGCTGCTCGGTCACGCGGGCCGGAGCCGGCGCGGGCTGATTGATGTGTGCGTGGTGAATACGCGCGCGATCGGAGGTCCGGCGCTCGACCGATATCAAAGACAAGCGGCGCGTCCGGTGGAGACGGATTTCGATAACCTGGCGCGCATGGGCGCGAAGGTGCTCGGAGCGGACCTGGTGAGAGCGAGCGCGGTGCAGCCGAAGGCCAAGATCCGGCACGATCCCACCGTGCTCGGCGCAGTGGTGCTGGAGTTGGCTCAACAGGGGCGATGCCTGAAACGCGAATGATGAACACACACGTGGTGATATTGGCCGCGGGCCTGGGAACGCGGATGAGATCGAAGCGCGCCAAAGTCCTGCATCGGGCCGGAGGGTTGGCGCTGATCGAACACGTGATCGCCGCCGCGCGGGCGTTGGCGCCTCCGTCGTCGATCGTGGTGGTGACCGGGCACCAAGCCGAGGAAGTCGAGAAGGTCGCCGGCCCTAGCGGCGTGCGGTTCGCGCGGCAGGCCGAGCAGAAAGGGACCGGTCACGCGCTCCAGTGCGCGCGCAGCGCCATCGCGGACGAAACCGGGCTCCTGATGGTGCTGTACGGCGATACTCCGCTGTTATCGGCGGCCACGCTGCTGCGCTTGCGCGACACGCAGTGCGCTTCGGACGCGGCGGCCACGCTGATCACCACGGCGCTTCACAATCCCGCGGGTTACGGCCGCGTTCTGATGGATGAGCGGGGCAACGTTGGCGCCATCGTGGAGGATAAAGCCTGCACGCCCGAGCAGCGCAGCGTGCGCGAGATCAATTCCGGAATCTACTGTTTCCGCGCGGAGCTGCTGTGGAAGTATCTCGGCGAAATGCAACCGGCGAATCCCGCCGGGGAATACTATCTCACCGACATGGCGGAAATCCTGGCACGCCACGGGCACCCGCTCCATGCCATGCATCTCGACGATTCGAGCGAACTGCTGGGGATCAACACGCGCATCGAACTCGCAGACGCGGATCGCCTGCTGCGGCGGCGCAAGGCGGACGAGCTGATGCTTTCGGGCGTGACCATCGAACGGCCGGAAACTGTTTCGATCGATGTGCAGGCTCGAGTGGGGATGGATACGGTGATCGAGCCGGCGGCGCGCATCCTGGGCGCGAGCGAGATCGGCGACGATTGCCGCATCGGCGCGGGAGCGATTGTGGAGAATTCCAGCCTCGCCGATGGCGCGATCGTGAGGCCTTATAGCGTGATCGCCGATTCGCGCCTGGAGAGCGGTGCGCAGGTGGGCCCATTTGCCAGGCTGCGCATGAACGCGGAGATCGGGCCTAATGCGCGCGTGGGGAATTTCGTCGAAGTGAAGAAGAGCCGGCTGGGAACAGGATCCAAAAGCCAGCACCTCGCGTACCTGGGCGACACGCAGATCGGCGACCGCGTGAACATCGGCGCGGGAACCATCACCTGCAATTACGACGGCGAGAAAAAACACCAGACCAAAATCGGCGACGGAGCCTTCGTCGGCAGCAATGCGACGTTGGTTGCGCCCCTGGAGATCGGGAATCAGAGCTACATCGGGGCGGGCAGCGTCATCACCGATGCGGTACCTGACGGCGCGCTCGCTCTGGGCCGCGGACGGCAGGTGGTGAAGACGGACTGGGTCGCGAAAAGAAAGAAGCGCGATTGATTATTTCGTTTTCGGCGTGGTGGTGCGCACGATGATGCGCGTCGCTGTGTATCCGCCGTCGTCTGTGGTGTAGCGGACAGTCACCCGGACTTTGGCTTTCAGCTTCCCCTCAATTTTCGTGTCCGGAGTGATGCGGAACGTGCGCGTCTCTTTGGTCTTGGCGACCACCACTTTTTCCAAAGTGAACTCGACCACAGTGCCGGCGTAATTATCCGGTTTTCTCTGGGGAGTCTGCGCGGGCGGCTTTTCCTGCGCGCGAATGGCGAGCACGGCGAAAATCGCAGCGACCGTCAGAACACTCCAGAACCGAACGCTCCAGAACCGGCTCATCCTCAATAGGATATAGGATAATCGAACCGGCGGCGAAGCGATAGCCCGGCTCTTATTTCGATCCCTGGCCTC
>Ga0335081_10003648_pt1 | contig 24238 bp, 21 predicted proteins | sample Lox_Sample_35_FD_206713 | JGI IMG/M metagenome (GOLD analysis project Ga0335081, IMG submission 206713) | Soil microbial communities from Loxahatchee National Wildlife Refuge, Florida, United States - Lox_Sample_3.5 | ecosystem: Environmental > Terrestrial > Soil > Wetlands | place: USA...
TAGCACCGGAAAGAAAGGGCTGGACCGCGGCCATCATACGGACATGCCCCATATAGTGAATCGAGCGCTGGCCGTTCACCGGCGCGAGCGCGCAGTCGAAAACCGGAAGATCCTGCGGCTTAAGACCTGGGCCGCCTTCAATCGTTCCGTTTTCCTTGATGTAATGGCCGATTTCGCTGACCTGTTCTTCGCTGTAACCCAGCCTGATGAGCGCCGCGTGCACCACATTCGTGACCAGCTTCATCTGGCCACCGCCCACGAGCTTTTTGTACTTCACCAGCGCCAAGTCAGGCTCAATCCCGGTGGTATCGCAGTCCATCATGAACCCAATGGTGCCAGTGGGCGCGAGCACGGTCACCTGGGCATTGCGATAGCCGTTCTGCTCGCCCGAAGCCACGCACTCCTTCCACACTTCTTGGTTGGTGAACCAGAGGCTCGGTGGCACGTCGCATCCGGTGACCTCCTCCAACGCCTTGCGGTGCATCCCGATGACCTCCAAGAACGCGTCGCGGTTTTCGCTGAAGCCCGCGAACGGCCCCACCACCTCGGCGATTCGCGAAGACATAAGGTGCGCTTCTCCCTGCATCAGGGCGGTGATCGCTGCGGCGTAGCTGCGGCCCCCATCTGAATCGTAAGGGAGGCCCCTCGCCATCAGCAGCGCGCCCAGATTGGCATAGCCAAGACCCAGCGGGCGGAAATCGTGGGAATTCTGAGCGATTTTCGCGGTTGGGTAGCTAGCGTTATCGACGAGTATTTCCTGCGCCGTGATCATCACATCGACGGCCTGACAGAAGGCGTCCGTATCGAATCTCCCATCCGGCAGAAGAAATTTCATGAGATTCAGCGAGGCCAGGTTGCAGGCGGAATCATCGAGGAACATGTACTCGCTGCAAGGGTTTGAAGCGTTGATTCTGCCTGTCGCCTTGCAGGTATGCCAATTGTTGATGGTCGTGTCGAACTGGATCCCCGGGTCGCCACACTGCCAGGCAGCTTCCGCAATCTTGCGCATCAGGTCCCTCGCCCGGTAGGTATTTGCAGGTTCACCTGAAGTGACTATGCGCGTGGTCCATTCCTGGCCCTCCGCCACAGCCCTCATGAAATCATCGGTTACCCGCACGCTGTTGTTGGCGTTTTGGAAAAAGATCGAAGAGTACGCCTCGCCGTCGAGCGAGGAATCGTAGCCGGCGTCAATCAGTGCCTTGGCCTTGCGCTCCTCCTTGGCCTTGCACTCAATGAAATCTTCGATGTCAGGGTGGTCGATATTGAGGATCACCATTTTTGCCGCGCGGCGTGTCTTGCCGCCCGACTTGATCACGCCAGCAAAGGCGTCAAATCCCTTCATAAAGGACAGAGGACCCGAAGCCATACCCCCACCCGAGAGCCCTTCCAGAGAGGATCGAAGAGGCGAGAGGTTCGTGCCGGTGCCCGAACCATACTTGAAGAGCATCCCCTCGGTCTTCGCCAAGTCGAGGATGCTGGGGAGGTTATCTTGGACGGAGTTGATAAAGCAGGCGGAGCACTGCGGGTGACGGTAGGCCTCGGTCTCCTGTTCCACGCTGCCCGTGGCTCGATCCCAGTACCAGCCTCCACCCTCAGAATGACGGCCGTCCTGGCGCCACAGACCGCAATTGAACCAAACGGGCGAGTTAAAAGCCGCCTTCTGGCGAACCAGAAGGTGCGTCAGTTCATCCTGAAAACACTCGGCGTCTTCCTGGGTGCGAAAATAGCCGCCTTCCACGCCCCAACGGGTGATCGTATCCGTAACACGGCTGATAAGCTGGCGGACGCTCGACTCCCGCTCCACGGTGCCCAATCTCCCGTGGAAATATTTCGAGGCCACAATATTCGTGGCCGTCATCGACCACTCTTTGGGCACCTCCACATACGGCTGTTCGAAAATCAGCTGGCCCTTTTCGTTCTGGATGGAGGCGGTGCGCAGCTCCCACTCAAGCTCATCAAAGGGATGCTGGCCTGCCTTCGTGAAGAAGCGCCTGAACTTCAAGCCCTGCCGAGAGGGCGTAACTGGCGACTCCGAGGCACGGCCATTGATGACCGCACTTTCAGTCTTTGTTTCTGACATCTCAACCTCCAGAAAACCATTCCTTAATGCTGACGGGCTCGGGCCGCTACACCCCGGCGCACCGCCGCGCTACGGCTGATGTGATTGCCCGCTGTGCGCCAAGCTCTGTTCAGGGAAAGTTCCGCTCTCTGAACTCTGTGCACCGAGACCCACTGATTTCGGCGCTAGCAAGTAATGACCGTGGGTGCACCCGATGCAAACAGTTCCCCTGGTCACGGCTTCCACCACGACTCGAAATGGTTCAGGGATCTCCCTAGGCTCACCCCCGCGAGAGTAGAAAACTGGCGGGCGAGAGCTATTGATGCCTTGACCTCTTTTGCCCGGGTCGATTTCCAGATACCCATGGACTCCCCGAAACAAGGGACTTGATTCGAGAGTGGGCCTTTTCCCCACCTCAGCGGAACCAAGCCAGTGTTTCGTGATGAGCAGTTCGCACGTGCGGCCCGCCCGGAACATTTCGACCCGCACCAGGACCGGCGATACGACCACGGCGTGAAGACCGTTCACTCCAATTGCATCAATAGGGTGCAGATAAGCGAGCGGCTCCCCTTTCTCGCCTGCGAAGGATACGTAGCGTCCAATCTCCTCGACCGCGCCACCGGATTCCACACCGCGGATTACGTACCGCCGCGCCAAATGCTGGTGTTCGAGGCTCACGTCAGGCTTGGCGAAAATGCCGACCTGCGCCAAACGGCGGACCGCCCGGTGCGGTAGGCTAAGCCCGCGACGAAGCGCCCCCCCTGGATCTACTGGCATGAATGTCCTCCACTATTAGGATTTCTGTTGAAATCGAATCGGGCAGCCCAATGCCTCGCGAATCATCTCTTTCGTACAACCCGCCCAACACTTGTAGAACCTTGGGTCGTCGATTCGAATCGCCAGGTTGTCCCCGCCACGGTCATGACCATTGGCCGCGCATGAGGGGCAGCGAGTAATGTAATTTCGCCCCACCTTGCGGGATTTCCCCACGTGCTCAAGGATCTTGAATTCGTTCGGTACTGGGTCTGCACGCCGCGGTGCAGATTCAGGAGGACGCGGCTTGCTTTGAAACTCCGCCGGCATAGCTTTCCCGGCGATGAAGCGTGTCATCTCTTCTTCCGTGACCTTGCGGAGCCGCCTCAAATACGACATCTGCAGTTCCAGGCCATAATCAGCTCCGTAGAACCAATACCGGCGGCACGCTCCACGGTGAATGCCCAGTGGTCCGCGGATCGCGTTTCCGAACTCACCGGGCCCAAGCTCATCGTGCTTCGGGAAAACTTCGATTCCGTCGGCCAGCCCATTTCCCTTGACCGGCACGCCGAGCGTTAATGCCAAGTTGTAGATATAAACGCGGCAATCTCGCGCCCGCAGCGGCGTCTCGAGGAAGATCCAAAGGTGCCCCCCACGGCTACTCATTTCGAGCGCGGGTTGGACCTTATCTTTGCTCAGGTAGTACTGAAGCTTGATCAAGTCCTCCATGGCGCCCTGGTAGTCGGCGTCGATCGCGAGCCACTTGCACCGCTGGGTCTCCGGGTTGATCGCGTAAAGGCCCGCGGTGATTTCTCCTTCGAGATGACGCCGGATGGTGTCTGCCGTGAGGCTGAGGCCCTCGCCGGTTTTCTTGTCCGTGGGACGGTAGTAGTAGTGCCGGTCACTTCCCGGGTGGGGACGGTCGGACTGTAGGGTGTATGCCCGCCGGTTCACGAAGAGACGGAGGTATTCCGCCGCAACGTCGGCCGGCACGTCTAGCCGAAGCCGCTGCATTTTCTCCTCCGTCAATCCTGGTGGGCGCCATAGTTCCATATAGACTGGTGATAAAACGAGAAATATTTTCAGTCAAATGGACCGATGTGCTCTTTGGCATGGTAATGTTGTCAATGACTTACAGAAGGGCGTAATTCGTCGGCTTTCTTTGGCTGGTCGCAGAGCACGGCGCTTCAGGCGGGGAGACTTTTGACGACCGAGGGTGCCTGTCCCGGCGTCACCAGCCATTGGACGGGTGAGGTAAGCAGCGCGGGGGATTCCGCGAGCTGGAAGAAATGGCATTGCTCGATCAAAAGATCGAACTCTGATGGACTGTACCCGCCGTAGTTCTGATCGTCGAAATCGATCCAAAACCAGGCACAGTGTTTCCGGTCGTAAACATAAACCGCTCCGCAGTCGGGGCAGTCAGAGTGACCCACAAAGATCACGAGGGCCGTTGGAAACTGGAACCACCGAAGGATTTGCGGATAGTCTGCGAACTCCAACAGCCTGTCGACTGCTTGGCAGGCTGTTTCAATTTTAGTTAACGACAGAATTTTCCTGACCCTTAATTCTCCAAACACTTTTCCTCCTCTTATTGGCTTATGTTCTAACCGGCAATATTGCCGGTTTTAATGTGGTCTAAATAATTGAGATTCCATGCGAACCGCCATCGGCGCTGCTGAAATGGTCGACGGGAGCCGTTCCCGGAAAACTTCAGAGTAGTGCGTTAGAACCGGTCGGAACCTTCTTCGTCGATAAGTACGCCAAACGGTGCAGCCCTTATCTTCGCTGAATCGAATTCCTGTCCTAAACTCGCATGTACAGCCGACATACAAAGTCCTGGGGACTCTGGGTACACAAAATTTATGAGCGGAACCAGAGATTGCAGGTAAACTGTGGTGGATTTGCCATGACTGAGGAAGTCAGCTCTATGGCTCAATCGAATAGTCACGAGGCTGAAAGCTCGCCAAAAGATCGGATCCTCCGTCTGTTTAAGTTCCTCTATGAAGTCAACCGTCTCCGCAACCGACCGGAGCGGACCTTGGACGAGCAGGTATCCTCCATTCCGTTGACCCACCTACCAGAACACCCGTCGATACAGATGCTTCGGCCTGTCGCGACGGAAGGTGAGCCGCCCGGCGGATTCGAATTGAAGGTCGCTCGGGCAACCACAACGCGTTGTCCTGATCCTCCCGCTGTTTTGGGCGATTGGTTGATCTCCGGTTGGGATGACCCGACAAAGGAACCATCGTTTTCTGAAAGCCTTAACCGAAAAAATGAAAAGGGCGAATCCGTCACAATTAGCTTCGCCGCCGACCCGCAGCGCACAGGCGCTTGGGCGCAATGGACGTCCACCCGGAAAGCGTGGGCCGAACCGGAGTGCCGGGCGCGCAACGCGCTGGGCTTTTTCGAGAAACTCTACGGACTTTACGCTCTCTTGCAAAAAGACGGCGAACAACTTGAACTTATAGTGGCCGATGGCATTCTTAACTGGCGGGTTCGGTCGGTCATGGAGCTCGTCGAAGTTCGTCTTCATCACCCGCTACTACTCAAACGCGTAGAACTGACATTCGATGCCTCGAAGCCCGAGTTTAGGGTGACGGACGCCGAGCGAGATAGCGAGCTATACACATCGCTACTCATCGACCTCGACGGTCTCAACGCAGCGGGCATCGATGCACGGCAACGCGAGTTGTCCAGCGCTAAGTACCATCCGATGGGATTTGCTGACACTCAGGCATTCCTAAAGGCACTTGTGCAGACGATATCGCCAACAACCGGGCAGTACTTCGAAGACAGTCGAGGTGGTTACGAGCCGCACCCTCGCCTTTGGCGTGAACCCATGCTGTTGGTTCGGAGGCGGGTTCAGGGTGTCACAAACGCAATTTTGCGCATTATTGATGACATTAAACGCAAGGAAGTGTTTCCTCCAGCGTTCGGCCAGATCGTTGGTATGGCGACTGAATGGAAAACTGCTGCCGAATCTGAGGCGACGGACGATGGAAGAAATTCCCTGGGAGGATCTGCGGCTTTTCAGCCGACGAGCATCGTTGACGACGAAATTCTCCTCGCAAAAGAGGCCAACGAGGAGCAAATGCAAATTATCCGGCGCCTTTCAGCGTCCGGTAGCGTACTAGTCCAAGGACCCCCCGGAACAGGCAAGACACACACCATCGGCAATATTATTGGCCACCTCTTAGCCCAGGGTAAGACCGTATTGGTGACCAGCCATACGCCGAAGGCACTGCGCGTTTTGCGAGATCAGATTCCCCATGAGCTGAAGCCACTATGTGTCTCTGCCGTGGGCGGGGATCGCGAGTCACGTCGTCAACTAGAAGCGGCTATAACGGAGATCAACGCAAGATTAGCTCGCAAGCCAATAGAAACACTGCGGCTTGAAATTGAGCAGCGCCTAAAGGAGCGACGCAGGCTTCTTGAGGAAAATAGGCTCCTTACAACCAAACTGCGAGAGGCTTTGGAAAGCGAATATCGGGAGATCGCGACTCGGGACAGTCTCGTGACGCCGACTGATGCCGCCAGGTATGTTAGGAAGCATACGTCCGTGAATTCCTGGATACCCGGTCCCCTGGCAGAGCGAGTTTCACCACCCCTGTCTGTGGAAGAACTTTCAACTCTTTATTCTACGAACGCGGATTTTAGCGCCAGCGAGGAGCACGACGCGTCCTACAGATTGCCACCCGTTGATGGCTTAATGCCTGTCGAGGACTTCCAGTGCCTGATCGCAGATATCGGTAATTTAGTGAGTTCCGACACAGCGTTCAAATCTGAGCTTTGGCGAGGTGGAGCCGGAAGTTGCGAGGATCTGAGTCGCTTGCTGGAAGAGTTGGCTCGGGAATTCTCCCCGGATTACCGCAGACTGACATGGCGCCCACACGCGATTGTCGCGGGAATCCGGGGAGGAACTCAGCGACAGGTTTGGCAGGCGCTGATAACTAAGATTCTGAAGGCGAGCGAATTATCGGGCCAGTACTCATTGATGTTGCACCACCGAGCAAAATTATCAACGGAAATCCCAACAATTAAACAGTGTGAAATCTTCGAGGAAATCCTGGCGTACCTCGGTAGAGGCAAGAAGTTGGGTCTGGTTCAGCTGGTCATTCGAGCGGAATGGCGCCAGGCAATCAAGACCTCCACGGTAGCGGCTGGTAGGCCGGAGCGGAAGGAACATTTCCAGGCACTACGACTACTGGCGAATCTGGAGACACTCCGGCTAGAGATCCAAGACCTTTGGGACAACCTTGTTGCCCGAAACGGCGGCAAACGATTCGACGAATTAGGGCCGGAGCCCGAGCAATCAGCGCGCCCGATGCTTGAGGAGATCCGGCGCTGTCTCGACTGGCATCGGACCGTCTGGCTGCCCATCGTCGAGAGAATTAAAGCCTGCGGACTCGATTACGAAAAGGCTCTGGCGTCCACACCCCGTGAAGCAGGCCCAGTTGCCGAATATGAAGGCGCCGAGAAGGCGGCAGTTCAAGTCCTTCCGCCTATTCTTGAAGCTCAAGTGCGCCGAATCCGTCTGAAAGAATGTGAGGCAGAACTCGCGAGACAAATCGATGTATTGATGCACTACGAGCAGTGTGGGTGCGACTCTCACCTCCTTGAAGCAATACGCCAGAAGGATGTACAAGCCTACCGCCGGGCATATGATTACAACCGACGCCTCCATGAGATTTCACCAAAGGTAATCTGTCGCCAGCAACTTCTCAAGAAACTGGCGGAAGCGGCGGCCGAATGGGCATCCGCCATCGCTCACCGTCGACCACCGCATGACGGGCCAAGCCCGCCGGGTGACCCCGCAGAAGCGTGGAAATGGCGGCAGCTCGCCGAGGAGCTGGAGCGGCGACATTTGCTCGACCCGCAGGCGCTACAGGGTGAAATCGAGAAAACTCGCAAGCTCCTCCGCGAGGTGACCCTCTCGCTGATCGAGCTTCGGGCTTGGGTCAGTCAATTGGAACGAGTCCGGAATAATCATTCCGTCCGACAGGCGCTCGTTGGTTGGTTAGACACCATCAAGAAGCTCAAATCAACACAGAAGAAAGATCTTGTGTGGAGGCTCCAGGCTGAAGCGCGCAATCTAATGAAGCTTTCTGCCAAGGCCGTTCCCGTATGGATTATGCCGCTTTCAGTCGCAGCCGAGAATTTTGATCCCGTCGCGACGCGCTTTGACGTGGTCATAATTGATGAGGCTAGTCAAGCAGATCTGAACGCCTTGGTAGCCATATACCAAGCAGACAAGGTGATCATTGTTGGCGATCACGAACAAGTCACGCCAGAGGCGGTCGGCAAGGACCAGACTCTGGTCCATAATCTAATTGACACTCACATCCGTGACATTCCCAACTCAAGGCTCTTTGACAACAGATTCTCGATCTATGACATAGGACGACAATCGTTTGGAGATGCCATTTGCCTTCTCGAACATTTCCGCTGCGTCCCGGAGATCATAGCATTTAGTAATAAACTGTCCTACGACGGCAGAATTAAGGCACTCCGCGAATCGAATTCCACTCCGATCAAGCCAGCATGCGTTGCTTATCCGGTGAACGGCGTTGCACAAAACCAAGTCAATCAGAAGGAAGCCGATACGATTGTCGACTTGATCAAAGCAATGTGCCGTCATCCCAGATACTCCGGTAAAACCATAGGCGTCATTTCAATGGTCGGTGAAAGTCAAGCCAATCTCATTGACGCAAGATTGCGCAGGGAGCTAGACCCCATCGAATATGAGCGTCGACGAATTGTTTGTGGCAACTCGGCCCAATTTCAAGGCGACGAGCGAAATGTTATGCTCCTTTCGATGATTGACAGCGGCAAGGAATTTGGACTCGGCCCAATTGCGAAAAAGGGCGAAGGCGCGTGGGAATCCATAAAAAAACGGTATAATGTTGCCGCGAGCCGAGCCCAGGACCAGATGTGGATTATCCATTCCTTAGATCCTAGCCATGATCTGAAGCCAGACGATCTCCGTTTAGAGTTGATCCTGCACGCACAGAATCCGTCATCCACCATCAGGCTCTTCAAGCAAGAAGCGCCTCGAACCGAATCTGAGTTCGAACGCCAGGTGCTTCGCATTCTGGTTAACAAGGGCTTTAAGGTCCGCTGCCAATGGAGCGTAGGGTATTACCGCATTGACATGGTAATCGAGGGTGAGGGTAAGCGCCTCGCACTGGAATGCGACGGTGATCGGTGGCATCCGATCGAAAAACTCGCTGACGACATGGCCAGGCAGGCGGTCCTCGAACGGCTGGGGTGGAAATTCGTTCGAATTAGGGGAAGTGCCTTCTTTCGAAATGAGGAGGAGGCCATGCACCCTGTATTCGAACGTTTGGGAGAACTCGGGATTGCACCCGGTCTGCGTGATGAGGTTTCTATTGAAGATGACTCCCTGACTAAGGAACTCGAAGCAATCGTGGCAGAATTCCACGCCGAGGAGGGAGTGCCTCCCTCTGTCGCATCAGTTGCTGAGACCGTAGAAACTGTATCTGTAGCAACCGAGCAAGAGCGTTTAATAGAAATCGATCAACATCAGCTCTCCTTCCCGATGGCGCAGCATTCGGTTCCGCCAATTCTTCCAGGCAGCAGGGTTTCCCATTTGAGGTTTGGTCGCGGTACGGTGATCGAGCGAGAGGGAGATGGGGATGAGGCGAAATTAACTGTTAGGTTCGACGCCTTCGGCCTCAGAAAACTCGTCGCAGGTCATGCCCGTTTGGTAATCGTTCAGTGAGCAAAGGCGACAAATTGGGTTTCGATAAGGCATTAGGTACCCGTCATTGGTCCAATTCCAACCAGAGGTTGCATCCGAAGCGGTCTTTCTGAAAACGTAGCGTGCCAATGTTCTGAAGCAACTTCTCCACTGTTGTGATTTCGAGTGGAGGAATCTAGTTATCGCCGCACTGCTCGCATGAGACGACGTTGCTTCCTCCGCCTTGCCGGGGCCGGACGGTAATCCAATCGATGCGCGACATTTCCTGCACTCAAAGCGCACTGCCCTGCCAGGATATCGTCCAATCCGACAACCAGCCTTTTTTGAATCGACACAGTCGACCTCCACGGGTCTGCATTGGCCAGGCTCAGTTGCACATTATCGCAAAATTGAGCCCTGAAGACGGAATAAGTGGCCACCGGTAAGACTATTTTCAGTTTGGTTAACCATAGTTGAGAACGTGGCTCATCGACGGCGCAGAGTTCTGGGATTGCCAGCTCCCGAGTTGTCCGCTTAACCGAAAGTTGATTCACGACTCCGAGGATTGCTTTGGCCAGTTCGTGTGGCGCTATGATGTGGGGAGGGGATTTTGGAGGCAAGTGCGAGGCACATTTAGACCCCCAGTTCACAGGTGTTTGTACGACCGAAGAATCAGTCTGTAATTCGGCCGTGGCAATCGTTACTGACTTCGCTGGTAAGGGGCCAGAGTTGCGCGGGCGCTTTCCTCGTATACCTCGATCTGATGGTGCACTTGGCGTCTTAGCTCCAGTGGCTGTGCGATCCGGTAAAACGGCTCGGGAGTTCCGCCGGTTCCGCGCACAACCACGCTTCCGTATCCGAGCATCCTCCCGAGCAGACCCTCTTCCACATGGATACTCTCCACTTTTGACAGAAGGATCTCGTAGGTTCTTCGATTCAGTACGCCGATTTTGACAACGAGCCTTTTGTTCGTCACCGCCATCTCTGTTGCCGATCGTTTAAGGAATCCGACAAGCCCCGCAGTTACCCCAAAACACAGGAATACCAGACCCTCAATTAATGTTGGGCCCGGGTATTTCTGGCGGACCAGCGCTGAAATTACTAAGATCGCCAGACCTGGCACGCCAAAGAGCAGCCCTAAAATGGTTGGCCAAACAAGCACGATCCAGTGCAGTCCGGTCCGATACAAAGCACTTTCTCCCGGAATGAGGTTCTGGTCTACGTAACCCATGGTGACTCCTTTCAGACGGGAGTTGCTCCTTGAACCGTGAATCCTAAATGTGGTAGCGAGCAGCCTCTGATCAGCGGATAAATTCTATCGCCGTAATCGGCGCATTTCAATGCGGCCCCGGCGGCGCGGCAAGGGCTTCTGCGAGATCCGAAAGCAGAAAGCGCAACAACACACGAAGGGGCCGGAGCGCTGACAACCATACACCACTTACGAGCGCGATGGTTACCAAGCGCTCCAGCGTGATGGGGGAGTTGGGGCGGGGATTCAAAGGTAGGACAAGTGAGGGGGAAGGATTTGTTGCTCAGTGGGTTGCGCTGGGGACCGCGGCGGCGATGAATTCTGTGGCAGCCCGCAACCTTGGGGCGTCAGCTTCCGTCATCCGACCGACGTCACCGTACTTGAACGCGCCGCCGCTCGCCCATTCAACTACCTCGCCGATGGATTGCCTTTTGGCTGTGGCAACGCGTCGAGCAGCCGTCAGGAATTCGTTGCGGAGCTGATTGAAACCCGATCCTGCCGCCGACCCATTGCCGTTCGTGCGCGCAGAAGTCGGAGCGGTAGCAACGGCGGGTGGCTTGGCAGTTCCGTTCCCATTCGCGGCAACAGCGCCGTTCTTGGGAGAAGAAGGTTTCTCTGGGGGCTTCGCCACACCGGCCGCAGAAGCTGCATCTGGGCCAGGATCTGCTTCATAGCCTTCTGCCGGTGGATCCCCATTCGCAGTTGCCGGGTAGTATTCTGCTGCAACTTCCGGCGCCTGCTCTTGCTCGTCCTCGACCACCTCGAAGACCTTCCCGCCAGAACCCAACAGCTTGCGCGTCTCGGCAAACAGGCGCGCGTTCTCGGTCAGGTTGGCGATGAGCTTCCGCACGTCGTCGCCTTCGACTTCAAGGCTCAGCGCCCAGATGGAGGTTGTTTTTTTCCTCTTCTCCTTGCGGTCGAAGTACGTGGCCTCCTCCGGACGAACTGTCAGCTTGGCTGTGATCCCTGCCAGCCGGCCGCCCGTGAAGGTTTGAATCTCCTGCAAGGCCGAGTGGATCTGGCGGATGGAACAGTAAGAGCAGGTGTGGATTCGGCAGATGCTCCCCAGACGGGGAAAGTCCGCCAGCATGAAGCGCAGGTCTCCGCCCGGCTTGCACTGGCCGGCGGCAAGGTCCGGGCATCCGTTGCCGCACCCTGTCCAAGGCTGTCCGCCCGGCTTCTCGGCCGTCCGGCGGGTGGCCGAAGCGCCATCGCCCCAGCACTTCCGTTCAGTGGCGGTCCACCAGGCATACGATGTTGGGAAGACATTCTCGACATCATCGTCGATCATGATGATGTGAAGATCCCGGCACTGCTCACCGTAATGGTTGGTCAGCTCCGGGTCAGGCTCCCACTCAACCTTGTTGGCTGTCTTCTTCTTGCGCAGGAAGACGAAGTGGTCGAGCTTGGTGGGATGGTTGCGGTCTCCATTGGGCGGCAGGCCAATGGAGACTTTGGTTGAAACGGACAGCCGCTGGACAACACGGCCGTCATGGTCGTGCGTAACGCCAATGATCATAGAGGTTCTCCTTTGTTAAGAGGTTTTGGTCGGCATGCTTTCCCCGGAGGTCGTAAACGATGGCAGGCGAATGGCGGGTCAGGACATTTCCACTCCGCAGACCAACGAAGGGAGCTCTGGCATGGAGCCAGACCCAGACACTCCAGCTAATGCACTGATAAGAGGTTACGGACTACAGGGGAGATGCTTATTCCAGGGGATCGGTGATAAGTCGTCCTGCGGACCCGGAGTTACGGTGGTGGATGTCGGGCCGTTTAGTTCACGTGTGCGGCCAGCGCATCCATCAGTCGCGTAGCAACATCAATCAGCTTGCACCTCGCGTCCCGATGACGGAGTTCTTCTGGAAGCGACGCCACCGAGCGCGAGCCCCGGGCGAGCCATGCCAAGTATCCGACCATGCCTTCGGGAACATACCAGGCAAGGCTGAATGAGTCATGGCAGTCGAAACCAAACTGGTTCGTCCACTCGTAGCCCAATGCCCCCAGCAACTCACTCGACGCTTCCAAATGCTTCCAGAACTTCGTAGCCTCGATGTCTTCGAGTCGACCGCTGGAGTAGTCAACCCTTTCAAGCAACAGGGCAAGGTCTTCCAGGCTAACCTCCAGGCGAACAATGCGGCCCATCTCCAGATCGTGGACGGCATCCCGCCAAGGTTGGCTAGGTTGTTTTTCCAAACGTACGAGCGCCTGCTTCACCGCCAAGCTGGTCGGTGGAGTGACGGCCAAGCTGTAATTGCCGGGCAAATCCACACACGGTAACAGTTCAAACAGTTTCATGCACACCTCCTTTGACGCACGGGAGTCAACTCGTTCGTGAAACCGCTGGGCCAGCATGTCCACATCATCAATGCACACCGCCAGACGGCATGCTAGTTCGCACGAAGGAGCGATTGCCGGCATTGTCAGCATTGTCGTCATCCACGTCACGATGGCTGAACCACTGACCAACACCACATCATCAACTGGCCGCTGCAAATGCACGCCGAGCATGTCGCCATCCTGCCAGCTTCACTACCCGACGCCCGCCAAATGCCAATCTCATCCGAACAGGGGAAGTTGCACCGACATCGTGCACGCCATCATGTGCTACGCGAATCATGGCGGTCGGAGCAGCCGTGAAACGTAACTCGTAGCCGATGATGCCAAATCGACATCAACCGCTTCTTACAGCCACCCGCACGGCTCGACATTCCGCAGTTTCAGACTCCGACACCTCATGACAAGCCGGCTGCGTATTAGGCATCAGACCAATCCGTCAACTGGCACCTCGCTTTCGCTCACACTTACTCCTCGACGCTCCGTCCCTCGCGTTCGAGCAAAAACACGCAAGGAATGTTAAACACCCAGCTCAGCTGCCACACTAAGGGTCGCCTCCCGCCGCTCGCCCCTCCACGCCATCCGGCAGGCACCGCTCTGCCCTACGCGACGTCGATTTTCCAGGCAACACGCTCACCACTCCACCATCCCCACACAACCCGACCGGCGAAAGTCAGGATTGCCGCGAGCGCTCCTTGCCACTCATCCCAACCCAGCCACGGACAGACGCCGCAGATTATCGTGGGGGTCACTTTGGGCCCATCAAAATTGACCAAACTCGGAGATAGTCAGAAAGCAACCCAAGCCCGCTCAGTCCACTAGCGGTAGGCCCAAACAATCAAAGAGGGGCAAGAAATAGGCATGGAATAGCCAACAGAGTTAAGAAAGTGCCGCTGCGGAAACGTGCGCCATCCTGGTGCTTCAAGGACGAAAACCGGGGGGGACGCCAAATGCGCTTGCGGTTCGGGGCGAAAACACACATGGTGTTTCGCCGGTCAGCAGTGGCAAAAGTCTGTGATATTGATAGCCACGCAATTAGTTTGGTGATTTGATTCGATCCGTCGTAGACGCTGCGTCATAGATCAGGCTCGGAAGAACTTGCGGAGGATTGGCGAGGGATGGTGATCAACCGGCTCGCCTACCCGCACTCCATCGATGGTCCCGCAGCAGCTTGGACATTCCTGCCGGACGCGCAAACCGGAAGTGATCACGGGGATGCCAGACCGTGTCCGGGCAGCCGACATACGCTCGACGCCAACAGGTACCACATCCCCGCAATTGCCGTTACCGTCAAACGTGGCCGACGGGACACTGCCGTCAGCGTAAGTAAACGCTGGGCTGATAGGGAGTATCTATCTTGTTGGCACCGGCAGCGGCGAGAACATCTCAGCATAGGCGACCGGCAAAGTGGTAGGCCGCAGCCACGGTGGACGGTTTCTTGACCCTGCGGTTTTTCCCAGCGCAGGGCACTCCCATCGCCGTTCGGCGAAATCGCAGCTCCAAACGTGGATTCGCATCAACGTAAGGACACACGTCGGCAAACCGCTGCCTGCGGCTGCTTGCTCGCAACGAGAATCCATAGCGCGGTGATGCTTCCCAATGCCCCGCGGCTTTTGGGATTGCGGACCGCCGCGCGGGTGCGCGTCGAATTTCGCCATCTTACGTCCGCAAATGGGGCGTGAAACGGGGCCGAGAACCGCGGACATTGGAAAGCATGACCGCGCTTGGCTTCAACCTACCCAAGTCGAAAAGTTCTTATAACCGTCATCCGCAATCCAGTCATAGGTTGGAAAAAACTGGCCAAAATGAAATCCTTTGCCACAGTATTTCTGAGCGACGCCGTCAGTGCGGTATGATGCGCAACTGTCCACGTCGGTATATTCGATCCATTTTCCTTCAATCTTGTCGTGTAGCGTGGCAGTCAGGCCGCTTTCCGAGAACGTCACTCCCAAATAATTCAGCGGATTTGGGCCTAGCGGTTTTGTTCTTTTGTCTTTCCCGCCAATTGAGTTGATATGAACCGCTAGTATAGAATTGCCGCGCTTAAAGCTTCTCATGATCTCGTAAGTGACCCACCGGCGGTCGAAGGTCTGCGATCCAACAAGGACGCAAGTGGTCGAAGTGCCTTCGATGCCCGAGTTAATAAGTCTTTTGATAGCGATGTCCCCGTGCTTTTTCGCATCCTCCCAGAGCGAAGCATCGAAGAAGCCCGCCGCTTCGCGGTGCGGCTTCGTCATCCAGTGGTTGCGGACCACGTTTGCGCGGAAGTCGATAACATCCTGGTAGTGGAAACAAAAATAGACTCGCTTCGCCATGTGCGTGCCGCCGTCAGGCGTTGTTCCGAATCATAATCGCCTCTTCTACCCAATTCTCCAAGTTGTCTTTGATGGTTTTATAGACTGCGCTACTATCTAGACCCGAAGGGTCATATAGCTTTACGAGCGATGACAGCTTTTTGGTGCCGTTCTGCAGGGTGAGTTCGTCAAATGGATTTGCACCGTAGGTCCCTAGATCGCCGAACGCGTTCTTGAGTTTGTGTATCCGCACGCCGACAACGCCCCTTTTGCTGTTCCACGCTTCCTTGATCTCGTGGATAACCCACTTGCGGGCTGCGGTTTGCGCACCGACTAGAACTACCGCGCACGATTTGCCATCCAGCTGATCGGCTATCCATTTTTCAATGGCCTTATCGCCACCCTTTTTTACGGCCTCCCAATCGTTGTCGGAAACCGGTGCGTTTCCTTCAATCACGCCCATGTTCCGTACCTGCGACGCGCGCCATGCGTCCACATCGTAGTGAAAACTGTAAAACGCTTTCCTTGCCATGTGTACTTCTCCTTCGACTCCTTTTCTTGATTAAGAGCTCTGAATTGCACGGTCGTCCCTTAATTTTTCAATCAAAGTAACGATGCGCGCTGCGACCTGCTTAGGAGTTCCGTTTGCGCTCAGGGCCTGATACAGGCGCTGGTAGCCGTTCGCAGGAAAATAGTCCACGAAATGGTCGAGAACACGCTGGTGAAGCGACCCTGCCACACTCCCCGTACAGCCCACCGGAATTACAGAGAGGCGGCTGGCCGTAGCGATCTCAAACTCCTCTTCCATCCCGTCCGCTGGAACGATATTGCCCGAGGCGTTTCGCTTATTTCCGAACAAAAACACAGCGACACCGGCCTTCGCCAACATGTCCTCTCTATAGGCTTTCCAGCGCCGCTTGCGCTCAGCGGCATTTGCGATCGCTATCGGAAACGGACGCAATATGATACGGTCGTCTAGAATTTGGGTTCCATCATGCTCAAGCTGCGAGAGAATACCATTTAAAACATACGGGCCGACGCCTTCGCCAAACCCCGAAACTATGCCGAACCCTGCGGCGACGAGGCGGCGCGATAGCTCCTGAATCAATTCCTGGGCTTTAGACTCTTCCCAAGGCGCATAATCGGCGGCGCTGCCCGACACGAAGACGCGGGCCATTTTGTATCGATGCGCGATCCGCCGGAGCACCTCCGTGTATTCCCTATAGTCGTCAACGAGCAGTCCGATAATGCCGTAGCGCTTGAGATCGTTAGCTTGCAGCTGCTGCCTGGCTCGCGCATAGTGGAAGCCCGCTGCGGTTTTGAAGTCCCGGCGCTGCACCTGGCGGAGCAAGCAGTAATGGTCCCGGCGATTCTCGCCAAGTAGCAGCCGGATTCGGCTCAGAATGTAGCTGAGGTTGGGATCGTTGAAGCTGAATCCGATAAACAAAAATGTCTTTGACACCAAATCGCCCTGGAGTGCCATAGAGAACAGATGACGCGTCGTTGAGTAGGACTCGTAATCGTCTTTAGTGACAACCGCCTTATCCGGTTGCGAGACATCGCCGTGCATCTTGTACACCACGGCATCCCTTCGGGGCATTGTCGTGGCGAGATTTTCAACCGTGATTTTCACGTCGGGAGTCTTGCTATTCTGTCTAAGCGACTCTTCAATGAGTGTGTCGTAATTGGTAGTCCAGTAGGTGCGAATTGGCAGAGATGCAAGAATCTGATGGTTTTCAGTCAGTCTGGCGCGAGTAGCGAATTCATGGATTAGCGCTTGGTTGATCTGATGCCGGCTGCGCCTTTCGTTGACGTGGAACTGCGCCACCGTGATTAGATCCTCTTCCTTGTTTACGTCCAGCCCAACATCGCGCGCGATGTTTTTCAGCAGTCCCTTCCAATCCACTAAACCTGCAGGAATCGATAGTCCGGCTCCGGCAAACACCGCGGCATTCTGGTCGTGCAGCGCCTGAACGTATGTGTCGATGAACGAATCGATGTGGCTATGCGGCATTTGTCTCTTTGTTATCAGCCAGAATTTCCAGTGTGCGTTCGCGCGGCAGGTAACCTACCACCTGTCTGTAACAAATTCAACCGGTAGCCGACTCGGCGCACGAAGATATCTCAAAATAGTTCTCGGTCCCGTTTCACGCCCCATTTGCGGGCGTAACATGGCGATAATTTACGCGCTCTCGGGGACGACCGCAAGCCGAAAAGCCGCGGACATGGGGAACCATCCCCGCGCTACGACTTGGAAGCTTTTCGCGCGAGGCCACTTGCCGATAAACGGGGTACGTTGAGGAGTGCCCGATAGCCGTTCGTACTTGGACGAGGTGCAGGACAATATCCCGCAGAGAGCATGACGGTCGGGGAAGCCATTGCCGTTTTGCACATCGACGCCAAGCTCAGCCCGTCTGACGTAAGCATCCCAAATCACAACGACATCGTGCGCGCAATCGCGTGCTGCACGAATGATGGCGACGCTCGGAACTGCGCACGGCCTGCGACGTAGCCTGTCGGTGAAGATGGCGGATCGGCATCAACCGCTTCTGCTCTGGCGCGGCCGTTCGCCGCTCCGCAGTAATCGGTCACAGACCTTTTGCCGAGCTGGCTGCCACGGTGTCCGCATAACCGAACGGCCAACAACACTCTCACCCTTCATCTCATGGACGCTCCGCGCGCCCCGTTCAAGGAAGGCACAAGGAATGTTAAACGCAGCTTAACTGCCCGCATCAAGGATCGCCTCCCGCCGCTCGTCCGCACATGCCATTCGGCAGGGACCGCCATGCCCATGCAACGCCGATTTGTTAGGCGACGCTCTCATCATCCCACCATCATCACAACGTGACCAGCACAAGCCAGGATTGCCGCGAGCGCCATTGCTACTCATCCCAACGCTCGCCGGGGACGGACACCGACGATTACCGTGGGTGTCCACTTGCGAGCCATCGAAATAGATCAAATTCGGAAATAGTCAGAAAGCAACCCAAGCCCGCTCAGTCCACTAGCGGTGGGCCCAAACAATCAAAGAGGGGCAAGAAATACGCATGGAATAGCCAAGAGAATCAGGAAAGCGCCGTTGCAGAAACCTGGGCAGGGTCCGTAGGATTAAGAAGGGTGGTGCGGAACGGCCGGTATTCATGCCATTGCCAGTTGAAGACTTCCGTGTCGAGCTGGCGCCGATACCAGTCCGCGAGTAGCCCAAAGCAAACATGCCGCGGGCTATTGCGGAACTGCCAGGACACGAACCGCAGGACATCCTCACCGGGCGCCAAGTACAGGAACCGCTCAACACGATCCTCAGCTTCAATCTTACTGACAATGTCGTCGTAATCCTCTTCGCTTTTGGCCGTCCGCTCGTACTCGAGTGCGAACGTCGCGTCGCGATCTTCCAGCCGGACCGTCACGATGGCATCGTAGACCTTGTTGTTACCAATGCCCGTCGACGCATTCCATGACCGCAACTGGATCTCCGGCACCCATCGCGCGAGCAAGCCCGCGCGCAACAGGCCGAGGTGGACGTTATTGATTTCGAGCGAGTGCGCAACTTGGAGATCGTATCCATGGCGTCTTGGCTTGGGGGGTGCGACCAGGTAACGTTCGCCGGTGCTGGCAAGTTCGAGCGCCCCAGCGGGAGTGATGGAGTAGACAAACATTTTCCTTATGGACGGGGACGTGCACCGTGCAATCAGGCCGTACGCCGTAAGCCGCCGCGCTCTCCAGTTGAAGGTCGAGCGGCACGACTCGTGACCGCCCAACTGCATGAACTCGAACAACTGCTCATGCGCGACGAAACCGGAGCGCAGGACCTGGCGTAGCAATGGGTAATCGTGCTCCGAGTTCAAGCTGATGCAATCTTTGATGTAGCGCATCGTCAACCTCACAATGTGGAAGCAAGACTCAGTTGCAGGCGTGCCATCCACGGCCGCGCGGCCATGGGCTGCAAGGTGAATTTCCCGATATCGGTTCGTATCCAACCGCGCGCTAGAAGAAGCAACATGATTTCTTGCGCGTCACCGCACTCGCTGAATGAAATAATTAGCCCGTCGTCGGACTTCCAGCCAACGTTCCCGATGTGTAGGCGGCCAATCTCGCTTTGCTTTGCGACAACCAGGAAACAATCCGGCTGCCGCGGCGCATGGAGCATGCGCTTGAAAAGGATCTTGTTCTGCCCATGCCAGACACAAGGCTCCGCGCACTCGAACACGCGGTTGACCATGCGCTGCGGGCAGTTCGGATCAAATCCGCCCACCGCATTGAAGCGAGCATGGCCATCCACCTTCGCCCGTGTACGGATCACTCCGTTCACGGGCACGCCCGTGGTGTTGAAGTAGGCAGCGCGCGCAAAGCGCTTCGGGTCGTCCGGGTTTCTGCCAAAGCGGCGGCGCCACACGCTGCCCAGTCCGGTAATCGCTATCACCATGACGGTCACGCCCCCTTGAGGTGTTTGTTCTTATCGCGTTCAGCGTAGAGTTGCTGCTGCAAGGAGTTGATCAGCTTCATGTATTCGGCGTTTGACGCCGCTAGCAGCGGCTCTGCCGCTCCCAAGGCAGGCGCGTTGCCGTTGCCGTTCATCTGATCAGTGAGCGCCTGTACGCGCAAGCTAAAGTCGGTGACGACGCGTGACTTCTGTGCCAATTCATCCCGCAACACGTCTCTTTCCCGGGTTACAGCCTGCAACTCGTCCGCCGTCTTCTTGAGTTTGCCCTTGAGCTCGTCGGTCTCGGTGAGGCCGCCGGGGGGACTGTGCCCGTCAGCGCCGTCCTCGATGGCCCGGTTGCACTGTTCAATGTGCTGGTTGTACTTTGCGATCGCCTCCCGCGCTGCTTCGCGGGAATGCTGATCGTGGTTGTAAAGGTCGGCAACCATGTCCGTGGTCGAGCGGGTCTTACGCGCTTCGTCGATCCACCGCTTGGCGATATACGCCATGAGGAAGAGACACCAGAGGGTCACGACGGCGGAATAAGGGAAGTACGGGTTGTCAACCGTAGCGTCGAGGAAAGCCCGCCGCCGCTCTTCAATCCTCGAACCGTAGTCGATGTTATGAGGGTTGAACCGCTCCAACAGGAACTCATACCAGGTGTCGGGTTCTTGCCGCCTGTGACCTTTCGCCCATTCCGCTGCCAGCGGGCTGTACTGACTGCGTGGAATGGGAGCCGGCGATGGGCTGTTCTGCGCAAGCGCGGCATGCGCCGGAAGCAGAAGTCCACCCGTCACCAACCTTAGCGATGCCCGTCGCGTCATGTCTAAAACCCTCCTGCATGATGTCTTGCCGGCCGCGCCCCCGGTGACGGCATGGCACTCTTGAAACGCAGATTGGCCCCAACCGATCCGGCGAGGGAATGGCGTAACCGGGGGAATTGCTCCGGTATGAAGTTAGGTATCCTGACGTCGGCGGGCGGGCGCACATGCAGATGCCCGTGCAGGGTTCCCCGGCTCTGATCCGTCATAAGGATTTCGATCTGCCCGGTGGGCAGATTCTTGATGTGCTCGTCGCGCGCGCGCGTTTCGCGGTCATCGGTTTCGACCGCGCGGCCGGTCTCCTCGTACTTCTCGTACCCGAACCACCGGGTGCGCTGCAGGGAGCGGCTGCGCCGCGTTACGCGCTGTTCCGACGAGGCGCGCAGGAAGTGCCGGGCGGTTTCCTCGTTGCGGGTTAAAGACAGCATGGTGGTGTTGGGCGCGGAAGAGACATCTTCCTTAAATCCCTTGCCGACCTCCAGGAGCTGCGACAAGGACTGCAAGGAGAACAGGAACGCGGTGTTCGTGCCGCGGGCGGTTTGCAGAATCTGGGCGAAGTTCCGGTAGCCAAAGGGAGCGAACTCGTCCAGGATGACGCTGAAGATGGGGCGATGGGCGCGGCTTCTTTCCTCTTCGCTTTCATAGCGCTTGCCCACCACCAATTGCAGATTCTGTAGCAGCATCTTTCCCAGAGCGCGAATGGGCTCGGTGTTCTTATTGATATTGAGCGAGACAAAGAGAATCAATTCCTGCTCGATCACGTCGTCGATCGATAGCAGGTCTTCGTAGGGTCCGGTGATCACCGACAACTCGTCGTCCAGGAAGGTCATGCACTTGTTGAGCAGGCCCTGGATGTTCTGCACGCGGTCACGATCCTGGAAGGACTGGTACAGGCTGCGGACCGACATCTCGAAGTTGAGCCGGCGTTGCAGGGTAAGGTCGGGTGTGCGTTCGATCTCCCGGGTGGCGCGCTCGACCTGCTCACGGATCACCTCCTGGTCCAGCGCCATCACCATCACGTCATAGAAATTGAAGCGTTGGCCTGTGTAGACAAGCACGCGGACGATATTCGAGAGATAGTTCTGCTGGTGGGGAGAAAAGAATTCGTGGTGCAGGTCGAAGGACCCAAACACCATGTTCACGATCGCCATGTAGTCGTCGCTGGTACAACGGAACGGGTTATAGAGGGTGGAGATGTCCGGGCGGCTGGGGTTGAGCACCCGCAGTTGGCGGAGGCGGCCGGCGCGGTGGATGTAAGGGAGCAGTTGCTGGAGGTATTCCAGGTCGCCCTTGCCATCAAGGATGACCATGGGGATGCGGTGGGGATCATCGGGAGGGCCGACCACGCGTTCGAGGTCCTGGCTGATGATATTGGTAAGGAGGGTCGATTTGCCGGCGCCAGTCATTCCGAGCGCAATCCCTTGCATCACGCGAATTCTGTCGGGCCAGAGCCAAGGCTTGCCGTGGATGTCATAGCCCAACACGACGGCATTGTCCTTCCAGGCGTTGCGGAGAATGCGCTGATCACGGCGGGGGGAGATCACCAGCGACCGATGGGGCCATTCGCTCTCGCGGCGGGAGCGACCGGTGAACAACCACCACAGTAGGGCGCCTCCACAGACAACGGTGAAGACGAAGTAGAGGGCCACTTCCTCGATTTGGCGCGCCGTGATGAAGTAGCGGTTATGGACCACGTACCAGGTGAACCACCCACCCAACAGGACTAAGATTCCGATGACGAATTCAAAACTCTCAAGTGGGGCGGCGCGATGGGGCCGTTCGTTCTGATCGTTACTCATCTTCGCACCCCCACGAAGTAACCCAGCCAAAGAGCGCCGCCGTGTGCTGAAGCGAGCGCCAGAAACCAGCGCCAAGTTCGAAGGAAAGATCGCCTTCGCTGGACCGCCAACCCCCCGTCGACACGCCAGGCGTGCATCAAGTAATAAAGCAGCGCCGCCAAGGCCCCCACGAGCCAGCATTGGGGAAGCGTTGGGGCCATCCATTCGCCGCCATAAGGGACGGAGTTCACGGGCGCAGTCGCCCGCGGGTACAGGCGAAGGTTATACACCAGGCAGGCTTCAACGACGAGAGCCAGCAAGGCAGCGAGAAAACAAGCAAACCGTTCGAACTTTTGCAACATGGGTTGTTGACCTCCTATAGGTTCCTCACTACCAGAGATTGAAATAGACAAACACTCCGAGCATTCCTAAAAGCCAGATGGCCAGTAGCACCAGGGATTTCTTGGGAGGGCGGGACTTTTGGGGCTCGAAGAGTTTGGCAGGCTCGAGGATCATTGCCAGGATGGCCTTGCCGAAACCTAAATCCGGACGGGATCGGTAGTAGTCCTCCAACCACGCTTGCACTTCCTCGCGGGTTACGTCGCGCGCCATGGTCAAAACACCAGCGTGGCGGTCGGCCGGCCTTTGCCATCGTCGGGGAATACCAGCCGTATTACTCTCGTCTTGCCCGCCGGAAGCTTGAAACCAATGACACCCACGGTCTCCTGCCCCGGCTCGACGCGCGCCGCGCGCACTGTGCCGCTTGCGACAGCGACCGGCGTCCCGCCGTCAGTTTCCATCGCGTCGACAGCGCTTTCCCCCACCTGGAAATTCACCCAGCGGCTGAGGTCGTTGGCAACGCCATTGACATTGGAGATGAAAACCTGGGGTGCACTCAGTGTGTAAACTTCCCGGGTATCGTTGCGCACCGCGTAACGGATAAAGATCTCGTGGTCTGCCTGCTCGAAGGTATCCCTGAGCAGAACGGTCACCCGATTGCGGGGCACCTTGGAGCCATCCGAGCGAATCGGCCTACCGCCGAGCAGGTTGTCGAGGGCGATTTGCTCAGTGGTTGCCGGCAGGGGGGGCTTCACTGCCGCCAAGGGCGCCGCCGCTCGATGCGCAACCGGCTGGTCGATGGCGAAGTCCATCTGCTCGACCGCGCCGGCAGCCTCCAGTTCGTAGTTCAGCCGGCCGGAAGCCGTCCATATAAAAAGGTTGGTGGTTACGCCGGGCTCTGTCGGCTGGACGAAGACCTTGTTCTCCCGCCACTCGACCTTGAAAGCAGGGCTGCCCGCGGCCACGGTTGTCACCGGCTCACCGACCTCAATCACCGTCAGGTGGTTCAGGGCGGTTTGCACACGAATGATTTCGTTACGGTCGGGCTTTAGAATCTCGATTCGCTGCGCCCACGACGGGATGATGAATCCCACCAGCATGACCAGAATCATGATTAGCTTTCGCATGGGATGTTTCTCCTCTCGGATCGTCTTTTTCGAAGTTCTTACAAAAACCAGGAGGCTCCAATAGCCGGAGCCCCCTGGGATAGCACGCGAACTCGATTGCGTCAGACTTCATACTCAATTCTGACCATTTCGCCTCGGCACAAAGGGGCGCTGCTGCGTGCCGGTGAAAACCACCTTCCCGTCGCGCACCTCGCTCCTTCCCGGCTGGATAGTGAACGGATGAACCCGGTCAACCAGTACGGGCCTCCCGCTGCCATCCCGGTCCATGAAGACCTCGCCTTTCTCCGTCACTTGCATGTGAAAGATGCGGCGCTCATGCAGGCTGCCATCCCCATTGGGGAATGCAGCCACCAGAAAGACGCGT
>Ga0335081_10003649_pt1 | contig 24238 bp, 19 predicted proteins | sample Lox_Sample_35_FD_206713 | JGI IMG/M metagenome (GOLD analysis project Ga0335081, IMG submission 206713) | Soil microbial communities from Loxahatchee National Wildlife Refuge, Florida, United States - Lox_Sample_3.5 | ecosystem: Environmental > Terrestrial > Soil > Wetlands | place: USA...
CGGGAATCGACACAAACATCCACACCCTCGAGATGGGAAAGCGAAGAAATGTCGACGCGGGTCTCCAGGACCAGATCGAGCTTCAGGTAGGCGATGTAACGGAGCTGTCCCCGTTCAGGGACAACGCATTCGACTGGGTGTCCGCGATAAACGTATTTCATTTTCTACCTGTCAATAAGAGGGAAAGGCTTCTCCGGGAAATGATCAGAATTTCCCGGTACGGCATTTTCTTCAATCAGGTGCTCGTCAACAACCTCCAAACGATTGCCGCCGACGTCCTGCTCGCGACGCTGTTCTCGGATTACGCGGGATTTTTTACCGAGGGCGAGGCTGACGATATCATCAGAAAAACCGGGCTAAAGCATTCTACCTTCCAACCGATAATACAGGGTGAATCAAGGCTGGTGGTCGTGTACACATCAAAAAACGATGCGCCGCTCAGCCGGATACCCGGCATTAGCGATTCAGACAGGTGGAAACTCAGCAACCAGAACCTGAACACGACAAAAGATCTGCTGGTTGCGGATCCGGCAACGGTGGAAAAACTCGGCCTTGATCCTGTTGCGCTTCGCACAGCAGCGATCAAGCTCTTGCTCCCTTAGCAGAGATATGACTACACAATTAAACGTCTCGACGAAGATCGTTTACAGCGAGTTGGTGATCATTGCGATCATCTATACCACCTTTATTCCCTACATCCTGGTAAGTATGGACTTCAAGCCGATCCAGTTGCTCCATTACATAACTGTTACCATGATCATTCTCACCCCACTGGGGATCGCCTCGGCGTTCTATTTCATAGATCGGTGGGAGTGCCGTCCAATAGAGATGCTTACCTTCTACCTTGAGCGCCGGCTAGACCCTCCTGACGATGTCACGGCGGCCGCCAGGGTGCGGACCCTTAATCTCCCCCTGCTCCATGCCATATCCATCCTCATACGCTACGAGATCGTAATCCTGCTTGTCTGCATCTACATGGGAACGCTGGGAGGACTTCCTCTCAGGGAAAACATCCGCCTTGGGATTTATGCCGCTCCTATCCTTGCCGTCTACCCAATATTTTCCTTTTTTTTAACAGAGCGCTTACTCCATCCCGTCAGACAAGTGCTCGCCGCGAAAACCAAGGCCGTTCAAATTGACGAGGCCAAGGTCATCCATATTAATACCCGGACGCGGGTCCTTTCCATCCTGCTTGCAACGGTGATAGTACCGTTGCTGGCCCTGGGCGCGCTTGTCTATCATCGCGTGGGAACGGATCTCAGTGCGACGCTGGGAAGCGTATCCCTCGTACACCATGCAATGACCCAACTTTTCGGGCTCATTTTCGCCGTCACCATCGTTGCTCTCATCCTGGCCGCAGGCATCGGCGTCCTGCTCGCTACAAGCATAGCCAACCCGCTCGGGCATATGGTAAACGTGATCCGGGAGCTTGGAAAAGGCAATCTCCACGCCAGAGCGAACCTCATTTCCAATGACGAGATCGGTGATCTGTCCGAGAGCATTGATAAGATGGCGTTGCAGCTCGAAAAGAACCGCAGCGAACTCGAAGACCTCAACCGCAACCTCGAATTCCGGGCGACAGAGAAGACCAAGAACCTGACAAGGGCGTATGAGCGCCTTCAGGCATCAAACCAAAGTCTCGCCATTGCAAATCGCGACCTAGAACAAGCCAACAGGAAATTCAGGGAGATAGACCAGGTAAAATCCGATTTCATATCTATCGTTTCGCATGAACTGCGCACGCCGCTCACCTCTATCAAGGCCTTTGCGGAACTCATTCTGATAAAGCCCAAGATGCCGGCGGAGAAAAGAAACAAACTTCTCACGATAATCAACAACGAGACCGACCGTCTATCCAGGCTCATCAACGATATTCTTGATCTCACAAAGATCGAGTCCGGGAAATTGAGCTGGCACGTCACCGAAGTGTCTCTCGAGGATATCATCCAGACGTCGGTGTCGAGCATACAGTCCCTTGCTGACAACAAAAGCCTTGTCATGACCACCAATGTAACGCGCCCCCTACCCCTCATCTTCGGTGACAGGGACCGGTTGATACAAGTGATCACCAACATTCTATCGAACGCCATCAAATTTACGCCGCAGGGCGGCAGGATCCAGATCACAGCACGTCACGGAGAGACACCGAAGCCGCAGATCGTGGTGGCAGTGTCAGATACCGGCGTCGGCATTCCGACCGGAGACCTGAAGCTTATATTTGACAAGTTCCGACGTTCCGGCGACATCCTTACCAATAACACGGAAGGTACCGGGCTCGGCCTGACGATTACGCGGCAGATCATAGAATATCACGGCGGTATTATTTGGGCTGAAAGCACGCCGGGCCGTGGAAGCGTATTCACCTTCACTCTCCCTCTGGACAAATCCTGGCATCTCGTAGACCAGCAACAGAGTGCTGTTGGCCGTTTCTGATTCGCACAGGATACCCTGACTGTTTCTTTCTGCCCTTTTCATGCTATCATGGCATATCACGCTTGACTTTTAAAATAGCTGCACCTGTATCAGAGTTCGCTTCCATCAAAGCATTTTGATACACCCATTCCCGATTCCTACAGACTGGACGTCACCCTGGGAAACAACAAAATAACCGGCAACATCGCCGTTGATGCCACGGAAAAGTGCGTACGATCCGACAACAGGACTATTTCCGGCCACCTTACTGATGGTTCTGCAGAGTACCCATCTTGCCGGGATCACGATCGCCTATACGTTTTGGCAACACGCCTCTTGATATGCTTTCCTGCCGTCGGGATCTGATAAGTCAGTTGAGCATTCCTCTCAACATGCGTCTAACATCAGCTCTTTCCCGTTTTCCTCCTTGACTTCACACTGCTTTAGAAGTAAATTACCTCATGTTTCAAAGACTTATTCGTACCCTCAAACAAAGAGAACTGTTCACTCCCGCGGCATTCATCCTGGCGTTTATTATCGTACTTTCCCTCATCATCCTTCTTGGGCAATTTTTTCACCAGTCGCTTCAAGAAGAAATGGCTGACCAGTTCAACAAGCAGCAGCTTTTGCTTGCCCGTGAAATAGCGGCAAATATCGATAATTTCATCATGCATGTCTACAAGGATATTCATGTTATATCCCAGCTGCCGGAGATCGACAGAATTAATCGGAGCCCCCGCTCCCGGTCCATGGCCGAGGCCATTAATTTTAATATACAGAATGAAATCCTGGTTACCATCCGGGTGCTCAACAAGAAAGGGATCGTGCTTTTTGACAGTTCGTACCCCGGGAGGGAGGGAGGCGACCTTTCAAAAACCGATTACTTTAAAAAGGCTTCCCTACTCCCCAGAAATGAAAAACTGATCACCGACCTGCTTTCATCTTCGGATAATGGTCAGAATTCGAAACAGTTTATCGTGGCGGCACCTATCTACCAGCGCTTCGCAGGTTCAAACACTCCGGAATTCAACGGGGTTGTCCTTGCTGTCCTTTCGATGGACGGCCTGACACAAAAATTCCTCGCGCCAATCAAGTCAGGTATAGGCGGGTACGCCTGGATGATGGACAGTGCCGGGACCCTCCTCTACCATCCCAAGCAGCCCCAGATGGTGGGTAAGAACCTTTATCAGACTGACAAGACATGCTTTCATTGCCATAAATCATTCGATACCGAGAAAAAGATGATAGAAGGGACAGCAGAGACCTCTGGATATTACGAAACCCCGAGCGGCGAGAACAAACTCGCAGCGTATTACAAGATCCCCATGGCAACAAAATCCTGGGTCATCGTCGTATCGGCGCCTTATTCCGATGTGATCGCGCTCATGCAGAAAAGCATGCGCTTCTATTCACTCTTGATCCTGTCGATATTCATTACTACACTCGTCGCATCAGGAGCTACGATCATAACATATAAGAAGAAGATCCAGGCAGAAGAAATATCGAAGCACTTTGAGAACCAGCGCAGGCTGGAGCGCGAGATCGAGATCTCCAAAGACTTTCTCGAGAACATCATTGAAAACACGAAGACCAATCTCATGGTCATCGACAAGGACATGATGGTGAGGACCGTGAACACCGCGCAGGCGCGGACGCTCCTCCGTCCTAAAAAAGATATCATTGGCAAACCGCTATTCTCTCTCTTCCCCGATAAGCTACCTTCATACGAGGGGATACCCATTGAAGCCATATTCCAGAAGTCGATGACAGGCCGAAGTTTTGAGATCAGGGACTACAGGATAACGGGGATACAGGAGCTCCCGCTGTATCTTACCATGAACATCAGTCCGCTCCTGATCGATGGCAAAACGCCTGGCATTCTCATCACAAGCAACGACGTCACCAAACGAGTAGAACTCGAAGAGGCGCTTAAACAATATACTGTGGAGCTTGAGGACAAGGTCGACAAAGGTACGGCCACGGCCAAGAAGCTCGAACAGCAGGTACTGCATTCTGAGAAGCTCGCGGCGCTCGGCAGGCTCGCTGCCGGAGTCGCTCATGAGATCGGCAACCCCCTAACCTCCATCTCCACGTTTGCCCAGCTCCTGCGCGAGATGGCGACTGATGAGTTTTCGCAGAACAGCCTCGACGTCATCAACAATCATATCCAGAGGATCACCGAGATCGTCAGGCGCATGTCAACATTTTCGAGGGCCGACTCCCTGAATATAAAATACGTCCAGATCAACGAAATTCTGAGCTCGACGCTCGATCTCATGCGCCTCGACAAGCGCATGAAGAGCACGATCGAGATCGGCGGAGCTCTGGACCCCGATTTACCGAAAACTATGATCGATGAAGGTCAGATATCCCAAGTGTTCATCAATATCATTTTAAATGCTCTCGACGCCATGTCCGACGGCGGCAAGCTGACGGTCACCACCCGGCACGGAAAGGACGATCAGGAGCGTGACGTCATCATGGTAGCTTTCACGGACACCGGCATCGGGATCAGCAAGGCCGAACTGCAAAAGATTTTTGATCCGTTCTATACCACCAAGGAAGTGGGCAAAGGCACGGGTCTCGGCCTTTCCGTCAGCTACAACATTGTCAAGCGATTCAAGGGCGACATCAAAGTCGAGAGTGAACCCGGGAAAGGAACCGTATTTACCATCATCCTCCCCGTAGAGAAAGGGTAAGACAAGGGAGCAACCATCATGCAAAAACCGAACATCCTGGTCGTTGACGACGAAAAAGACATCTGTATGGCACTGAGGATCCTCCTGACAAAAGAGGGCTATAACGTCAAAGAGGCGTATAACGGGGAACAGGCCATCGAACGCATCAAGCAGGAGAACTTTGATATCGTCTTGACCGATATCAAAATGGAGAAGATGGACGGGTTTGAGGTCTTAAGAGAGTCTCAAAAGATAAGCCCGGAGACATCGGTGATCATGATGACCGCGTTCGCTTCGGTCGGCTCGGCTGTAGAAGCCATGAGGGCCGGTGCTTCTGATTACATCACGAAACCGTTCATCAATGATGAGATCCGTCTTACCATCAAACGGATCATCAAGAGCAGAGACCTCCAGATGGAGAACCAGATCCTCCGGCAGGAACTCAGTCAGCGCACTGCCGCCTTCACCACCATCATCGGCAGTTCGGAGCCCATGCAGAAGGTTTTCAGCGTCATGGAAAAAGTCATCCCGAACAAGAGCAATATCCTGATCACCGGAGAGAGCGGCACAGGCAAGGGGCTCGTGGCACAGGCAATTCACGAATCAGGACCGCGCAAGGACAAACCGTTCATTGCCATCAACTGCGGGGCAATCCCAGAAAATCTGCTCGAGAGCGAGCTCTTCGGACATAAGAAAGGCGCATTTACCTCGGCCATCGAGGATAAGAAGGGGCTCATCACCATGGCAAACGGGGGAACGCTGTTCCTTGATGAAATTGGCGAACTCCCCTCTGCCCTTCAGGTAAAGCTGCTCCACGTTATCCAGACAAAGGAGCTGACGCCCGTCGGAGATACCCGGGTCATCAGCGTGGATGTCAGGATCATTGCGGCCACAAATGCAGATCTCTTGCAGCGGGTAAAAGAAGGCCGTTTCCGCGAAGACCTCTACTACCGGCTCAACGTCATCGAGATCAGGATGCCGGCACTGCGTGAGCGGAGAGACGACATCCCTGTTCTCATAAAACATTACATGGAGGTCTTCGCAAAAGAGGCAGGGAAAAACATTAAAGATATCGACTACGAAGCAATGCAGGCGCTCCTCACCTACGACTGGCCGGGGAACATCAGGGAGCTCCGGAATACGATTGAACGGGCGACCGTTCTCGCCGACGGAGAAGTAATAACCATTCATGACATGCCGGACAAATTCAGGACCCTGGATATTGAAGGGGTTTCCACCTCATCGTTGCGCCAGGCATTGGATACCTTTGAGAGGGACTATATCCGCAGAAGTTTGACGGAAAACAAGGGGAACAAAGACGCGGCGGCAACTAAGCTCGGCATAGACCTGGCAACACTGTATAGAAAGCTTAAAAAGCTCAGGATAGAGACGGCGTGATACAAAGCAAATCAAATGTAGTTAGTAATTGCTTTTACGAGAACTGTAAACACTTTTCGTGACTATTCTCGCATCGAGTTCTAGCTTCCGTTCTGCTTGCCAACGAATATAAAATTATAGTCTACATCCTATTCCGCGAGAGTTGCATCTCTTTGAAATTAAAACCCCCTTCCTGTAGCAAACGAGATTCCATTTTTTGCGATAGTATAATTTACAACTTGAATTCTTCATCCGTCTATCCCTAAAACCAATCTAATCGTTTAAACTCCGGGTATAACACATTTAGCTATTAATCTTGCATACAAAAAAATATATTTGATCTTGAGAACGACTATGGTACAATAAAAAATTATTTACAATTAGTATAACATCGCAAATTATAATATTGTATTGATAACGCATTTTGGGAGTCTAAATTTGCGCCGAATGTAATTGGTAAATAAATCATATAAGGAGGATTAAAATTTGAAGGGACATGTAACAAGGAGAGAATTATTGGCAATGGTTGGGACTATTGGAGCGAGCGCAGCTATTGCGAGCATCGGTGGATTGCCATCCACAGCGGAAGCCGTCGGTGGAACAACAGAGAAGTGGCCTTGGCCCTATGTTAAGCTCGACCCTGAAAAGACCGCAGATATAGCCTACAATGAATGGTACCGGGTATTCTGTGGTGCGGCTGTAATAAGCAGCGTGTTTGGCCAACTCAGGGAAAAGATTGGTGAGCCCTATAAGTCATTCCCGGTTGACGCCTTTGTTTTTCTCGAAGGCGGCACGGTAGGATGGGGGACGATATGCGGTTCAAACGCGGGTGCAAATATTGTAAGTAACATAATTATCGGTCCCCGGATCGCCGGACCGGATTGCGAAAATGGAGCTCTCATCGGATCAGAGATGCTGCAATGGTATTCTGGAACTGCGCTTCCCGTTTATAATCCAAAACAGCCTAAGCAGAATACAAAGATCATTCAGACGACAAGTGAGTCACCCCTTTGCCATGTTTCAGTAGGCAAATGGATGAAGGCATCCGGCTATGCGCTTGCCAGTCCGGAACGGAAAGACCGGTGTGCACGAGTCGCTGCAAGTGTCGCCTACAAACTCGTGCAGGATCTGAATTCCTGGAAGGATGGCAAGTATGTTTCACAGGCAAACTGGACTCCGGCAAAAGATGTGGGGATTACGGCCCAGCAAAATTGCACCGAATGCCACGACACAAAAATTCCGACACCACCGATGATTAAAAAATAATTTATTGAATTGTACTGAGAAGGGCGGGAAGCAATCAATCCCGCCCTTTTTTGTGCACGTCAAAGTACTTGATTCATCATCCCATCTAAGGCAGAATTGAACCGCGATAGAAGAACCTGAAACAAAAATAATAGTATCATGACCTTCCATACTGACCAAAGGACGGAAGTGCATATTACAACGACAATTCCTTGCCATCGTCAATACATTGGTATTGCAAGCTCGTAGGTGGATTACGCATTTTATAAAAAGCGCAACTGTCGTTGACTCCTTCCTGTATCTTGCACTTTCGCAATCGATGATAGAGTGTATATTACAACCTGAATATGTGATCGTTTTAGCATTTCGAGGATGACTTTTTTACGGACCCTTTTTCATAATCAAAAACAAAGGGATGGCGCTTGCAAGACTTATAGTATTATATGCCTTTACAGGCAAGAGAAAGTTCCAAAAGCATCCTATATTATATGTCGGCATTTAACATTGGATGCCTGGCTATAACTGCATAATAACTGGTTAACTCTCAGGATTACCGCACTAAGTCTGCGTCGGCAGACCGCGCGTTTGTACTCATCAGCACCTCTACTTACGAGCGCACGAAAGGCGTAATCACTACTTATCTATCACAATTGGAAGTTCTGTCCGCCTTGAAGACAAATAAACTGCATACGCCCTTCTCCATGATTAGAGAGTTCCATCTTGCCGACTGGTTCACGCTGGCAAATGCGGTCTGCGGAACGGGGGCAATGTTTTCAATGCTGACGTACCTGCAAACGACTGACGTTACTCATATCTACTTTGCGGGCGGGATGGTCTTTGCCGCTTTAGTCTTCGATGTCTTGAATGGAAGGATTGCCCAGTGGCGACAGAAGACTTCTGGAATTGGTCGTGAGCTCGACTCTCTCGCTGATGTCATCTCCTTCGGTGTAGCCCCAGCCGTGATCGGGTACAGTTGCGGAATGCAGGGCTTGTACGATCGTATTATCCTGACCTATTTTGTTGCATGCGGAGTATCCCGCCTGGCGCGCTACAACATTACGGCCGAGGCACTGTCTGAGGGTGGAGGCAAAGTGAAGTATTTCGAAGGAACTCCTATCCCAACGTCGCTGCTGCTAGTACTGTTGATGTTATGGGCTGCCTCACAGGGAGCCTTGGGCGAGTCCCTCTGGTTCGGACAGGTCGTGTTTGCAGGCTTCACGCTTCATCCGATAGTATTGTTTTACGCTTTTTCCGGCTCACTCATGATTAGTCACATAAGGATCCCAAAGCTCTGATTTGACTCATTGGGCTCTGGATCGCAATGATTGGGAAAGAATTGATGAATACCGATTGAAGCGTGCAGCGCGCTTTTCTTCCTGTAACTGTTGAAGTTTCCATTCCTTGAAACTCATAAATTTACAACCCGTTATATATGGATAGAGGATGAGGTTATATTCCCCCATTAAAGTATAGGGAAAATCTTCTTCAAGACTATCCAAAATAGAAACCTCCTGCTAAGAATTAGTTTATGACGGAACTAAATTCAAGAGTCAGGAGGTTTCTATGAACTGTATTAATGATAGCAGACTTGAGCAGTATTCTTTTGTCATAATCTAACTGTTACCGACTGAATCATACAACAAAGTCCCGCGGTGTGCCGGTATCAAGGTGCTTGACCCATTCCCGGGGAGTCATCTCGGCAACAGCCCGAAAAGGCCTGACCTCCGCTTCCTTTCCATTGCAAGCAATTTAGATATGATATAAAATTAGACCTGAGCTCGGGACGTTCCTTTCTCTGAGAGCAGAGTGAGCATCTAAAAATGCAGGTGAATGCCGACACTGGGCTCAGTTTTTCGGTTATGTTGAACGCTGTTAGCTTCAATGCCTATCCATACACCTTGCCAGAGAGTCCGCCACGGGTGAGGCAAAACGTACGCAATGGCGAAATGACTAACAGCACCTAAAGCGAAATACGCTTTTACTTGGGTCGTTGACGGATGAGAACCCATGATAGAATTCCTTTCATGTAATTGATCAGGGTTGCGAGCGATATGAAGCGTCTGCGAATAATCTTCAGCCTGGAAAAAAAAGAATGTCGCTTCCAATGTCGTATCATACCAGGTCCATTTCTCAGCACCATGAGCTGCGTTAGCGAACAACATCAAAAAAGCAAGGCAGGCAAAAAGGGAAGATTGGATGTTGGGCCATAACATGATGATCACCTTCTTTGCAGTCTTAAACCAAGCAGTACAAGTACTCTGCCGATTACAAGAGAGAGAAGCCATAATAGGACATTCCTATAACAAATCCGAAGACACGCTCTTAAGGACGGCAATATACGGGAAGTCCATGACGTCTTTGATGAGCTTGAAGTCTTTTCGTTTTTGGTGATCACAACGGCTTCTGATGTCGTGATTAACGTCGCACCAATATAGTACTACTCAGAATCTTTAGCTACATGATTTGGGCAACAACCCGTTGACATTGGACAAGGATGACTAACCTTAACCAGTCGTTCCAGCGGGAAACCCGCCGAATTCATTGTTGAATACATGATCCAACTAGTATTATTGGCCTATGTCACAATATTGGCAGTGCAGACTCGTAGGTGAAGAATGCAACAATCGATAATCGGGCGAATCCTCTATTTTAATGTGAAGCATTGTTACGAATTGCATTTACAATAACTGTCAGCGCAAATACTGTTCATTACAAATCAAACATCCCATGCAAGATCATATCTTTGATTGGAATGCATGTCGCCGGCTCACGGCTTGACCTCATGCCGCTCCGGCAACTTTGCACCGGGGACCCTGCTACTGTCCGGAAGTCTCTTTCAGTTTTACCACGCTCACCGAAGATACCGGGAGTGCGATCCACTGCATCGGTCCCTTGAGATGCACTTCGGTGTCCGACACCTCGATAAGTACTCCTGTATAGCTTAACCCGTTTGCAATGACCTCGACTTCTTTGCCGATCATGGATTGGATGTCAGGCATAGGCTCCCCCTTTGTGGTCCCGACTTACAATATTCAAATCCCCAATAATTTCTCAAGGCCCATGTGTTTTGAAATTCTCAAATTGATCTTGGCGTGCATGTGAGATCTGATGATTCTCATGTAATACTTATATTTCCAGTCTTCCCCAGTTCTCCTTATGATATCTCCACAGCAACAGGGTCATTCGTACAAGCCAGTCTACGATCATTACAGACCATACGTATCGTATTTCGGTTTTCACCACCGACGCAAGCAGTGCTGCGACCGGCAAACGGACAAACCACATGCCGGCGATCGTGGCGAACATGATGAAGCCCGTATCCCCTGCACCCCGGAGTGAACCGCCCACCACCATCGTGATGGCAAGCGGAATCTGAGCGAAGGCCACGATCTTCATGTAGAGTATACCGTAGCGGATCACGTCCGGATCTCGCGTGAACGCCCGGAGAAGGCCATAGGGGAAGAAAAAGAAGACCAATCCCATCATGGCCATGAGAATGACGGCAAGCCGGTTTGCCTCATATGCGGAAAGCCGCGCCTCCGCAGGCCTGCCGGCGCCCAGATTCTGTCCAACCATCGTCGCTGCGGCCACAGCAATACCATAGCCCGGCATGAACGAAAAGGCCTCGATCGCCAACCCCACCTGATGGGCCGCATACACGGCAGTGCCATACAGGAGGATCACCTTCGCAAAAAACAGGGAGCCCATATTCTGGAGCAGCCGGTCGATGAATATCGGATACCCCAGCTTCCACATCGTGATCGAGTACCTGATCTCAAGGGCCCTGCTGATAATTATATACCGTTTGCGCAGGGAGTGGAAGAACAGGAATGCCGCGCCCATACATTCAGAGATGGCAATGGCGATTGCCGCGCCTTTGACGCCGAGAGTAGGGAAACCGAGGTATCCGTAGATCAGTGGATAGGCCACGATTACATGCAGGATATTTACGATCAAGGTCGCATATAGCGGGGTTTTTGTGTCACCGGTGCCATGCATGATCCCCGCGAGCACATTGACAGCTACGGTAAAGAATATAAAGGTAAAGATGATCTTCGTATAGTCGGACAGTATTTCTTGAACTGCTGCATTTGCTCCGAGCAGCGCCGCAACCTGTCCTCCAAACGTAAGGCCGATAAGCGTAATAAGGCCGGCAGCCCCGACAGCAAGCAGCATTGCCTGGTAGGCCGCTCTTGCAGCATCCTTTTTACGGTCCGCGCCCCATAATTGCGCCACCAGAACAGTAACGCCGACATTGATGCCCCACGAAACGCTCATCATCACAAAGATCATGATTTGAGCAATACCAACAGCGGCTATGGAAGATGAGCCCAGACCGCCTACCAGGAAAATATCCACGATACCGACGGATCTCTGCAGCAAACTCGAAAGCACGACGGGCAGCGCGAGGGAAAAGACTTGTTGTCGAATGCTTTTCTGCATAGTGACCTGTAATGACGAATCCCCAGCATTTGTCAATAATCAGTCAATTGATACTACATTCCACATGTCAAGTAAAGGATTATCGGGAATACGTCATCTAAAGCGGAGATCTAGAAAGATTTGTCGGTCAGAAGGTTGAAACGGAAGTGAGTGAACGGGAAATCTTATGGATATTGTTGTCCTTCCTGTTCAGCATATCCTGGGAAGCTGCTCTCCGAGGAGCATATCCATGATCCGATGACCGCCGATGGCTGTTTCGAGCAAGACCACGCCGGCCGGTGAAGCTGTCACCTCGCCCAGAATCGCGGCGTGTCGGCCATGAGGATGGCGTCTCATGGCGTTAACGACTGCCTCGGCTGCAGATGGATCGACCATGGCGATGAGGATGCCTTCGTTTGCCACATACAGGGGATCAAGACCGAGGAGGCCGCATGCGCCCTTTACCCCCTGCGGGATGGGGAGCGTTGTTTCATGAATACGCATGCACAGTTTTGATTCCAGTGCCGCCTCTTTCAGGGTTGTCGCAAGACCGCCCCTCGTTGGGTCCCTCATAAAGTGGATCTTGTTCGAGACGTCATACATGGCCCCAACCAGACTGTTCAGCGGCCGGGTATCGCTCTTGACCGGCGGCTCGAACGTGAGTCCGTTACGTTCCGAAATGACCGCAACCCCGTGACTCCCGATCTCTCCGCTGATCACGATCTTGTCTCCTATCCTGATGTTTGAAGCGGCAATGTCCCTGCCATCACGCAGCAGACCGATACCGGAGGTATTGATGAATATCCCGTCAGCCTTGCCTTTGTTCACCACCTTGGTGTCTCCGGCTACGATCTTTACACCCGCCTCTTTGGCCGACTGTGACATGGACGCGATAATGGACTTGAGGTCTTTTAGGGGAAACCCTTCTTCAATGACGAAGCCTGTCGTAAGGAAGAGCGGTTCTGCACCGGAGACGGCGAGATCATTCACCGTACCGTTTACGGCAAGCTCTCCGATATTGCCACCGGGAAAGAAAAGGGGCGTGACCACGTACGAATCCGTGGTATAGGCGAGTCTTTGGGACGGAACGCTCACGATTGCGGAATCACCTGCGCCCTCTATGCCAAACGCTGGGCTGAAATGTTCCCGGATCAACTCGTGCATCAACTTACCGCCACTGCCATGACCGAGGAGTATCCTATCCATGATGACCACCGTATTTGTAGTATGCCGCACAGCTGCCCTCAGTGCTCACCATGCATGGCCCTACCGGGCTTTCCGGCGTGCACGCGGTACCGAACAGCGGACATTCCGTGGGGATTTTCACACCGCGGAGGATATCGCCGCACGAACAGAGTTCCGGCTCCGTAGATGTGGAAACCGGTGGATTGAACCTCTTGTTCGCATCGAATGCAGCGAATTTTTCTCTCAGTTGCAGCCCGCTTTTCGGGATGCATCCGATCCCTCGCCAGTAAGCGTCGGCTGGCGTAAAGTATTCATCAAGCAGCGCGACGGCCTTTGGATTTCCTTCTTCCTTGACGATGTCCCGGTACTGGATTTCCACATTCGCTCGCTTTTGTGCGATCTGCCTCACGATCATGAGGATCCCTTCAATGATGTCTTTGGCATCGAACCCCGTAATCACCGACGGCTTGCCGTAGCGTGAAGCGACGAATTCATACGGTTTTTTCCCGATGATCGTACTGACATGTCCCGGCAGGATGAAACCGTCAACCAGAACATCAGGTGAATCGAGGAGAGCCTGCAGTGCCGGAGGCACAAGCTTGTGCGCGGTATACACGGAAAAGTTCTTGATTCCTCCTGCGGCCGCCTGCGCAACCGTAGCTGCGATAAGCGGAGAGGTGGTCTCAAAGCCCGTCGCAAAAAAGACGATCTCTTTATTCGTTTCTTTCCGTGCGAGCGACAGTGCATCCAGGGGAGAATAAAGTACCCGTACGTCCGCGCCTTCCGACCTCGCTTCGAGCAATGACTCCTTACCCCCGGGCACACGCATCATGTCCCCGAAGGTAGCCATGATGACACCGGGAGCTTTTGCTATAGCGATGGCGGCATCCACATCCTGGACCGATGTCACGCACACAGGACAGCCCGGGCCGCTTAAGAGCGTGACCGTCCTGGGGATCACATCGCGGATCCCATGCCGGAATATCTCGACCGTATGGGTACCACAGACTTCCATGAGCTTGAGGGGCCTCGCGATTCCATCGACAAGCTTATGTAATTCATCGAGCATCTTCTTCATGATGCCTGCCCCCTTCTCAGCCTTTCCCGTACGATATAAGCCTGGCCGAGCGATATGCCTCCATCGTTACTGGGCATCTTCCGATTGACAAATACATTCAGCCCGCGCGATGTCAGCAGGTGTTCCGTCCTCCTCAGGAGATACAGATTCTGGAATGTTCCGCCGCTCAAGGCAACATCCATGATCCCCCGTTCTGCACTCAGCTCCGCAACGACCGTTTCTATGACCGATGCGACGGTATTATGGAATTTCGCGGCGATTGACCTTGATTCGGGTCCTTTAATTATATCCTGGAGAACCTCGATAATAGTTCGAGAAAAATCGACGATAGTATAACCGTTTTTCTTTATGAACTCAACCGGATACTGGCCGTCGACATGGCCTGCCGCGTATGACTCCAGATCCATGGCCGCCTCTCCCTCAAAAGTATTTACGCTGCAGAGCCCGAGCAGAGCGGAAACCGCATCAAACAGCCTCCCGGCGCCTGATGACAGCGGAGAAAGTTCCCGTGAACGGGCGACCTTGATGACCTGCTCTAGAGATGCTTCTCCATATTTCCGCCTAAACCCAATCTTGTCGAGATACTCCGTCGCCCCGCTGCCCGCTGCCTCAAGGACATAGCTCACTGCGGTCTTCCATGGTTCCCGGATAGCCGCCTCACCGCCGGGAAGCGGAACATACTTAAACTGCCCTGCCCGCTCAAATCCGTCGATATTCGCGATCAGGAATTCCCCGCCCCAGAGATTCCCGTCAGTTCCATACCCCGTGCCATCGAATGCAACACCGATGACCTTCCGGTTCAAACCATGCTCCGCCATCACCGAGCCGATATGGGCATAATGGTGCTGGATCGCATATAACGCCGGATTCTCTCCATCGGCATCCGTCTCTTGAGCAAGAGCCCACCGAGTGGAAAGATAGCCCGGATGTAGGTCATGGACAATTGCTTTTGGGTTTGCCCTGTAGACCGTTTTGATGTTTGCAAGGCTTTCCTCAAAGAATTTCACGGTCTCGTAATTTTCCATGTCTCCGATATGCTGGCTCGGAATGGCGAAGGCTCCCTTGGTCACGGTAAAGGTGTTCTTGAGGTCCGCACCGCAGCCCAGGACTTCGGGACCTTCGTCGGGGAGCGCGATGGGGTCCGGCGCGTATCCTCGCGAACGTCGTATGAACGAGATTGGCGGGTACGGACCTACGGATCCGGATCGATGCTCGATCCCGCTGTCCCTGGCGTCTTTACTGACGCGACCCTCAATCCGCATCCCGGGCCGGTTACCGGTAACTCGCAAGACAGAGTCGTCTACCCGCATGAAGATGTCCCTGTTATGAAAGAGGAAACCGTCAACGATACCGGAAAGCTTGTCAACCGCCTCATCATTATCCCGTACGATAGGTTCTTCCGACAGGTTCCCGCTCGTCATCACCAGGGCTAGGAAATGCGGGGTCTTTACTCTTTCGCTCTTCTGGAGCGTGTGGAAGAACAGCAGGTAGTGCAGCGGCGTATACGGAAGCATACATCCGATATATTTATTATTTGGCGATATGGCGTGAGACAGGAGATCGCCCTTTTTCAGAAGGAGGACGACGGGTCGCTTGTTCGACGCCAAGAGCCCTCTTGCGGCATCGGAAATCACGCAAAAACGTGCTGCTGCTTCAACGTTCGGCGCCATGACTGCAAAGGGCTTGTTGTTCTTTCTCTTGTTCAACCGCAAACGTTTTACAGCGGCATCATTCGCTGCATCGCAGGCGATATGGAATCCGCCAAGTCCTTTGACCGCAAGGATGCCGCCATTTTGTAATGACTGAATGGCCTTTTGAACAGCTTCGCTGCCTTTTACTCCGTCATCAGAGCCCCGCACTCGAAACTCTACTTCCGGCCCGCACTCCGGGCAGGCGTTCGGCTGGGCATGGAACCTTCTGTCCCTGGGGTCGTGGTATTCTTTGAGGCATGCAGGGCACATCGTGAACCCAGCCATGGTGGTGTTCGGCCTGTCATACGGGACGTACCGGGTTATTGAATACCGGGGTCCGCAGTTCGTGCAGTTGATGAATGGATAGAGGTATCTCCTGTCCGAAGGGTCGAGCATTTCCCGCAAACAGTCATCACATATCGAAACGTCTGGCGATATCAAGGTGAACGGCAAACTGCCCGTTTGATCGATACTTCTTTGAATGGTGAAATCCGTGTATCCGAAAAGGGGGAGTGACGTTACGGAAACGCCGGCGATCTGAGAGAGTGGAGGGGCTTCTTTCGGAAGGCGCCTGATGAACTCGGGGAGGGCATCCCCTTCGGCATCGATTATCACGCCGTCGGCGGAATTGGTCACATAGCCCTTGAGACCGAGGTGCTCAGCAAGGGTGTACACGTAGGGCCTGAAACCTACGCCCTGGACAACGCCTTTGACTATGATCTGAGCGCGCCCAGCCATTGAGCCCATGCATCGATTCCCGCGCCAGTCGCGCAGGAGACCTCGAAAATCTTCAATTTCGGATTGAGCGCGAGGGAATCGTTCCTGACCTTGTTCATGTCCGTGTTCATGTACGGCAGAAGATCGATCTTATTGAGAACAAGGGCCGATGATTCCTGAAACATAAGGGGGTACTTGAGTGGTTTATCGTGGCCCTCAGCTATGCTCAGGACCATCATCTTGATGTTCTCTCCAACCTTGAACTCCGCCGGACAGACGAGGTTCCCGACGTTCTCGATGATGAGCATGTCAAGGTCCTTGAGCGGAAGTTCTGGCAGGACCTCGCTGATCATGTTCGCGTCGAGGTGGCAGGCCCCGCCGGTATTGATCTGCACCACCGGAACGTCGAGGGCGCCAATGCGCTCCGCGTCGTCGGTACCCACGATATCCCCCTCGATCACCCCGACCTTGAGGCGCGGCTTGAGCGCCCGGATCGTCCTTTCAAGGAGCGTGGTCTTGCCGGCACCGGGTGCGCCCATAAGATTAACAACATATACCCCTGCATCCTCGAACCGTTTCCGGTTCTCCTCGGCGATGCGGTCATTCGCTTCGAGTATGCGGGTGACGACCTTGACCTTCATCAGTTGATCTCCATATCCACGATCTCCATCTCGCGGCCGCTGGTGATCTCGAAGGACTTGGAACCGCAGAGCGGGCAGGAGAAGACATATTGGACGTCCTCGACCGTGAACTCTTTCTTACAATCATTACAGGTCCCACCGACCGGTACGGTCTCGATGGCGAGCGTTGCGTTCTTCGCGACCGTATTGTCCTTCGCCGAATCAAACGCGAATATGAGGGAATCAGGCAGGATCCCCGCGGCCTTTCCGATCCTGACCCGGATGGAATCCACGGAACTACATCCCTCCTCCTGGCATTTGGACTGGACTATATCGAGAATACTGAGGGCTATGGATGCTTCATGCATGATCTCACCTGATTCGACCCTTTCCTTCTCTATTTTCTGGATTGCGAATCCGGCGTGGACGAGGACATAATCCCCTATCTGCGGGGGGTCCGGCAGGAGCATGAGGCTCACCTGTCGTCGCGCGCCGTACACGTCAATCGTTGCAATAAGATCATCGATACTTATAACAAGTGAAGGGATGGCAAGGCACATAGAATATTCCGATCCGTGGAATAAAGATCTGTCATTTAGCGAGTGATGTTAACCTATTTTATCCCATATCTTGCCTGTTCTGTCAAGCACTTATCAATAGAGAATAAGAACTGGCACCCCTGGGCATGACAGGTCATAATGCCCCGATTTTTTTCAGCTCCTCGATGATCAGATCCTTGACTTTAGGAATGACGGCCTTGAGCTCGTCGCTTAGCTCTAAAGACCAGGAAGAAACGTCTCTCGGTTGCACCCCGAGGATAACGGTCTTTGGCTTGCCACCCGTCAACTCCGCCATGTGAAGGACATCGATAAGGCTGATCTGGTGCAGGGACGCTTTCTGTTCTGATGGGAACTGCATATCGTCGGGAGAAAAGCGGAAGATGGAACCGGGGACATCACCTGCGTCAACCACATCAATAACAATGAGGTGATCGATTTCCCGGAACAAGGGGATCAGCTGGTGGCTTACCGTGCCTGCCTCAAGAAGCTGTACATTGGGGGGAAATGGGGTATCTTGAAGCGCATTGATGAGATGAACGCCAAAACCGTCATCCCCGAGCAGTAGATTGCCGACTCCGAGAATCAATATTTTTGGGGGAGACGCCTGAGCGTCTCCCCTCATCTGGTCATCTGACATCATTCGTGATGTTTTTTGAGCTTATAGCCGGTAAAAATCGAAGTGAAGGTCTTGTCTTTGTTCACCCAGCCTATCATGAAGGCCATGTAGACGTGGATCAGTACAAAGATGATGAAGAACCACATGACGAAGAAATGCAACATCCTCGCGATAGACTCTCCACCCAACCAGGCATTCATCCACCTGAAGCTGTCGGGACATTTGATGAACCCGAACAGGTAGCCGTGGTAGAACGCCGCGCCGGTCAACGCCTCAAAGATGATTACCAGGCCAATGGCGAGGTATGCCAATGCCTGCAGGGGGTTATATTTCCGGTAATCTTTGTGCGACCCCTTGATGAACAGGTAATAGCCCAGGATGTCCGGAAGATTTTTTATGTTCCGGACAAGACCGAAGTCCTGCCAGTCGCTGTCGAAGGTGGACCGAAACGCCATGTAGACCCTTACCACGAGACCCAGAATCAGGGCATAGGCGGCCACAAAATGGAAAAACCGGTTCCACGCCATGATGAAGCTCCCGGGCCCTCCGGCTATAAAGGGCCAGTGGATATAGAACCCTGTGAAGATAAGCACGGCGATGGCAATGACCCGGGTCCAGTGCTCGATAATATATCCCGTGCTCCACTCTCGTATCATATCTTTTTCCATCGCATCCTCCCTTAGCATACCTTGAAGTTCATAATGCGGTTAGACTCGGGATGGATCACATGCACCGTGCACGCGAGACAGGGGTCAAATGAGTGGACCACCCGGAGAACCTCGAGCGGCTTCTCCGGATTGGCCACGGCCGTCCCGACGAGCGCCTCCTCGATAGGCCCCCGTACGCCTTTGCCGTCCCTCGGGCAGACGTTCCAGGTCGTTGGGACCACGCACTGGTAGTTCTTGATCTTCTTGCCTTCCACGTCGATCCAGTGCCCCAGCGCGCCCCGTGGCGCTTCCCAAAGGCCGATGCCCCGGGCTTTATCGGGAATCGTATACTCAGTGTATACTGCCGTATTTCCCTTTTTGATGTTCTCGACGATGTCGAGACCCCACTGGAACATGGCATCGGCGACCATCTTGCATTCGAGCGCCCGCCCGGCGATCCGTCCGATCACGCCGAGGAGCACCTGCGGCTGCCCGGAATGCCCGATTGCCGTGAGTGTGCTGTCGATGAGCTTTTTTGCCGTGGGCTGGCCGGAAGCGTAGGCTACGAGCATCCTGGCGAGGGCCCCGACCTCCATGGGCTTGTTCTGGAGACGCGGCGCCTTGGCCCAAGTGTACTTCTTATTCTGGTCGTATCCGGTGTATTCGGGTTGGGTCTCGCCCACGCTTGGATTGAGAGGCTTGGCGTCCTTATACCAGCCATGCGTCGTGTCCTCGGTAACATCTTCAGGCTTCGCCTCATGGACCTTCGGGAAGTCCGAAGCGAATATCGCTCCCCTCGGCAGGAGCCGTTTCTTGGGATCGAAGGACGCGTCCTCGAATACGCCCCACGAGAGGAAGTTCCCAAACCCTTTGCCGACACCCGCCCAGTCGAGGTAGAACGGAGCGATGGCCAGAACATCCGGGATGAACACGCTGTCGATCCAGTCCTGGAGCTCCTTTACCCGGAAGAGATAGTTTTTCAGGTCATCGACGGTTGGCACGTGCGTAACGCCGCCCGGAGGGCTCGTCATGGTCATCGGCATCCTGCCGCCGAACATGGCGCTCACCTGGGCCGCCTTTGCCTGCATCTCAAGGGCTTCGAGATAGTGGGCCACAGCAAGGAGGTTCACATCCGGCGGCAGTTTGTATGCCGGATGTCCCCAGTAGGCATTGGCGAAAGGACCAAGCTGCCCCGATTCGACGAATGACTTGAGCTTCTGCTGTACCTTTTTGAGTGAGGCCTCTTTCGGCTGCGCTTTCAATGCCGATACCACATCCACATAATCCAGCGCGTTCAGGTGGTAGAACCAGAGAATATGAGAGTGAACGAACTGGGCCCCTTCAATGATATTTCTGAGGATGCGCCCGTTATCGGGTAGCTTTATCTTGAAGGCATCATCCATGCTCATTGATGAGGCGTGACCATGGGAGGTAGGGCAGACGCCGCAGATACGCTGGGTAATGTGCCAGGCATCTCTGGGATCCCTGCCCTGCAGAATGATCTCGAATCCCCGGAACAATGTTCCCGTCGTCCACGCATCCTTGACTTTGCCGCCTTCTACCTCAACATCAATCCGTAGATGTCCTTCGATCCTCGTAAATGGGTCTATCGTTATCCTGGCCATTATTTTTCACCTCCCTTTTTTTCTTTGGTCCTGTCTGACGCCGCTGTTGCAACGGCGTGCACCGCTATGCCCGCAACCGTCGCAGCCGCTGCGACTGCGCCGATCGTGTCAGCACCTTTTTCCACGCCGCCGATCCCGGGGATCGTGACGCCGGGAAGTCTCTCATAGAAGCCGGCGAACTTGTCCGTCCATCCGGGCTCAGCACAGCCGATACAGGGTCCTCCGGCCTTTATACACCAGCTTGCCCGGTCGTTATACTGGATCTTTGGGCATGCCGAATAGGTCATCGGCCCTTTGCAGCCCATCTTGTACAAACAGTAGTTGAGGGCCTCTTCCTGGGAGCCGAACTTTTCCACGAACCTGCCGGCATCAAAGTGCGCCCGGCGCTCACAGTTATCATGGATCGTCTGGCCATAGAACATCTTCGGTCTGCCGACATTGTCGAGGTCGGGGAGCTTTCCGAGGAGCAGGAAATTGACCACCACGCCAACAAGATACTGCGGGTTCACTGGACAGAGGTCTAGATTGATGAGAGGCTTAGTAACGCCGACCCTTTTGAGAGCCTCGGACATACCAATGATCTGTGAGGGATTCGGTTTCGCTGCCGGGACGCCTCCCGTAGTCGCGCAGCTACCGATCGCCAGTACCGCGACGGCAGGACCTGCGAAATCCTTGAAGACATCGAGCATCTCTCTGTTCCCGATCATGCCGTGTCCCTTCTTGGTCGGGATCCCGCCTTCCACAATAAGAATGTAGCCCCCTGCGCTCTTCGATTTATTAAGGATCTCCTCGGCCTGCTTCCCTGCTGCAGCCATGATCGTTTCGTTGTAGTCAACGCTCAGGATATCCAGGATGACATCGGCCGCGCTCGGGTACGTCGCTTTGATGAATGCCTCTGTACAGCCCGTATCAGATGCGAAATTGAGCCATACGACCGGCTGCCTTTTTGCTGCTTTTTCCAGGGCAGCGGCTATTTTGGGGGCATGTAACTCGGAGAGGCCGATGAGTGCGGCAGTTGCCCCGCAGAACTTCAGAAAATCTCTTCGTTTGATACCACGGAACTCTAGTGCGTCAAGAAACTGCTTACTCGCTCCTTCCTTTTTAGCCATATGCGCATCCTCCTTGTGGTATTTCTTATAAATGAATAATTTTCAAAATGTGATGTATCAGAATTGAAAAGACGAATTGTCGAGAGCCGAACGGAGCGATGCCATTGCATCGCTCGAAGTTCTTTTTTAGGTTAGCAGGTAAATTTATGTTTGTCAAACTTATCACCAAATAAAAAATATTTTCTATGCTGATTTTATGCGGTCAATATTAATTTTAACTATGGTTTTCCGGAAGAACAATAAGGAAATACTATACTAACTATCTACAACTTTGAGAGGTCATTTCACATATTTAAAGAGAGGGAGCGAAGGTTCACTTGAAGGAAGAGTGATTGATTTGAAGAATGGTTCCCGAGAGACTATGTTATCAAGACAGCCGATCGTTGTTCCATCACGCGGCTACACGGGGGCATAGATAAGACGAATTTGATCTCGATTCTTTGTAACGTTTGAAGATTCCGCTGAATTACCTTCGTATGGGTATCCGGGCATGACCGACTATTGGCGGGATTTCAAGCTGATCTGTACATCCCATTCTTTCAGTTTCTGTAATGCGAGTTCGATGATCTCATCCAGGTGCGTACGGATTTCGTCGGTTAATTCAAGGCCGACAGCGAAGGATTTTGGCTGTATGCCGACCAGGTATACTTCCGGCGGTGTTTCGCGCGTTAATTTCGCTGCATAAAGGAGGTCGGAAAATCCGATGTGATGGACGGAAAGCTTTGTATTGAGAACGGTCGGAATGTTGCTGCCTTCGATGGCTCCCACATGACCGGGCTCTTTTCTGAAATCAACAGCGTCGATGATGATGATCTTATCCTGCGTTTGAAAGACAGGGAGCAGGTCAAGCCCCATAGTCCCGCCATCCATGATCTCGATATCGGGAGAAAAGGCATACTTCTTTTTGAGGGCATTTACTGCATGGACACCGACGCCTTCATCGGAGAGCAGAATATTACCGATTCCTAAAACACTGATACGCCCGGAGTCTCGGTGACCTTCCGGGCGTACCATATACTGGCTAAATGTATCCTCTTCAACACTCACGATACTGTTTTATTCCCATTCCTTTCCCGTAATGAACTTGTACCCGCCGAAGATGGAACCCATCACGCCGTTCTTCTCAGCGATATCAAGATACCACCCGATATACACGTGGATGGCGGTAAAGACGATCAGAAGCCACATAACAATGTGATGGAGCAATCGGATCGCCTGTATACCTATGATGGCCGACATCCACCCGCCAAGAAGCCACAGGATCACGCTCTTCATATGGCTCTGGGCATAGAGCGCGAATCCCGAGGCGATCTCAAAGAGGAACAGCAGGAACACGAAGAGATACGAGATGGACGCCATGGCTGAATGTCCTGCCGCATAGGGCGGCTGCTTTTTGAGAAAGAGATAAAACTTCAGTCCGCCGATCATGTCCTCCCACTGCCTTTTGGTCAGGGGGATGAAGACCCTCCAACTCGAATACTTGTTGCCGGCAAACATCCAGTATATCCTGATGATCATGCTCAGGAGGAAGATGTATGCCGAAAAGAAATGGAAGAACCGCATCCATCCCATGATGTACTGTTTCGTGGAAATGGCATGCATGAACGGATGCCCGATGTAGAAGCCCGTGATGCAGAAGGCCACGAGGGCCAGAGCATTGATCCAGTGGGTGAACCGGACCGGGAATTCCCATACATACGCCCTAATCCTGTTTGGCTGCATAGTCCACCTCCTTTGTTAGACGATCTTGATCCTCGTAACTTCCTTCCCCTCCGGATCCACTACGTGCACTGCGCATGCCATGCAGGGGTCGAATGAGTGAACCGTCCGAAGGATCTCCACGGGCTTGTTCGCGTCATGCACCGGCGTGCCGATGAGGGCTTGCTCCCAAGGACCGCGCTGTCCCTTTGCATCACGCGGCGAGCCGTTCCAGGTGCCGGGGACAACCGCCTGATAGTTCGCGATCTTACCGTCCTTGATGTGGATCCAGTGGCACAGGCAGCCGCGCGGAGCTTCATGGAACCCGAAGCCCTTGGCTTCACTGGGCCATGACGAAGGTTCCCACTTCTCACTGTTGTGGATACGAAGATCTCCCTTGGCCATGTTCGCAGCGAGCTGATCGAGCCAGGTGGGCAGCATCTCTGCCGTAACGAGCGTTTCGATACCGCGTGCCGCTACCCGTCCAAGGGTCGAGAAGAGGGCAGCCGGACCTACGCCGAGCTTCTGCAGCGCGCCGTTCACGACCTCTTTCACGCG
>Ga0335081_10003650_pt1 | contig 24237 bp, 18 predicted proteins | sample Lox_Sample_35_FD_206713 | JGI IMG/M metagenome (GOLD analysis project Ga0335081, IMG submission 206713) | Soil microbial communities from Loxahatchee National Wildlife Refuge, Florida, United States - Lox_Sample_3.5 | ecosystem: Environmental > Terrestrial > Soil > Wetlands | place: USA...
GGCACACCCGCTGCCGATCATCTGGTCATATATAAGGTCGGGCGTCATGCGGATCAGAGTGAGGTTGCGGCGACCCTGGCGGATGATCTCGTGTCCGGCCGCGAAGGGGATGAGATGGGTGAAGCCTTCCAGGGCGACGGTGTCACCATCGTGGACGAGGCTCGAGACAGCGGCGGGGAGCTGTTGGAACAAAGCCATTGTGCGAATAACGTCCGGATGTGCGCTATTCGGTATTAGAGGCTGATCCGGAACCAAAAGTCAAGAGATGTGCAATTGTGCGATTATCGGCTACGCTATGGGGTGATATGCTCTTGCCGGAGCGGGATCCCGATTTTGTCTTGTCGCTGGCGCGGGGGCTTCAGGTAATTGAGGCCTTCCACGAAAAGCCGGACGGTTTGACGGTTTCCGAGGTCGCCGAAGAGACCGGGTTCTCGCGAGCGGCGGCGCGACGGTTGCTGATCACCCTCGAGGCTCTGGGTTACGCCGAGCACAAAGACTCCAACTTCCGGCTCACCAGCCGGATCCTCAGGCTGGGATTCTCCTTCATCAGTTCGAATTCGCTGGCGAAGTTGAGCGTGCCGATCCTGGAGCAGCTCAGCGGGCACATACACGAATCCTGTTCGGTCAGCCTGCTGGATCTCGGTCAGATCGTATATATTGCGCGCTCCGCGCCTAAGCGCGTGATGACCATCGATCTGGGGGTCGGCAGCCGGCTTCCCGCCTACTGCACCTCCATGGGGCGAGTTCTCCTGGCAGCGCTCCCGGCAGCGGACCTGGAGCAGTACTTGGCGCACGCCGAGCTGAAGCCGCTGACTCAGAAGACGATTTGCGCCCCCGAGAAACTGGCCCGCGTGATCGGGCAGGTTCGCAGCCAAGGGTACGCGCTGGTGGACGAGGAACTGGAGGTTGGGCTGCGATCAGTCGCGGTACCGGTGATCTCGCAGACCGGGCGGGTGGTGGCCGCGATGAACTCAGGCGTGCATGCGGCGCGGGTTTCTTCGGCGGAACTGGTGGAGCGAATCCTGCCCGCGCTGGTGGATCACGCGCGGCTGCTCGGGCAGATGCTCCCCTGACCCTGCGTAGCGGGACTTGTCACGGCGCTGGAACCAATCGCATGCGCGCCTGCGCGATCACGATGCGTGTCACGCCGCGGAGGCCGCGCCACCGCCAGGACGGCGGCATGGGCCGCTCGAGCCGTTCGCAGGAAATCAGGAAGGCCACCAGGAGCATCGTGACGGCGTGTCCCCGGGGCAACAGCATCGGGAACAGCATCAGGGCCCAACAGGACGCCGCGCACCAACTCCCGTGTCTCAAGCCGAAACGAAGCGCATCGAGATCCGCCGCCGCGCCGAACGCGGCCAGTTCGGTGCTCGCGTGGCAGCGATTGAGACAACGCTGCTTGATGGGCGAGAACTGCCAAACCGCAGCGATGAGGAGCACGCCGGACGCCGGCAGATACGATTGGGGCGCAAACACCTTGACCGCCAGCTCGATGGCCACCGACGCGGCGCCAACCGCCATCCAGACCGCGCCATAGCCGATCACGAAGAGCGTGGTCGAGCGCGCGCGGCGCCGGGTGAAACTACGCTGCCGGATATGGCGGATCGGGTGGATCAGCACCGGCACCATCATCGCGACCAGCATCAGGAGCCAGCTCGCCGCCAGGGCCGCGGGCGGGTTCATCGCCAGCAGCATGCGAAACGACGTTCCCAGCGGCATTATTCCAGAGCCCGCGGCATGGAAATGAGCGTGGGCAACCATGCCGCCAGGCTCGGCGAGCAGCAAGATCCAGGTGAGCGCACTCAGAAGCAGCACGGGGTTGCGCACCCGCGCGAGCTCTCGCGTGTCGTACGTCATCGGCTACTGACCCAGACGATAGATGCCTACCCGCCCGACGGTTACTTCGGCCTTTTCCGGGACCGCCTGATGCGGCACAACCGTAACCTGGAGCGAATCGGTGTTGAGCGCATTCTGAAGGTGCAGCGCATCGATGATGCTGGTGATTTCCAGAACGAAATTGAGGCCGTCGCCGGCGTGCTCGTCGTCTTTTCGACTCGCCCTGCGAAGTCCGAAAAGTCCCACGGTCCCAGCCAGGAGCTCGGGATGGTCGTTTGGATTCGCATCCGCCGGCAGATTGACATAGACGCCGAGCGCCAAAGCGTCATGGGTTCCGCGGACATTCTCCAGGTGCAGGAAAACCCGGTCCGGCGGGGCGGTCTCGGAAGCCCTGGCAAGGCTCGCGGCCACCTTGCGGCGGACATCGGCAGCGAGCTTGACCGTCGTGCCGGTCCTCGTGCCTTTGATCGGCAGAGCCCCTTCGTTGGCGCCGACTAGCTCTTCATTCTGGTCTTGGGTCACACTGGCCCCTCCCGCGACCCTCGCCGCCGCCGCGGCCGCTCCCAACCGCGTCAACCGCTGAGAGAGCACATTCACAACCGCCGCAGGCGCCGGCAGCTTGTCGTATGTATAGTCTAACTTACTAAGACTGCCCATTTGCTCCGGGGTATATACCCAAGAATCATTCCCCGGAATCGGCATCACAAATTCGCGCTGGCCCTGAGCCGCCGGGCCCTTCAGCCATTTCGGATCGGCCGGGTTGGCCTTCCCGCTGTTGTTCCACCCCGCCCACAGCCGGTCGATATTGCAGTGGTGCAGATAGAAAATGGGATCGAGCGCCGCAATGCCCGGATCGCTCATCAAGCCGTAGGTTGTGCCATCCGGAGCGTTACCTCCAACATAGACGTGCACCAGGTTATGCGGATTGTTTTCGAGGTTACCGGACTGCTTCCCTGAATGTGAGAATCCTGTTTTGGGACCGCCGAACCCGGGCGGCGGAGTGTTGTGGTCGGTGCCGGTGAACAAGTCGTTGGACAGGCAGTTCTGATTGACCTGGGGAATTGGAATATAGATGTTTCCGTCGCCCTTGGGTCCATAACGTGCTTTTACGTACAGGGGATTGGGGCTGCCGTCAGGCAAGGTCGTGGCCGTGAAGGCTGGAGGGATTTGATTCTCTGTCCCCGGCCCGAGGTAATCCCAATACGGCAAAGCCCAGGTCGACGGACCATGGAGGCCGGCCACAGCCGTCCGGACTTGCGCCTCCAATGCCAGGAGGTACCCGCGATGCCAGGGAAGGAAATACCAACTCTGGTGCTGGCACTGATCCCAGTATTTGTGCCAAACGCTCGTGGATGGTTGCGGCGTGATTGGCGTCGAGGGCGGCTTAGGCAAATGTCCCCAACCGGGAAATTGGGTCTCTTTGACGTACTCGCCGTGCATCGCGCCAAAGAACCACCAACTGGACAGATCGTTGAGCGCCCGCCCCTGCATGACGCCGACTCCTTTCGCGTACCACAGAAGGTCGGCATTGGCAAAAGTGCCGCCGTTATTCCAAGCGTTCGCGCGCGTGTAAGTGGCCATTTATTCCCCTCTCAAGTGGCAATGAAGTAAATCGGGAGTAGTATACAACGGAGGATACGCTTATTAAAAGGCACCGCGCAAGGCGGCCGGGCGTGGCTGGACCGATCGGCAATCGTTCGGCGCGCTGGTTAGCAACCCGGGTTGACAACGGTTGACATCCCGCAGGTGCGTCGGGCTTCTTTCGTGATAGACTCCAGGACGCACTTATCGAAGCGTGACGTATGCGAGCTTACGCACAGAAGTCCAACCCATCGCAGCGGACCCCGGCGGACAAGAGTACGCCACGCGGCGCGACACACTTTGGCGGACGCTGTGAGACGGGCCAGATCCACCTGCAAGGAACGATCGGGAGTGAAACCGTGCGGCCTCTGCTGGACACGGATGCCGCCGGCCTTGCGGATGGCCCGCAGACTCCCAGTGCCACATCTCATTCCGGCTTCGATTTCAGCCGGATACCAGTGCACCCCGGAGCGCCGAACGACGCGCCGTTTGACGTCAACGATTCGTTGGTTACCGAAGGCGGCGGTAAACGAAGCGAACGCGACTACAGCGAACTCCTTCGCCACGCGGCTGGACCGGGACCTGATTTCGCGCCGCCGATCGTGCACGAAGTGCTTCAAGGCCGGGGCCAGCCTTTGCCGGGCGGCGTGCGGCGCGACATGGAATCCCGGCTGGGCCACAACTTCGCGGACGTGCGCATCCACACCGATGAGCGCGCCGCGAGGTCTGCCGAAGCGGTGGCTGCCCATGCCTACACGGTGGGCCGGCACATTGTCTTCGCCGCAGGGCTCTTCGACCCGGCATCGGCGCAGGGCCGGCGCCTGCTCACACACGAATTGACTCACGCCGCGAGTCACCCGCCGGGTGTGCCGGCACCTTCCGGCGGTCTCCGGATCAGCAGGCCAGCCGAGGCAGGCGAACGGCAGGCTGTCTCCGTGGCGGAAGGGTCCGCCGCCGCGGCCCTGGCTCCTGCCGCGCCGCGTCTCTTCCGGCAGGGCGGCGGCCTGGTCGCTCTCACCGATGTCACCGTCAACCAGCACAAGGTCACAGTTCCGCCGCCGGCCGGGCTATCGTTCTTGGCCAGAAAGACACCGGCGAACGCCTCGGGTGTGACGCTCTCGGTTGTCGGCGACAACGCCGCCATCGCGACCGGCACGGTAGTCAACCAAACAACCGGTGCGATCACGGTGGACCCCGGTCAAACCGGCGGAAGCGCCCACGTTCTGGCCAGCCAGAACGCCACAGCGCCGGATGGCTCCTCGAACACGGCGACTGCAACCGACTCGTTCAATTTCACCGCGATCCCGTCGGGGATCAGCAGCACGACCGCCTCTCCCGCCGGCGCCTCAGGCCTCTATGGCGGCGCCTTCACCCACACGTTCACCTCTCCGGCGGGCGGGCAGACCGCGTTGGAGGGCTCTCACGTGAACGAGCAGTTCGCGGGCGCGAGCGGGACGACGCTGACCATCACGGGCGCGCTCGGCACCTTTGCGATCCAAATCAACGACCCCAATTCGGCAACCGCCGGCTGGGACCTGGACTCCTCCGGTACAATGGCCGGGCCGGACCAAGTCGACTGGAGCTCCAACGCCGACGCCCGCGCGTTCGTCACCAACGCCTCCAATCCGTCGCCCAACAAGGTGTTGCCGCAGGAACTGCTCGCGACCCAGAACTTCCGGAATCTGACCTTCCCGAACCAAACGTACGGCGCCGCGGCGGTCACGTCCACGACGCACCGTCGCGCTCTGGAGGACCGCAGCAGCCAACTCAAGGCCGTAACCAGTTCCAACGCCACCGAAGTGGTCGATGACTACGCGGGGCCGACCGTGTTCCGCGGGTGCACCGCCACACCGTCCTCCATCCCCGTGGCTGCGCCCGCTTCTCCGGGAACGACGGCCCCCGCCCCGACCACCTCGACGATCACGGTCAATATCGAGGGGCAGCAAGCGACGGCTACATTCAGCGTCCGTCAACCCGACCTCGGCTGCACGATCACGCCCGGCGGCATACTCACGCCTGGCGCCACTCCTGGGACGGTCACCGTTCGCGCGGGCGACAGTACGAACTTCGACGAGACCACCGTTACCCTGACGCAGCCTGCGCCGCCGGCGCCAACGAACCCGACGCCGCAGCCATGAGCCGCGCCCGGTCGCCGCACTAGATCAGCTCGCCTTGGAGACCAGCAAGTATGTGATGGCTTCGTCGTTGTCATCGAAGATCTGGCAATCCGCGCCGGCGTCAGGGGGAAGGGCCGCGGCCAATGCCTGCATATCGGCGTGGTTGCGATAGATCAAGTGCCAATCCATGAACGATTCCATGTATCCGGTGTCCCGGACGCCCGCCAGGAAGTTCGGAATCAGCATCAGCCCTCCCGGGCGAGTCATGTCGAACATGCGGCGCGTGAGCGTGGCAGCCACCGGCCCGGCGAGATAATCGAAGAGCCCGGCGGCGTAAACGAAATCGTACTGGGGTAGGGTTACTTTCCCCGACAGGATCTGCCGCACCGAGCCGTTCATCGCCCGAATCCCCAGATCGCTATAATCCCGGGCAACGACCGCGAGGCTGGCCTCGTCCTGGTCGAACGCGACAAACTCTTCCAGCCTTCCGGCCTGGACCGCGGCCGAGAGTTCGACCTCCCGCAGGTGGCCGGCCGCAATGGCGAGCACGCTCCGGGCGCCCCGCGAGGCCTCGCGGTCGATCAGCTCCGCGATCAACTGCCGGCGGTACCGGACGCCCCGGGCCGAAGGACGCGTGTCCATATATTGAAGAATCGCACGGCCGAGGGGCGTGGCCGCGCGGGCCGCCTGCCGAGCCTCGCCCAAGCCGTAGATGTAGTCCATCATGACCGCGTCGCCGGCATAACCGCGCGGTTTGGAGAAGGCGCGGTACGTGAAGGGATCCTGGTGCAGCAGCCCGCACAGCGGGTGGCCCAGACACGACCGGGCATAAGCGGGCCAATCCTGGGGCTCTTCTTCGCGGCGCGCGAGCAAATCGTCGAAAAGCTCTTCCAGGGCGGGGACGATCCGCCCGGCCTCAAGTTGTTCCTGAAAGCTGTCCAGCGCCGGCGTGTACCGCACCGATGGCGCGCTCGAAGTAACGATGATGTTTGCTGTGTTCTGCATGTTCCCCTCCTGTCTGGTAGAGCGCAGACCGTCCGCCAAACCCCTACGTCCCCGCGAATTTTTTTTTGCCCTATAATGGACGAAACGAGGGGAAGATAGGGGAAGCGCCGCAGTCCATTCCGGTAACCGTCCTCCTGCAGAATTGGAGGCGCGGGGATCCATCCGCCCTGTCCCAGGTGGCCGAAACCGTCGACCGTGAATTGCGCCGACTGGCCGCGTCGTACCTGCGGCGTGAGCGCACCGGACACACGCTCCAACCAACCGCGCTGGTTAACGAAGCGTTCGTCCGGTTGATGGGCCAAGGCGCGCGCCAGGACTGGGAGAGCCGGTCGCATTTCATCGCCATCGCAGCGCAGCACATGCGCCAGATCCTAGTGGATTATGCGCGCCGCCACCGGGCCGCGAAGCGCGGCGATGGAGCGACCATGATTCCGCTCGACGATGCGCGGGCCGCGGCCAATCCCCGTTCGGTGGATCTGCTCGCGCTGGATGAAGCTCTGCACAAGCTGGCGGAAGTGGATGCGCGCAAGGCCCGAGCGATGGAGCTGAAGTTCTTCGGAGGATTGGAAATGGCTGAGATCGCCTCGGTTTTGAACATCAGCATCAAAACCGTAGAGAAAGATGTGCGCCTGGGCGCGGCGTGGCTGCGTTCCGCTTTGAGCGCGCCGCCGACATTATGAACCCGGAACGTTTTCAACAGATGGAGGCGCTGTACGACGCGGCAGCCGGGATGGAACCCGAAGAGCGTACGCGCTTCATCGATGAGCGCTGTGCCGGGGACGAGGAACTGCGCCGGGAACTCTTGGATGCGTTTCGCGATGCGAGCAAAACTTTAACCGAAGCGGTGAGGAAGGCCGCGGCAGCGGTTGTGGACGGCCGAGATGACTGGACGGGCCGCCAGTTGGGCACGTACAAGATTCTCCGCATCGTGGGCGAAGGCGGCATGGGGGTAGTTTGCGAAGCGGAGCAGGATCATCCGCGCCGCATAGTCGCGCTCAAGGTCATCAAGGCGGGCGTGGCAAGTAGGGAGCTGTTGTGGCGGTTCGAACGGGAATCGCAGGTACTGGCGCGGCTCCAGCATCCCGGGATCGCGCAGATTTATGAAGCCGGGGCGGCTGAGACGGGTTTCGGGCCGCAGCCATATTTCGCCATGGAGTTCATCCACGGGGTGCCGCTGGGGGAATACGCCGAGGCACGCAAACTCGGCACACGCCAACGCCTGGAACTGATGGCCAAAGTCTGCGACGCAGTGGAGCACGCGCACCAGCGCGGAGTGGTTCACCGCGACCTCAAACCGGCCAACATCCTGGTGGACCATGACGGCCAACCCAAGATCCTGGATTTCGGAGTGGCTCGGGCCACCGACAGCGACGCGCAAGCCACCCGGCAAACCGACGTCGGGCAATTGGTGGGAACCCTGGCGTACATGAGTCCGGAGCAGGTGACGGCCGATCCGCTGGATCTGGACACGCGCAGCGATGTCTATGCGCTGGGAGTGATCCTATATGAGTTGCTGGGGAACCGCCTTCCCTATCAACTAAGTCACCAGCTTCACGAATCTGCGCGCACCATACGGGACCAGGAGCCCGAGAGGCTGAGCTCCATCGACCGCTCCTATCGCGGCGATGTCGAAACGATCGTGGCTAAGGCTCTCGAAAAAGACAAGGCGAGGCGTTATCCGTCCGCAGCCGCCCTGGCCGGCGATCTGCGCCGCTATCTCACCGATCAGCCCATCACCGCGCGCCCCGCCAGCACCGGTTATCAATTGCGGAAATTCGCGCGCCGCCACAAAGCCCTCGTCAGCGCGGCTGCCGCCGTGTTCGTTGTTCTGGTGGCCGGCATTGCCGTCAGCACCCGGGAAGCGGTGAAGGCACGCCAGGCCGAACAAACGGCCCAGGCGGTCAGCGACTTTCTGCAAAACGATCTGTTGGCGCAGGCCAGCGCGGCCACGCAGTCATCGCCCAATAAGAAACCGGATCCGGACTTGAAGGTGCGCACCGCTCTGGACCGTGCGGCTGCGCGCATTACGGGAAAGTTCAACGCGCAGCCGGAGGTGGAGGCGGCCATTCGGTTCACCATAGGCCGCACCTATACCGACCTCGGTCTCTATCCGGAGGCGCGGAATCAATTGGAGCGCGCGCTGGAGTTGCAGCGCCGGATTCTGGGCGCGGAGAATCCGAGGACGCTCCAAACCCAAGCCCGTCTTGGGCACACCGTCTTTCTTCAAGGCAAGTATCCGGAAGCAGTGGCGCTGCTCGATCCGGCTCTGGCTGTGCAGCGCCGTGTCTTAGGCGCCGATCACCCGGACACACTGAGTTCCATGGCCCTTCTGGGCAACGTCTATTACTGGCAGGGCAAGTACGCGCAGGCCGCTTCGGTAATGAGCCAGAACCTGGAAATCCGGCGCCGTGTCTTCGGCCCAGACTCGCACGACACAATCAAAGTCGTGAACGGTCTGGCGAGCGCCTATCACATGATGGGAAAATACGCGCAGGCGGAGGCTCTGTTCAGCGGGGCCGTGGAGGCCGAGCGTCGATTGCTCGGCCCCGAGCACCCTGAGACCCTGGGCGCCATGAACAACCAAGCGCTCAATTTCGAGTCGCAGGGCAAGTACGCCGAGGCCGAGGCGCTCGACACGCAGATCCTGGAGTCTCGCCGGCGGGTATTGGGGCCGGAGCATCCCGACACTCTCGGTGTGATGGTCAACCTGGCGAATGTCTACAGCGATCAGGGTAAGCGTGTGGAAGCAAAGGCGCTTTACATCCAGGCGTTGGAGGCGCAACGCCGCGTCTTAGGTCCCGAGCATCTCATGACGCTGCGGTCCATGAACAATCTGGCTAACATCTACAACGCTGAGGGCAGCTACCAACAGGCCGAGACGCTCTTCAGCCAGGCCCTGAAGATCGACCGACGCGTGCTGGGAGCCGAGCACTCCGAGACGCTGATTTGCATGGCCAACCTGGCCGACTCCTACGGCTGGCAACGCAAGTATGGCCCATCCGAGGCGCTGTTCAGCCGGACTCTGGAAATCAGCCGACGCGTGCTGGGGCCGGAGCACCCGTTGACCCTCGCTTTCTTCGCCAACTTCGCCTACACGCAGCAGCGAGAGGGCAAATATGCCTTGGCGGAAGCGGCTGGCGTACAGGTCCTGGCGGGCCGCCGGCGGGCCCTCGGCTCGGAACACCCGGACACGATGGATTCGGCGGCCGACCTGGCGCTCGCCTACCTGGCGCGGGGGAATTTCAACGCGAGTGAGCCCCTCGCTCGGGAAGTGTTGGAATGGAATGAGAAGAAGCAGCCCGGGGATTGGCCGCGATTTCGCGCCGAGAGCCTGCTGGGCGCCAGCCTGGCAGGCCAGAAGAGGTACGCCGAGGCCGAGCCGCTCCTGCTCGAAGGGTATCAAGGTATGACGGTACGGAAGGCACGCATGGGCGTACCTGATCAGTACCACATCGATCACGCCCGCGACTGGATTGTCCAGCTCTATAAGTCCTGGGGGAAACCGGAGCAGGCCGCTGAATGGCGCAAGCGTCACTAGCGCCGATTTCGCGTACCGCCCTCTCGGTCTCCGCGGACCGCGGAATTGCGTCGGAAATCGAAAGGCGTTAGGGTCCGCACAAGTTCTTGCCTTATAATGGCCGTCCAAGAAATGGAGGAAGTGCAGGCTGTACCCGTGACTATCCTGCTACAGAACTGGCGGCGGGCTCGGGTAGCCGGGATCGTCGACAGGAAATTACATTGTCTGGCTGCGTCCTACCTGCGCCGCGAATGGCCGGGACACACTTTCCAGCCGATTTGTCGGGGGATTGGAAATGGCTGAGATCGCCTCGGTTCTGAACATCAGCCTCAAGACCGTAGAGAAAGATGCGCGCCTCGGCGCCGCGTGGCTTCGCTGCGCTTTGAGCGCGCCGGCCGTATGAGTCCAGAACGTTTTCGATTGCTGGAGGCGCTGTACGACGCGGCGGCCGGCATGGATCCCGGCGAGCGTACCCGCTTCATAATCGAGCGCTGTGCCGGGGACGAGGAATTGCGCCGCGAGCTATTGGCCGCGTTTCGTGAGGGCGGCAGCGGTCTTACTGGCCTGGTGGAGCAGGCCGCCGCGGCGACCGCGGAGAGCCAAGACGCCTGGACCGGCCGCCGCATGGGTCCCTACCGAATCGAGCGTCCAATAGGCCGCGGCGGAATGGGCGCCGTATACCTGGCGGTCCGGGATGACGACGAGTTCCACAAGGAAGTTGCGATCAAAACCCTCAAGTTCGAACTGGAGGGCAGTTCCGCGGTATCGAGATTCCGGCACGAGCGGCAGATCCTGGCGCACCTGGAGCATCCCAATATTGCCCGGCTGCTCGATGGCGGCACTACCGAGCAGGGCACTCCTTACATCGTGCTGGAGTACGCGGCGGGAGTGCCGATCACCGACTGGTGCGAGGAGCGGCATCTTTCGATCGAGCAGCGCCTGCGCCTGTTCCTCCAGGTCTGTGACGCGGTGCAATACGCTCACCGACATCTGATCGTGCATCGCGACATCAAGCCGGGAAATATCCTGGTCACCGTGGATGGCGTTCCGAAGCTACTCGACTTCGGAATCGCCAAACTGCTGGATGCGGACGCCGCGACCGGCCAGCCGATGACCGCCACCGCCACCGGAGCCGTGCTCATGACGCCGGACTACGCCAGCCCCGAGCAGGTTCGCGGCGAAGCGATTTCGACCGCTTCTGACGTGTATTCGCTCGGCGCCGTGCTCTATCAGTTGCTCACCGGAGACCGGCCGCACGCGCTCCACAATTACGATGCGGTGGAGATTGCGCAGGTGGTGTGCCAGACGGAGATCCGGCCGCCGAGCGAGCTGGGCAACCGAAGGTTGCGCGGTGACCTGGACAACATCGTGCTTAAGGCCATGCAGAAAGAGCCGTCGCGCCGGTATTCCTCGGTGGAGCAGTTTTCCGAAGACATCCGCCGGCACCTGGAAGGTCTGCCTATTGCCGCGCGGCCCGACACAACGGTCTACCGGGCCGCGAAGTTCGTGCGGCGCCACAGGATCGGTGTGACTGCAGCCATGGCGGTGGTTGTCGCGCTGGCCACCGGCCTTGCGATCGCATTGCATGAGGCGCAGATCGCCCAACGGCGCTTCGCGCAGGTTCGTGAACTGGCGAACACGTTTCTATTCCAGTTCTACGACCAGGTGACACCGCTGGCGGGGTCGACCGCCGTTCGCGCGTCCATCGTCGATACCGCGCGCAAATATCTGGACGGCCTCTCGAAGGAGGCAGGGAACGACAAGGGCCTCATCCTCGAATTGGCCCAGGCGTATCAGCGGCTGGGATCGGTACAGTCTCGCACGGGCACCGCCAACCTGGGCCAGGTGGAAGACGCGAGGCGCAGCTATCAGCGTTCCATCGACCTCTACGGTCGTGTCCCGGTCAATCGGCAGTCGCCTCCCGAATTGCGCCGCAAGATGGCGGATGCACTGTTTGCTTTGGCTCGCCTGGAATACAACAACTATCATGAGGCCGCCGCCGAACCGATCAACCGCCGAACGCTGGAATTGCTTGGCGACCGCGGTCTGGATCCGCCGACTCATATGCTGCGCGCGATCAGTCTACGCAGCCTGGCGCAAGTCCGGATGAGGCAAGGCCAGCCGGCCGAAGCGCTGACGTGGCTGGAGTCCGCCCAAAAGGCTTTTGACGACTTGCAGTCCTCGGGCTATTCCGACCCGACGCTGAAGGATGAAATCGCCGCGACAAAACAGGAGTTGGCCGCAGCGAAAGTGCGTTTGGGGGATCTGGACGGAGCCCTGGCCATTCTTCTCGAACTTCTGACGAACTCCAAGCCATGCAAGGCGGGCGGGCCGCCAGACACCGCTTGCCGCAATCTGGGCGTTCTGCTTGGGAGAATCGGCGACTTATACACCGCGGTGGAAAAGCCCAATCTGGGAGTGCCAGAAAAAGCCGCCACCCTCTACGAGCAGTCCGTTCGCATCCAGGAGCGCGTCGCAGGCCTGGACCCGCAGGACCGCCAGGCGCGCTTCGACCTGGCGGCGCGGTGCGGCAAACTCGGCGATGCGGTGTGGCAGGCCGATCCCAAGCGCGCACTCGATCTCTACGAACGGTCGCTCAACACGGCGAAAGCCCTGGCCTCGAAGGAGCAGTTCGAGATTCTCAAGAGCTCGTACCTGCAAGCGATCACGCGGCCGCTTATTAAACTCGGCCGGACCGCCGAGGCGCGCAAGGCGTTGACTGAAGTCGACGAGATGAATAGCGCAAGTCCTCCGTCCACCGCCTACGCCGACCTTTTGGGCGATGTCCCCTTTAGTTTGCTGTCGCCGCCTCTGTTGGCAGCAGAGGGGAAGGGCAAGGAGGCCCAACAGAAGCTGAACGAAATCATACGGTCAACTGAAAAGTTGCGTGCCGGCCACCCCACTGACCTCACGCCGGTCTACTACCTGTCGAGCTGCTACAGGGAACTCGCATCGATCACCACCGGGCAGGAGCGGCGCGGCGGGCTGCTTCAGAGCGCCGCTGCCTGGCATTCCTGGCAGCCGCAGACCAGCTTCACGCGGCGCGAAGAGCAGAAGGATCTAGCGGCCGCGAACCGATAGTGGCCGGCTCAGTTGATCGGTTCCGGACGTGCATACGCGCTCGACAACCACTCCTGAATCTTGGGAAGGCTGGCCAAGGCGGCCGCTTCCCCGGCCTGAACTAGCTGGGGTCCTCGGCCGAACGCGTGCCAGTCGACTCCGCGGACGTCGGGAGCGATGACCAGGTCGCTGTAACTGCGCCAGGTGTTCTCGGAGCGGCTTTGAAGGATCTGGAAGCAGCGGTTGACCACCTGGAGCATGTTGCCGGGCACAACGCAGGAAGGAGCAGGCGGCAGGGGCACCGAAATCACGTGGGTGGCGCCGAGCTGGCGCGCCAGGGCAGCCGGGACTCCCACGCTCATGACGCCATCCACCAGGAGCCGCCCGCCATGGCTTACCGGCTCAAACAATCCGGGGAACGCGCAACTGGCGCGGATAGGCTCGAACACGGAACCGGTTCTTGTGAAGGGCGCCGGTTCCCCGGTAGACAGGTCGGTGGCCAGGACGCCCAGCGGGATGCGCATCTCTTCGAACCGATCGGTCTTCAGGAGCCCTTCCAGGAAGCGATTCATTCGCTGGCTACCCACCAACCCCAGGCGGCCGAGGCTCAAACGCGCGACATCGCTGAATCGCATGGCACAGCCGGCGCGCGCAATCTCTTCCGGAGTGGCGCCGCTGGCGTATGCGGCGGCGACGATAGCTCCTGCGCTGATACCGGTCACACAGTGGATCGGGATGCGGTGCTGTTCCAGGACTCTGAGCACGCCGGCATGCGCGATGCCGCGGGCGAAGCCGCCGCCCAGCGCAAGCCCGATTCGAATTGGGGACTCCAGGGAGAATTGTTTGAGCGATGGCCTCATCCAGATCGCCTGATTCGGCATCACCGGTATGGGTGCTGAGGCCGCCATGTTGGGTGTCGTTTGCATTTCCGCCTCCCAACCATGAAGAGCGCAGAAAACGAACGAAACCCCTACGGGTAGATGAACAGGACTTTCGCTCGGGCAGCTCGGCCGTTCCCGGAAAGGGCCTACTGCCTACTGATGCCCGTTGCGCCACTGGAAGAGGCTCCAGTGGCGCCGTTCCAGATACGCGGCGCGGCCGAGAATCGCTTCCGGCTCGGGATAAGCGCAATCGAGGTCTTCCGGCGCATGTTGGCGAAAATCTCGCACGAGCGCGGCGCATTGGATCAAGTCCATGCGGTTCTGCCGGCCGTCTTCCAGGCCGCTGACATACGAATCCAGTGTTCCCAGGACGAAAAGCGCAGCGAGGGCCACCAGAAGATATCGCGCCGCCGGAGTCTTGCGAAGCAAAGCCAGAAGGCAGAAGTAAACACCGACCGGCCCCACCGAAACCAGCGTCACATAGCGCGACGAGATCGCTTCCCCGGAGCCCAACTGCAGCCGGAAAAGCAGGAGCGGGCCGAGGGCCATGAGCACATAAGGGATGAGCAGCACGGCCGGTGGAACGCCGTCCTGGCGCAGGCCTTTAGCGACCGTTAGATACACCGAGAACACAGCGATGGCAAGGAATGCCGCGCCAGCGAGAACGGCCCAGTCCGGGTCATGGCTGAACGGGGACCCAAGATAGATCAGGCTATACCGGCCCACCGTTCCCAGATGAGACCGGGCATAGGACAACCCCGCTTGCCAGCCAATCGAGTGTGCGGGCCGATCGAGCAGAAAGCAGGTGACACACAATCCGCCAAGAAGCGACCAGGCGGCAATGCGCCAGAGACGTGATCTGGGAGCAGCGGGCGGCGCCAGAAGGGCCAGACAAATCCACCCTATTGGCCAACTCAGAACGCCGCTGGCCATAGAAAACGACGCGATACCGGCCGACGCCGCGGCAGCCGCGAAGTGAAGGCGCGAACGATGGGCGTCGAGGCAACAGTAGAGCGTCAGCAACGTGAAGAACAGCGCGGTTGTATTCAGAAGGTGGGTGCTCCAGAGGAGTCCCTCCGATTGCCTCCAGCTCATGAAAAAGACTGAAACCGGCAAGAACCACAGCAGGCTCCAGCGTCCCGGCAGCCGCAATCGCCGGAAGAACAGGAACAGCACAGACAGGGAGCCGCACAGAAACGCAAAGCTGATATAGATGGGTCCCAATACCTGATATCCGGCCAGCCTGGCGGCCGCGAGATACACCAGTTGAGGGAAAAGGATGACGCTTTCGTTATGTTGTACGTTTATGTCGCTCCAACGGAGCGTTCCGGTTTCGAGATGCGCCAACTGCGGGATGGCTATGTCCCAGTCGTCCATGAAGGGCATTTCGACGGAGAAAGCGCGGACGTACAGAAACGTGACGAATAAGGGCAGGGACAGGACGATCAACGACGCTGCGGCCGAGAGCCGCTTGGCGGAGTGCGCGTCGTCCGCAACCGAAAGAGATGAGCGCATGACTCGCGTTATTGACCGATTCTGCCGGACGGCTCTGAGAACCAGAGGCTGAACGATTCTCCACCAGGGCTGAACGGTCCACGTACCGCTAGGCTTCCTCTCGCCACCAGGAGACGCTGTATTTACAGATCGCGTAGACGGTTGATGAAAGCCTCAGGATCGAATCCTTGATCACCCAGTTTCACCGGGAAGCTCGCGGCGGCCTGGAACACAGAATCCGCGGGCGTGCCACCTTCACACCATTCGTCGAGCAATCCTTCCCGGACCAAATAGTGAAGCAAGGTACCTCGAAAGAAACCCGCCAAGACATCCACCCCGGGCTGGCACTGTCCGGCGATCAGCCGCACATCGATACCCACGCGCTGATCCGATTTCGCTATGGTCTGACCTGCTTCTGCATTGATTTTATGTACCAGATGCCAGACACGCTTCAGGTCGTCAGCATCTACCTGGGGCAAGGGGGCGCCTGATTCCATTTGTTGAATGAGGTTGCTAAAGTCATTCACCCTTACAGTATTGCATTGGCCTGGTGGCCATCCTTGGATGTGAGCGGTTGTTTGGAGTGGCCTGCCAACCACGTCTCGGACCGCGGGGTTCGGTGTTGATGGGAAACGCTCGCTTACGCTCGCGGCTCCGATCAAAGCCGCAAATGCGATGGCGCATCGGATTGAGAGCAGGCGACTCAGTTCCCAGCGGGCTTTTCGGCGTGGTCTACGACCAGGTACTCCACCGGGCCCTTGGCCGATTCCAGTTTCAGGCCAAGCTGTTTCACCAATGCGGTGGGGAGATCGGCGCAATCCGGACTGACGGTTGGGCCATCGCCATCCGGCCCGGCCTTCCGCGCGAAGTCGGGCAGGAATTGCAGGTTCAAATCGTAGCGGGCAGGGAGGCTAGTCTTGTCGATCACGGCGCGATCCGTGCTGCGCGACAACGTGAAGGCCAGGTACTCCATGGTTACATTGCGGCCGTTCAGGACTCCGCAGGCGCCGCCGTCGGGCAGCCTCACGCCTTGCAGCCCCATGGGCGGGTGGTCGAGGTCCGCCGGGTCATGGGCTTGCATTTTCATGCCGCTCTTGTCGACGATCAGCGCCCAGACCGGCTCCTCGCGCTTCTCACGCCGCAGTTTCAGTTGAAAGCGGTCTTCGAGCAGATGCTGCAGCATCATGTGCAACTCGTCGCTGGTGCGGGGGCGCGCTGCCTTGGCCTCGATATCAAAGCGGTCGGTGTTCATCCACGAGGGGCCGCCGGAAATCTGGCGGTCGGTAACGGTGTATGCCACGGTCATGAGGAGGCGCAGCGGCGCGCCTTCGACGTGATAGGTCTGCCCGCCGGGCATCTGCCGGACGAGGCCGCAGGCGGGCGGGCAGCCTGCGCTCGGCTTCACGGAAGCGACTTCAAAAGTCAGCGGGTCCTTCTCCTCGGCCTTTGATTGGGCCCGGACACCCAGGGCTACCAGGGCGGTGATTGCGACTGCAGACAGCAACACTCCGACGGTTGAATTGCGCGGGGCCACACAAGATCCCTCCTCGTTCTCAGTTTAGATCACTCACATCCGCGCTTCCAGGAACGGCACCTGGCCGGATTCGCTGCGCCCATTTCAGACGGTCCACCTTTTGCTTGACATCAATCGCCACTACATGTATCTTAGCTACATATGGCCGGCATACAGATCAGTACCCAGGCCCTGCAGAAGACCAGCGGCGAGATGGTCGTGCTAGCGCTGCTCGAACAGCGGTCCCGACACGGCTACGAGCTGGCCAAGCTGATCGAGAGCCGCAGCGACGGCAAGATGGAATTCCACGTGGCCTCGCTCTATCCCATGCTCTATCGGCTCGAAAGCAAGGGCTGGGTCGAGGGCCGATGGGTCGAGCGTCCCGGTGAACGCCGCAAGCGGTTTTACCGGCTAACCGCACGCGGCCGGAGAATCCTCGCCCTGCAGCGGCGGAGCTGGCGCGATTTCATCGAGGTCTTGGACCGGGTGGCCCAAATCCGGCCGGCATAGGAGGGGACTCATGGCCGACTGGAAGGCGTACGTCCGCGACCGGCTGCCTTCGCTTCCACTGGGGCCGGCGCGCGAAGCCGAGATTGTCGAAGAATTGGCGGCGCAACTCGAGGGCTTGCCTGATGGCCAGCTTCATCCCGACCGGACGAGCCGTGGCTATCGATCCAGTGACGGCCCTGCGCGGCGAATGAACTGGCGGGTAGGAACGAATTTCGGCGCGCAGGCGGCACCGCCTGCGCAGCCTCGCGGCCCGCTAGGAAATCAATTAGGGACCCGTGGCTGTGCTATTATGCCCACGGTTACCCTCAGAAGCACCAGGGGGTGTCGATGGTTCGCTCTGGCTGGCGCATTCCGGCGTTAACGATGTTTTTCCTCGCGCTTGCCGCAGTTCCGGCGGCAGCCCAATCCTCGAGCGCGGGATCTGGCGTTGAGCGAGAACCCGGCAATACTCCCCCGGAGAACAAACTGGCGGGGCTGATCCGGCCGGTTGTCTTGTCGGGGAAAGTCATGCTGGACGACGGGACCGTTCCGCCGGACGCCGTGATCCTCGAGCTGAATTGCGGCGACGGCGCCAAACCCCAAGGTCACACGGATGCCAAGGGCCGTTTCAGTCTCACGGTTGGCCAGGATCAGGCCGAAACAATGGACGCATCTTACGCGTCCACCGGCGAACCGGTCAGCAATGCGGTTGCCAACTCCAACCATACCGTGCCCACTTCGCTCGGCCTCGGGTCCTCGTCCGAGCGCGATCTCATGGGTTGCGAATTGCGCGCGGTGCTTGGAGGATTCTCCTCCGGCAGCGTCAAGCTGAACGGCCCGCGAGCAATGGAGTACTCCGATGTGGGCACGATTGTTCTGCACCGATTGGCCAACGTCAGTGGTTTCACGTACTCGATCACGTCGGCCGACGCTCCCAGGGACGCGAGAAAGGCTTTCGACAAGGGCCTCGAACTCCGCAGGAAGAACAAGGACGCCGATGCGGAACTGCAGTTCCAGAAGGCTACCGCGGCGTATCCTCGATTCGCTGCCGCCTTCTACGAACTGGGACGCGCGCAGGTTGCGATCAACAAGAACGAAGAGGCAAGAAAGAGCTTCACGGTTGCGCTGGATGTGGATTCGGGGTATGTAAGCCCCGCGCTAGAGCTTGCGATGCTGTCGTTCCGGCAATTGAGGTGGCAGGATGCTGCCAACTACAGTGATCGCGTGACCCGGCTTGATCCCTACAGCTATCCCGCCGCGTACTATGTTGCCGGCATGGCCTACCTGCAAATGACGCAGCCGGCACTGGCGGAAAAGAACGCCCGCGAGCTCATGAAGCTGGATCCGGCGCACAAGTACCCTGAGGGCGTCTACGTGCTGGCGCTGGCGCTGGCGCAGCAGAGGAAATACCTGGAAGCTCTCACGCACATGAGAAGCTATCTGCAACTGGCGCCCGATGGTCCGGAAACTCCCACGGTCAAGCGGCACATCCAGCGTCTGATGGAACTAACCGGGGAGTCGCCCGCCATGCCGGGAAAAACCGGGGGCAACCGGTAAGCAGTAGGGTGGCTGGTTGCGAACTGAAGACCCATTTTTTGCACGCCACCACTCAGGTCCGAGCTGAAACCCGAGCGCTACGGAGCGTTTGGCGGCTGCGAGTGGATTAGCCCTCGCGAACGGCCGTTGCGAGGCCGGCATCACGCGGTCCAGTTCACTCCCCAGGCCTGGCGCAGCTCGGTCGGTATGGTAAAGGGAATGCGCTTGCCGCCGCGGCCGGCCCACACGATGCCGTCGATCAACTTGCGGCTGAATACCTCGGCGATCCGGGCGAAGGGGGCCGAAGCCTTCAGATCCTCGCCGGCGACGGCGTCGATCAAGCGCAATGGCTCGATCAACACTTCGGCGGGAGGCTTGCGCTCTACGGCCAGTAAGTCGCCATTTGCGTCGCCCAACAGGTAGCGGATCAGCGCCGCGGGAATCGAATCGAAGATGTTTCCGGGGATGTACTGCTGCATCATGCCAACGAGCGCGGCCGTCATCCCCTGGCCCTCGGGACATGCGGCGTATTGGCGCTGCTGGATGGTGTGGGCCAGCGCGGCAGCGGCGGCCATGTTGGTTGGCATCAGCTCCTCCCGGATCCCCAGAATGTGGCCCACCACTCTCCACGAGTGCAGATAAGCCTCCGCTTCATTGTCCTCAACCGGAATGCCCAAGCGGCGCAGGCCATCCACCAGCACCCAGGAGAACGAAAGGAGTGTGCCGGCCATGTCTTCCTGGTTGATCGGCTCGCCGAAGTCCGGGTTCCATCCCTGGTAGGCGTGAATCTGGCGGCGGACACCCGCGTGCATCAACCGGACTTTTTGCGCGGTTCGCACGCCGGCGCCGCCGGAGGTGAGGCCGCCGGGCTGCATGACGTCAACCACCATCTGGGCCGTTTCGATGATGCGCCGCGTCGGGTTGGAGTACAGGCGGCTGGTCAGCCACAGCACCTGCACGCCTTTTCTGGCGGCGTAACAGAACGGGAGCGAATAGCAAAACAGGGTGGCGATCACCTGTGGTCCATATTTCCAAAAGACGTTTTCACCAGCCTTGATGAGCGCCGCATCGGCCCACTCGGGAAGCTGCGCGCTGTGCGCCAGGTAGGCGCGAATCACATCGGGAAGGCCTTCCGGCGGGATGCCGTCGTTCTCCACGAGGCTTTGCATCAGGCTGTTGACGGCCTGGATTTCTCCATCCGCAAACACTTGCCCGACGGCTTGATCGGCAAGGGGATCGGTCTGCCCGCGCATACGATCGAGCGCGTCATTCGTCCAGGCGGGTTGCGGTTGCGGAGTGGTGGACATATCAGATGATTATCCACCAGGAAGGGACGCGGGTTAGACGCGGTAGTGTCCGGAGGATCGCCGCTGAACTGTCAGCGGCGGTTCTTACGATTCGCAGCGCGCTTGGGACACCTCCGCCTGGTCAGGCGCTTGCCGCGGAAGCCGGGGAGATCCCAGGCCACGTTGTCGTAGATTTCACCTTCGGGGTCGATGTCGAGAGGCCAAAACTTGGGTGTGTTCATAACGCCTACCAGCTAGATTCGGAGAGGAAGGACTACAACTTTATTTTAGCAGTTCCGCGGGGAGGGCAAGATGAATTGCAAGATATTGATAATAAATAAGTTATCTGGCAGTTAGAGCGTCTCCTCCCTTGAGTTTCTCGGTCCAGGCGGTCCAGATGTTGATGGGGGAATTGGACCACTCCATGGGAACGTTGACGAGGAACCGCATTCCGTCGGGAGTGGCGTCGTAGAGGTTCCAGTTATTCGGAAGCGGGCGCACCTGGAAAAGCATCTGCGGCGAATCGAACTCGAACTCATCGCCATGCGGATGGACGGGGACGGCCATCAGTTGGCCGCTGCTGGTCATGTAGAAGAGTTCCTTGCCGCCGGCGCTCCAGCGAGGCAGGGCGCCGCCGCTAGTAGAAACCTGCCAGCGGCGCTGCGTGCCAGCGACGAGACCGCCGAACGGTTGGACATAGACTTCGTTCCGGCGGGACTCATCGGATTGAAAGGCCAGCCACTTTCCGTCTGGCGACAAAGCAGCGTGGCCCTCGGAGTAGACGGTATCGACGAGCGGGGCGGCGCGGTGATCGGCGAGAGATACGGCCCACGCGTCCAACCCGGTACCCTCGCCGAGCATGTCGAACAGGATGTACTTGCCGTCGCGCGACCAGTCGGTGGGGTTCTTGGGGAGGGTGTTGCGGAACACCAACTGCGGCTTGCCGCTTCCGTCGACAGGGCTGCTGTAGATATCGTAGGTGACTTCCTGATTACTGAAGTAAGCAATGTGCGAGCCATCCGGCGACCAGACGGGCGAGCCCTCATGCGCGGGGGTGTCGGTGAGCTGCGTGACGTGGCCGGCTTGATCGGCAATCCAGAGGTTGGCGTGGACCCCGTCGAGCCCGATTCTGGCGGCCACGGCGCGGCTTCCATCCGGGGAGATACGGGGCGTCCCCCAAGCGCCGGCCTGACCGACGGTGGCGAGCGGATTGCCGGCGCGGTCCATCCAGGTTAACTGCCAGGACGGGCGGCCGACGGTCTGGTAGGCCAGAACGGCGTTGCCGGAGACCGATATGGGGGCGAGAGAGAGGCTTTGTACCGAGCCAATGTCATCCGCCAGAGGAACCGCGTCACCGTCCAAGGCGAGGCGCGCGGCGTTGAAGGGCTGCGCGAGAAGGCTACGGTTCCGAATGAACAGGAGGTAGCCCTTCGCGGCAGTCCCGGCGCCGGCCACGGTGGAATATACGGCGTTGGTGTCGGAGGGAAACAGCATGCGGTATTCGGGAGAATCCAGGGAACCGGCGTAGACGCCGCTGAGGTCGGCGAGGTCGGACAACACGAAGAAGACAAAATGTTTTCCGTCCGGCAGGAACTGCGGCCAGAGATGGGCGCGCTCAAACTTCGCGGTGTTGAGCTGAAGCACGGGCTGAGGCCGGCTGCCGGCCGCGGAGACGCGGTAGAGTGTGTCTCCCTGCGAGGGGGAGAACAGAATGACGCCGCTGCGGTTCCAGGCGCCGCCCCCGGGAGTGGCCTGGGCGGCGCAGATGGTCTGCACCGGCCCGCCGGCGACGCGCACTTTTTTCAGGGACTGGTTCGCGAAGAAGGCCACGAAGCGGCTGTCGGGCGACCAGAAGGGCGCGACTCCGCCCTCGGTTCCGGGAATCGGGAACGGGCTCATTTCGTCGAGATGGCGCAGCCAGAGCATCGCCTTGCCCTCCGGGCCTTGCGCGGAGACGATGAGCGAGCGGCCGTCCGGAGACACGGCCGGCATGCGGTACGTGCTGCGCTCGGGGGGCGCGACCGCAAAGTTGTAGACCGGGGCGGGTTTCTGGTGCAGATACAGAACCGCTGCCACAGCGGTGGCGGCCACGGCCAGGAAGACCGGGCCGAGGAAGACGAGCCGCCTGCGAAATCCGGCGGCGCGAAGCTGCGGAAGGTCATCGACAGCAAGCGGCAGGAACTCCGTGTGCGCCGGGCGAGGTTCGATGGCCTCCGCCATGATGGGACGTCCTTCCATGGCGGGCGGCGCGGTCTCGCCGGATGGCGGCGGCTGCACGGCCGCGGCGGCGACGGCACTGGGTAGCGGCGGTGGGACGGGTTCGGGCAACGGATGCGGGTGAACGGTTGCCGCCAGGCGCGACACGGCCTGGCGCGCGAGCTTCAATTCGATCACCGCGTTCTGAATGCGCTGGCGCCGCCGCGCGGGATCTTTCTCGAGGCAGCCGGTGATGACTTCCTCCATGGCGGCATGGGTCGCCGAACTCCACGTGGTGGCGGCAGGCGGATCGTGGAGGATCGCGTGGTCTAACTCAGGGCCGTCGCCTGCAAAGGGACGGCGGCCGTTGGCCATTTCGAAGACCAGGACGCCGAAAGCGAAGATGTCGCTGCGCCAATCCGCGGCAGCGTCCGAGACTTGTTCGGGAGAGCGGTAGGGCGCGGTATCAGCGTGGGGGCAGCGCGCCGGCTGGAGGATTCGAGCGCCGGCGTTGGTGAGTAGGATGGCGTGCGAGGAGAGTTGGCCGTGCACGATTCCGCGGACGTGAGCCCGAGTGAGGGCCGCGCCGATGTCGATGGCGTATTGCAGGGCTTCTTCGGGCGGAAGAACGCCCTGAGTGAGCCGGTCCGCCAGGGACTCGCCCTCGACGATTGCGTTACTCAGAAACTCCAGGTCTTTCACAAGGTAGTGCTCACCGCTCCCTCACGGGGCGCCGTCCGGGCTCACAGGCGATTGGATATGCTCTACGTTCCCTAACGGTCGCGGCTCAGAGGGAGAGGACCATGTCAACCTCATGCTACTCTCAGGCGGCGAGGTTCCACAACAAAGGTACCAGTTCATGTTGGTTCTGGGTGTACCACGATGTCTCGGAACCCCTGGTACGTGCTATGGTAACGGATGATTGTCACGAGCGGGATTGCGGATTCTCAGATGCGATTTACGTTGACGAATGAGGCTATTGACACCAGCGCGGGCGCATGTACAATCCATTAGGTAGCACTTTTATCTGCGGAGACGGAAGAGTGGCGCAAAATGCTTAGAGCGAGGAAACCCAAGTCTGCGGCTTCACCCGAGGAGCAGGGCTTTAACAGCAGCGATGTGGCCCGGATCTGCGGCGTGAGCCTGCGGCAGTTGCAGTGGTGGGACGAACGGAATGTTGTCTCGCCGCGTCAGGACGGCCATAAGCGCGTCTACATGCCCCAGGAAGTGGTGGAGATTTCGGTGATCGCGGAGTTGCGCCGCAAGGGCTTCTCACTGCAAAAAATCCGGCGAGTGCTGCGCTTCCTACAGAAGGACATGGGGAAGCGCCTGAGTGAAGCTCTGTCGGCCGCAGGTGATGTGCATTTGCTCACAGACGGTAAAACGATCTTCCTGGAAGAAGCGCCCAACCGCATCATCGACCTGCTGAAGAACGCGCACCAGCCCATGTTTCTGGTTTGCGTGAGCGACCAGGTGAAGCGGCTGAACTCTTCGGCGGATCGCAAGCCGGCCAGGGCGGAGACTGCCGGCGCAGGCCGCAAAGCGCGGGCCGTGTAGCATCCGTCAACCGTCGGTCACGACTACATCTCACAAACGGGCATGAGACAACTGTGTTGATTTGTGTTTTTTGTGGCGGATCATCGGCATATGAAAGTATTCATCACGGGCGGGACGGGATATATCGGCGCGGTGGTCACTGAAAGACTGCTGGCGGCGGGACACGCGG
>Ga0335081_10003651_pt1 | contig 24234 bp, 21 predicted proteins | sample Lox_Sample_35_FD_206713 | JGI IMG/M metagenome (GOLD analysis project Ga0335081, IMG submission 206713) | Soil microbial communities from Loxahatchee National Wildlife Refuge, Florida, United States - Lox_Sample_3.5 | ecosystem: Environmental > Terrestrial > Soil > Wetlands | place: USA...
TCCGTGTAGACCTGCGGCGGATTCTTGAGATTCTCGTGGGCGGAGGCGAACACGCGCGGGATTAAGCGCTCGCGGGCGATGATCGATTTCAGCCGCTCCGGGGCCGGAGCGAAATTCCGGCTCATGACGGTGTAGACGGCGCTGGTGACGCCGGAGGAGTAAATGTCCGGATTCTTCTCCCAGGGCCGAATCAATTCCAACTCGAGAAGCTGGCCCTCAATCTGCGCCAGAACCAACTCGCGATCGGCCGCGACGTTTGCGGAAAGCCCGCGAGGATCGAGATTGCGGACCTCCGGTTCAAATTTTTTCAGAGCGGCGATTTGCGAATCGATTTCCGCGCGCGAGCCCGAAGATAGGGACGTGTCGTATTGGTGAAAGCCGGCGTAGGTGCCCTGCGCGGGGTCGAAGCGAAACACAAGTTCGTCAAAATACCGATCGGCCAGCCGTCCGAACTCAGCGTCGCGATTCTGCGCGAGGCACACAGCGGCTAATGCGAAAATGACACAGATGCGCCAAGGTCTCATTTGGGAAATCTCGCAGCGAAACACTTTCAGTATAGCGGCGCAACCGAAATCTAAGTGCTGACGGCGATTCTAATTTTTGCGGCTACGTATCTGGTAATGGCCGTAGGCCGCCTGCCGGGCTTTCGCGTGGATCGCACGGGCGCCGCGATCATCGGGGCAAGCCTCATGCTGGCAGCGAACGTGCTGAGTGTGGAAGAGGCATACGCGGCGATCAACTATGACACCATCATGCTGCTGTTTGGCATGATGATCGTGGTCGCCAACCTGCGGCTTTCGGGGTTCTTCGCCGTGGTGAGCGGCTGGGTTGTGGAACATGCACGCCGCCCACTGCTGCTATTAGCAGGAACCGCCCTGGTCTCCGGGGTGTTTTCGGCCTTTTTTGTGAACGATACCATGTGCCTGGTGCTGACGCCGCTGGTTCTCGATATCACCCGGCGTCTGGGCCGCAATCCCGTGCCATACCTGCTGGCCGTAGCCATGGCGGCCAATGTCGGCAGCGTCGCCACGGTTACGGGCAATCCGCAGAACATGATGATCGCCAGCTTCTCGCGAATTCCGTATCGCACGTTTGCCGCCGCCCTGGCGCCAGTGGCTGCAGCGGGGCTGGCGCTCACGGTTTTGGTAATCGCGATGGTCTACCGCAAGGAATTCCGCCAGGAGGCGCGGCTGCCTATCGAACATCATGCAGTCCGGGTGGATCGCCTGCTGTTATGGAAGTCGCTGGCCGTTTCGATGGCCATGGTCGGCTTCTTCTTCGCCGGATGGCCGGTTCCAAAAGTGGCGGTGGTCGCGGGCGCGCTGCTGCTGGTCACGCGGAGGGTCAAGCCGGAGAAAATCTATCGCGAGATCGATTGGAGTCTGCTGGTTCTCTTCATCGGGTTATTCATTGTGATTGCCGGCGTAGAGAAGACCGGCGTGGCGGCCCGGCTGTTCGCCGCAGCCGCCCGCTACCACTTGGAGCGCACCGCGCCGATGAGCGTATTCACCGCGCTTCTATCCAACCTGGTAAGCAATGTCCCGGCGGTCCTGGTTTTCAAGGGGTTTCTGCCGCACCTGTCAGATGCCTCGCGCGGCTGGCTGACGCTGGCGATGTCCTCGACGCTGGCTGGCAACTTGACGGTGCTGGGTTCGGTTGCCAACCTGATCGTGCTCCAGAAGGCGCGCCATGTGTTAAAGATTACGTTCTGGGAGTACGCGAAGGCTGGAATCCCGGTGACGATCGTAACCATCGCGGTGGGGATTTGGGCCCTTTGTTAGAAGTTCCAAAAAGATGGCGGATCTTTTGTACGCTGCGTTACAATATCGGCTTATCCCTGTGACCCAACTTTTGGAGCGCGCCGGCCGGTGGCTGATCGAGTCCGGCATTCAGGAGCCGTGTGGTGGTGTGGCCCGGTATTACCGGACTGATCTGCGGCAGAACCTCGCCGTTTCGACCGAGATCACCGGTTACGCCCTGGGCACATTGCTGTACCTGGGCGCCCTCACGAAGCAGACGGAATATGGCGCGCACGCTTTGCAGGCAGCTCATTTCCTGACACGCCACGCGTGGGATGGCGACGCGATGCCGTTTGAGGTCACGCCGGACGAGGACCAGCTCACGTACTTCTTCGATTGCGGGATCATCGCAGGCAACCTGCTGGCAGCCTGGCGAGCGACGCGTGAGCAGGAGTTCTACGACGTAGCGAAGGCGCTGGGTACCGCGATGGCGATAGATTTCGCATCATGCCAAGGCGACTACCATCCCGTCCTTACGCTGCCGGAAAAGAAGCCGGTGGAGCGAGACGCGCTGCGCTGGTCGCACTCGGCAGGCTGTTATCAATTGAAGGCCGCGTTGGTGTGGTGCGACCTGGCTGAGGCCACCGGAGATCCACGGTTTGGCGCGCTGTATGAACAGATGATCGAGAGCGCCTTGCGGAGTTACGGATCATTCCTGCCCGGCCATCCCGACCCATCGAAAGTGGTGGATCGCTTGCACGCCTTTCTTTACTTCCTGGAAGGCCTTCTACCCCGCGCCAACGAGAAACGCTGCGCGGCGGTGCTTTGCGATGGCATCCGCAAAGTGTCCCACTTCCTGGCCGAAAACGCGCCCGAATTTGAGCGGGCCGACGTGTATGCGCAATTGCTACGCATCCGTCTTTATGCGGATTGGTTGGGCGCTTCGCCACTGGACCGCGAAGCGGCCGAACGTGAGGCAGCGGAGATTGAAAGCTTTCTAGCCGGGGGCGACGATCCGCGCGAGGATGGGGGCTTCTATTTCGGGCGAAGGGCGGGACAGTTTCTGCCGTTTGTAAATCCTGTATCGACCGCATTCAGCCTGCAGGCGCTCGCACTGTGGGAGCGGTACTCAAACGGCTGCCCTCCAGTTCACTGGCGAACGCTGATTTGACGGCGTGGTGCTTTCGGTTGCGGGCGTGGTTGCGTTGGCGGTCTGGCTGTACGTGCTGCTGGGCCGGGGCGGGTTCTGGCGGATGCGGGAATCGCCGCCACCGCCGCCTCTGGGGAACGCTCCTTCCGTCACAGCCGTAATCCCAGCCCGCGATGAGGATGCCGTCGTGGCCGCCGCAGTGGGGTCTCTGGCGGGACAACGGTACTCCGGCGACTTCCGTATCGTGCTGGTGGATGACCACAGCAGTGATCACACCGTGGAGGCTGCTCGATCCGCGGCCCCAGCGGAAATCCTGACGGTAATCCGAGCCGCTCCGCTGCCCTCCGGCTGGACCGGAAAGCTCTGGGCAGTTTCACAAGGAGTAGGCGCGGCGGAGGATCGCCCGCCCGACTATCTGCTGCTCACCGACGCGGACATTGTGCATCCCTCGAGCAGTATCGCCGAACTCGTCTCTTATGCGGAGAGCGGCGGCTACGACTTGGTCTCCTGGATGGTCACGCTGCGCTGCGTGTCACTGGCAGAGCGCGCGCTGATTCCGGCGTTCGTCTTCTTCTTTTTTCTGTTGTATCCGCCGGCATGGATTCGCGACCCGCGCCGGCGAACGGCGGGCGCGGCGGGCGGCTCGATGCTCATTCGGCGAACGATGCTCGAACGAATCGGCGGGATCGGCCGCATCCGCGGTGAGTTGATCGACGATTGCGCTTTGGCCAAGGCGGTAAAGCAGGAAGGCGGGCGCGTATGGCTGGGGTTGCGCAGCGAAGCGCGCAGCATCCGCACGTATGGGACATTCGGTGAAATCGAACGCATGATTGCGCGCACGGCGTACACACAGCTGCGCCACTCGGCCTGGCTACTGGCCGGAACGGTGGCGGGAATGGCATTGACATATCTGATCCCGCCGCTTCTGGCCTTTAGCGGAAACGGTTTTGGGGCCGCTGCCTGGGCGCTGATGTGTGTGGCCTATCTCCCCGCACTGCGCTTTTACGGCCGGTCGTTTTTGTGGGCGACGCTGCTGCCTCTAGTGGCGGCCTTCTATCTGCTGGCGACTATCCACTCGGCGATTTCCTATTGGCGCGGCGCCGGAGGTCATTGGAAGGGGCGCGTGCAAGATCAACGGTAAGCTGGAAATGCGTTCATGGTGGAGGAATTTCGCCAGCGATTCGGGTCCGCCGAAGGCATCCGGGCGTTTCGCGCGCCAGGGCGCGTGAACCTGATCGGCGAACACACCGATTACAACCTCGGCTTTGTCCTGCCCATGGCGCTCGAGTTGGCGACTTTTGTGGCAGTCGCTCCCAACGCGGATGGCAAGCTCCGCATCTACTCCGAAGCCAGGAACGAGACTCGGGAATGGGACGCGGCGGCGATCGGCGAATGCTCCGGCGATCGGACCTGGGCCGACTACCCCATCGGCGTTGGGCGCGAGCTGCTCCGCCGCGGGTTTTCAATCGACCCCGCCAACCTCCTGATCCGCAGCACGGTTCCGGAAGGTGCGGGGCTGAGCTCATCGGCCGCACTGGAGGTCGCGTGCGCTCTGGCCTTCCTGAAGGGAAGACCGCTACCACCGCTGGAACTGGCCAGACTCTGCCAGCAGTCCGAAATTCGGTTCGTCGGGATCCCATGCGGCATCATGGACCAGTACGTTTCGGTATTCGCCACAAAGGGTTCCGCTCTCGAGCTCGATTGCAGAAGCCTGGAGCATCGCTACGTTCCACTCCCCGAAAGCGTTACGTTTGTAGCCGTGAACACCATGGTGAAACATGCGCTGGCGGCCTCCGCCTATCGGGAACGCGTGGCGGAGTGCGCCGCCGCCGTCGCGGGCATCCAGCAGTTGTCTCCGCGGGTCGAGAGCCTGCGCGATGTTTCCAGGCAAGCATTCGACGCCGCGGCAGGCACGCTTCCGCCGCTTCTGGTGCGCCGTGCGCGCCACGTGGTCTCGGAAAACGGGCGCGTCGGCGCATTTCGGAAAGCGTGCAAGCAGCAGGACACGGCGAGAATGGGAAGTCTGCTCGTCGACTCGCACCGCAGTTTGCAATACGATTATGAGGTCAGTTGCCCGGAACTGGATTTCCTGGTGGAAGCGGCTTGTCGAATCAAAGGCGTGTACGGTGCGCGCATGACGGGCGGAGGATTTGGCGGCTCGATCATCGCGATGGTCGAAAGCTCCGCATTGGATGGGTTCCACTCGGAAATATCCGAGGCGTACCAAGGGAGATTCTCGATGGTTCCCGGGATTTATCACGCGATGCCATTTGACGGAGCAAATGAACTAACAAATTTGAGACAATTTCCGCCCGCTGCTAACTAGACAGGCACATACATCAGAGAATGTCCTCCATGGCGGGGCAATCCTGTAATTTCATTTTTGCCCTGCCATGGGTGGAACCCGCGCTACACTCAAATCCAGATGCCGCGCTGGGTGAACATTCCCAACCTGTTTACACTGCTGCGGCTGATCCTGGTTCCCTTTGTAGTGGTGGCCATCTTGACCGCGGAACCTGGCCGGGCGCTGTTGCTGTTTGTGGCGGCAGCCGTCACCGATGTAGCCGATGGCGCGGCGGCCCGCTACCTGGGCCGAACGACGCAGGCTGGCGCGTACCTCGATCCCATTGCGGACAAGTGCCTGCTCAGCGGCGTGTTCATCGCGCTGGCATTAGCCGGCATCGTGCCCCACTGGTTCGTGTTTATCGTTTTCGGGCGCGATCTTTACATCCTGGCCGGGGCCGGTTTTTTGCTGTGGCTTACGCAGGTTCGGAAGTTCCCGCCGAGCGTATGGGGAAAAGTATCCACCTTCGTCCAAGTGCTCACCGCCGTGCTTTGGATGGTACGGAATTGGATCCCGGAGCCGGTACTCAACGCACTTTCGTCCGCAATGCTCTGGCCCTGTGCCGCTTTTACGGTTTGGAGCGGAGTCCATTACACCTGGCGTGGTGTGCAATTGGCGCGGGCGCATTGACGGTTTCTTTCGTCCGGAGTAGTCTAAAAGTGGGACCGCTGATGACACGCTATTTGCCGGCGCGACACTATCGTTGGTTTGGAATCGCGGCGGTCGTTCTGGCAGCGGTTCTGGGTGCATTTGCGCGTTGGCTGGGCTGGAGTTGGCTGCTGACCTCCATCCCGTCCGGCCTGCTCCTGGTGACCGCCGCCGTCTCACTTTGGCTGGCGTTCCTCCCTGCCATCGAGGTTCAAGAGAGCCATCTGGCAATCGGGCAGCGAAGGATTCCCTGGATGGACATCCGGCGGCTCGACCGTACGGGCTGGATTTCCCCGCTGATCCTCCGCCTGACACTCTATGACGATTCGCGGTTGCTCCTGACCTATCCGGGCGACCTCGATTCGTGCAACACGCTCCTCCGGCATTTACGCAGATTCTCTACTGACGCTCTCATAGATGGCATTCCGTACCGGCAGTACTGGGGCGAATTGTTGGCTCCCAGCCCCGAGCGCAAACCGGTTACGGCACCGCCCCGCTACCGCGTCCTGCGTCCCGAGGATGAGGCCGAGGTCGAGCGGCTTTACCAACGGCTGAAAACCGTCGGGAACCTCGATCAAAAGTCCACGGACGAGAAGTAGCCGTTGCGGCACCGCGGGTCCCTACTGATTCGATTCGTCATTGTGATGGTGTTGTTGATCGTTTTGGCGATCCTCACCCGGACGTGGTGGCTTCCGGCGTTTGGCTGGGCGCTGGTTCGCGACGATGGGCCGATGAAAGCCGACATCGCCGTGGTTCTGGGCGGCGATCCCTGGGGTCTGCGCATCAGCAAAGCTGGCGACCTGGTGAGACAGGGTTACGTCCCGGTGGTGCTGGTGAGCGGGCCGCCGGGTTACTACGACGAGCACGAGTGCGAGCCGGAGATCGCTTGGGCGGTGCGCCATGGATACCCCCAAGCCTGGTTTATTCCGTATCCCGATGAGGCGCGATCGACCGTCGATGAGGCGCACGTCCTGTTGCCGGAGCTCGAACGCCGCAAGGTTCACCGCGCCCTCTTCGTAACGTCGAATTACCACAGCCGCCGGGCAGCGTACATTATCCGCGCTGTCGAGCGCGAAATGCGAGTCAGCATCGATGTCCGTATGATTACGTCGCCCGACAAGGAATTCCACCCGGCGACGTGGTGGCAGAGCCGGCAAGGCCAAAAGATCACGTTCAACGAATGGGCGAAAGCCGTGGCAGCGGCAATCGGTTTGTAGCATGTGGAAGTCATTAGCCACCCTCCGCCCCTACCTTCTGCGTTACCGGTGGGGGCTGTCTCTGGGGCTGCTCTGCCTGGTGATCAAGGACGTTGCCCAGGCGGCACAGCCGCTCATGATTCGAGGCGCGGTGGACGCCATCACCAAGTCGCTGGGGGCCGGGGCGTTCGTTCGGTTCGCGGCGTACCTGCTGGGGCTCTCGGTGGCGAAAGGCATCTTTCAGTACTGGATGCGCGTGATCATTATCGGGATCTCGCGCGATATCGAATACGACTTGCGGAACGACCTGTTCGGCCACTTGGTGGAGCTGTCGCCCGACTATTACCAACGGACGCGCACGGGCGATATCATGGCACGCGCCACCAACGATCTGAACGCCGTGCGCATGATGCTCGGCCCGGGGATCATGTACTGGGTCGAAACCAGTCTCACCTTCGTGCTGGCTATTGTGGTGATGGTTACCAGCGATTGGCGCCTGGCGGTTTTCGCAATCCTGCCGGCTCCCGCCGTGAGCCTGACCGTCATCTTCTTCGGGCGCAAGATCCACACCAGATTCGAGCGCATCCAGGCCATGTTCTCCGACATCTCCAGCCGGGTCCAGGAGAATCTTGCCGGCGTACGGATGGTTCGCGCGTTTGCGCAGGAACAGGCTGAATCGCGCCGCTTCGAGGAGTTGAACAAACAGTACATTGGGCAAAACCTCAAGCTGGTGCGAATCCAGGGGTTTTTTCAGTCGCTGCTGGAAGCGCTGATTGGCTGCACGTTTTTGGTGGTGCTGCTGGTGGGCGGACTCCAGGTGTTGAGCGGACGCATTACTCTGGGCGACTACGTGATGTTCAACACGTACATGGGGATGCTGGTTTGGCCAATGATCGCGCTAGGTTGGGTAGTGAACCTGATGCAACGCGGCACGGCCTCGCTGAGCCGCATTAACCAAATTCTTCATGAGAAACCGACTATCGCCGCGCCCGCTCATCCGCATCGATTGCGCGCGGTAGAGGGAGTACTCGAGTTTCGAGAAGTCTCGATGGAGTATGGCGCCGGCCGGGCGCTCTCCGGAATCAACCTCCGGATCGATGCCAGCTCGACAATCGCCGTAGTCGGCCACACCGGCGCCGGCAAGAGCACGCTGGTGAGCCTGATTCCACGCCTGATGGACCCCACACATGGCACGGTTATGCTGGATGGCGTGGATTTGCGGAGGCTCGACCCAGCGGAATTACGGCGGCACATCGGCTTCGTACCCCAGGAGACATTTCTGTTTAGTACAACGATCGCCGAGAACATTGCGTTCGGAGTCGAGGCGGCTACTCCCGAGCAGATTCGCCGGGCAGCGGAATTGGCGGGCCTAGCCACGGATATCGACGGCTTTCCGGAGGGTTACGAGACCACGGTAGGTGAGCGCGGTATCACTCTTTCCGGAGGGCAAAAGCAGCGGACTGCCATTGCGCGCGCGATCCTGAAGAACCCACGCATCCTAATACTGGACGATGCGCTTTCGAGCGTGGACACGCTCACAGAAGAGCGCATTTTGAATCACCTGGCGGGCGTGATGCAGGGGCGCACGGTCATCTTGATTTCCCATCGGGTTTCTACCGTGCGGCAAGCAGACCGGATCATCGTGCTGGAGCGGGGCGAGATCGTAGAACAGGGGACGCACGCGGAGCTGCTCGAAAGCGGCGGATACTACGCCGGTCTCTCGCAGAAGCAGATGCTGGAAGAAGAACTGGAAACGATCTGAAAGTACAGACAGACCGCGTGATCGTGAGCACCAGCACAAAGAGGCGCCACTGCTAACCGAAGTTAAGTTCATCGCGGCTGCACCCTCCACCTATAATCCAGGGCATGGCTTGGGTATTTGCTGCCGGCGCCCTTTTGCTGATCCTGCTTTTTGCGTTCTTCAATAGTTCGAGGCGGAAAGCGATGGCTCGGGGCTTTTCTGCCATGCATGCGCGCCAGCGAAGGAACTGGCCACTCGCGGCTAAGTTCTATCAGGAAGGGCACGAAGCGGCGGGCAAACTGAAGGACCCCACACGGTCGCAGCTCGAGTCCCAGATCGAAATCCAATGGGCCAGCGTGCTCCACCGGCAAGGCAAAATGCGCGAAGCCGAGGAACTGATACGGCGAGGCATCTCGAAGGCAAAAGGCGCCGCTCTTCCGGAATTTCAAGTGGCTCAGGGATACGTGTGCTGGGGGGATCTGTGCGCCGACGAAAGTAGATATCTGGAGGCTGAGGACCACTATCGCAAGGCGCTCGAAGGTGACGAAAAGAGCGGGAATCTCGGCGGGACGGTTTTCGACTTGCAGAGGTTGGGAGATTCATTGATCCACCAGGAGCGCAGGGCAGAGGCCGAGGAAATTATCAATCGCGCGATCGCGCTGGAATCGCAGGTGGTGCACGCACAGTTGGCTAGCGAGGGCAAGAATCCGGCCGAGCATGCGGTGATTTCGATGAGCCTGCCCGATCTGCATTTTTGCCGCGAGCAATACGAAGACGCGCGGCGCCTCTATCGGGAAAAGGTCAATTTCTGGGAGAAGCAGGTGACCCATCCGGACAACATCGATGTCGGCCGTCTGCAGATGCGTCTGGCATTGTCCGAAGCGCGAACGGGCCACGCTGAGGAAGCGATCGAGATGTACACGAGAGCGGAAGCTACTTTCGCTCGCGAGTGGGGCGAGCGGCATCCGAAGGCTGCGCTGGCACGCGAGGCAAAGGCAAAACTCTTGAGCTCGCGGTCACTGGCCTCGTTGTCTCACACGCTAGCTGCGGACCCGCGGCCTTGAGCCGGCGCCCGTGTTGAGCATCGCCAGTTCTTCCAGCTTCAGCCGCCCCGTATAGATCGCCATTCCCAGCGCGGCATGGATATCCATCGCCAGCAGGGCACGGACTTCATCCATCGTCGTGATTCCGCCGGCTGCCGTAATCTCGAGAGACGTCGCGGCGCGCAATCGTTCGAACCAGCCGAGGTCCGTGCCCTGCATCATGCCTTCCTTGTCGACGTACGTGCAGAGGAAGCCGGAGCAGAAAGGTTCGAGAACGCCGAGCACTTCTTCCGCGGTGAGATCGGTCGATTCGCGCCAGCCTTTCACGACAATGCGGCCATCTTTGGAGTCAAGCGCGATCAGTAGACGTTCGCGGCCGATGTTGTCGCGTACGCCGGCGAGAAACGTATCGTTCACACCGCCGCTGGTAAACGCCGCCGTGCCCACGATTACCTTGCGCGCACCCTGATCCACCAGCGCGCGCGCGCGTTCCACGCTTCGGACGCCGCCACCGGCACGGATCGCCGCGTTCGAGGCCAACTGGCGCACGAGTTGGTCGTTGGTGCCGCGGCCCAGAGCGGCGTCGAGATCGATCACCTGGATCTCCGGGAAAGCCGCGAACCGGCGCAGCATCTCTTCGGGCGAATCGGCCTCCAGAGCCTTCTCGCACCCTTGCACCAACTGCACCACCTTCCCGTCCATCAGGTCGATGCACGGGAAAATCATGCGGTGTTCCTCACCGGAATTCCACGCCTATCGAGCTCCTCTTTGAGCTGGTTCACGGTGTACGTGCCGTAGTGGAAGATGGATGCGGCCAGCGCGGCATCGGCGCAGCCATCGGTCAGAACCCGTACGAAGTGCTCAGGCGTCCCCGCCCCGCCGCTGGCAATGACGGGAATGTGCGTGGCTTGGGAGACCGCCTTGGTGAGCGGACAATCGAAACCGTCCTGCACGCCATCGGTATCCATCGAAGTCAGGAGGATTTCGCCGGCGCCCAATTGTTCGCCGCGAGCCGCCCACTCGATTGCATCGATGCCTTCGTCGTCGCGTCCACCGCGCGTGTAGACGTGCCACTGGGCCGTTCCGTGGTGCCGCGCGTCGATCGCCAGCACCACGGCTTGCGCGCCGAACTCCTCGCTCAGCTCCGTGATCAACTCGGGCCGCCGAACGGCGGCGGTGTTCACCGAAACTTTGTCCGCGCCAGAGAGCAGAATGCGCCGGGCATCCGCCACCGATCGGATACCGCCGCCCACCGCCAGCGGGATGAAGACCTTGCGGGCCGTGCGCGCCACCACGTCGGCCATGATTTCGCGCGCATCACTCGAAGCGGTGATATCCAGGAAGACGAGTTCATCGGCGCCGTCGCGGTTGTAGCGATCGGCCAGCTCCACCGGGTCGCCGGCATCGCGCAGATTCACGAAATTAATGCCTTTGACCACGCGGCCGCCGGTGACGTCCAGACAGGGGATGATGCGCTTGGCTAACACGGCAGCTCCAGGAAATTGCGCACAATGCGCAGTCCCACCGGCCCCGACTTTTCGGGGTGGAACTGCACGCCGAAGACATTGCCGCATTCGAGCACGGCCGTGTACGGTACGGCGTAGGTACAGGTGGCGGAAGCGCGCTCATTTTCGGGGATGTAGTAGCTGTGGGCGAAGTAAACGAACGGCCGCGCAGTCAGGTTGCGCACCAACTTGGAGTCGGGCTTTGCCTCGAGTTCGTTCCAGCCCATGTGCGGCACGCGGGCGTCGGCCGGGAAGCGCCGAACCGTGCCAGGATACAAACCGAGGCCACGCTCTTCGCGTGCTTCTTCACTGGATTCGAACAGAGCCTGCAGGCCGAGACAAATACCGAGAAAGGGCACGCCTGCGCGGATGCGTTCCAGCAACGCCGCGCGCACATCGAGCGCATCGAGCGCGCGCATCATCTGACCGAAATGACCCACACCGGGCAGGATAATCTTGGGTGCCCGGCGAAGGCCTTCGGCATTGCGCACCAGCTCGTATTCCCAGCCGAGCTCGCCGAGGGTGTTTTCGACCGAGCGGAGGTTGCCGGCGCCGTAATCGAAAATCGCAATCATAACAGCCCCTTGGTGGATGGCAGCAGGTCCTTTAACCGGGCATCGGTGGAACAGGCGTACTTTAACGCCCGGGCGAAACATTTAAAGATCGCTTCGATCTTGTGATGGCTGGAACGTCCGTACAACACCTTGGCGTGCAGATTGGCGCCGGCGTGGTTCACAAAGCCTCCGAAAAAATCTTCCACCAGTTCGGTTTGCAGATCGCCCACCAGCCGCACTTTCACCTGATCTTTGTAAACCAGGGCGGGCCGGCCGCCAAGGTCCACCGCTACCACCGCCAAGGTTTCGTCCATGGGAAGCACAAAATACCCGGCGCGGTTGATGCCTTTGCGATCTCCGAGGGCTTTGGCGAAGAGCTGGCCCATCACGATGCCAACGTCCTCGACGGTATGGTGCTGATCCACGTCGAGATCGCCATTGGCTTTGAGCTTAAGGTCGAAGCCGCCGTGTTTGGCAAACAGCTCCAGCATGTGGTCGAAGAAGCGGATGCCCGTCGAGATTTCATACGTTCCCCGGCCTTCGATTTTGAGGGCGCCGCGGATCTGCGTTTCTTTGGTGTGGCGCTGGAGGGTAGCGGTTCTCATGAGTGACACCCCATGGGGCAGCCCTTCGGGGCTGCCGCCGCGCGTTGGCGCGGCGCGCCGGGCGGAAGCCCGGCGGCGGGCTGAAAGCCCGACCCCACTTTCATGCGAACACCTCATCGAGGTAGTTGATGTCGTCCACAATGGCGTACGCGCCTTCCTGCTGGAAGAGGAAAACCAGATCGAGGTAGCGCGGATTCGCGGGAGCAGCGATCCCGATGAAGGGAACGCCGGCGGTTTTGGCGCAGCGCGCGTCATCCACCGTATCGCCTACGTAGAACGCTTTCGAATCTGTCTTCCCGTTCAGAATTTGCAGCAGACCATCCGGCGCGGGTTTGAGGTTCTTCACATCGTGCATGGCAACGATGGGATCGAAGATCATCTGTGGCGCGAAGCGGCGCAAGGTCAAGTCGGCATCTTCGCGCGGGCGGCCGGTAAAGAGAGCGAATCGAAATTGCTGGTTCAACTTCTCCAAATTTCCAGGCCGCGCCACCCACCGCTCGCGCAGGATCAGTCCATCGGCGCCGTTGCCGAGAAAAATGCTCTGAAAGTACCGCTTCACTTCGTCGAACTCCAGGGCAACGCCACGGCCCGCAATGATGTGGTGCGAGAGGCGCCAATCATCGTTCCAGCCGCCCTGGTTCTTATAATCCTGAATCTCCGGATGGGTGATGGCCGCGCCTGAGAAATGGCGCACGGTCTGGGCAATCGTCTCCCGATAGGACTCGGTGACGTCCACCAACACGCCATCCATATCGAAAATCAAAATCGGCTGGCTCATACCTGCCAGATCTCCTCGATGGCAGCGAGCAATCGGCGGACTTGCTCCCGCGTCCCCACGGTCATGCGCACGCAACCCGGCGCTTCGTAACTGCGATCCCGCACCAGGATTCCCTGCTCGCGCAGCGCATCCCGTACCTCGATCGCTCGCGCGCCGATCCTTGCCAACACGAAGTTGGCGGAACTGGGAACATACCCGATGCCCAGTTTTTCGAGTCCCACGCACAACAGTTCACGCGCCGCCAAAACTTCGGCGACGTAGTTCTGGACGTATGCATGATCGGTAACCGCTGCCTGCGCGGCCAACACGGCCAGCGAATTAACGCTGTAGGGGGATTGCGCTTTGTGCAGAAATTCGATGTTCGCGGCGTGCGAAAACAGGCATCCGAGCCGCATGGCGGCCATGCCGAAGACCTTCGAGAACGTGCGGGATACGAACAGATTGGGCACGCGCTCGATTTCCGTTAGCGCCGTCACGCCGGAAAACTCGTAGTATGCTTCATCGATCAGGACCACTGCCTTGCGCGCGCGGTGCAGAATGCGCTCGATTCCCAATACAGAAGTGCCGGTTCCCGTGGGATTGTTAGGGTTGGCGAGGATCACCGCACGAGTATCGGGCGTAATGGCATCCAGCAGCGTCTGCAGCGGAAATTCCATCCCCGGCGGTGGATAGTCTATTTCGCAAACCCGGGCACCGGCCACCTCGGCGTAGAACCGGTACATGGCATAAGAAGGCCTCAGCAATAGCACCTGCTGGCCATCGTCGACGTACGTATTGATGAAAACCTGGATGGCCTCATCCGTGCCATTGGTGAACACAAACTGTTCGGGCTGCACCTGGAAATACTGGGCGATGGCCGCCTTGGCGCCGCCATACTCCGGATACACGGTCAGACTGCCCGCGTCCAGGCCTTTCTGCAAAGCCGCAATCACGTGCGGCGAGCAACCGACGGTGTTCTCGTTGAAGTCGAGCCGAAGTTTATCGGCGCGGCCCGCCGTGGGAGGCGAATACGGCTTCATGGCCAGCACCGCTGGGCGAGGCTTGATGGCGCCTTTGGGCAGCTTGGGAGCTTTAACGGCCATTGAGCCGGACCTCCACCGAGCGGGCGTGCGCCTCCAAACCCTCGGCTCGCGCCAGAGTGGTGATGGCTGGCGCCAACCGGCGGAGCGCTCCCGCCGAAAGTTCTTGCACGGAGATCACCTTCAGAAAATCGGTGACGGCCAAACCACCGCGTTGACGGGCCGCGCCTCCGGTGGGCAAAACGTGGTTCGGGCCGGACGCATAATCGCCCGCCGCTTCGGGGCTGAAGGGCCCGATAAACACGCTTCCTGCGTGCCGCACCCGCGCCAGCAGGCTTTCGTGCGGAATGCTCAGGTGCTCGGGCGCAAACCGGTTGGCGATTTCGATGCCCTTCTCCAGCGACGGCACGAGGATGATGGCAGAATTGCGCGCGATGGATTTCGCCGCCACTTTAGCCGTGGGCAGACTGGCGAGTTGACGCTCGACCTCCTGAGCAACCGCGTTCGCCAGGCGCTTCGATGTAGTGAGCAGCACCGCCGAGGCATCGGCATCGTGCTCGGCCTGGGCCAGCATGTCGGCCGCCAGATGACGAGCGTCGCCTTCCGCGGCTACGATCAGAATTTCGGTGGGACCGGCCACGAAATCGATACCCACTTCGCCGGCCAGAAGCTTCTTAGCCGCTGCGACATAGATGTTTCCCGGTCCGACAATACGATCGGCGCGCGGCACAGTGCGGGTGCCGAATGCGAAGGCGGCAATGGCTTGCGCGCCGCCCATTTGAAACACCTGCCGCACCCCAAGCATCGCCGCTGTTCCCAGAACCTCCGTTACGTTTTTGGGAGAGGCCACGCAGATTTGCAGGACACCTGCGACCTGTGCCGGCACCACCGTCATCAGAACGGTAGAGGGCAGCGGATAACGCCCCGCGGGGATATACGCGGCAATGGTGTCGAGCGGCCGGACCACCTGGCCCAAACGCAAGCCCGGCGCTTCCCGCGCCATCCACGCCTGCGGCATCTGTCGTTGGGCGTAGGCTCGAATGTGAGCCGAGGCCGCTTTCACTGCTTGACGAAACGCCGGCGCCAGGCTCTTGCGGGCATTGCGCAGTTCCGATTCCGGCACGCGCACGCTGGGACGCTCCAGACCGTCGAATTGGCGCGCGTACTCCATCAATGCCTTGTCGCCCCGCTTGCGCACAGCATCCAGGATTGGGCGGACCACCGCTTCTGCCTCGCTCAAGCGCGCGGCTTTGCGCGCCAGCAGGCGGCTCACTTGTCCGGTCTGGAGAATGCGAATCACAACACAATCTTGTTCAGCGGATACTCGACGATCCCCTCGCCGCCCGCCTTTTTCAGCCGCGGAATGATATCGCGCACCGTGGCTTCATCGAGAATGGTATTGACGGCCATCCATTGCTCGTCACTGAGATGAGAGATGGTCGGCCGTTTGAGCGCGGGCAGCACCTTCAGCACCGCTTCCAGGTTGGTCTGGTGCACGTTCAACATCAAGCCCACTTTTCCGAGCGCGTTAATGGCCCCTTCCAGCAGCATCTTCAGGTCTTCCAGCTTGCGGCGTTTCCAGTCCTCCTTCCACGAGTTCTGGTTGGCGATCAACTGGGTATTCGATTCCAGGATGGTATCGATAATCTTGAGCTTATTCGCGCGCAGGGAGGAGCCCGTTTCGGTGACCTCAACAATGGCATCGGCCAGCACGGGCGGCTTCACTTCAGTGGCGCCCCAACTGAATTCCACCTTCGCCTGGACGCCGTGGGAAGCGAGGTAGCGTTTGGTGGTGGCTACCAATTCGGTGGCGATGATCTTGCCCTCCAGGTCTTTTACCGAGCGAAAATCGGAAGCCTCGGGAACTGCCAATACCCAACGGACTTTGCCGAAACTCTGTTTGGCATAGATCAGATCGGCCACCGGCATCACGTCGGCTTCGTTCTCCTCGATCCAATCGCGGCCGGTGAGGCCGGCGTCGAGAATGCCATCCTCCACGTAGCGCGCCATTTCCTGGGCCCGAATCAGCATGCACTCAATTTCCGGATCGTCAATTCCGGGAAAATAGGAGCGGCTGCTGGTGACGATGGAGAACCCGGCGCGTCGGAACAAATCGATGGTGGCGTTCTCCAGGCTGCCTTTGGGAATGCCGAGCTTGAGTTTCATGCCTTATTCCCCGTAAACCGCTTTGGGATCGTAGGTCTGCTTGTCGGTAACCTTCCAATCACCACCTTCGAGCGAACGAAAGAAACAGCTCTCGTATCCCTCGTGACACACTCCCGGACCAAGAGCCTCCACCCGCACCAGGACGGCATCGCGATCGCAATCGGTCGCAATGTTTTTCACTAGCAACCGATGCCCGGAGCTCTCGCCCTTCAGCCAGAGCTTGCGCCGCGAGCGGCTATAAAACGTGGCGTAGCCGGTTTCCACGGTCCGCCGGAAGGCTTCCTCGTTCATGTAGCCGACCATCAGCACGCGGCCGGTGCGGTCGTCTTGAATGACGGCCGTTATCAGGCCGTCGGCTTTTTCAAAGTTGAGATCCATGACGAAGCCAATAAAAAAGCCCGCCAAAACTGCGGCGGGCGTCCTTTCCAGAATGGTTTGATTGGAATCAGAGCACCACCCGTCGCGTCAGGGCGTGATGATGATGGTGATGCCGTGCGACGGTACTGATCATAAACTGAGAGTATAGCAAATGTCGGAAACTAACAACAGATGCGCGTAGTGATCGATGCCGTTCCGTTACTAGTACGCAGCGCCGGCGTCAAGAACTATCTCTATTACTGGATCCGGCATTTACGGGATGCCGCCGGACCAGACACGATTCGCACCCTTCCTGCGCTTGGAGACCTTCGCCCGTTGACGCACGAGCAGTCAGTGGCGGGCTGGTGGTCTACGTTTTCCGGATTGGCTTCACTGGCTCTGGCGAATCACGCCGGGATAACCCCAAGAGGCCGTAACGTGCGGGAAGCCGATATTTTCCACACCAGCAGCCTGCGACGGCATCCTTCCCACCACGGGCGGCTGACGGCGACGGTTCACGATATGACGTGCTGGCTCATGCCCGAACTTCAGTCGGCAGCGAATCGGCGCGCCGACCGTAATTTCGCCGAAGTTCTGAAGCGGGCTGATGCGGTAATTGCAGTTTCTCAAAGTACCAAGGACGATTGCGTGCGCGTGTTGGGACTGCCTCCGGATAATATCACCGTGATCCATTCGGGTGTATCCGGCGCTTTCTTTGATGTGCCGACCGATGCCATCTGGCAAGTCAAGCAGAAGTATCAGCTAAGCCGCCCCTACGTGCTGTTCACCGGAACCATTGAACCGCGCAAGAACATTGACACTCTGCTTGACGCATACGCCTCAATGGTCGAGTCGCTGCGCGATGAATTCGAACTGGTGATCGCGGGACCCGCGGGTTGGGCGCAGAAGGAGACGCTCGACCGCTTGAAGGGAGTGCGCTATTTGGGATATGTTCCGGAAGCGGACCTCGCCCCGCTCACCGCCGCCGCGGCGGTTTTCGCCTATCCATCTTTGTACGAGGGCTTCGGTTTTCCGGTGGCACAGGCCATGGCCGCCGGAGTCCCGGTCATCACGTCAAACGTCTCCTCCTTGCCCGAAGTCACTGGAAATGCCGCCGTACTAATCGATCCGCGAAGTACTTCGGAACTGCGCAACGCGCTCACGCGATTGCTGCTCTCGCCCGACCTGCGCTCCAAGCAGGGCGAACGCGGGGCCTGTCATGCGCGTGAGTTCCGGTGGGACGTTTGCGCGGCCAAATCGCTGCTCTTCTTTAGAAGCGTACTATAACCCTCCTGGGGGATACTTAGTCCTTTTGAAGCTCTAGCACTTATAGCCGGGTTAGACTACGCCATCTAGAGAATTGATTCAAGCAAGTCGATCACATACCCTGAGCATACGGTTATTCGCCAAGGCTACGGAGCCAGGCATAGCTGCGAGCCTTGGCGAAAGTCTAGCTCATTGTCTGAGGCAGGCGATTATGCGACTCATATCTCGGGCGGCAGTGGCCGCGTTCCTATTCGCGATTCCGGTCGCGGTGTTCGGTCAGGTTGGGAGCCTGTATATCAGCGACTATCAATTGATCTCCAGCTCGCCGGCGGGATCGCCTACACTCTGGGAAATGACCTATCGGGCCTCCGTGGTGAATGGAGCGATCCCTTGGGGCAGCGTGACCGCAACAGTGGGAACCCTGAATCCGGTCGTGGTGCGAATTCCGCCCGGACTAAACACCTTGAATTTCCCAGCCGTACCGGCTAATAGCGCCGTGGCGAGTACTAACACTTTTTCGGTTCTCGCGAATCCAAACGTGCCGCTCAATCCGAGTAACCTGGTTTGGACTTTCCATACAACGCCACAGGCGCCCATAGCCAATGCGGGCCCCGGCCAGACAGTCGCGATCGGTGCGCACGTCACGGTAAATGGCAGCGCGTCTACCAATCCCAGCGCGGCCGGTACGCTAACGTATCAGTGGGCCTTCAGTTCGCGGCCGCCAGGCAGCCAGACGCGCCTCACGAGCAGTGTCGGAGTGCAGTCCGGTTTCACCGTGGACGTTGCCGGGAACTATGTCCTGACACTGACCGTGAGCAATGGAATAGCCAGCAGTTCTTCCAGCGTGACTATCAGCACTGCGAACACGCCGCCCGTTGCCAACGCCGGCCCGAACCAGTTTGTAAACATCGGCGCGTTAGTTCAATTGAATGGAACCGGATCGACCGATGTGGACGGCAACCCGCTGGGCTACCACTGGTCGTTCGTCAGCATGCCACCCAACAGCACGGCTACCCTCTCGGATCCCAATGCCTTGCTTCCCTCATTTACTGCTGATCTTCCGGGCGCGTACCAAATACAGTTAATCGTCGACGACGGCGTATCGGACAGCGCGCCATCAATCGTCACGGTTACCACCAATCCGCCAACGGTCCCAACGGCTTTCGCCGGCCAGAATCGGACGGTGGGGCACAATGTGACGATCACATTGGAAGGCGTTGGTGTAGATCCGCAAGGCAAGCCGCTTTTCTACACGTGGACCCTGCTCTCCAAGCCGGTGAGCAGCATCGCGACGATCTCCAATCCGAGCATTCCCCAGCCGACCATGTTCGTGGATAAACCGGGAACCTATGTTGCCCAGCTGGTGGTCAGCAACGGGATCCAGACGAGCACGGCATCTACCGTGACCATCACCACCACGAATACTCCACCGGTGGCCAGCGCGGGAACAGATCTGAATGGATTAGTCGGCCGGGCCGTTTTGTTGGATGGCTCCGGAACGTTCGATGCCGATAACGATACCTTGGTTTATAAGTGGACCTTTTTGCATTTTCCAACCGGCAGCGGCGCCACAATTTCGGGAGCAGGTGGTGTATTCCCCAACTTTACGCCGGACCTGCCCGGCATTTACGTGGTACAACTCATCGCGAGCGACCCGTACTCGAGCAGCGCCCCCGCCACCGTCACCATCACCGTCACGGCGCCCGTGGTCATCACCCTTACACCGACTACGTTGGCGATCAGTCCTTCGCCCGGCAGTTTGACCGTAAACCTGTCGTCACCGGCGGGACCCAATGGCGCAGTAATCAATTTGAACAGCAGCAATACCGCGGCAGCAACAGTGCCGCCCACGGTAACCGTATCGGCCAGCCAATCGACAGCGACTTTCACCGTAACGCCGGGGACCGCCAGCGGAGCGACCACCATCACGGCGTCCGCTCCCGGCATGAACTCGGGAACGGCAACCGTGAATTATACCCGGCCTGCCGCCATGATCCTGTCGGCGAATCCGGTGAACGTCAACATGGGCGGGCAGGCCGCCTTCCCGGTGAACTTCAGCATACCTGCGCCGACGCCGACGGGCGTGGTGATTACGCTGTCGAGCAGCGACACGACCAAAGTCAAGCTTCCCAACCCGATCGTGACCATCCCGCCAGGCGCTACGGCGCCGGTACCCCAGCCCCTGATCACCGGCGTCACCTTGGGCTCAGCCACCATCACGGCTACGTCGCCCGGGTACCCGACCGTGAGCCAGGCTGTCAATGTGGTCGAGACGGCCAGCTTTTACCCAAGCACGGTAACGCTGCCGTTCATCAGTTCGCTCCGGTACTCGTGGCTCATGCTGCCGGTTCCCGCGCCTGCAGGCGGGCTGACCCTGAACCTCAAGAGTGACAATCCTGCCATCGCCACCGTGCCCGCTACCATCAAGATTCCAGCGGGCTATACCGAAGTGCAGGTCAATGTAACTGGAGTGAGTAAAGGGACGACCACCATTCATGCCAGTCTGCTGCCCTCTATACCGGATACAATGGCTACGGTAAACGTTGCCCAGTAACCGCCGGATCGTCACGCAAAGCAACCACCAGGCTCATGCGGGATCCGGCGGGGCTCGCACATCCTTCTAACTCCTCAGGCTAAGCCGTTCGGAGCAAAAGAAAGGCTACGCCATTTAGAGAATTGAACCGGGACACTCGTTAACCTACCCTACTCTCATACGGGCGTGTCCAGGCGCCACCGTTTTGTGTGGGCCATTTTCCAATCCACATCATAAGCGGTGGCCAGGCAGACGTCGAGTTGAAATGTCGGTTTGAAGCTGAGGTAAGTCATCATGCGATATCCATCCGGGACGATTGTCAGCGCTTCCGTGGTCGCGTTTTGCTTCGCGATGGCCGGACAAGCCCAAAATCTGTCTCTCACAAACTACCAGTTGGTTTCGAGCCAACAGGCTACAGCGACCCTATACCAACTTACTTACCGAGCCGACCTGGTGAACGGCGCAACTCCGTGGGGCAGCGTAACGGCCACATTTGGCTCGCTCGACCCATTTACCGTCCGCATTGTCCCTGGCCATAATACGTTGACTTTTCCTGCCGTGTCCGCCCACGGCCAGGTCACCAGCACCAACACCTTTTCCGTTCTCGCAACTTCGAGTGGGCCACTCGATACGACGAAACTAAGTTGGACTTTTCAGACCACCCCGCAGGGACCCGTCGCCAACCCGGGGCCAAACCAAAGCGTTGCAGTTGGCGCGCATGTCGTGGTGGATGGTAGCGGTTCAACAAATCCAAGTGGCAACGGTAGTTTGACCTATTTCTGGACATTTGTGTCGCGGCCTCCAGGAACTACGGCTCGACTGACGAGCACTTACGGCGTACAGTCAGGCTTCACCGTCGATGTCGTAGGCACCTACATCCTTTCTCTAACCGTTAGCAACGGAGTCGCCAGCAACACGGCAGACGTGACCATTAGCACCTCGAGTGTTCCGCCGGTAGCGAATGCCGGGCCCAACCAGTTTGTCAATATCGGCTCGACGGTCCAGTTGGACGGGAGCGGCTCCACAGACCTGAATGGCAAACTGCTGAGCTACCACTGGACAATGATCAGCCTGCCGCCCAACAGCGCCGCGACACTATCGGATCCCAATGCTGTGAAGCCCACGTTTACCGCTGACCTGCCGGGCACTTACCAGGTGCAGTTAGTGGTGAATGACGGGTACAACAACAGTGCGCCATCCACCGTCGCCATCACGACAAATCCACCAACCGTACCCATGGCCTTTGCGGGACAGAATCGCAGCGTGCCGAACAACACCCTAGTTACGCTGGCGGGAGTCGGCGTAGCTCCGCAGGGCAACCCGCTGGTGTACACCTGGACTCTACTTTCCGAACCGGCAGCCAGCACCTCCCAGATTTCCAACCCGTCGATTCCGCAGCCGACACTGTTGGTCAACGCGCCCGGCATGTATGTGGCACAGCTTGTGGTCAGCGACGGAACGGAAACCAGCGCTCCTTCCACGGTCACGATCACCACAACCAACAGTCCTCCGGTGGCGTCTGCCGGACAGAACCAGACCGTGACGTTCGGCCGCATCGTGCTGCTGAATGGATCTGGGTCGTTCGATCCCGATAACGATCCGATGACTTACTCGTGGACCTTCACTCACGTGCCGGCCGGCAGCACAGCAGCGATCGTGGGACCGACGAATGCGTTCCCCACTTTTACGCCGGACGTGGCAGGCATCTATGTAGTACAGCTAATTGTGAGCGATCCCTACTCGAGCAGCGCGCCTTCCACCGTGACAATCACCGTGCCGTCGCCGGTGACGATTACCCTCTCGCCGAGCCCGCTCGCTTTGGGCTCTTATCCATCGTCGCTCACTCTTACTCTCTCGGTGCCGGCTGGATCGAGCGGCGTAACGGTCACTTTGTCCAGCAGTAACACGGCAGCCGCAACAGTGCCGGCGACCATCAACATTTCTTCCGGCGGAACCACGGCGAATGTTACCGTGACGCCAGGCAGCGCCGGCGGCAGTGCCACCATCACCGCATCCGCTCCAAGCATGCTCTCGGGAACGGCCACGGTGAACTTCACTCCAGCCGTCATCACGCTTACACCGAATCCAATGGCGTTGAGCGGGACACCGCTCACAATGACGGTCAACCTGTCGTCACCAGCCGGACCTGGCGGAGCGGTGGTCAATCTGACGAGCAGCAATACAACGGCTGCGGCGGTGCCCACTACGGTGACCGTGCTGGCAAACGCTAGCACGGCAACCTTCACGGTGACTCCCGGTAGCGCGAGCGGCGCCACCACCATCACGGCATCGGCTCTCAGCATGACCTCGGGCACCGCTACCGTGAATTACACCAGGCCGCCATTCCTGATCTTGCCGGCTAGTCCCGTGAATGTGACGGTCGGCGCGCAGACCAGCTTCCCAGTGAGCTTGAGCGTTCCGGCGCCCTCGCCGAATGGTGTCGTGGTAACTCTATCGAGTAGCGACGCCACCAAAGTGAAGCTTCCCACCACGACCGTAACGATACCGGCAGGCGCCACCGCGCCCACCACACAGCCCACGATCAGCGGCGTAAAAATTGGAACGGCCACGATCACCGTGTCCGCTCCCGGATTCCCCACGGCTACGCAGACGGCCAACACGATTGAGACGGTCACTTTCTACCCCAACACCATCACGTTGCCTTTCACCACTTCGGTACGGTACACCTGGGTGGAGATCTCGCAAGCCGCACCAACCGGCGGATTGACCCTGAACCTAAAGTCAGACAATCCAGCCGTGGCGACCGTTCCCGCAACCATCACCGTCCCCGCCGGCTACTTACAGGTGCAACTCTACATCACCGGAGTGTCGAACGGGACCACTACCATTCACGCCAGTCTGCTGCCGTATATTCCGGACGCGACGGCAACCGTGACCATCGGGCAGTAGCCGTGGACCTTGGGGGCTGTTGAAAAAGCCCGCCAAGTCTCCGCTCCCTAGCGGTCGCGGCTTCGGTAACTGCCTGTGATCCCGATGCCGCGTTTCCGAGCCGCACGCGTAGCAAGCGGTTCTTAGGTTTTTCAGCAGCCTGCTCTGGAGGGGGCTTGTGGCCGCAAGCCCCGCATTCCATCTGAGACGGTATCTGGCGTTAGCTCTCTTCTGATTATCCGGTTGCTTCAGCATGCCCCAACAGGTAGCGTGTAGGGTGCCACGGCCGCCGTTCCCCAAAACGCTCCGCCAGTTTCAATCCGACTTCGCTACTGAGGAGGCCTGCCAGCAGTACTTGGCTGCTTGTCGGTGGCCGGATGGCTTCATCTGTCCTCGATGCGGGCACGGGCGAGCCTATGAATTGGTGAACCAGCGACGCCATCAGTGCGCCAAGTGCCGGCAGCAGGTTTCGCTGACGTCCGGAACTGTCCTTCACCGGACGAAGACTCCGCTGACCGGCTGGTTCTGGGCGGCCTACCTGATGACTACTGACAAGCGTGGAGTGTCCGCACTGCTGTTGCAACGTCAGCTCGGCCTTTCTCGTTACGAGACCTCCTGGATGATGCTTCACAAACTTCGGCGGGCGATGGTGAATACGACTCGGGAACCGTTACACGGTGAGGTAGAGGTTGATGACACGT
>Ga0335081_10003652_pt1 | contig 24234 bp, 23 predicted proteins | sample Lox_Sample_35_FD_206713 | JGI IMG/M metagenome (GOLD analysis project Ga0335081, IMG submission 206713) | Soil microbial communities from Loxahatchee National Wildlife Refuge, Florida, United States - Lox_Sample_3.5 | ecosystem: Environmental > Terrestrial > Soil > Wetlands | place: USA...
AGAACGTTTGTTCTATAGCTGTCGTTAAATTGAGCCATTGTAATTCGGTTTGCAAGCGAGGAATTAAGTCGCTTTTTTCATCGAGCAGTAGGCAGGTCACTTTAACTTTCTTCGTCTCGATTACGCGTTTGATAGCATCGGTATTTCCGCGAGCAGAATCAATTAGAGTTATTCCAACAATCGCTATTTCTTCTTTGGCCTGTGAAAGAAACGCTTCAAGTGGGTAGCTTTTTTCGAAATTCTTACGAGTGTAAATTTCTAGACCATCATTAGAGACTGTGACTTGAACCAGTTCACCATTTCTTAGTGGCACCAGATTTCCCGATTTCACTTGAAGTGGAATAGAACTTGTTGGTTGCTCCGTCTCTAGTTTTGTTTTGATTCCTTGCATAGCTTGGTGCGCTACCTTCACCCATTTGTAACCATGATAGAACAAGTAACAGGCGAGAACTGTTGCCAAGATGATGGCAAGTAATCCAATGTATCCTTGTGCTGTAGCAGGATACTGAAACATTCTCATAGCCTCATCTAGAAATTGAAAGCCCACCCAGTCGAAGAATACTTGTCCAATTGATGCGAGAATCAGCTTGACTCGGTTTTCCAATGCCGTTCGCTACAGCAACTTGAAGGTGTTTAGTGCAATTATAAGTCCATGGCCCGAGATTTGACAGTCCAAAGACTGTCCCGAAGGTTTGACAGAGCCCCGCGGAGTAATGATTATATGCGGGTTGTTACGTGAGGTAACAAAATTGAGGTGTACGAGGTTTGGTTTGGACGTTCATTAAGACGACGTTGTTGATTGGTCTGCTTACAGGCATTTTCTTCGCCGTCGCCTATCTGTTAGGATTTGATCCTTTAACGGCGTTGGGTTTCGCTGCAATCCTGAACTTAGCTATTTACTGGTTTAGTGACAAACTTGTACTTCGCATGGGGGGCGCCCGCATCGTAAGCGAACAGGAGGCGCCAGAGGTTTACGCGGCGCTTAGGAAACTGACCACCGCATCTGGCACACCGATGCCGAAAGTGGCTTTGGTAAACAGCCCAATCCCAAACGCCTTCGCAACCGGTCGCAGCCCCAGCAAAGCAACCATAGCGGTTCACAGTGGGTTGCTGAACATAGTCAACGATGAAGAACTCGAGGCGGTGCTTGCGCACGAGTTGACACATGTCAGAAGTTGGGATACGTTGACAACGACGGTCGCCGCAATGGTTGCGGGAGCGATCACCTACATGGTTCAGTGGGGCTGGCTCATGGGAGGTGTCTACGGTTATGGCGGCGGATATGGTGGTGGGCAAAATAGGCAGCAAGGGAACATCATTGGTTTGCTCCTCATGATTGTGCTCGCACCTTTCGCCGCGATGTTGGTGCAGCTAGCTGTATCACGCACGCGAGAGTATTCAGCTGATGCTGGCGGCGCGAAACTTTCGGGAAACCCCATGGCGTTAGCTAGTGCGCTTCAGAAGATCGAGAGCCAAGCGAAGTACAGGACCGCACGTGGCGCACCGGCGAAGACGAATCCTGCTCTCGCCTCGCTATACATCATCAACCCCTTACGACGATCATTCCTAGCTGAACTCATGTCAACGCACCCCGCTACCGAGAAGAGAATAGCTCGACTTCGCGCGATTGCAGAACGATCAGGTTACGGATCTTACTATTCCGTGTAGGCTGAATCTGCCTCAGCTTACTCTTCAATCACGGCCAGGGCACGAGCTGGGGACACCGGCGATTTCACTCGGAGTGGGAGCGCCAGCAACCTAAACCTAGTAGCGTCAACCTGATCGAGGTTGCATAATCCCTCCAGAATCGGTATACCACTCTTGAGCAGAACCTTGTGCGCCGCGGATCGTTTTCTGTCTCCGAGGCTTGGTGCGTCGATCGCGACCATACTTACACGCTTGAATTCGAAATACTGTGACCCGTTCTCGCTAAGAAACGGATGATTACGCGCCGCGCCTGTGTGAAGAATTACGGCTTCGCCTTCTCGGACGGCTAGACCGGCGTCTTCCTCCGCTGCCTCCATATCCTCATCATCAATCGCCTCGCCCGGTTTCTTACGGGTAACATTGAGAAGAACTGCGTCAGCAACAAACGTCTCCGGCTGCATTTGAGAGATCGTGATTTGACCTTTGAAGGCGTAGGCGGGGGCGCATAGGTGGGTTCCGTTGAATGGGTCGCGGAGATACGATTTCAAGGGAAGTTGGATGGATAGGTCGACAATTCGCAAGAGCAATGTTCAACTCTGCACATTGATGGCACAACGTTGAAGAAAAACCAGGGTGTGCCTCACCTTTAGTGAGGGATGTAGCTCACCCTGAATGTGTGGATCAGCACGGCTTAGAGAGTGTGCTCCACCCTAGACAAGGCGGTTGATACCATCCTACCCTTGTACAATCCTAGAATTTAGATACCCGCAACCTAGAGGCCTAACCATGCAAACCACCGTCCCCCCAGGGCAGACCTTCGCCAAGAGATGGGCACTCTACACCGCCTTGGGAGTCCCCAAAGTTGACCTAGCCACCTGGCGCCTAACCACCAAAGGTCTAGTCACAAAGGAACTCAACCTAACATGGCAAGACATTCAGCGACTCCCACAAGTCAAACTAACCAAAGACTTTCACTGCGTAACGACATGGAGCATAAAGGACGTTGTCTGGGAAGGCATAGCATTCAAGGAAATCGCCAAACTTACAGGCGTCAAGCCAGAGGCGAATTGGATAATGTTTCTCTGCGCTGACGGCTACACCGCCCCTGTCCCACTCGAGGACGCCATGGTTGATGATTCGTTGATCGCGTTCAAAATGAACGGTAAACCTATCCCGGAACCGCAGGGCTTCCCCGCGCGACCCTTCATCCCACACCTTTACGGCTGGAAGAGTGCGAAGTGGCTTACTGGGATCGAATTCCTAGCTGACTACAGGGATGGGTATTGGGAAATGTATGGTTACCATGAGAGAGGTAACGTTTGGGATGAGGAACGATTCAAAGGCCAAGGCGGAAAACATGTCCGACACCGGGGCCTCGGCTCCGTCCCAGTCTAGAATCTCTCTTACACAATGATTTTTCTTCAACCTCCGTAAGGACGTTTGGAAGCCATTCTGGAGTAATGATTCGTGGCTGAGCCGCTAATTCAGGAGCTTAGAAGAGCGCTGACTGGATGGTTCTATCCAGTCCATTACAACCTAGAGAGATGGGCGTATGCGCTTCAACGAATCACAGGCATAGCAGTAACCGCCTACTTCCTTGCCCACATCGTGGAAACTGGGAACGTAGTAGGTGGAATGAGTGTGTGGTTTGTGCCGCCGACTGGACAAGCAGCGGACGTATGGACCGCAACCTTCCACTTCCTCGAGAACCCCTTCTTCGACCTAGGGCTGGTAGTAATCGGATTCATGCTCTCCTACCACACCATAAACGGAATCAGGCTCACCCTAACTGAGTTCGGATTATTGCAAGGTAAACCGGAACGCCCCGACTTTCCCTACAAAGCGAAGTCTTTCAGCATCGCCCAGCGAGCCCTGTTCTGGTTGAGTGTCCTATTTGCCGTCGTCACTGCGGTTTATGCATTGAACGTTCTCTTCGGGGTTTAAGGTATGAAAGAGTCAACAAGAATGCTGCTACACTACATAACGGGATTGGGAATAGTCATCGCCGGTGGAGTCCACCTATTCACAGTCTTCCTAACCGGCTCCTACGCACAGAACCTTGCCTTCAGCGGTGGCCCATTCTCTGTAATCTCAATCTACAAGAACGCAATCTTCGCCCTAACTCTCGAACTACTCCTAATCTTCGTCGACTACCACGCCCTCAACGGAATCAGAGTAATACTCATCGAGTTTCATCAAGGCACGACATGGGAGCGCGGAGTCTCGTGGGTGCTGGCCGTTGCAGGAATTCTCCTCTTGGTCTACGGGACAAGGACGATCCTGATCGCGAACGCGTTAGCGTGAAGATAATCAAATGCAAAAGACCGCGCTCTCCCACTCAGAGACTCGACGCGCGGAAGAGATACTAACCATTCTTCGACAGACCCTCACTATTAGGGACGAGGACTTCGCTGCCTCACGTATCGCAAAAGAGACCCACGATCCGTTTCGAGTTCTAATCGTCACAATCCTCTCACAGAACTGCACCGACATCGCAGCGCTCCGCGGGTACTATGAGCTTGAGAGAGCAGTGGGCGTATCGCCTTCCTCACTGCGCGTTGCGCGTCTTCAAACGATCAGGAAAGCCATCCGAACTGCTGGCTTGTACAAACAGAAAGCGAAAGCGATCAAAGAACTCTCGACGGTAATATTGGAAAAGTATTCAGGCGATTTCGCATCGACCATAGTTGGGCCCTTCTTAGAAGTCCGCGACAGATTACAGGAGCTTCCTAAAGTCGGCCCGAAGACAGCGGACGTACTCCTCAGCATCTGGGGTCAACAAACCATTTCAGTTGACACACACGTCGACCGCGTCTCCAAGCGACTCGGCTTTGCACAAACCAAAGCCAAGTATGAAGAGGTGCGATCGAATCTGATGCAGGTCTTCCGGGAAGAGGATTATCGACTGATACCGCTCTATTTCATGGCGCTTGGAAGGAAGATCTGCAAGGCACAGCGTCCCCTCTGCCCCACTTGTCCTATCAACAGTTTATGTCCTTACAAGAATAAAACCAAACCACGCATCGCCTAGACCTCCCGCCATCTAGCTTTCCGCCCCGCAACAATGAGCAATATTGCCGTGACTACAAGTAAAATCCCCCAATCCGACACCTGCGCGTACGAGGAAAGTTGCAGAAAACCAGCCGCATTCTGAGCCAACTCGGCTGCGTAGGTTGTTGGAGAAAGGTAGGCCAAGTACCGATATGGCAATGGAATGTATGTGATAGGGTAGTAGACTGGTGGAACCGTGGAGAAGAGAGTCGAGATCAACCGCGAAAACGCAAAGCTCTGAACAATGTCCGATGAGAAGGTTGACAGAGTAAAACCAATCGCAACCGAAGTCAAGAACATCAGTACCAACACGCCAACAAAAGCCAAGATCCCGGCTGGGGTAAAGTGCACGAAGTAATAGGCAAGCACGCTCAACACAAGAATCGCCGGTAGCGAATAGATGATTTCAGAAATCGCCATTCCAAACATGTAAGTCATCCAATGGGTTGGAGAACTCACCACCATGTCTTGGAGTTTGAAATCATTCTTCAAATGCGAAAGATCCGCTTGCAACCCCACGCCAGCGGAGAACATGCTCATGACAAAACCCCCTTCCACCGCCTCCCCGATCAAGCCCCCACGGCTGACAAGAACAATTATGAGGAGAAATGATAGCGGAGAAAGAACTGTGTTCAGGAGAACGATTGGGTAGTTTCTCATCTCATAAACAGAGTTGACCAGTATGGCCGCGAGGATCTGGCTAGACAGCTTCCGGTTCGACAAAAGTCGTTTTGGCGTTAGCACTTCAATTCTCATCCTTTCGACTTGCGAGGAAGAAGAATATGTCGTCAAGCGAGAGTGGGTTGATCATGAACTTCAAGCCTCGGCTTGAGAGCTCTCTCGAGAGCTTGAACGCCTCCTCCTCTATCGTAAGTATTCGCGCATTACCCTCCGTTCCTGTAATCACTTCGCCATGCTCTACCGGAGGAAGAGTGTTTGGAGAGCCTGTCAAGAGCCTGATGCTATAGTTGTAGTTCACACTCTTCCTAAGCTCGTCGAGTGTCCCTAATCGAATGAGTCGCCCGCGATCCAGTATCCCAATATTGTCGGCGAGTTCCTCGGCTTCTTCGAGGTAATGCGTTGTCAAGAACGCAAAACGCTCCTTACCGATCTCTCGTAAGGTCTGCCAAAACTCACGTCTAGAAATTGGATCAAGCCCAGTAGTGGGCTCGTCGAGGAAAACTACCTCCGCTTCCGAGGAGACGACCGTGGCCACCAAGACCTTCCTTCTCATTCCCCCAGAGAGCGATCGATTCATCGCGTTAGCTGACGCACCTAACCCGAGAGTCTCAAGGGCTCGAACAGCTCTCTGCTTGGCCTCCCCATACGGAAAGCCTCTCCAAAGCAGATATGACAACACTGTTTGGAGTGGAGTCATCCATGGAATAGGCCTAGCTTCCTGCGGAACTATAGCGATCCTTTCCCGCAGCCTACCCGCCTCTTCTACGACGTTTATTCCGTTCACAGTCGCCGTTCCAGACGTAGGTTCGAGTTCGGTGGAAAGAATCCGAACGAGTGTGGTCTTCCCAGATCCATTTCTCCCGATCAGAACGAATATTCCTCGTGACGGTAGAGAGAAGGTAACCGAGTCGAGCGCTCTGTGACTGCTTTTTCCATATATCTTGGTCAGTTGGTCACATGTGATTTCCAATGCGCTCCGCCTCGCTTGCTCATCCCAACCAAGCGGTTTCTTGTGATATACTCTGCGGGACTCAATGGATGGTTAATAGTCGATGATCCCGGCTGGGATGAATTCATGCTTTGAGTAGCTAGAACATAGCTAGCGCTATACTTGGTGACTATTCGAGCTTAGACTAAGTCACGGCCACACTTGATGGTTAAGCGGCTTTCGCTGCTACTAGACTCATTTCCCTAATGCAAGCTTCGTACTGCGGGCATCGCGCGTCCGTCTCTTGAAACGGCCACAGTCCGTGCCTTGCCAGAATCTCGTTCACTTCCTTCAACGTCTTCGGCTCACGAAATGAACCAAAGCCCTCGATGAAGAGACGATATTTCCCGTCACGATTCTTGATCAATCCATGAAGTACAAGCCCATTACAGTCCCGAGCACAGTCGAGACGATATACGCCGTCAGGACACTTAGTCCACACTCTCAGCTCACCGACTCACCGGGCTCTCGACGCGGGAACTCCAATTGAAGCGTCTGCATCTGCGAAACCGGTTGGGTGCACGAGAAAATATGCCAAAACATCCCGCCAGAGCCGCGTACAACTCAAGTCGAAGATCCAAATCCTCAACATACTCTGGGCACCCTTCACACTCGCAAGGAAAATCTCTCCAGCACCCAACCGGCCTGTTTGCCAAGGGATCCTCAAGCGAGCCCATTTTTCAGAGCCTCGGCTGACGGACTAGATATAGCGAACCAAGGAATTGAGGTTTTCGGAGTCCGGCAAATAAACCGCCTAGGAATACGTTGATAAGGCCTTCAATATCGGGAGAATTGACCATAATCAACCAGACGAGTTATCGGACGACAATTCGTCGAGCAGGTTTACGAGTCGCCCAACCTTTGCTTGTGCTAGCTGGACTAGTTTTGTCAGGACTTTCAGTGCTTCTTCCGATTCTGATGAGGAAAGCAATGGCCCCTCACGGAGTAGTCAGCGGGTATATGTTGGGTTATGTTGTTTCATTGTCGCCTTTCATAACCTACGCTGCGATGGCTTCTTCCTTCATAATAGCAGTAGTGATCATGTCATTTGGTAGATCGCAGTTCACGACCTCATCGCTTGCATTTGCTGCGGTTACTGCATCCGTACTAGTTGTCGAAATGTGCATTTCACTGTACCTTCCCGCAATCGAACCTGCAAGGTCGGCACCGTCAAGCATATTGTGGCTTTATGCGTTGATTGGATTGACTCCATTCGGTTTGGCGTGCATGATGTTTACGCTCGCATCGATGCTGACTTCTTGAGTTAGTGAATAGGGTGACACCGAACCAGCGAACCTGTGCTTCACGTAACCTCTGATCGGCCGAGGCAACGCTTAAACCCGATTTGAAAGTGCGAGTCATTTCGAGCGTTGAATTGGAATGGACAAAGCGATGACTTTGGTTGGTGTTCTGCTCTTCCTGGCAGGGTTTAGTGCTGACGTCTACGGCATCGGCATAAATCTGCAAGGTATGATGGCAAGGGGAGCGACCAACTATGTCGGCATATCGTTCTTCCTGCTCTATTGGTCTCTCATCATGCTCGCGGGGCTCGTGCTAGCCGTTAAGAGTGCGGGTAAAAAGTAGAGCAACCCGGCACGACAGCAACATTCTAGATTCCTCGGATTCGAAACAGACTCGACAAATTTTACTCCGATTCAGTTAGTTCTCTTTATTTGCGTGCAGTGCTTAGTCCGCCGGGACTCTGTGACGGACGTTGGTTGAAAAACTAGGCATCGAACATGTTCCAGACGGCATGCGCCACGGAAGAACTGCTCAGCTATTCACGCTGTGGCTCGCCTCAAACCTCACCATCGCCGATTACGCCCTAGGCTTTCTTCCCGTAAGCCTCGGCCTCCCTCTCCCATCAATAATCCTTGCATTGCTCATAGGCAACGTTCTCGGCAGCTTGTTTCTTGCATTGTCGGTCGCAATGGGACCGAGAATGGGATTCCCTCAAATGTTCATCTCGCGATGGAGCTTCGGCACAAAAGGGAACTACATCTTCTCAGCCCTGAATTGGATAAGTACGGCTGGATGGTTCACGGTGAACGTTATTCTGGGATCGTTTGCCCTACAGGTCCTAATCCCTTCGATACCATTCTACGTTGCAGCTCTCTGTACGACGGCTGCTGAAGTATTGTTGGCAATTTACGGTTACGATATGATTCACTCATTCGAGAAAGTTATGGCGGTGGTTCTCGGTGCGCTCTTTCTTTTCGCAACAGCACTCATAGTGATCCAGCATGCGGGGAGCATAATGTCGTACGCACCCTCTCTTTCCGTGAGCCCACTCGCGCTGTTCGCAATCACACTTGCAGCATCTTTCTCCTACGTAATGAGTTGGGCACCTTACGGAGCAGATTACTCTCGCTACCTACCCGAATCAACACCCTATCGAAAGTCAATTGTCAATTCGTTTGTAGGCGCTTTCATAGCTTCCTTCTGGCTAGAAGTCTTAGGCGCCTTGGTCGGCATCCTTGCGCCTTCAGCTCCGGACGCAACCCGAGCCCTACCAAGTGCTTTGGGACCGTTCGGTTTGGTAGTTGTCTTCGCGATTGTTCTTGGCGGAGTTGCTGCAAACGTCTTGAACATTTACACGAACGCCCTCTCCGCCTTGGTTTTGGATATTAAGACGAATAGGTGGAAAGCTGTCGTAGTCGGCGGAATCGTAGGCTTCTTCCTGTCCCTATACGGCAGCGGTAACTTCGCAGGATTCTACCAAACCTTCCTTCTTCTACTCGACTACTGGATCACCCCATGGCTCGGCATAATTGTCGTAGACTTCTTTGTTCTGAGGAGGCTATCGGCAAAGACGCTGAATTCGCTGCCGAAGATCTCTTGGCAGGGGATCGCAAGTTACGCAATCGGGATCCTGGTTTCTGTGCTCTTCATTCCCTCAATAAGCTACGTGAACTACGTTGGACCAGCTTCACTGTTAGTTGGCGGAGCTGATTTCAGTTACTTTGTCTCATTCATCATCGCAGCGGTCCTATACTACTTCCTAATGCGCAAACACTAGACACGCGATTAGCCTAGATGACTGGCGCTAGAGTTTCGATTTCGCATGCTCTGCGATAACGGGAGCAACGCTTACGAAACTAATCGGCCCTGGCACCGTGTCAGTGCCGACTACGTCAACTACACCGCTGCCACGTATCTTTTCGAGCGCGCCTGGTGCTAGGATAGGGTGCGTGCAAGCCACTTCTATGTGCCTGGCACCTTGGGATAGCAGAATCTTGACAGCTTCGATGATCGTCCCTCCGGTACTGATTATGTCATCCACGATTAGCACATCGCGTCCGTTAGCGTTTGCCTCTCTGGGACGGACTTCCACGTGTGCGTCTCCCAACCGTTTCTTGGTAAACACGTCGTAGTCTGTTCCTATCGTTTCAGCCGCAATCTTAGCCCACTGCTCAGCTTCTGCGTCTGGGCCGATGATCAACGGATGTTCTACCTTCCCGGATTTCTTCACGTATTCGGCGAGCAGAGGCATCGCGGATAGGTTATGTGATGGTATTTTGAATACTTCTGAGGACTTAAGGACCCTGTGTTGGTGCATATCTATAGTGTAGATTTCGTCTGTTCCTACACTCTCGATGAGTTTGCTGACGGTCCTGAAGCTTAACGCCTCACCCGGCTTGAATCGTTCATCTTGCCGTGCGTATGCAAAGTACGGAATGAAGGCGGTGACTTGTTTCGCACCTAGGTCTTTCAATGCGTCTGTGAGGAGGAGGTATTCGAATAAGAGTTCGTCTGGGGTGTGGTGAATTGATTGAATTACTACAACGTTTTGTCCCTTAACATCTGACAGGACCCTAAGATACTTCTCGCCGTCGGGAAACCTGCGAACCTCCAACGCCCCCATTTCAACTCCTAACTCTTTGGCGACTTTTGCCGCCAATTGTTCGCAAGTCGGACCACCAATTACGATCAATGAATTTACCTTGCCTCGACCCGTGTAGATTCAACAAATAAAACTATTCATGAAAGACCTCGGTCACTAGAAGGAACTCACCACATCAACCACATCCTGGAAGTCTTCTATCTCCCTGCACGCGACACCAGCAGAGTTGCAAAGTTTCGCGAGCCTAGAGTTCTTTATTGCGAAGGCAAAGTGAGACTCTCGCGCTGCCTGAAAGTCACCTCGTCCATTTCCCACGAAGAGAACTCTTTCACCTTTGCCTTTGCGAAAAATCACCAAATCCTCTTTGAAATCCTTCGAGGACAGATTCAGCATTTTCGGGAATGAGATTTCATACCCGTTTTTCACTCGTCGCGTCTTTGGGGCGTGCACGGTGATAAAATTCAACCAGCCGTCTCGCTCTAAGAAGTGCTCAATGCAGAAATCCAATCCACCACTAACAACAACAAGAGGAAGGTTCCGCGATTTGCAATAGTCTACTAGAGTGTCAAAGTTTGGGCGAAGCATGGTAAACCGGTCGAGTTCCTTCAGAATGGTTTCTGGAGAGGCGGGAATCATGGCGTACTCTTGTCGAAGTGAATCCTCGAACGAGAAGTCTCCCTTCTCGAACCCTTCTTCGATCTTTCGCCAGCTCGGGTCAGCGAACAGGTCTAGCGCCTTCTCAGCCGTATCAATGTTAGCTATCGTCCCGTCAAAATCGCAAAGAAGAACCGTACCCTTGAAAGAGTCCATGCCCATGTCTCGTCTAAACTTTGAAACTGTAGAGGTCAGGATTAAAGGTAGACCTCTCAAAGCGAAAACAGAATGAAAACAAAATGCCAAGAAGAATTTCGATCGTTCTAGCGGACTGGTGCCCTCACTGCGTTCCACTCTCTCTGGAAAACGCGAAACGAATGGCAAAAGATCTCAATAGCGAGTTGCGTGTTCTTGACATAGACGACCCTGAGCAGGAAAAAATCGCAGATGAACTAGTGAGAGAGTACGGGGACTATACAGAAGATTACATCATTCCACAAGTCTTCATCGAGGAAGATGGTAAGGTCAAGCACGTATTCACAGGATTCTCGGAGGGTGTTCACGTCACGAGAGACCGTTGGGAAGACCTCTTTGCAAGCCCCTATTATCAAGGGCTCAAGAAGATGAAACTCAACTAGGCTAGCTTCAATCTGGTTCACTTGGTTTGACAGGATGGGCAAAACCTATCCGTCTTGTTGCTGTCGTGAGCGAAAAGATGCGGTCGTCTCTTTTCGAGCCCTCCTGCGGGACACAATGAGATTTGGACGCGTTTTTCCGCATCGGTTTTCGCATATCTGGTCCAGTAAACCTCAGTTATCTTACCGTCCACTCCAAGCGTACTCTCCAAAACTCGTCTAGCGTCTCCATCAAGTTCCCAACCATGGCGAGAGCCAACGCGTATATCCTTCGATGCAAGATTCTCAGCTCCAACTTGCTCTGAGACCATCTTCTCAAACCACTTTATGTCAGGCGTTGTGCTGAAGTAAACAACCTGTGAGACAAAACCATCAGGGCAAACATAGGCGCCAACGACTCTGGACGGCTCGTGCAACAATGTTTGCATAGACGTGGACCTGTCGCAATGCCTGAAACATTTCCCGTCGAAGTTCAGGTATTTGAGAATGAATTCTGGAAACCAGTCCATGCTCACACCAAGTGGATTTCGTCAAGAGTCGAGGAACATTAAAGCGTTCCATTGAATACTTTGGGAGGACGAAGTTGAGAGCTCGCACAGCAATCTCATTAGTTACGATTACGGTGGGCATGATCTTCCTAGTGCTGTTTGTATTGGCTGTGATAGCGCATGAATCTGGATTGGATTCGTGGTTGTTTGCTGTTGCAGGCGTGGTATTGTTAGTAATCGGGTTGGCACTCTTCGTGACGGATCGCTTAGAGGCATTGCTGAGTGGAGGACAGACTGCTTTAGTAGATGGCCTTCAGGCGGGTTAGAAGAAAGGGTTCTTGGAACACCAATGAAGGACACCAATTTTCTCTTAGACGTTGCTGAGAGTGCCGCGGAAGAATCTGGAAAACGATTGCTCAAATTCTTCCGGCATCCCAAACTTTCAATCAGTCGAAAGTACGACTATGCAGGGAGCATAGTGACGAACGCTGATAAGGAGTCGGAGAGGCTCATACTTGCGAAGATTAGGAAATCTCGAATCAAGAGCACTGTTATCTCAGAAGAAATGGGAAGAGTAGATTACGGTTCGCGAGAAATTGTTTGGGCCGTAGACCCTCTTGATGGTACGCTGAACTTTGTGAAAGGCATACCACACTTCGCCGTTTCTATAAGCGTCCGCGTCGCAGGCAAAACGATGGTCGGCGCAATTTATGATCCCATCTTAGATGAGATGTATACCGCTGCTCGCGGATTGGGCGCCCGAATTAACGGAAGAAAAACACAGGTTTCAAAGACCACTGCTTTGCGGAATGCTGCCTTGATTTTCGAATGGTGGGATAGAGAGCCATCGATACCCGACCCACTGAGACTTGAGGGACAATTCTACCGACACACACGAAGCGTTCGCTCCCCTGGGAGCATTGCATTAAACCTCTGTTCCGTGGCCTCAGGGAGATTCGACGGCCTAATCACGGTCTATCAGAAATCCCCGATCTGGGAAACGACGGCCGGATGCCTCATAATTGAGGAAGCGGGTGGTCTCGTAACGAATTCTCTGGGAGCGAGCTGGGAGACGTTATCTCGCTCCATTATCGCCGGTGGTCCGGCTTTTCAGCGAAGGTTGATGGCGTTCGTTAAGTCTGGAGGCAAGTAGGGCATATGGGCCTAAATGCCCTCTCGCGCTAGTTGCTGAACGAGTTCTTTTTGGCGAGAGGTTAACCCGGTTGGGGTCTTAACCTGTACAACAACCAATTCATCGCCCCTTCCGCTTCCGCGAAGTGACGGCATGCCCTTCTTTCGCAAACGAAAGACGGCACCGGTCTGCGTTCCAGCGGGTAAGGAAATGTTCGCTGGCCCGTCAAGTGTTGGGACCTCCAAATCACCACCCAGAGTGGCCTTGGAGAAGTTCACGTCCACATGGCAGATCAGGTCATTCTCTTCGCGCCTGAAGGTCTTGTGCGGCCTAACGTGCACAGCTACATAGAGATCTCCCCTAGGTCCTTGACCTTCTGCAGCGTCACCCTCGCCTCGGAGGACAAGTTGGGAGGCAGAATCGACCCCGGCTGGGATCTTTACGGAGATGAGCCTACGGCGTTGAACGGTCCCTTCGCCACGGCACTGGTTGCAAGGCTTCTCAATTATCGTTCCCCTGCCGCGACACTTTCTGCAGGGTTCTATTCGCGCGAAGTGCATGAAGCCTACGTTTTGTACATGTTGAATCTGCCCAGTGCCTCCGCACTCCGCACATTTCTTCGGTGATGTTCCCGGCCTTGCACCCGAACCGTTACACTCAGGACATCGTTCGGTCCTCGGTATTTCAATCTCGGAACTAAGCCCGGAATAGGCTTGTTCTAGAGAGATTTCAAGGTCGTACCGCAAATCTTGTCCGCGCTGTGGGCCGCGTGCGCGTCTGCCACCGCCTCCGAGGAATGTTTCGAAGATTGAGCCGAAGCCTCCTCCAAATCCGAATCCTATGTCTCGAAAGATTTCGTCGAAGTTTACTCCGCGGAAAATGTCTTCGGTCGAGTATCGGCCATCGATTCCAGCATGGCCAAATTGGTCGTATTGGGCTCGTTTTTCACTATCCGAGAGGATGGCGTAGGCTTCGGAGATTTCTTTGAATCTCTCTTCAGCATCGGGCGCTTTGTTTCGGTCTGGGTGGTACTTTAGGGCTAGTTTGCGGTACTCGTTCTTGATTTCGTCCTTACTTGCAGTACGCGGCACACCTAGTATATCGTAATAGTCTCGTTTGGACAACTATAATCTGCCGCGTACTCTCATAGTTACTTTTTGTCGTCGACGACCTTGTAGTCCACGTCCACTGGTTGTTGTCCTGACTTTTCGCTTTGCTGAGCCGAGGCCGCCTGTCCTTCTGCGGGTCCACCGGATGCTGCTGCGCGTTGTTGAGCTACTTGTTGGTATGCTGCGGTCCCAACATCTTGCAGAATCTTCTGTAAGGCCTCCAACTTCTGTTTGATCACATCAACATCTTTTCCAGCCATCGCTTCTCGCAGTTCTGAGATTGCTTTGTTAATCTGTGTGGTTTGTTCGTTGGATATTTTGCCTGAGAGTTCTTTCGTCAACCTTTCGGCACTGTAAATGAGGTTGTCAGCATTGTTGCGAAGCTCAGCTTCCTCCTTACGTTTCTGGTCTTGGGCTGCGAACTGGTCCGCCTGCTTCACCATCTTGTCGATCTCGTCCTTCGGGAGTTTAGTTGAGGCGGTGATGGTAATTTTCTGCTCCTTGCTCGTAGCCAAGTCTTTCGCTGAAGCGTTGATTATGCCATTGGTGTCGATGTCGAAGGTCACTTCGATTTGGGGAACACCTCTCGGGGCTGGTGGAATGCCGGTGAGGTTGAACATGCCTAAGGAAACGTTGTCGGCTGCCATCGGCCTCTCACCCTGAAGCACGTGGACTGTAACCGTCGTCTGGAAATCGGCAGCGGTGGAGAATACTTGACTCCTTCGAGTGGGAATGGTTGTGTTCCTTTCAATCAGTCTCGTGAAGACACCGCCAAGCGTTTCCACTCCCAAGGAGAGCGGGGTAACGTCGAGGAGAAGCAGGTCGTGTACTTCGCCAGCAATGACTCCTGCCTGGATCGCGGCGCCCATGGCCACACACTCCATTGGATCAACGCCCCTCTCGGCCTCCTTGCCCATGTAGTCTTCAACAAACTTCCGCACAATCGGCATCCTCGTAGGCCCACCGACCAGAATGATCTTGTCTACCTCGCGCGGTGTGATCTTCGCGTCTTCGATCGCTCTTTGCAGGGGCGTTCGGCACCGGTCGATCGTTGGGCGTATGATTTCTTCCAGTTTGGCTCGGGTAAGTGTCATGGTCAGATGCTTGGGTCCAGAGGCGTCGGCTGAGATGAATGGGAGATTGATGTCGGTCGTGAGGACGGTGGACAATTCAATTTTGGCTTTCTCGACGGCCTCACGAACTCGTTGGATAGCTACCTTGTCATTTCTAAGATCGATCCCATTGCTAGCCTTGAACTCGCCGGCGACGTAGTCGATCAGTGAGTTGTCCATGTCGGTGCCGCCTAGCTGAGTGTCGCCGCTTGTTGAGAGGACTTCAAAGACTGGAGGTTCCTTCGGATCGGGTCGTCCAACGTCCATCATTGTAACGTCGAGGGTCCCTCCACCTAAGTCGAAGACCATGATCTTCAGCTCCTTCTCCGCCCTGTCGAGTCCGTAAGCTAACGAGGCTGCTGTGGGTTCGTTGATTATCCTTACAACTTCCAGTCCTGCAATTGCGCCAGCGTCTTTTGTTGCTTGGCGTTGGTTGTCGTTGAAGTAGGCTGGGACGGTGATTACGGCCTTCTCAACCTTGTCCGCCAAGAATGCTTCGGAATCACGTTTTATCTTTTGGAGTATGAAGGCGGAGATCTGTTGTGGGGTGTATTCTTTTCCGTAGATGTTTACTTTGTAATCTGTTCCCATCTTGCGCTTGATCGCCATTACCGTTCCTTCAGGATTTGAAACGGCTTGACGTCGGGCTGGCTCACCAACAAGCAACTGCCCATCTTTTGTGAATGCCACAAAGGACGGAAACGCCTTTCCGCCAACCGAAGTCCCCTCGGCACTCGGAACGATTGTGGACCGCCCGCCGATGACGGCTGCGGCAGCCGAATTACTCGTACCTAGGTCTATTCCAATGATCTTAGGCAAATTCCCATCACCTTAGTTACTAAACGTAACAACTGAAGCTAACAATCGGTTCAAAAACCTTGTGGGCAAACCCATTATGGAACAGCCTCGCCTACGGTTTTCTCGCCCTTCTCTGGCGATTTTCTAGTAACGACAACTAGGCTGGGCCGAATGACTCTCCCATTAAGCATGTACCCCTTTCTGATTTCCTCAGTGATAGTATTCTCCGGCTTTTCATCAGACTCAACATAACTCACAACTTCATGCCTTGCAGGGTCGAGAGGTTGACCCAGTGCGGGAATCGCCTCCAAACCTTCTGAACCCAACGCTTCACTGATCTGTTGATCTAGCATCTTCAATCCTACCGCGATCTCTTCGGGCGGGAGGGAACTTCCTGAGTTGGCAGCCCTCTCAGCTTCTCTAAGCGCGTCGAGGCTGGGCAGGAGTTTTAGAATGAGGCGTTCGGAAGCCTGTTTAGTGACTGTCTCGACTTGACGTTTCGTAATTTTCTGCAAATTCTCCATATCAGCCTGCAGCCTCTTCAGCCGATCCAAGTACTCACTCGCCTTTCTCTTGCTCTCCTCATTCTGTTTGCTCAACTTCGCAAGTTCAGTTTCAACTTCTTTTTCATCCGAAGGAGTAGTCTGTTCGACTTCGGTATGCTCCGTTTTCTTAACGGCGGTTACTGACTTTTTCGTAGGGTTGCTGGCCAAGTCTATGAACACCGAAATTCGGTCGGGGCTTCATGTCGAAACCCTCAAACATTTTCTTTTCTATAAGTGCATGGGAATTCATGGATTTCGTAGAACCGTTGCCCCGAAAGCGTAAAAACCAGGCCGCTTGAAGCCGGACCTTACTACATCGGTGAAGAGCAACGTCCACCCTTGGCTGGCTTGATCGTGATGGGAGAGTAGTGTTTCTTGAGAAGATCGTGCGGACCGTACCCTATGGGTTTCTCGGCGTCTTGTTCGGGGTGTACATGGCCAATCTAGGATTCTCGTCGTACATAGTCGGAATCGTTCTCACAATTACGGTTTTCACAAGCGCCCTCTACACGTTTGGGATAAGCTTCGTGGCAGATCGGTTCGGACGGAAAAGGACACTGATAATTTTCGCGTTAATGGATTTTGTTGCCGGGAGCGTTTTGTTTCTATCTACCGCGTGGTGGGCGCCAGTTATTGCCGGCGTAGTGGGAAACATGACGGTCGGAGCGGGAGAAGTTGGTCCGTTCCTTTCTCTAGAACAGGCTATAATTCCAAGGACTTGCGATCAAAAACATAGAACTCTGGCTTTCAGCATATACAACCTGGTTGGATATGGGTCAACTTCAATTGGAGCACTCTTGGCTGGGTTGCCCCAGTATTTCGGAGGAGGCGCTGTCGGATATCGTCCGCTCTTCGCGGCTTACTTGCTCTCTGGTTTGGTCGGAAGTTTACTCTATTCACGCTTGTCAAAGAATGTGGAGGTCGAGCAGTCTGCACAACAGAAGAAGAGAGCTGTGCTTTCTGAGAAGTCGAAACCCATAGTCCGCAAGCTAGCGGGTCTATTCGTCATCGACGCTTTTGGTGGGGGACTTGTCGGTCAGAGCATACTCGCCTACTACTTCTACATACGATTTGGGCTTAACGGTCTGCCTCTAGGCCTAACTTTCTTTGGAACGAATATCATAACAGCACTTTCGTTCTTAGCCGCGGAGAGGATTTCGAGACGACTCGGGTTGCTTAACACCATGGTTTTCACTCACGCTCCGTCAAACGTCTTTCTAGCCCTCGTTCCATTCGCCCCATCACTTATCGGAGCCACTCTCCTATTGTTCTGTAGACAAACACTTTCACAAATGGATGTCCCAACACGCCAATCGTACGTCATGGCAGTGGTCGACGACGCGGATAGGACTCCAGCAGCCGGACTCACCAACGTCGCAAGGAGTGTCTCACAATCCGCTAGCCCCTCGCTTGCCGGCTTCACCATGGCTACGATCTGGATAGGGGCCCCATTGGCTTTAGCTGGGACGTTGAAACTAGTTTACGATGGATTGATCTACAGCAGTTTCAGAAAACTCAAGCCACCAGAAGAGCAGAAGAGTTCAAACTGAGCCGGTTAGATTAGGGTAACTCCGCGCCGTGAGCTAGGAATCACATACGAGAGACTCAAATTCAAGTTCCACCCATAAGTGGCATTTTTCAATTAAAATGAGAGGTTCAGGCAGCTTGGGAAAAGGGAAGACGGAGGAACCGAAACGGAAGAGGAACGTGAAGGTCCTAGTCGATCCTACGCTAAGGATACAGCCCCAAATCCATGTTCCACAACCGAGTTTTGGTTCCCTAATAGAAATCACTCCATTCAAGGATGATTTCTTCCACCATCCACCAACCCTCAACCCCGACCTAGCAACGGCAAGATACCTTGAGGCCGGACTACGACTGGAGTATTCACCTCAGGCCGAGAAGATAATTCGTGAGCACAGGAGCATTGTCCTTGAGTACGATTCGAACGGATTTGTCTGGGTTAGACCCTCTAAAGAGGATTCTCTCAGGGAGATTCTAGACGATACGACCTTCAAAACGTACATTGTCTGGAGCCCGTACTACGACGCATACAGACTCAGACAAGCGGGCTCAGTGGATTTCGCAACGCGAGCCTTCGAGAGCCAAGGAGTACAGGTGCAATTCAAGAACTTTCCCCATCGACAAGCAAAACTACTGAATATACAAGCACCAAAGAACATCAACGTCACACTTTACCCATTTCAGCGGAAGGCAGTAGAATTCGTTCTGCTAAATGAAGGAAGAGCTTGTGTCTTCGATGAGATGGGTCTCGGCAAGACGATAACGGCCTCAACCGCCCTCGTAGAACTCTTGAAGGCTGGTAGGGCGTCACGAGCGCTCGTAGTTGCTCCAAACGCTGTGATTGAGCAATGGCGTGAGGAGTTAGTTGGAAAGTTCAACCTAGCTCCTACGGTCGTGACGTCCAAGCGAACTTGGAGAGAGCGAGCCTCAATGTATGATGACCCGCTCGTCGTCGTCAACTATGAGCTGCTCCGTACAGACGCGGAACTGATTATTCAGAAAGGATTTGACACGTTGATTCTTGACGAGGCGACGCGTGTTAAGAACCTAGACACACAGACGAGCGAGGCTGTCAAGAAACTAATCGTACGAAACGTGATCGCACTTACCGGTACCCCTCTTGAAAACCATCTGGGTGAACTCTATAACATAGTTAGTATTGTGAAGCCCGGTTTCTTCGGCCGCTATAATGAGGACTTTCTGGCACGATTCACGATCAAGTCATCAGGTCAAGGTTGGCAGTCTCGGCCGATGCTAAACCCGGAAACCCTTCCGCAGTTGAGAGCTGAGCTTGGACAGATTTCTATTCGCCGAACGAAGGGACAGGTTCTGAAACAACTCCCCGCCCTCACCATGCAATACGTCTACACGGAACCTGCTCGAAACCAGAAGATGATCTACGACATCCTCCAAGAAAGCCTCAGCGAAACAGTGCTTGATGAATTTGCGTTCAGTAACAGCGAGGAGACTGGTCCGAATCCGTTCACATCCAATCGGATTAGACTTTACACGCTACTTCGCGAGGCGTGCGCAGACATTAGCATGATAGCTGGATACTTGCGTCGCAAGCAACGCGAGAACACCGACGATGCTCAGGCTCTACGCGACTCACCTATCTTCAGGAAACTCTTGCGAGTAGTCGCGAGACTGGAACCGGAAAACGCAAAGCTCGTTGAGCTGCGAGAGCTTGTTGAAGACCTAACAGAACAGTCGCACAAACTAGTCATCTTCTCCCAATTCGTCCCCATCGTGAACCTAATTCAAGAAGAACTCTCGGGCCAAGGCATTCCAAGCCTAGTCTATCATGGCCAACTCTCAAACGACGAACGAACCCTCACCTTGAGAAAGTTCACCGAGAACGCAGATTATCGGGTATTGGCGAGCACAGACGCGGGACAATTCGGGTTGAACTTGCAAGCCGCAGACGTCGTCGTCAACTACGACCTCCCCTGGAACCCTGCTCGACTCCAGCAACGCATAGCACGCCTCCACAGAATAGGCCAAACAAACAAAGTACTCGCGGTTAACTTCGTCGTGAAGGGCACGATCGAAGAACACGTCCGAGATGTTCTCGAAAGGAAACGCAAACTGTTCAGAGATGTGACCGTTAGCGAGATGGCTGAAAGTGAGGACCTCACATTGGAGGAATTGCGCGACATATTCGGGTTAGACATGATGAAGATAGCCACAACGATACGCGAACGGTATGGTCTGCGGGTGGAGAACGCCTCAGCCGGACGAAAGAACGAGCCGCTGAAATCGCAAACCTAACCTCAATCCCTCGATAACTTTCACTCATCTCTCTTCCGTATTAGCCAGCGAACCACACTCTGAAAGTGTGGGACGTGGAAACCTTCTGCGAAGCTTGCTCTCCACCTAGAATTCCCCGATATGAAGGAAACAGCTTGATCCTAGAACGCACATCGTGCACCTGCAAATGTGAAGAGACAGTGTTCGAATCAAAAGGGCCCCGGTGTGAAGACTGCGATCATTCAGTCAAGATAGAGTTGACCGACCGATGGGACGACCCGATGATTTGGATTGACCCCAAAACTCACAGACCAGTGCGACTCGACGCAATCAAGGTGCACAACTGAATGCGAATCATTCTACAAAAGGTAATTAGGTAATGTGCTTCCAATCGCTTGACGCAGTTTGATCTCTGAACTCCCTCACAACCTGTTACGCTGGACATGTGATCCCAAACTAATCGGAGCAGAATCAAGTAAGGATCTAAAACCTCTCGAGGTCATGGTCGGACAACCAAGAGCCTACGAAGCGCTGACACTCGGTTTTCGAGCCAAGGAAATAGGGTTCAACATCTTCGCTGCCGGTCCACCTGGGACAGGGAAAACCACGATTACAACTGATTTCTTGGCGAAAATAGCGAAGTCAATGCCAACACCGCCAGACTGGTGTTACGTTCACAATTTTGAGGACGAGTACCAACCTAACACGCTCAAATGTCCAGCCGGAATGGGCAAGGAGCTCAAGGAGGACATGAAGGAGCTCATTCAAGCGGCGCGCATTTCGATCCGCCAACTTTTCGATGGTGAGGATTACGTCGCCAAACGCGAGGAGATGAACAGAAAGGTAAACACGAAAAGACAGGATGTGATCGCCCGGATGAGTCAAGCTGCACGAGAGGAAGGATTCGTCCTTCAACTCACGACCCTCGGAATAACACTAGTCCCAGTAGTCAAAGGACGCCAGTTAACAGAAGACGAGTTTCTCGCATTGTCCAAAGACGCTCAAGACAAACTCGCCCGACAACGAGAAGCGCTTAGAGAAAAATTGCAACCTCTCATGCATGAGATCCGAGAATTAGAGGTGACGGCTAGAGATGAAATCGTGGAGTTCGACCGCGACGTAGCCCTCTACGCAATCGACCACCTAATGTCAAACCTCCTCCAGAAATACAAACCCCACGAAGAGATCACACAATTCCTGCAGAACATTCAAACTCACATTGCCGATGACCTCGACAAGTTCCGCGGCCATCAGAACGAAAAGAAACAAGATGAGGAAGCGACAGTGGATGAGAACGCATTCCGCGTATACGAGGTAAACGTAGTCGTTGACAATTCCGATGTCAAAGGTGCCCCTGTCTGCGTAGAAGCCAATCCAACTTACGACAATGTGCTTGGCCGAATAGAGAAAGAAAGCCAATTCGGAACACTGACAACTGACTTCACCCTGATTCGAGGCGGATCCATGCATCGCGCAAACGACGGCTTCCTAGTCCTTCGAGCTGAACTACTCCTACGCGACTTCACGGTTTACGATTCAATTAAGCGCGCCTTGAAGTCCGGACAGATTCGAATCGAAGATCTGCCGCAGAGGATAGGGTACGCGTCTGTTCGAACCATATCACCTAAGCCCATTCCCATAAACACCAAAGTCATCCTGATCGGCGACTCAGAAACCTATCATTTGCTCTTCGCTTACGATCCTGAGTTTAGAGAGTTGTTCAAGGTAAAAGCGGATTTTGACTCCGTAATGGAACGAACGGATACTAACATACGGAGCTACGCAGAGTTCTTCGCTGCTCTAGCACAAAAAGAGAAGTTGAAACACTTAGAAGCTTCAGCCATCGCACGCCTCATCGAGCACAGCTGTCGACTCTCGGAAGATCAAGAAAAGCTGTCAACCCAGTTCGGCCTGGTTGCGGATGTTGTTCGTGAAGCGAATTTCTATGCGCGAGAGGAAAACTCTGAACAAATCACTTCAAGCCAAGTGGAGAAAGCGATTGAAGCAAAGATCTACCGTTCAAACCTCATCCAAGAAAAACTCCGAGAGTACATTGCGAAGAAGATTATTCTAATCTCGACGGATGGAGAAGCGATCGGGCAAATTAATGGACTCTCAGTTCTTAGCCTTGGAGACTTTTCGTTCGGTGCACCCTCACGCATTACGGTCGCAGTAGGATTGGGCAAGGAAGGTTTGATCGATGTTCAGAGGGAGGTAAACATGAGCGGACCAATACATGGGAAAGGCGTGATGATAATTGCGGGTTTTCTCGCATCGAAATTCGCACGAGACAAACCGCTCACCTTGTCCGCCCGAGTGGTGTTTGAGCAGAACTATGAAGGAGTGGAAGGCGATAGCGCCTCGAGCACAGAACTCTACGCCATCCTATCAGCCCTCGCAGGGGTCCCGATCAAACAGTGCTTCGCTGTAACTGGTTCAGTGAACCAGAAAGGTGAGGTTCAACCGATTGGTGGGGCGAACGAAAAAATCGAAGGATACTTTGAGATTTGTAAGGCAAGGGGTCTCGATGGTCATCACGGCGTAGTTATTCCGCAAAGTAACGTCCGAAATCTAATGCTCAAGCAGGAAGTCTTGGACGCCGTTAAAGCTGGAAAGTTCCACATATACCCAGTCACAACAATCGAGGAGGGAATTGAGGTTCTAACCGGTGTTCCAGCCGGCAAACCGCTCCCTAGCGGAGGCTACGACTCGAAAACTATCTTCGGGCTTGTTGATGGGCGATTGAGGGAGATGGCTGAGACTGCGAAGCGATTTCAAGCATTTTCGTCTTGAAGCGTAGGGTAAATGGCCCTACGCTCATCCTTCTATCCTATTCGAGTACGTGAATGTTCTTCTTGGCACACATCTCTTTGAGAACCTTCGGCCACACCGTAACGCTGACTTCGCCAAGGTGCGCTGTTCTGAGTAGGTACATGTAGGTTCTTGATTGGCCGATCCCGCCGCCAATGCTGAGCGGTAGATCGCCGCTCACGATTCCTTTATGGTACGGGAACTGTAGGGAGTCCAATTGGTTGCTTAGTTCGAGTTGCTTCTTCAGTGTCGTTGCGTTGACACGGACCCCCATCGACGAGAGTTCGTGGCGTCGCTTCGTGACTGAGTTCCATACGAGTATGTCACCGTTGAGTCCATGCATGGGTTTGCCAGTCGCTGACTTGGTTTCTGTCACCCAATCATCATAGTCGGCCGCTCGCATCTCATGGGGATAACCGTCCTTAAGCACCCACCCGATTCCGATTATGAATATGGCGGGGTACTTCTGTAAGATTTCCGTCTCTCTCGCTTTGCGAGGTAAGTCGGGATATTTCTCTAGAATTTCTTCGGCGTGAAGGAAAGCGATCTCATCCGGTAGGTTGGGATACTTGGATGTTTTTAGTTGCGGGAACTGTTTCTGGGTGTATGTTTCCGCTCCCTTGAGAACCTTCCAAATCTTTCGAACAGTATCCTTAAGGTAGTCTAGGTTGCGTTCCTTTTCTGTGATCGCCTTCTCCCAATCCCACTGATCAACGTAGGCACTGTGATCGTGGTCGAGGAAGTAATCCTTTCGAACGGCCCTCATATCTGTGCAGATTCCTTCTCCAGGCTTCATTCCAAACTGCTTCAAAGCCACCCGTTTCCATTTGGTTGCGGCCTGCACAACTTGGGCGTCGATTGGATGTTTGTTGTAGTCGTTTGAGATGTGGAATTGGATTGGCGTTCGTGAACCGTCTCGGTCTAGCATGTCGTTGACGCCGCTCTCCACATCAACGATCAATGGGACCTGTACCATCATGAGGTTGAGCTCTTTGCAAAGGTTCTCCTCGATGTAGCTTTTAGCT
>Ga0335081_10003654_pt1 | contig 24229 bp, 22 predicted proteins | sample Lox_Sample_35_FD_206713 | JGI IMG/M metagenome (GOLD analysis project Ga0335081, IMG submission 206713) | Soil microbial communities from Loxahatchee National Wildlife Refuge, Florida, United States - Lox_Sample_3.5 | ecosystem: Environmental > Terrestrial > Soil > Wetlands | place: USA...
GTTCATCGAGCTGGGTTGGTTCTTTGAGCAAAGAAATCCCCCTACCAGATTTTACCCGATAGGGGGATAATTGTTAAGAAGTTTTCAACACGTTAAGCGACCGGCTCGCCAGAAATGGCCCTGCCTTTTATCGCACAACCACCTTCGGCCTTCTCAGGTTATTTGGTTGGCCATTCATCCAAGCGGGATATCTTTAATCCAACGCTGGAGAAGAAAGCCTTAAGTCTTTTTTCAGGGTTCTGAAATTTTTCGCTTGACAAAAGCTGGAGGGTAAACTATTTATATTAGCCACCCACCTGCATCACCAAAAAAATCAATATTTAAGCAACGTCATTTCGAGGCCTCGGGAAAAAGGGTGAGGAAAAGTTTTTCGCAACCCCAAGATGTTTGGTAACGGAAAGGAGGTTCAACATGAAACCGATCGGCAAGGGTATTTTCATTCTCGTATGTATTCTTTCTTTTTTCTCTGTGACGGCCTTTAGCCCATCTACGGCGATGGCCTTCGAGCCCCTTAAGGGAGACCTTTCCAAGTATGACCCGAACAAGCTGACTCTCCCAACCGGCGATGTCATTAAGATCGCCATGTGGGATCAGGTTTCAGGGGTGAACGCCTATCTTGCGGAGGCTTACTCTGCCTTACTTGGATTTGTCGCCCAGGACGTCAACTCCCAGGGCGGGATCAAGGTGGACGGCAAGGTGAAGAAGGTCTCGTTCGTCCTGGCGGACACCCAGGGGAGGCCGGACCCGGGCAAACGGTCGGCCGAAAAAGCGATCCTGCAAGACAAAGTTGACGTATTTGCGGGAGTCGCCGGAAGCCACGTTGCCAAGGTGGGACAGGCGGTGGCCAAAGAACATAAGACCATTTTTATGAACGTCTCCGCATACTCCGATGAACTCATGGACCTTCCGGACTGGAACGAGTATGTCTTTCGCACATGTGGGACCTCCGCCACCGTCGGCAAGAGTCTGGCCATTTTTTATGAAAAACGCCCCGAAACGAAGTTTTACATCTTAGCTCAGGACTACCTCTGGGGACACTCCTCCTGCGCCGCCTTCAAAAAGGCCTTAAAAGAATCTAAGCCCAAAGCCCAGATCGTCGGCGAGGAGTACTTTCCCGTGTACACCAAGGATTTCGCGCCCTACTTAGAAAAGGTGAGGGCCTCCGGAGCCGAAGTGATTGTTCAAATGGCCTGGGGAGCTGACAATGAAAACCTGATCAAGCAATCGAGACAATTAGGTTTGAAAAGCCCTTTGAAACCGGAATATTACATCCCGATGGCCAGTCCCTTTCTGGATGATACCCGCCCCTTAGTGACTATCGGCGGCCCGGCAGGGCGAGGCTTAGTTCTGTGCACAGATTTTTACCTGGACCGCAGGGTGCCGAATGTTAAGAAATTAGCCGACATATGGAACGGCCTGTGGAAGAAATGGAAAGCGCCCTATAACACAGAACTATACCAATGGCCTGGCGGCGGCTGGTATAGAAACCTTACCTCCTACTACTGGTACCTTCAGGTTGTCCAGAAGGCCGGCAGCACCGATGCGAAGAAGGTTATCGCCGCCTGGGAGGGAGACACCTTCGATTTCTTCGGCTGGAAACATTACATGCGGCCCGCTGACCATCAGGTTATAGCGGACCGCCCCATCGCTGAAATGGTTTTCCCCAATACCTGGGACAACCCCAATTGCGCGATGCCTGGCGATCCGACCTGGATACCGGCCGCGAAATGCTTCCCCACTTTCGACGAAAAACTCAAAGGACGGCTCACCAAGAAATAGGGTATCGTAACGCCCGCCAAGAGCTCGCCTCCATTTTCAGTCGGGGGCGATCTTTTAGGGGATTATTAAACCGTTCCTTTCAACTTCACTTAGCTTTGCTCTCTTACGAGGCTTTTAGCAGGAGAATAGATAGATGAGCCCCACCGCTGTGTTGTATGTTGCTCAGGCCATTCATGGGTTGGCCTACGGGATGTTGCTCTTTCTCTTGTCATCCGGCCTTACCATGATTTTTGGCATGATGGGGATTCTGAACATTGCCCATGCCTCTTTTGCCATGCTGTCCGCCTATTTTTGTTATCAGGTTTTAGTCATGACCGGAAATTTTTGGGTGGCGCTGCTGATCGCTCCGGCGGTCGGAGGAATCTGCGGGGTTCTCGCGGAGCGTTATCTTTTGAGAGCCGTCCATAAACAGGGACATCTTGCCGAACTCCTCATCACCGTGGGGATCATGATGGTCATTTTGGAAATCGTCAAAATCTTCTGGGGCACAGAGAGTCTGGTGGTAAAAGTCCCCCCGAGTTTGAGCGGGCTCGTGAATTTTGCGGGTCTGACCTACCCGGTTTATCGACTTTTCGTTATCGGGTTGTCCATCGCGATTTTGGGCATTATGGGCTTGATTCTCTTCAAGACCCGGTTGGGCAAGATCGTGCGGGCTGCCGTTTCCGACGCGGATATGGTCAATGCCCTGGGAATTAATACTCCCGTGGTCTTCATGCTGGTTTTCGGGATCGGGACATGGCTGGCCGGAATCGCCGGAGTGGTGGCGGGCCCGCTCCTGACCGTGTTTCCGGGAATGGCCGACCAGTTGGGCATGGATGCTTTCGTGGTCGTGGTTGTGGGAGGATTCGGGAGCCTGGGTGGGGCTTTTATCGTGGCCCTCTTTTTAGGGGAGTTGAATGCGTACGGCATCCAGTTCATTCCCCGGCTCGCACCGATCCTGATGTTTGCCTTCATGGCCATTGTCTTGGCCTTCAAGCCTATGGGCCTTTTTGGACAAAGAGAATGAAAAATAACATCTATAAGTGGATTCTATGGGTGGTGGTTTTTATCATCCTGGTTGCCTTCCCGCGTGTTTTCGGCATCTATTATATCAATTTCTTTGCCGCCTTTGCCATCTTTTCCCTGTATGCCGTAACGCTCAATTTGATGCTGGGTTATATGGGGGTTCTCAGCTTTGGTCACGCAATGTTTTTTGGCACCGGGGCCTATGCCACAGCCTTGGCCTTAACGCACATCCAGGGGTTTCCTCTGTTGCCGGCGGTCCTGGTCGGCGGGTTGGCCGGCGGCCTGCTGGCCTTGATTCTAAGTCCTCTGCTGGTCAGGGTCACCGGGACCGCGTTTGCCATGTTGACCCTTGCCTTTGGCCAGCTCATCTTTGTTCTCGCCCTGAAATATAGAGAGGTAACCGGCGGTGAGGATGGAATCGGGGGATATCCCATTCCGCCACTCCACATTCCTGGAGTGGCGTCCATTGATATGACGAATCAGGTAAATTTTTACTATTTTGCCGTAGCGGTGGTCGCGATATGCCTTTTTATCCTGTGGTTTTATACCCGGACCCCGTTTGGCAACGTCGTGGTTGGCGTCCGGGATAATGCCATGCGGCTGGACTACTTGGGTTTCAATCTGCCACAGACCAGGGCGATCAACTTGATCGTCTGCGGTGCCTTTGCCGGGATTGCAGGTGCTGTTCACGCGCTACTCCAAAAGCTGGTTTCCACTGTGGGCGTATTGGATATAAGTACTTCCTTTGCACCCATCATGATGGCATATATCGGGGGCGTAGGAAGCTTCTTCGGCCCGGTCATTGGCTCGGGTGTCCTTCACCTTTTAGAAGACCTGGTAATCAGATTTACACAGCGGATTGGCCTGGTGAACGGTGTGATCTTTATCCTGGTGGTCTTATATGCGCCAACGGGCCTTGTCGGTCTTTTCGGAGCAGCCAAGGAAAAATGGTTTCATAAGGGAAAGGCTTCATGAACATTCTGGAAACCAAGGGGCTCTATCACGATTTCAGCGGATTGGAAGTGCTTTTCGATGTCAACCTGCAGGTTGAAGAGGGAGAGCGACACGCTGTCATCGGGCCAAACGGCGCAGGGAAAACAACTCTCTTCAATGTTGTCACAGGTACTTACCCGCCCAGCCAGGGGCAGGTCTTCTTCAAAGGAAAGGAGATCACCGGAGCCAAGCCACACAAGCTGACGCGCCTCGGCGTAGGCCGTTCCTTTCAGATCACCAGCACTTTTAACCGATTGACCACTTTCCAGAACATTCGGCTGGCTATCCTTTCCAAAAAGGGAATCCGTTTTCATTTATTCCGTAACGTGGACAAAATGCAAGACATCACCAAAGAAACCGAAGAGGTGTTAAAGCGGATCAAGCTGGATCGGGAGCGCAATATGCCCGCTGGAATGCTATCGTATGGGAAACATCGTTCTCTGGAAATCAGCCTGGCTTTGGCGACAGACCCGGACCTGATCATGCTCGACGAGCCCACGGCCGGCATGTCCCGCGATGAAACGCATTATGCCGTGGAGCTGATCAAGAAGCTCACCGAGGGCAAAACTGTGGTCATCATCGAGCATGATATGGACGTGGTTTTCTCTCTGGCAGACCGTATCACCGTACTCCATCATGGAGAGATTCTTGCGACAGGCCCTCCGCTTCAGATCCGGCAGAATCAGGCGGTGAAGGATGCTTACCTGGGAGAAACGGAAGTCGAATCCGCATAGGGCATGGTGCAAAGTGCAATGCGCTCTGCGCTATCTGCAAGGAGCGAGGATGTTGCTTGAAGTCCGTGATCTGAATACCTACTACGGTACGAGTCATGTGCTGCAGGGGATCTCCCTCAACGTTGCGCAAGGGGAATTCATTGCTCTTCTCGGTCGAAACGGCATGGGAAAAAGCACCACCCTGAAAAGCATCATCGGCTTGGCCAAACCGAGGTCGGGGTCGGTGATCTTTCAGGAAAAGGAGATTACGGGTTATCCACCATACAAGGTAGCCAGGGCCGGCATCGGTTATGTTCCCGAGGAGAGGCGCATCTTCCCCAACCTCTCCGTGATGGACAACCTGTTCTTGGGAGTCAAAGGAGGCAAAATCGGCAACCCCAATGATCCAAGCGTATGGACAGTGGATAGAATCTTTCGCCATTTCCCCATGCTACAAACGAGAGCCCAACAGCCGGGAAGGTTCCTATCCGGAGGTGAGCAACAGATGTTGACTATTGGCCGTTCCCTAATGGGTAATCCCGGATTGCTGTTAGTTGATGAACCGACGGAAGGCCTTTCGCCGCTTCTGGTCAAGGAAGTCAGGGATATTCTCGAAGAGATCAACAAAGCCAGCGTCTCCATTCTACTGGTGGAACACAACATCAAGGTGGCTATGTCTCTGGCAGACCGCGTCTACCTGATGGGTAAGGCGCACATCGGGTTTGCGGGGACCACAGAGGAGTTAAAGGCCAAACCACAGATCCGCGAAAAATATTTGGAAGTCTGAGATGGCTAATTAAGCACTCACTCCGACTTCCCCCTGCTCTTTCCTCCTGCAAACTCAAGCAATTTTTTTACGTAGAGCTCGATCATGATCGGCCGCGGGACACAGTGCTGAGGAGCGAAGGTACGGATGTAATTGATTTCTTCCTCAGTGGGGACCGGGAATGGCTTGAGCGGGTTGACCACCCGGAGGTCCCACGGAACCTTGGCCTTGACCTTGTTGAGATCATTGCCCGGGAGCAGTGCCTCGAGATAGACCTCTTTGGTCTTCTTATCGAAGCGGAAGATGGCATCGGTGGAGATTATCATCGAGGGTCCGGACCCCGCGCGAAAGATCCCGCACCGATCACGTTCATCTCTGCCTCCCAGGTATCCGGGAGAGGTGAAGTAGTCGAGTTTCTCCACGAAGTCACCGCCTTTCAAGGTAAGAATGGTCTCCTTAGCGTAAGAGACGAAGTCGGGTGCGCCGCCCGCACCAGTGAGTCGCATTCCCGTTTTAGGAGTACCACCCATAAAAGAGGTGTTGATGTTTCCGTATTTGTCTACCTGGCCAACACCCAGGATGGCCTTGTCCACAAAACCCCGGTAGTTGACGGTGGTGAAGGTATTGAAGAGATCGAGGGCATAGGAATAACCTCGCAGGCACATGACATCAGCGATGTGGTTGGGCGGGAGCAGAGGATTGAAGTCAATAATGCCAGCTTCCGTCATGAGAACGGCATTGGGAGCATGGGTGGCCTTTGCTAAGCTGCCACCAGTAGTGGGCAGACCGACGCCGAGCAAGACCCTTTCGTAATCCTTGATCTCGCGCGCCACCGCGATGACCATCAATTCTTCCTTAGTTGCTCTCGGAGACATCGATTAATAACCCCCTTTCTTCCAGTAAGTTTTCGAACTCTTCCCTGGTCAGGCCGAACAGCCGCATTTTACCTTCGTCATCCCACATCGAAGTGAAGGCGGAGCCATAGTTCACGGGAGCAGAGTAATAAGGTCTGGCTTTGATCCTGTCCAGGAACTCCTTGCCGAAGCGCTCGACGTAATGCTCCAGGTAGGCGGCCCGGCTGGGCAGGTCATAGACCCATTCCTGCATCCAAGCCCGGAACCCCTCTTCGCTCCGGTTCGCAAGATCCATCATGGCCCAGAACAGAGTGTCGAGATTGTAGTAACCCGAAAGCTCGGCCGGGTGGGCCCCTCTCGGCTCCTCGATGACCGCGTTCACCCGGAAGCCCGGCACGATTGTGTATTGTGGACAGGACTTGATGATCTCGTGGTCCACAATCTCTTCGCAGCTCACGATGATCCTTTTGCTGGCCAGACACGCCCAGGATACTGAGCCCAGGGAGCCCCAGTACTGGGCATTCCCGAACTTGTCCGCCCGCTGTACATGCACGACGCAGACATCCGGGTTGGCCGCAGGAACCACGGGCACGTCCCGACCTGTGAAAGGGCACTTGACTACCCCGAACTTGCCATCGCCCATGAAGTCGCGGACCTTAAACACATCCGAGGCCATGATGCCGGGGAGTACGGGCATAAATGAGTAACCCTGGGCACCAGCAGTCAGGCGAGCATTATAGGTGAAATTCGAGTAGTCCTCCACTTCGATTCTTCCGGCTCGCTGATAGCGTTCCAGCATGCTTCCTCCGGATCGACCCCCCGAACGCATACAATAGGTGGTGACTACCCTATTCACACAGTCACCTGCGATGAGCATTTCTACGTCAAACACCCCAGACTGGCTGTAGACGGTCAAACCCTTCTTATGCTGGCGGACAATCTCGGCGATCTGGTTGTAGCACGTACCCACCGTGTAATTGCCAATCACCAAGTGGTCGCCGTCGCTAACAAAACGACGGATAGCTTCCTGGGCGGTCATCACCTTGTTTTGGTTTTCCCCGGACATTCTTTTCCCTCCGTTCTTCTCAGCATTTTTGGCAACGAGCACGAGAGCTGATGTCAAATTAGCAAAAAAGAAATGATAAGGCAAGCATCGCATTTTGCTCTAACTGATACCTACCATTGACTGCCCTTTGGCTTGATTTTATAATCTCTTCGAAATTTTTCGTTATTAGAAAGGTTTGGAGAAGACATTCCCCTTGCTTGTTCTACTTTTCTCCCGATTCGATGTAATGTGAGGTCACAAAAACTGGATCAGAGATTTCATCCCAGGAAGGAGCTGAATCATGAAATTCTTAAGGGTTGACATGACGCACAAGACCACCCGTTTTGAGGAGGTGGACCGATCTGATATTGGTCTGGGCGGACGTGGCTTGACCTCGACGATCATTGCCAACGAGGTTCCCCCGAAATGTGATCCTCTAGGCCCGGAGAATAAGCTCATTTTTGCCCCGGGGATTCTGAGCGGAACCAGCCTGGTCAATACGAGCCGGATCTCTGTTGGCGCTAAAAGCCCTTTAACCGGCACGATCAAAGAAAGCAATGCCGGCGGCACTGTCGCTGCGGCCCTGGGACACCTGGGGATTACGGCCATCATCGTGGAAGGCCAGGCGGCAAAGGGAGAACTGTTTATTCTGCAACTTGATGAAAAAGGGGAGGCGAGTCTCCTGCCGGCCCGGGAATTCAAAGGGATGCGGACCTACAGCCTAGTGGATAAATTGCTGAAGACGTACGGAGACAAGACGTCGGTCATGTGCATCGGCCCTGCCGGGGAATATTTCCTGAAGTCCGCTTCCATTCAGTCCTCGGATGTCGACAGCCGCCCATGCCGCGCCGCGGGGCGAGGAGGACTGGGCGCGGTCATGGGGGCCAAGGGATTGAAGGCGCTCATCGTGGACCAGCGGGGAAAAAGCGCCGATGCGATTGCCGATCCTGATACCTTTAAAGAATCGGCCAAGATCTTTGCCCAGAAGGTCAAAGAAAATCCTTTTAGCGGCCAGTTGCTGCCGAACCTTGGAACCGCCGGATTGGTGTCCGCGGTAAATGCGATGGGCGCTTTCCCCAGCTATAATGCCACCAAAGGGGTTTTCGAGGGGTGGGAAATGATCAGTGGAGAAACCCTGACTCAAACTATGAAAGAACGCGGCGGAGGTCCCGGCCATATGGGTTGCGCTCAATGCATCATCCACTGCTCCAACATTTACATGGATCAACAACGGAAATACGTTACCTCCTCGCTGGAATACGAGACCATCTGGTCCTTTGGCGGCATGACCGGAATAAAAGACCTTGATACCATCGCCCGCCTCGACTTCCTCTGCGATGACATTGGGCTGGATACCATCAACACCGGTGTCGCGGTCGCCGTGGCAATGGATGCGGGATACAAAAAATTTGGAGACGCCCAGGCAGCCCTACAGATGGTGGAAGAGATTGGCCAGGGAACTGAAATGGGTAAGGTAATAGGAAACGGTCCGGCAGCTGTGGGAAGCCATTTCAAGCATCCCCGGATCCCGGCCGTGAAAGGCCAGAGCATTGCCGCCTATGACCCGAGAGCCATGCAAGGGAACGGCGTGACCTATGCCACCTCTCCCATGGGGGCCGATCATACGGCCGGAAATGTCATCGGCGAATACATGGCTCGAAAACTCAATCCTCTGAACCCCGAAGGCCAGGTCGCCGCCTCTCGAAACGCTCAGATTGCTATGGCTGCTGTCGACTGCATCGGTCTTTGTATCCTGGCAGCAGTTGCCATGGCCGCGCCAGAGGCAAGGGAAGCACTGGTCAAGGCGCTGAGCGCTAAATTGGGCACCCCCCTTGGGCCCGATGCCATTCCTCAGTTGGGAATCCGCACCTTAAAGGCCGAAAGGGAATTCAACCGCAAGGCAGGTTTTACGAACAAGGATGACCGGCTTCCTGAATTTTTCTACAAGGAAGCATTGCCGCCCCATAATACGGTATTCGCAATCACCGACGAGGAACTTGACGCCACATTTGCTTTTTAATGGGCCCCTTGGACGAAGATCACCTCTCCTCCCAGAAGACCGTATTGGAATGGGGAAGGGGATGGAAATCATTTGGGGCATTGCAGCACACAGGAGAAGAAAATGGGTATCTGGGCAGAGAAGACAGAAGAGTTCAAAACATTATTGCGGCTGAGGACTGAGCCAATCGCTTTTCGCCGTTTGGAAAAAGTCGAAGATCTGGACCAAATCGCAAACGTCATCCGGGTGAACCGTGGGTTCACTTTCTGCCAGGTTCCATTCATGGCGAGAGTATTTGGGCAGACCGTAGGAATAACCAAGGAGGACCCGATCGGAGACCGATGTACCAGACTTCATGGGCTACGGCCGGCAACAGAAAAAAGTATGCAGGCCGAGGCCGCGATGCTGTCCACCACTTGGTTCGGTTCTCCCGAAGAAGCCTTGAAACAACAACGCGAAACACCGCGCGTTCCTCTTGGAGAAGCCATCGTTGTTGCTCCCCTGGGCAAGGAAAAGTTTGAACCTGAAGTGATTTTAATCTATGCCAACCCTGCCCAGATCATGATGATCTTGTGTGGGATGCAAAAAGAGAAATATGAGCGCTTCCAGTTCTTTTTTATCGGGGAGGGTGCCTGCGCCGACTCGCTGGCCCAGTGTTATACCAGCGGCAAACCTTCTCTTGCGATTCCCTGTTTTGGTGAGAGAGCAATGGGGCAAGTGGTGGATGACGAAATCGTAATTGCTTTGCCGCCGGGGGAGATAGAGCGGGCGATATCGGGAATGAAGAAACTGGCGAAGATAGGGTTCAAGTACCCGATTGCTTTCATCGGAGGATTGGCTGATCCGGCCCCTGTCCTTGCCCAGTTTTATCCGGGTCGAGCTAAGAAATAATAAGGATTTTTCTCAGAACCCTTTTCCACCTGAGATTTGGGAAGCAAGACTGGATAGGGGTAAAATTTCCGAAGTCAAGCGATCTTGCTTCCTGCGGATAGGCATTCGACCGCCTCTATGGCCAGGGTGTCGAGAAGCTCCTTGCAGCTTAAGACTCCTTTGATCAGGCCTATGGATTGGCCCACCATGAGCGGGGCACGTTCAACATTTCCCTCTTCCCAAGCTTCTTTCATCCGATCTCCGGAAAGGAGGGGAATGAGTTCCTGCAGCCCGCCGCCTCGAGCTTCAATGGCGACGATTTCTTCGATCACTTTATTTTTCAAGGCCCTTCCCTGAAGGCCGATTGATTTCCCGAAGATCGTGGTTTCGAATTCCTGTCTCCGGATCAACTCGTGCTTTATGTTTTCGTGAACGGCGCATTCCCGGGTGGCGATGAATCGACTGGCCATCATGACTCCTTGGGCTCCCAGCATGAAAGCAGCGGCCATAGTACGCCCGTCGGCAATCCCTCCCACCGCCACCACCGGAATCTTCACGGATTCTACAATCCGGGGTATTAGGACCATCGTCGTCACGTCATCATTGAGCGGGTGCCCTCCTTCCTCGACGCCCGCGGCATAAATACCATCGTATCCAGATTTCTCGGCATGAACGGCATGTCGTACAGCCCCTACCTTATGGAAAAGTTTCACCCCTGCCTTCTTAAGTCTCTCTATACCTTCATTTCCGACAACTTTGTCCAAAGGAGCACCAGAGACCTCAATGCCAGCTATTTTTTCTTCTGCGCAAACCTTGAGGTACATTTGATGATGTTCGGCCGTTATCCGCATGGAAGGAAGCATCGTGATATTAACCATAAACGGCTTGTCGGTGAGCTTTCGGGTTTCACGGATGGCCTGACGAAATTCTTCCTCGGTCTCATAGTTGCCAGCCGTGAGGTTGCCTATCCCGCCGGCGTTCGAAATCGCGGCACATAAGGGCGGCTTGCACAGCCACATCATTCCTCCACAGAAGATCGGATACTTCACGCCAAACATTCCAGTGATCGCCGTCTTGAACATGAATTTCTCCCAGGATTTTTTTAGCTTGAACGAAGCCTATCTTCTGGAAAATTCTGCTGTCTCGTCGGTGATTGAATTCTCCGCGTCGTTCTTCTTTGATCTGTTTTGGAGGGAATCACTTCAGACGATTGGAGCTTTTCTTCGTCTCTTCTTCTTCGCGAAGAATTTTTCTCAGAACCTTTCCCACGTGCGATTTGGGAAGCTCCTTTCGAAACTCAACCAATGTCGGGGCCTTATACTTGGCCATATTTCTCTGGCAATATTCGATGATCTCTTCCGGGACGGCCTGTTCCTTTTCTTTCAAAATGACAAAAGCCTTGACCGTCTCGCCCCGGTAGGGGTCCGGCACACCCACGATGCAGACCTCTTCAATCTTTGGGTGCTGGTACAGAACCTCCTCGATCTCCCGAGGGTAGACATTGTAGCCGCTGCAGATGATCATGTCTTTCTTCCGGTCGACGATATAGAAATATCCCTCCTCGTCCATCCGGCCGATATCCCCGGTATAAAGCCAGCCATCGCGCAACGTCTTGCGGGTTTCTTCAGGCCGATTCCAGTAACCCTTCATGACCTGCGGACCCCGGATGCAGAGTTCTCCTACTTCCCCTGGAGGAAGGTCTTTCTCCCCTGTTTCCAGGTCGACGATCTTGGCGTCGACGTCCGGCCGGGGCAATCCGATGCTTCCGATCTTACGCTTTCCATTGAATGGGTTAGCGTGGGTGACTGGTGAGGCTTCGGTGAGGCCATATCCCTCGCTCACTTTCGCACCTGTTAACTCTTCAAAACGCCTTTGCGCTTCGATGGGCATGGGCGCAGATCCTGAACTGCATACGCGGATCGAGGAGATGTTATACTTGTTAACTTCGGGATGGTTCATGATCGCCATATACATGGTAGGAACGCCCGGAAAGCGTGTCGGCTGGTAAAGATTGATAGCCTCCAGAGCATCGTCTACGTTAAACCGGGGCAGCATGACGATGGTAGCGCACAATTGGATAGCCTCGTTCATGGCCACGGTCATCCCGTAAACATGAAAAAAAGGAAGCACGGCGAACATTCTCTCCTGTCCTCTCACCGCATCACAGTTCCAGATGACGCATTGCAGGACATCGGCGACCAGGTTCCGGTGGGTCAGCATGGCCCCTTTACTGAGGCCTGTGGTGCCTCCCGTATACTGAAGGAGGGCCACTTCGTCCAGGTCCACCCTCACCGAGGGCGGAGGCTGGCGTTTTCCTCTTTCGAGCAGTTCGGCGTAATCATAAATCCCCTCGGCCACACTTGTTCGCGATTTTTCCCGAGTCTTCTTACCCCTTTCCTCATGGAGATCCGTAAGGATGATCGCCTTCAGCGGAATTTTTTCCCCACTGCTTTTAGACGGGGGTAAAAATCTCTCAAGGCCAAGATGGTTTCCACCCCGGCATCTTTGAGCTGGAATTCCAACTCTCTCTCGACATACATCGGGCTCACGTTGACCACGATCCCGCCGATCTTGAGGATAGCGTAGTAGACCGCGACATACTGAGGACAATTGGGGAGCATGATGGCCATGCGCTCTCCCTTCTTCAGGCCTCCCTGGGCGAGGCCCGAAGCCGCGTGGGCCACCTCCTCTCCCAATTGGCGATAGGTGATCTTCCGGCCCTGGAAAACGATCGCTTCCCTTTCCGGAAAATCCCTTACCGCGTTATCCAGGAGGTGATGTAGCGGGATGTCCGGATATTGAATATGATGGGGAACCCCCGGTTCGTAACACTTAAGCCACGGCCGCTCCATATTCTTTATCATCCTCTCTTCAAATTGTAGATTGCCCATAGTATAACACATCGAAACTGGATGCGAAGCCCTGTTCAGTAGCAACTCTAGAGGATCTACATTGCAAGTACAAAATCCTAAACAAGTTCAAAGGTTCAAATTTCCAAGTTTCCAAACAGGACTTCCGGGATTTTGGATTTTGGGTTTACTTGGGGTTCAGATATTGGAATCTGGGATTTCCAACCTTACTCGGCTCGCTACCGCGACAAAGCTTTGAATTAGGTTTTTGCATATCCCGCGCCGAGGTAGGCCTCGATGACGGCAGTATTGCGGCCTACTTCTTGGGGCGATCCCTCCGCGATCTTCTGTCCGTAGTTGATGATCACAATGCGGTCGGAGATATTCATGACAATCTTCATTTTGTGCTCAATCAGCAGAGTGCTGACTCCCCGGGTCCGTACCTTTTAAATAAGGGCCATCATGCCGATGTTCTCTCCTTGGTAAGACCGTACTCGCTCAGGACATATGAGATGGATTCGAGGAGTAGTTCGAATCAACGACGCCACTGCCTCTGAGAAATTGCAATGAAGGATCGCAATCAGGAGGTCGGGGCTACAAATCTTTTAAAACTTTTCCCTTGACATCTTTTTGTGGTATTTAGTATAAGTGTTTGTCCAATTTTTCTACAGAAAGGCTTGCAAAATTTTCCCGTTTGTTATAAAAGACCATTCGTCCCGCCGCTGAAAATCAAATGGATCGATTCGTTGATTTTTTGACAACTCAGGCGAAGGAGTAATGGATCCATGTGGGATACCTTTCAAGTCGTCTTGATTTACGCGTTTCTCCTCGGTTCCCTTTACCTGCTCATCTCGCTGGGTTTCTCCATCATCTGCGGCGTTCTGAGAATCTTCCACCTGGGATATGCCTACCTCTTTACTCTCACCGTTTATCTTACCTGGATGTTTATGAAAGAATTCGGTTTCGGATTATTCCCTGCCATCATCGGCATGGTCGTCCTCCAGTTCCTTATATCCGTCCTTATTTATAAAGGAATCATCATAAAATATGTGGAACGGGAAGAGATTCTTTTGACCGGCCTTCTTTTGTTTTCCATCATTGTGGAGCAAGCCGTCAATTATCGCTATCCCATCCAGGCGGGCGTCTACGTCCAGACAACCCTGATCGATGGAAGCACGAGGATCGGAACAGCCGTCATCTCCAATCAGCTTATAGCGGGCGCGGGAATCGCTCTTCTCCTCACCTTCTTATTTGTCCTTTTCTTTCTTAAAACACGAACGGGTTTGGCGGTGCGCGCTATCTCCCAGGATATTTACAGCAGTAGGATCATCGGGGTGAACGTCGAGAGCCTCTACGTCTTCACGATGATGCTGGTCCTGATTCCGGTGATTGTCGGGACACTGATCCTCGCGCCGGTCTGGTCCGTGGAGCCGGGCATGGGTTCGCTTTATATGACCACAGCCATCTTGGTCGCCATTCTGGGCGGCTTGGGAAACATCAAAGGAACCATTATTGCCAGTTTTCTTATCGGCCTTACCCACGCCGTTGTGTCTTTCGTGCTGGGAGAGCCCCGATTTATGAACCTTTCCGCTTTAGTTCTGGTCATGATCATCCTGATGGTAAGACCGCAGGGGATCGCCAAGAGTGAGGCCTTATGGTAGATGCCGAGATCAAGAGAGACCGAATTATCATCCGCCACAAAGGGAAAAAGTGGGATTGGATGCTGGAGCCCAGATACTGGAGGAATGCGTTTCTCTGGACAGCCTGCTTGTTGATCTTCCCGATCGTATGCTACTTTTTCAGCCCCATCCTTCTCAACACGTTGATTACGGCCAATCTCTATGCCGCCATCGCCATCCCTCTGGGCCTGATGACGGTGGGAACGGGTCGGCTTAATTTTGGCCCGAATTTCTTCGTCGGCGTCGGTGGTTATACGGCAGCCATCCTTTCTATTGCTTTCGGGTGGGGGCCTCTCAAGACCCTTGCTCCCGCTATTCTGATCAGCTTGATCTCCGCTCTTCTCTTCAGCCCATTGGTCATCTTGGCCCGGGGTCTCTACTATGTCCTCCTCACACTCCTCCTACCCCTTGTCTTTCTCGAGGTCACCTTCATCTACTCGGATATCTTCAAAGGAGACGTGGGCCTGGCCGGGATCAAACTATTGATGGACGTCGGAAACGTTAAAATCAATTTCCTGGTGATTGCTTACGTCTCCATATTCCTGGTGCTCCTTTATCTTCTCGTGGTAAACAAAATTCTTAAATCCCGTTATGGCCTGATCATGGCTGCCATCAATGACGACGAGGAGGTGGCTCACGGAATTGGTGTCAACATCAATGCGGTGAAGATTCTGACCTTCGTCTCCTCCGCCGGGATGATCGGCATCGCGGGATGGTTCTATGCCCATTACTTTGGGACCTTTGCTGGGATCACCTATCTTCCGCTCACGTTTATGGTGAAAATTCTCCTCGTTATTTTCATCGGCGGGCGGGCACAGGTCTTCGGGTGCGTAGCCGGCGGCTATTTCGTTGCCTTTCTTGAGATGATCCTGATCGCCACCCTGGGCGATATTCAGCCTGTAGTCTTTCCGATTATTCTTTTCATCCTTCTCTTCGCCCTGCCCGAGGGCCTTTTCGGAATCTACAGGAAACGCCGGTATCGCGAGTATTTGCCAACCTTGCACGTACGGAGATAGAGTGGATGTCCGAGATCTTGAAAGTCAGAAATATCACGAAGAGTTTTGGGGGCCTCACGGCTGTCAATAAACTTAGCTTCGACATCAGTCCGGGAGAAACGGTGGGCCTGATCGGACCGAATGGAGCGGGCAAAACAACTCTGGTTAATCTCCTCTGCGGTTCCTACTATGCGGATTCCGGTGAGATCGAGATGGACGGCAAGCTTATCACCCGGATGAAGCCATACCAACGATGCCGGATGGGTCTCAGCCGAACTTACCAGATTCCCCGCCCCTTTCCGGAGCTGACCGCCCTCATGAGCGTGGTGACCAGTGCCCTCTGCGGAAAAAAAAGGATTAACCGGGGCTTGGACGATGCTGCTGCGGAGGCGACCCATTACCTGGAATTTGTGGGGCTCTTCAGCAAGCGCAATATCCTAGCTCACGATCTGACTTTCTTCGAACTCCGTATGCTGGAATTGGCCCGGGCGTTGGCGACTACACCGAAGCTTCTCTTCGTGGACGAGGTAATGGCTGGGCTCAATCCAGGAGAGGCCAATCGAGCTGTCCATCTGATTGCCCGCGCTAAAGAAGAGTTTGGTCTGACCATCTTTTGGATCGAGCACGTGATGGCAGTCTTGATGGAGGCAGCCGAGCGAATCATTGCCATTCATTTCGGCGAGAAGCTTGCTGAGGGACCTCCGGATGAGATTGCCAGCAACGAGAAGGTGATCGAGGCCTACCTCGGCTCCGGGTGGAAGGGGAAGGCCCATGCTTGAGGTGCAGAATATAAATGTATCCTACGGGGCTCTCCCCGTTCTTCACGACGTGACCTTGCAGGTGAAGGAGGGTGAACTTGTGGCTTTGCTGGGTTCAAACGGGGCCGGCAAGAGTACCCTTTTGAATACGATTCAAGGAATCGTCAAACCTTCTTCCGGAAGCATCCTTTTCCTAGGAAAGCCCATTGAAAACCTTTCCACGCACAAGATCATTGCCGCGGGAATTGCCCAGGTCCCCGAGGGCAGGCGGCTCTTCCCTTACATGACCGTGAAGGAGAATCTCCTCCTGGGGGCGTATCCCGGGAAGGCTTGGAAGGCTAAACAGAAAAGAATGGAATGGGTCATGGAGCTTTTCCCGATTCTCAAAGAGAGAGCAAATATGCCCTCCCGTTCCCTTTCGGGAGGAGAGCAGCAGATGCTTACCATCGGCAGAGGACTGATGGCCCAGCCCCAGCTCCTTATGGTGGATGAACCCTCTTTAGGATTGGCACCTGTCATCCAGGATCACCTTTACCAGACCCTGGGAAAGCTCCGGCAGTCCAGGATCACCATTTTGCTCCCCGAGCAGAACGCGTTACGGGCCCTGGGAATTGCTGATCGTGGCTACGTCATGCAAGATGGGAGGATCGTGCTCGAGGGAAATGCCGCCAGTTTAATACAGAGCGATTTGGTGAAGAAGGCCTACCTCGGGAGATAGTGAAGCAGAGCGCATTGCGCTAAGCGCATGGAGCCAGGAACAAAAGTTACGAGGATTCTTATGGAAGATTATTTTTCCTATACAGCCAAACTTTTTGACCCCGCGGCCATCAACAAGAAAACAGAGATCCTTAAAGGGATCCGTGTCCTCGACTTCTCCCACGTCATCTTTGGCCCCACGGCCACCCGGCTTCTGGCCCAGTATGGGGCAGAAGTCATCAAGCTCGAGCTCCCTTTTCATGGAGACCTCTGGAGGCCGGCTACGTATTGGGGAAAATACTGGAAACACTCCAATCCTCTTTGGCATTTTGTCACCCAAAACAAATATTTTCTCGGTCTGGACTTGAAGAAGCCCGAGGCCAAAGAGATCATCTACCGGCTGGCCGAGACGGCAGATGTGGTCGCCGAGAACTTCGCCGCAGGAACGGCTGAAGCGTGGGGGGTAGGATACACCCAAATCAGCGAAATCAACCCCAAGATCATCTACCTGAGTTGTTCGACCTACGGCCAGTACGGGCCTTTGCGTTTCTATCCCGGGTGGGATCTCCTTGCCCAGGCTGCCAGCGGTGTATTGAGCTTGACCGGTTATCCTGATACAGACAAGTATTACAAACTGCCTGATTACCTGGGAGATTACATCCCAGGCAATGTGGGAGCCATGGCCATTCTGATGGCCCTCTACTTTCGCAACAAGACGGGGAAGGGACAGTACATTGACCTGGCCCAGTCTGAGGCTTTGATGCGGCTGCTTTGGCACTTCACATTCTTCAACCTTACCGGGAAGGAGATTGGCCGCACTGGAAACAGTGATCCCACGATGGTCCCGGCTTCTATCTTTAAGACCCGGGATGGAAAGTTTATGGCTCTGGCGTGCGCGACCGAGAAGCAATTTGCCGGTCTTTGCAGCGCGATGAACCGGGAAGATCTTATCAAGGACAAAATTTACATGGATCCTTTCGAGAGACTGAAGCCAGCTAATGCCGCTGCGCTCACCAAGATTGCCGGCGACTGGTTAAAGTCTCTGGGTGCAGAGGAGATTACCAAACTGGCCAATGACAAGGGTTTTCCGGCTGCGGAAGTACTGGATGACTACCAGATTTGCCATGATCCCTGGAGGCGTCAGAGGGGAAGCGTCATCCTGTTCAATGATGAAATGTATAAAGAGTTGGTCCTGGCAGGACCCTCCGCCCAGCTCAGCAAGACGCCGGCCAGAACAAAATGGCTGGCCCGTCCGATAGGCTACCATAATCGGCTGGTGCTCAAGAAATTTATGGGCCTGTCGGAGGAAGAGATTTCCTTGCTGGAGAAAAAAAGAATCATTGGCACCTTCGACGACCGGCCGGGGCTGAAGCCGCCCGTTTATTACAACCTGGATGAGGATCCGATCTTTAATTACGGCAGAGAGGAAAAAAAGTGAGCAACAAGCGGGAAAAGGAGCAAGTTTACGCCCGATATGTCGCCTCGGGAAAGACAGTTCAACACCTGGCCTCCTGGGGAAAGAGACTGGCCGAGGTGATGAACCCGGAAGGGAAACCCGAAGTCTTGGATGATATCTTGGTGTTGGATGCCAGTTATGCGAATTTCTCGGGAATCATCGCGGCCAGTTTTTTTGCCGAGTTCGGGGCCGAGGTCATCAAGATTGAGCCGCCCGATGGGGATCCGGCCCGCAGGATGACCCCTCTCGGCGAAAATGTGAACGGCGTGGGGATCCCTTTCTTGATTGAGGGACGGAACAAAAGATACATGACGCTGGATCTCAGAAATTCCGAAAAGGACAGAAATGATTTTGCAAGATTGGCCGAAAAGGCTTCGGTGGTTATCGAGACCTTTGGAGCCGGGGAAGCGGATTCCTGGGGCATCGGATACCGGCAGCTCAGTCAGAAAAATCCTGGTATCATTTATATTGCCATCACTCCCTATGGCCAGTATACGGAAAAGGCCCGGCAATTTGCCCATTTTCCGGATTCCGACATTACGTCGCAGGCAGGCTCCGGTCTTCCGGCTCAGGTAGGCGATCCGGCGAACAGTCCCGAGCCTTATAACTGGCCCCTCAAAGCCGGGATGTGGGCCGGGTGGTACATCTCCGGACTCCATGCGGCTTTGGGAGGCTCTTTCGCTCTCATTCACTGTCAAAACACCGGCGAAGGCCAAATGGTGGACGTGGCCACCATGGATGCTTACTCCTGCATGGTCGGATTTCCTCCGACCATCGGTTATACCTGGGAATCATCGCGGCCGCGGATCGGGGTTCTGGACTTTATTCTCTACCCGTATGGTTGCTGGAAATGTAAGGATGGTTTTGTAGTCATTGCGGCACCCCGTGATCACGATTTCCGAGCCCTTTTAAAAATCCTTGGTTTGTGGAAATTAGAAGACGATTGGAGATTCACGCCGGACCGAATCCCTGATGTTGTGGAAAATGCCATGATTTTGTATAATGCCATTGAAGAGAAGACCGTACTGTACACGGCTGATGAACTCGTGAATAAAGCGTTGAGATACAGCGCCAAAGCGGCACGGTCCAAATGGCGCGGCGGCGGAGTACCCATTGTGATGAAAGTGAATACTCCGCCCATGACCCTGGAGAGCAAACAGTTTGCCATTCGCAGAATCTTTCAGGAGGTCGAAGATGGGACCTTAGGAAAGTTTGTTATCAACACTAGCTTCGTCAAGATGTCGGAATCTCCGCCGCGGGTCAAATGGGTCTCCTGTGATATCGGTAAGGACAATGACGCTATTCGGGAAAAATATCTTCAGGAACGATAAACGACCTGTCATAAACAATCCTTCAAGTAGGGGAAATTCTCGTCATTCTCCCCACAAAAAATAAGAAAGGAGGGTGTGACCTATGGAAAGATGGCTAAGGTTAGGATTCGTAGTTCTCGCAGTCTTTTCTTTATTGGGGCTGGGAGTTTCTCAGCCTACTTTTGCCGCTCCTACCGGAAAGCCGATCGTCATCGGTTACGTCGGAAATGTTGCTTCCCCCGGCACCAAACCCTGTATGGACATACAGAAGTATGCCGTTGAGGAGATCAACAAAGCTGGCGGAATCCTGGGACGGCCAGTGGAGTATGTGGTGCTTGACGGCAAGGGGGACACTTCGCTTTCAGTTGAGGCCGCCCGGCGACTCATCATGGAAAATAAGGCTAAGTTTGTCCACATCGAGGGCCGGTCAGAGATTTGCTTAGCAGCCCAGGAAAACTCCGCGGCTCTCTACAAAGAGTATCCTCATATCTTGATTTTTAACGGTCCCATGGCCTCGGAGTTAACCGCCAAGATCGTAGATGACTATGAGAAGTACAAATTTTCCTTCCGGGACTGGGACCCAGAGCCTGCCCATTATAGCTGGCTGAACAATTACCTTGGAAAGCTTTTCCAGGGTGCCCTAAAGGGTAAGAGGCTCGCTTTCCTCTGGGAGGATCTGGCTTGGACCATTCTGTGGCGCCGAGGGATTGATTACCTAAAGCTCCCTACCTGGGAAGAGGTGGCTAAGCAGAAATACGGAATAGATGTGGTTTACAGCAAAGCAGTCAAACCCCGGGGGACGATGTACCTGCCCATTTTACAAGAGATCGCTACAAAGAAGGCCGATATGATCTGGTTTGTGAGCTCTTGGTTCACCGATACCGAGTCTTACGCTAAACAATGGGCTGATTCGGCAGCCCAGGATATTCCCACTGTCATGTACGGAGGAGTAGCCCAGACTCATGATTACTGGAGGATGACTGGCGGAAAAGGACTGGGGATCTTGTCTTCCTTCTATGAAGGAGACATCCCCTTCACTCCCAAGACCCTTCCCTTTATCGCCTTGGGTAAGAAACTGGGGATTCCTCTGCAGATTCACGTCCATATTGCTTACGCTGACATCTATCACATCAAAGCCGCTATTGAAAAAGCCGGAGGAACGGACGACAACGAAAAACTGATCAAGGCCATGGAACAAGTGGAAACCATCTACTCCCTGGGCAAAATGAAGTATGAGACCAGGAGGATCAAACCCTATTTCCACTCCCGCATGCTTGCCGATCCTTATAATCCTTATAAATTTGCGGCCCCCGACATCTTCCTCTTAAACATCGCCCAGTTCCAGAATGATGGAAAAATCTCCTGGGTCATCAATGAAAAGAGCCAGGTTGTCTCAGGGGGTTACATTCCTCCTGCCAAATTGCGGGCCAAGAAATAACTCCTGATGCCCACGGGCGGACTTCTTCCCGAAGAAGGAGTCCGCTTCTTTTTCTCAAGATTTTCGAAGCATTCTTACCGGATCGATTATTCCATCCTCATAACTGAGGCATTCCATCTTGCGGTCTTTTTGCTTGACAGGCAACTCTGTTTTCCGTATATTCAACCCAACCCGAAGCAGCTTCTTATCATTATCCACTTTTGCTTCCAAGTTTCTTTCAGAGAAATTCTTTCGGGCGTCAATGATGAATATGAATACAGTTTTTTTTCTTCCTATTTCGATGAGGGCGCTCGGTAGGTCTCCCCCCTGTCGTTCATGCTACCTGGGTATATGAGGAATTCCTAACACCGTAACGGGTAAAAAGTGTTTGGCCACAAGGCTGTGAAGAAAAAAGAGGAGGAAATATGCCCTCGAAAATTTCTAGTGGCTACGATGCGATCATCGTGGGCTGTGGTATCGCGGGGTCGGTGGTCGGTGCCATCTTATCAAACAAGGAACAGAAGAAGGTTCTGCTCCTTGAGGTTTCGTCCCAGATCGGCGGCCGGGCTACCTCATTCCGCGGAGAAGCAATTACAGATGAGGATGCGTTCCGTAAAACGCTTGCCCAATCTGCTCACTCTTGGGTGAGCGACAGGACCGAGCCTGATCTTCCTACACTGATAAAAAGAAAGATGCTCAATGGCTATGTCTTCGAGGCGGGGGGCAGGGGTGCCTGGTACACCAATCGAGGACGTGTCAGCCAAGCCTTGGCGTTGTTCAACAAAGCTTCGATTTTCTACTCTAACACGGGCTTCGTGTGGTATGACCATGACTGGAAGCCTCACATCGTGGGTAGGAGAGCGAAATACGGCTGGATGAGCGAGGCAGATTACGCTGAAATGGTAAAGGTCCATAAGCGCAAATTCTTGGTACGCACAATAGCCGAAGCTGAAAAACTCGACCACGTGACCTTGAAAGATTGGGTGGAAGCGATTACGGAAAGTGAACTGGCACAAGAATTCCACTACGCCATGGGGACCTTCCAGACGATCATGAACGACCCGGCGCTCAATGCTGCCGGAGAAAACCTGAAGGTATTTCTACAAGTCCAAGAGACTGGGGTGCATATAACCAATGGGTCCTGGGGCTTCGCGGGAGCACCCGGGCACCGTTTTATTACCGAGGGTTTTGCCGCTGCGGTCAAGGACGCTGAAGGCGACATCGTTACCAATGCCAGGGTTAAAGAGGTGATCATCCAAAATGGAAGAGCGACCGGCGTCGTAGCTGAAAGGGATGGTAAGACGATGGAAATTAAATCCCCAGTGGTCGTCTGCACTGCCCCTCCAAAGGCGTTGCTAAAAATCTTGCCCGAGCGTGTACTGCCGACGGAATTTGTTAGATTAACCAAAAAAATAATCCATACTTCTATGGTTGCCGGCCAGTTCGGTATGACGAAACCGCTGAGCGCCTTCTGTGAGCTCGATGTCGATCCCAGGTCTTTCTACCATACCTCCATGTTGATTCCCGAGAGTGAAGGGCTCTTCAGGGGCCATGTTCCGCTCGACGTAGTGGCGATGTCCGCCATGGCGCCCACCACTGCCCCTGAAGGGAAGCACATGATGGGCATGGCCAGCAGCATTCTGGCTGAAGAAGCGCATGACAAGAAGAAGGTCGATATCGTGATCGACAGGATGCTGAAGTTTGCGGATACGGCATTCCCGGGCTGGAGAAAATCGTTGGAGTTCATGTTCTTTACCGTTGGCGATACCTGCATCCTGTGGCGACATCCGGAGGATGAATGGGTGGATGTGAAATGTCCTACGGTCGAAGGATTGTTTTTTGCCGGGGATACCTACGGGAAGCGTCTCAACGAAGGAGGTATCGAAGGTGCTGTCCACTCCGGGTTCATTTGCGCCGGCGCGATCACCGGCAAGGACTATCTGCAGCTCCTTCCGCCGGTCTTTCGCTGATCATCATTGGAACGCAGAAGCGGAGCGGCGAAAAGAGTGTTAGATTGGCTATGCTGCCTTCTTAAGGCGACCTCTAAAAAAGTCATTCCTGCGAAAGCAGGAATCCAGAAGCCCTACAACACTGGGCTCCCGCCTGCGTCGGAGTGACAAACCGGCAATTAAAATAGAAAGGAGAATATTCGTCATGAAGGTATTGGCTTTGAACGGAAGTTCCCGGAAGAACGGGAACACGGAAATTCTTCTGAAGCAAGCCTTGATGGGTTCCGAATCGGAGGGCGCACAGGTAGAAATTCTCAGGCTGACGGATTACAAGATCGGCCCCTGTCGAGGCTGCGGGCTCTGCCTGTTTCGCGAAAATGTCTGCCAGGTAAAAGATGACGATGTGAGCTTCATTTTTTCCAAAGTGAACGAGTGCGACGGGCTCATTCTGGGTTCGCCGTGCTATTTCCTGGAGTTGACGGCTGTCATCAAGCAATTGATCGATCGGTGTTGGATCCTTGGCCACCAGATTGGCAAGATCAAGAAGCCGGCCACCGTCATCATTCCCTACGCGACGCGCGGCTGGATTCCGTACATTTCTGTCCAGTCCAACATCCTCCTGAATGTGATGGGCCTGACCAAGATCAACGAGGCCCCTATCTGTACTCAGGGGATATCCGAAGTCGTCCTGGATCAGGAGGCAATGGATTTGGCCTATCGCATGGGGAAAGAAATCGCCGTTGCCGTCCGCGAGAAGGATCTAACCTATCAGGGAGAAGAGGGGGTTTGTCCTTCCTGCCACGATTGGCTGGTCCGGATACTCAAAGATCGGGAGACCGTCGAATGTCCCACGTGCGGGGTTCGGGGAAAGCTGAGCGTGGCTGGCGGAAAGATCCGCGTGACATTTGACAAGAAAGCTTGGGCGGATAATCGGTTTCAGCCCGACGTGTCGTACAACCATTTTACCTATCATATTGCGCCGTCCAAAGACTATTTTCTACGGACGAAAGAGGAGAGAAAAAGTAAAAGCAAAAAATATCAGGAATACTTGCCCGGGTAAAGAGAGAAGTGACTCAGGTATAAGACGAGAGACTCC
>Ga0335081_10003655_pt1 | contig 24222 bp, 19 predicted proteins | sample Lox_Sample_35_FD_206713 | JGI IMG/M metagenome (GOLD analysis project Ga0335081, IMG submission 206713) | Soil microbial communities from Loxahatchee National Wildlife Refuge, Florida, United States - Lox_Sample_3.5 | ecosystem: Environmental > Terrestrial > Soil > Wetlands | place: USA...
CAGATTGCTCACGTGTTACTCACCCGTTCGCCGCTCGAGTACCCCCGAAGGGGCCTTTCCGCTCGACTTGCATGTGTTAAGCACGCCGCCAGCGTTCGTCCTGAGCCAGGATCAAACTCTCCGTTGGTTGTCTATGTGCAACCACGTGCGAGGCACGTGGGCTGCTGACACATCGGAGTGCCCTCTGCTGCCCGGGGACTAGGCCGTCGAGGATGGATCATCCTTGGACGGCCGTCCAGGCAGAAATGAAGGCGATCTTGGCAAATCCGTCGCACGATCATGAACTAGATAGGCTCATTCCCGCGCGGACGGGGTATGTGCATGTGCACTGGCTTTTAGCACGCTGTTGAGTTCTCAAGGAGCGGACGCACACCTTCAGAAGACTCGCATCTTCTTAGGGGGCAACCCTTCTAACTTACCTGCCAGACCTCCCTCTGTCAACTTGGCCTCGTAAGACTTTGCTGACCGGGGAAACCTGCCTTCACCACGAGCATACCGCTCAGCGAGCCGCCCAGAGCACGGTCGCCTTGAAGGTAACTGAGTGGGTCCTCCGGAGGCCGGCCGCCTTGCGGCGTCCCGCGCTCTCCCGGGGCAGGAAGAACATTAGGCACCATCGGCGAGCACGTCAAATCGAAACTCGTCGGCGGCTCTCCCCCGGCGGGCCCCCAGGCGGGCCCTTGCCGCGGCCACCGGCAGAACGTGCAGGCCAGCGCGCGGCGGCCAGCGCTCGGACACGGCGCGCGCAGAATGGAATCTGGCTGCGGGTGGCATGAGGCCGAACGGTCCGGGGCGGCGGCAGCGTCCTATTGGGCGGCATTCGTGGGCCCACTGATGAGATTTTCTTGACCCAGCGCGAGATCTCGGTGGCCACGGACGGACAGAAACGTGACCCGATCGGGACCCGCGCGTCCTGCGGTCTGCCTTGCGGGCACCCGGGGAAGATCATTCCGGCCACTGGCACACGGGCTGGCACACGGGAAAGGACAGCCCCGGGCACGGTGCTGGACCACCGCTCCTCAGCTCTGGACGACCTCCACGCCGCCGACGTGGCGCTTCCCGCGCCGCAATACGACGAACCGGCCGTGCAGACGGTCGCCGCCAGCCGGTCGGGCGTTCTCGTCCGTCACCTTGCGATTGTTCAGGTAAGCGCCGCCCTCAGCGACCAGGCGCCTAGCCGCGGACTTGCTCGCCACGATCCCGGTCCCGGCGAGCAGGTCCGCCAGCGGTGGCAGTTCACCGTCCTTGTCAACCGTCACGGTCAGCTTCGGCACCTCAGCGAGCGCAGCGGCGAGTGTCCGCTCATCCAGTCCCTCGAGCTCACCCTGGCCGAACAGCGCACGGCTCGCGGCCACCACCCGCTGGCATTCCGCTGCCCCGTGCACGAGCGTGGTCACGTCCTCGGCAAGCGCGCGCTGGGCGGCCCGGGCGGCCGGCCGCTCCGCGGCCTGGAGCTCCAGCGCCTCGATCTTCTCACGCGGCCGGAACGTGAACACCCTGAGCAGCCGCCCGACCTCGGAGTCCTCGACGTTCAGCCAAAACTGGTAAAACGCGTACGGGCTGGTCAACTCGGCACTTAGCCAGATCGTGCCTGACGCGGTCTTGCCGTATTTGGTCCCGTCCGGCTTTGTGATCAAGGGAATCGTCAGCGCGTGCACGCTGGCATGCTCGACCCGGCGGATCAGGTCCACCCCTGCGACCAGGTTGCCCCACTGATCGCTGCCGCCGAGCTGGAGCTTGCAATCGTGCCGCCGGTGGAGCTCGAGGAAGTCCAGTGCCTGCAGGATTTGGTAGCTGAACTCGGTGTAGCTGATGCCCTCGCCGTCGAGCCGGGCCTTCACCGACTCCCTGGCGATCATCTGATTGACGCTGAAGTGCTTGCCCACATCACGGAGGAACTCGATCGCCGTGACCCGGGCCGTCCAATCCAGGTTGCTGACCACCAGCGCGGCTGTGGGCCCGGCGGCGAAATCCAGGAACCGCGCCACCTCAACGCGAATGCGGTCCACCCACGCGGCGACTACTTCCCCGGGGTGCAGTGAGCGCTCCGAGGCCCGGCCACTCGGGTCACCGATCAGCCCCGTGGCGCCACCCACCAGGCCGATCGGCCGATGCCCGGCATCCTGCAGCCGCCGCAGGGTGAGTAGCAGCGCGAGGCTGCCAATATGCAGGCCGGGCGCGGTGGGATCGAAACCCGCATACACCGTGACCGGCCCAGCGTCGAGCGCCTTGCGCAGGTCGTCCAAGTCGGTCGACTGCGCGAGCAGGCCACGCCAGGTCAGATCGTCGATGATGTCGGTCACGGCTCCCTCATTTCCCGGCCAGCTGGCCTTTCCATGATCACGGTTGATTCTCTCGCACCATGGGGGGCTGTCGCAGAATCGAGCCGACCTCTCGCATCGTGAGATTGACCTTTCAGACTCACCTGGGTGTGCTCGCTCGAAATCTCGTGACCTGCGACGATGTGGACAGGTCCGTTGCCAGCATGGCGGTATCTCGCAATCTGAGACGCTCATTCAATGGTGAAACAGCCCGCAGATGGACGGAAATCAACCACGATCATGGAAATGCATATCTGGTTGGCTATCTCTCGTTGGCTATCTCTCGCTCAGCGTAGCGGCGCGATCCGTGGCGCGTCGAAGCGCGTCACCGCCTGGCGGACCTTCTTGGCGCGTAGGCGCGGTAGGGGGAAACCGTAGGTTCGCCCGCAACCCAGAACCGCCACGGCAACTCCGGCGCGTCCCGCACCCCCGTTCTAGGTCCCGAACGGATGGCCCGGGGTGGCACAGTCTCGCCGTGCCTCACCCGCAGCGGTGACGCAGCGTCACACACGTCGGTGCCATTGCCTGCCCGATCGATGCCCAGCGCCTGGCAGAGCCTGGCCGGGCCCCTGGCCAGGTCCCTGTCCCCGGCCGTCGACGGCACTGCCCCCGCCGCCCGGGACGATCCAGCCGCGCGCCGGGCACGCGCGATGGGAGCACCCGCGATCACCCGGCCGGCCCGCAGCAGCACCGCGGCCGCGGTGCCCTCTCCCAGGCAGACGAGGTTGGCGCAAAAGTGCATGCCATAGGTGAAGTACACGTACACGTGACCGGGCGGCCCGAACATCACCTCGTTCCGCTTGGTTCGCCCGCGGTAGGCGTGCGAGGCGGCGTCCACAGCGCCCGCGTACGCCTCGACCTCGGTGATCAGGACTGCCACAAGCCCCGCGGGGGTTTCGTGCTCTATCACCTGCCCAAGCAGGCCGGGGGCGACATCGAGCGCGGGGTGGTCGAAGAACGAACGCGGCATGAGTGAGGTTTTTGGTGGTGGTGATACGAGCGGTGCAGGCAATCTTCGTGTGGCCTGTGCTGTTGTCAGTGGGATTTCAGGGGCTGAGCAAGTTTCAAGGGGCGGTGGCGCGCTCGTAGCGCGCGGGGCAGCCGTAGCGCCTGGGCCGGCTGCCGTGCTCGCGCCACCCTGGGTACCTGCGGTGCATGGGGAGGGCATGGCCGAATCAGCCCGCTGCCCAGGCAACGTGCTCGTCCACTGCCGCGCGCAGCGCGGCGAGCTGCTCTGCCACCCGCTCAGGCGCCGTACCGCCGCGCGTGCGGCGGGCGGCGATCGCACCTGTGATGGACAGGACGGCACGGACGTCCGGGGTGAGCAACGGCGAAATCTTGGCCAGGTCCTCGTCGCTGACCTCCTCGAGTTCGGCGTCGTGCACTTGGCACCACACGACGAGATGACCCACGATCTCGTGCGCCGCACGGAACGGGACGCCACGCCGGACGAGCAACTCGGCCAGATCGGTGGCGAGCGCGAACCCGGACGGCGCTGCCCGCGCGAGCCGTTCGGCATTAATGCGGGCGGTCGCTATCAGGCCAGCCGTCGCGGGGAGCACGAGCAGCAGCGTGTCGACCGCGTCGAAAACCGGTTCCTTGTCCTCCTGCAGGTCCCTGTTGTAAGTGAGCGGCAGCCCCTTCAACGTCGTGAGCAGGCCGGTGAGGTCGCCGATGAGGCGGCCCGCCTTTCCGCGCGCCAGCTCTGCGACGTCCGGATTCTTCTTCTGTGGCATGATCGACGATCCGGTCGCGTACGCATCGTCCATCTCGATCCAGCCGAACTCCCGCGACGCCCACAGCACGGCCTCCTCGCCCAACCTGGACAGATGCACGCCGACGAGCGCGGCCACGAAGAGGAACTCGGCCACGAAATCGCGGTCGCTTACCGCATCCATCGAGTTCGCCGCCGCACCGGAGAAGCCAAGCTCCGCAGCCACCGCCTCCGGGTCGAGTGGCAGCGACGAACCCGCGAGCGCACCCGCACCGAGAGGGCACACGGCCGCCCGCCTGTCCCAGTCCACGAAACGTGCCACGTCCCTGGCGAAGGCGTGCACGTGCGCGAGCAACTGGTGCGCGAACAGCACCGGCTGCGCGTGCTGCAGGTGGGTCATTCCGGGCGCAGCGGTGGCGACGTGCCGCTCCGCCTGGCCAAGCAGGGCGGTTTCGAGCTCGGCCAGGCTTGACACGATCTGCCTGGCATGGTCGCGCAGGTACAGCCGCAGGTCGGTAGCGACCTGATCGTTGCGGCTGCGGCCGGCCCGCAGCTTGCCGCCGAGGGCGCCAAGCCGCTCGAGCAGTCCCCGTTCGAGCGCGGTGTGCACGTCCTCGTCTGAAACGTTCGGGCGGAACTCACCGCGTGTACATGCGACGCCGAGGTCGTCAAGCGCGGTGAGCATCCGGTTCAGCTCGTCGCCTGTCAGTAGCCCGGCCTTGCGCAGGACCCGCGCGTGCGCCCGCGAGGCGAGCAGGTCATAGGGTGCGAGCCGCCAGTCGAACTGGACGCTGACAGAAAGCCTCGCAAGCGCCTCGGCCGGGCCCGCGTCGAACCGGCCACCCCACAGCCGCGTCGGTGTCTTCCGCTGCTCGTCTGGCACGCTGCTCCTATCCGCTGACTCTGCCGCGGCCGGTCCGGCCCGTCACCCGGGCGCCCGTCATCGGGGCGCCCCTCATCAGGGCGCACGCTACCGCCACCGGTGTCAGCGCCCCCGGTATCAGGGCGACCGGCACAAGCGGTCCGGGCCGGTGTCGGCTCAGCATCCGCCGATCAGGCACCCGCCTGCCTGTCCCGCACCGCGGCGATCTTGCTGGGCAGCCCCCACAGCTCCACGAACCCCTTGGCCAGTGACTGATCGAAGGTGTCTCCGGTGTCGTAGGTGGCAAGCTCGTAATCGTAGAGGGACACCGGGCTGCGCCGCCCCGTGGCCACCGCGCTTCCGCCGTGCATGCGCAGCCGGATGTCGCCGGTCACGTGCGCGGACGCCCGGTCGATGAACCCGTCGAGCGCCTGCTTCAGCGGCGAGAACCAAAGGCCGTCATAGACGAGCTCACCCCACCGCTGATCCACCTGCCGCTTGAACCGGGCCAGGTCGCGCTCGACGCACACGCTCTCGAGCTCGGAGTGCGCGGCGATGAGCGTGATCGCGCCTGGTGCCTCGTAGATCTCGCGGCTCTTGATCCCGACGAGCCGGTCCTCCACCATGTCGATCCGGCCTATCCCCTGCGCACCGGCACGGGCGTTGAGGCTGGTGATGATCTCCAGTGGCGACAGCTCGTTGCCGTCGATGGCCACCGGCACGCCGCCGGTGAACGTGACCACGGCCTCGTCCGGCACGCGCGGCGTCGTGGGGTCCGCGGTGTAGGCGTACACGTCGGCGCGCGGCGCGGTCCAGATGTCCTCCAGATGCCCGGTCTCGATCGATCGGCCCCACAAGTTCTGGTCGATGGAGTAGGGCGACCTGCGCGTCACATCGACCGGCAGCCCGTTCTCCTCGGCGAACGCGATCGACTTGTCCCTGGTCATGCCGGAGTCGCGAACAGGCGCGAACACCTTGAGCTGCGGGGCGAGACTGGCGAGGCTCGCCTCGAACCTGACCTGGTCGTTGCCTTTGCCCGTGCACCCGTGCGCCACCGTGGTAGCCCCGTACGCCGCGGCGACCCTGGCGAGGTGCGCGACGATGAGCGGCCGGGACAGCGCGGAAACAAGCGGATATCGGTCCATGTAGAGCGCGTTCGCCTTGAGTGCGGGGACGCAGTAGTCCGCCGCGAACTCGGCGCGCGCGTCCACCACCTCGGCCTCCGCCGCGCCGCAGGCCATGGCGCGCTCGCGGATGGTCTCAAGGTCCTCGCCGCCCTGCCCGACGTCCACCGCCAGGGCGATCACCTCGGCCCCCGTTTGCTCGGTAATCCAGCCGATGGCCACCGATGTGTCAAGGCCGCCTGAATATGCGAGTACAACACGTTCCGTCATTTTTCCATCCCTGGATTTGTCTTCAGTTGACCTGCTCGCGGCGCTCCGCGAGCCGGAGCAACTGCGCGGCTACCTGGCTGCCGCCGCCTGGGTCCCTGGTGATAGCGAGCACAGTGTCGTCACCCGCTACGGTGCCGAGGATCGACGGCCAGTTTGCGTGGTCGAGGGCGGAGGCGAAGAACTGGGCGGCCCCCGCGGGGGTCCGCAGCACCACCAGGTTCGCGCTCGCCTCCGCCGAGATGAGCAGGTCGGCGGCGATCCTGGCGAGCCGTGCGCTAGCCTCTGCTGTCCCGCCAGGCCATGGCGCGGGCAGTCCGCCCGGCACGTCCGCCGGCCGCGACAGCGCGTAGACAAGCCCACCGTCGGGGCCACGCAGCCGGACCGCGCCAAGCTCTTCGAGATCACGCGACAGCGTTGCCTGCGTTACCTGTACGCCATCCTGCGCAAGCACCGCGGCGAGTTCCTCTTGTGAGCGGACAGGAATCCGGCCGAGGATGCCGACGATCCTGGCATGCCTGGCCGCCTTGGTCAGCGGGGTGGCCGCGGTCATGGCGATGCCCCCGCCGCCGCGCCCTGAACTGCGTCAAGAACCCTGGGCAATGCGGCAATGAAGGACTCCGCCTCCGTGGCGCTGAGCACGAGTGGCGGCGCCAGCCGCACCGCATCCGGCTGCACGGCGTTGACGAGGAAACCGGCCTGTCTGCCTGCGCGTTCCACCTCGGCAGCGGCAGGCCGGGTGAGTACGACCGCGAGCCACAGGCCAAGGCCGCGGACGCCGGCGAGCAACGGGTGTGCCGTCGCGGTGATTCCGGACCTGAGCAGATCGCCCGTTTCCGCGGCGTGGGCCAGCAGGCCGTCGCGCTCGATTACGTCAAGTACCGCGAGCGCTGCCGCGCAGGCCACCGGGTTGCCGCCGAACGTGCTTCCGTGGTCGCCCTTGCCGAGCACGTCGCCGAACTGGCCCAATCCGATGCACGCTCCGATGGGCAGGCCGCCGCCAAGTCCCTTGGCGAGGGTCAGCACGTCGGGCCTGATGTCCTCGCGCTGGTGCGCGAACCACGCGCCGGTCCTGCCGATCCCGCTCTGGATCTCATCGAGGACGAGCACCGCTCCGGCGTCGTCGCAGGCCTGACGGGCGGCGCGCAGGTAGCCGCCGGGGGGCGGCACCACGCCGCCCTCACCAAGGGCGGGCTCGAGGAAAACAGCGGCGCAGTCGCGGGTGACCGCGGCACGCAGCGCGGCCGGGTCGCCGTAAGGCACGAACCGCACATCCACTCCATAAGGCCCGAACGGCTCGCGTATCTGCGGCTTACCCGTCAGCGCGAGCGCGCCCATGGTGCGACCGTGAAACCCGCCCTCCGCTGCGACCACATAGTGCGACCCGCCCGCATCGCCGCCGCGAAATCTGCGCGCGAGCTTGAACGCCGCCTCGTTCGCCTCGGTACCCGAATTGGTGAAGAAGACCTTGCCTTCCGCGCCGAGCAGGCGGAGCAGCCGCTCGGCGAGTTCGACCTCGCGCTCGTGCAGGAAAAGGTTGCTCGTGTGCGCGATGCACGCCATCTGACGGCTCACGGCGTCCACGACAGCGGGATGAGCATGCCCGAGTGAGGACACCGCGATCCCGGCGATGAGGTCGAGATAGTCCCGCCCGTCCGCGTCCCACACGCGGCAGCCCTGGCCCCTGGTCAGCGCGACGGGCGGCAGGCCGTAGTTCGGCATCAGCGCGGCGGCGAAACGCTGCTGCAGCCGCCGCGTCGCCCGGCAGTCCTGCCCTGGCAGGTCGACGGCGGGGCCGGAGGTGCTCATGGCCTTACTCCGTCCGGGATCACCATCGTGCCGATCCCCCGATCGGTGAAGATTTCCAGCAGCATTGCGTGCGGGAGCCGCCCGTCGAGGACGTGCGCGCGGCGGACGCCACCGCGGACCGCATGCAGGCAGGCCGCCATCTTCGGCACCATGCCGGTGGCGAGCGCGGGCAGCAGGCCCTCGAGTTCGGCCGCCGTGAGCAAGCTGATCACCTCGTCGGACGCCGGCCAGTCCGCGTACAGGCCCTCGACATCGGTGAGCACCACCAGCTTGGCCGCGCCAACAGCGACGGCAAGGGCGGCCGCCGCAGTGTCGGCGTTGACGTTGTAGATCCCGCCATCTGCTCCCCGCGCTACGCTGGAGATGACCGGAATGCGGCGGTCCGCGAGCAGGCTGTCCACCGCACCGGCGTCCACCTCGGTAATCTCACCGACCAGGCCGATGTCGACGGTCTCGCCGTCCACCAACGGCTGCGCGCGGCGCGCGGTGAACAGGTTCGCGTCCTCGCCCGACATGCCCACCGCCCATGGGCCGTACTGATTGACGAGCCCGACCACGTCCCTGTTGACCTGCCCGGTGAGCACCATCCGGACCACGCGCATGATCTCCGGCGTGGTGACGCGCAGACCGCTGGTGAACGTGCTCTCGATGCCGAGCCTGTCCAGGTGCGCGTTGATCTGCGGTCCGCCGCCGTGCACCACCACCGGCCGCAGGCCGGCGTAGCGAAGGAACACAAGGTCCTGGGCGAACCCGCGGCGCAGCGACTCGTCGGTCATCGCGTGGCCGCCATACTTGATCACGATGGTCTGGCCATGGAACCGGTCAAGCCAGGGCAGTGCCTCGATCAGCGTGGCGGCCTTGGTGAGTGCCGAGGCGCGGTCGCGCGCCTGCGGCCCCCGCTGGCCGTCCTCACCGGGCAGCAGCCCGTCGCTGGCGCCAAGGGCCCCGTCGCTGGCGCCAAGGGCCCCGTCGCTGGCGCCAAGGGCACAGCGATGGGCCATCGCCGTGTCGTTTCCGGCGGGTGCGGGATCTTTTCCGGCAGGTGCGGGGTCTTTTCCGGCGGGGCCTTCTCCAGCGGGTGCGGGCACCGGGCCCAGGTGCGCTCTGTCGGTCATGTCGAGTACGCCGAGTTCTCGTGCACGTAGGCGGCGGTAAGATCCGTCGTCCAGACCGTAGCCGAGTGCGGTCCGGCGGAGAGGTCAACCGTGATTGCGACGTCACGGGGCCGCAGGTCGGCCTTTGATCTGTCATCGCCTGCGCACCCGGCCCGGCATACCCAGACGCCGTTGATCGCAACGTTCAGCCGGTCCGGCTCGAAGGCCGCATCAGTGGTCCCGAGGGCGGCCACAACCCGGCCCCAGTTCGGGTCCTCGCCCCCCAGCGCGCACTTGAACAGGCTACTCCTCGCGACCGCGCGGGCGACGGTCAGCGCATCGGCCTCACTCGCCGCACCAATCGCCTCGACGGCGACCGCTTTGGTGGAACCTTCCGCGTCGGCTAGCAACTGGCGTGCGAGGTCTGCGCAGACGGCCGTCAGCACCGAGGTGAATTCGGCTGGCTCGGGTCGTACCCCGGCTGCGCCGCTTGCGAGCAGCAAGACCGTGTCGTTCGTGGACATGCAGCCGTCGGTGTCAACCCGGTCGAAGGTCCGTGCGACCGCGGCACGAAGCGCGCTGTCGAGTTCGCTGGGTGGAAGGTCCGCATCGGTGGTGAGCACGCAGAGCATGGTCGCGAGCGCCGGTGCGAGCATGCCGGCCCCCTTCGCCATGCCGCCGACGGTGTAGGCGGCTGGCGATCCGGCGCCCACCGGACCGGCGCCCGGCGGGCCGGCGTTCAGCGGGCCGGCGCCCGGCGGGCCGGCGTTCAGCGGGCCGGCGGAGCCGGCCTGCCCCACCTTCCTGAAAGCGATTTTTACGACCGTGTCAGTGGTCCGGATCGCGTCGGCGGCGGCCAGGCCCCCGGCGCGTGACAGCGCCGCGACCGCGGCGTCTACCCCGGGCAGGAGCGCGTCCATCGGCAACCGCTCACCGATCAGGCCGGTCGAGCAGACGGCGATCTCCCCGGCGGAATCGCCGAGGGCCGCAGCGAGCCGTTCGGCCGTGGCATGGGTGTCCTGGAAGCCAGCCGGGCCGGTACAGGCGTTCGCACCGCCGGAGTTGAGTACGACCGCGCGCACCCGGCCGCCGCGCAGGACCTGCTGGGTCCAGAGCACCGGCGCAGCCTTGACCCGGTTGGCGGTGAAGACAGCGGCGGCGGCCCTGGCCGGGCCGTCGTTGACCACGACGGCGACGTCGCGGCCGCCGCCAACCTTCAGACCCGCTCCGACGCCAGCGGCGCGGAATCCGATGGGTGCGGTAACGCTCATGGCGAGACTCCGTGTGCGGTCAGGCCGGCGGTCTCCGCCAGGCCGGTCATGAGGTTGGCGTTCTGGATCGCCTGCCCGGCCGCGCCCTTGCCGAGGTTGTCGATGGCGGCCACGACCACGGCGCGGCCGACCCTGGTGTCGGCGGCGGCCTGCAGATGTACCGCGTTCGAGCCCGCGGTCGCCGCCGTGGATGGCCAGGTGCCCTCGGGCAGCACATGTACGAAGGGCTCACCGGCGTAGGCGTCACTAAGCGCGGTACGCAGTCGTGCGGTTGCCCGGCTCACCGCCTGGCTGGCATCAGGCTCAGCCACGGCGGCCGACGCGCCGGAGGTGAGCGGCGCCGTGCAGGTCGCCAGGATTCCCCTGGGCATCGGCGCCAGCGACGGCGTGAACGAGACCGTCACCTTCCGCGCCTCACGCGGCTGGCCGGCAGGCCCGTCCGGATCTCCAGTGCCGGGCAGCGCGCCCCGCCCCACCCCGCGCCGCGCCGCTGGCTGCACGGCGGCCGCGGCCTCGCTGAGGGCCTGCTCGATCTCAGGTGTGTGACGGTGCGTGCCGCCGCCCTGGTAGGCCGACATCGAACCCATGACCTCGGCGCCAAGCAGATGCGGTTTTGGCGTGCGGCCAGCGCCTGACGTGCCGGAGGCCGCGACGATCACGATGTCAGATGGCTCCGCGAGGCCGGACGCCAGCAGCGGCGCCAGCGCGAGGATGGCCGCTGTCGCGTAGCAGCCGGGCACCGCGACCCGTGTCGCGCGGCAAATCCGCGCGCGCGTGCAAAGATGTTCGGGCAGGCCGTATGTCCAGCATCCCGCGTGCTCGCCCCCGTAGAAACGGCGCCAGGCGGCAGGGTCGCCGAGCCTGAAGTCGGCTCCGAGATCGACGATCTTGACGTGACCCGCAAGCTCCGCGGCCACGGCCGCGGACTGCCCATGCGGGAGCGCTAGGAAAACGAGGTCCGCCTGCGTCAGCCGTTTGGGATCAGTGGGCTCGAACGTCCGGCCGGACAGCTGCGAGAGGTGCGGATGGAGCGCGGTGACTGGCTCACCTGCGTGCGATGCGGCCGTGATCGGCCCAAGCACCATACCCGGATGGCTGGTAAGCAGGCGAAGCAGCTCACCACCGGCGTATCCGCTCGCGCCGGCCACCGCTACCTGGATGCCCATTCGCTTCCTTCCTGGCGCGCAACCTGCCCGGTTGCCGCGCCGCCCGCCGGTTGCCGCGCGCCGGTTGCCCCGCCACCCGCCGTAGATCCCGGATCCGCCGCAGGGGCCCAGCAGCCACTGCATTACTATGTAGGACAATGAAAAATTATGCAAACTGCACCGGTGCCGGTGCCGGTGCCGGTGCCGGTGCCGGTGCCGCGGCCATCCGGTACCGGGAGGTCCCCGCGTGATAACCGGCCTGTAACGCTCTGGCGGAGTGCATGTACAGAATGAGTTGACCGACGGCATGATGAGAACGCACGAGAGAGGTGGCGATGCAGCACGCGGGACAAATGGCAGTGGTGGTGCTTATCGTCGCGCTGGCGGCAGGATGCTCGGGCCGTTCCTCCGCCCCTCCGGCGGGTTCTTCATCGTCGCCATCCAGCGGTCAGGGAGCAAGAAAGACCTGCGGTACGTCTTACACGGCAGCACATGTGCTCGTAGAGGTCCAGGTGCCGACTCGGGTCGTCGACTGTGCCGCGGCGCTGCGGGTCGAAGCCGACTACACCCGCGAGCTCGCTGCTGGCGATGCGCCGGGAAATGGCGGCGGCGGATCAATGCCCGTCGATGGCTGGACCTGCCAGGGGTACCCCACCCCGCAAATCTTGCAGACCGGACGGGCATCGGAGTGTCATCGGGCCAACATCGAGTTCTTCGCCGTCCTGCCAGCCCCGAACACCTGAGCGACAACCCGGCCAGCTGAGCGACAGCGTGAGCGCCGCAGCGACAGCCTGGTCGGATCTTACCCGTATTCGACTTTCATGATCGCGGTGATTATTTCGCGAATGAGGCAGCAAAGTTACCGCGATCATGAAGCTCAGGCAATGTCGAGCCCGCGGTGCGATGGCGGTCAAGTGCCGCGAAGGCGCGCGCCGGTCCGGCGTGCCGCCTCGGTGACCGCGGCCTCGCGGACGGCAGAGGCCTCGCTCGCGGTGAGGGTATGGTCGGGCGCTCGCAGCCGGAGCGTATAGGCGAGGGATTTCTTGCCCTCGCCGACCTGCGCACCGGTGTAAACGTCGAAGAGCCTGATCTCCTCGAGCAGGTCCGCCGAACCGCTCGCGACGATACCCGCCCGCAGCGCGTCAGCGACCTCCGCGGCCGGCACCGAACGAGCCACGACAACCGCGACATCCTGGGTAGCGATCGGGTATGTGGAAAGCCTCGGTGCCTGGACGGGGCCACGCACCGCCGCCTCGAGCAGTGACAGGTCCAGCTCCATCGCGCAGCTGCGTGGCGGCAGCCCGAATGCCGCGACGACCCTCGGATGAAGCTCGCCCGCGAAACCGGCCCGCCGCATGTTGCCATCTCCGGTGGCGGCGCCGCTCACGCTGCAGTGCACAAGCAACTCCGCGCATCGGCCCGGGTGCCACGGCAGCTGCCGCGCGGCCCGCTCGGTGAGCGCGACGTTGGCCGCATCAGCAATATCCCTGGCTGCCTGCACCGCGTCTGCCCAGACCGCCGTCCGCCCCGGACCCCACCAGCCGGCTGGCTCCCTGTTTCCCGCGAGCACCACCGCGGCGTGCAGTGGCTGCTCGGGCAGCGCCGCCTCGAGCGCGGCGAGTTCCTCCGCGGTTGGCCCGCGGTCCACCCGGAGCCGCGGCGCACGCCGCGGCGCGCCCGGACGGGGAAGGTACACCAGGCCCATCTCATAGAGCGCGAGGTCACTGAACCCCCGCCCGGCGTTGCGCACCAGCGTGCGCAGCAAGCCGGGCAACAGTGTGGTACGCATCAGCGGCTCATCGTCGCCGAGCGGGTTGGCCAGCCGCACCGCCCGGCGCCGCGGATCGTCATCGGCCAGCTGAAGGGCGTCGAAATCGGCAGCGGAGATAAACGGGAACGACAGCACCTCAACGTACCCGGAGCCGGCGAACGCACGGCTAACCGCGCGCCTAGTGCGCTGCGCCCGCGTCAGGCCACGGCCTGCGGGAGCACGCGGCAGCCGCACCGGTATGTTCTCGTATCCCTCGAGCCTGATTACCTCTTCCGCGAGGTCGTTCGGGCTGTTCAAATCGGGCCGCCAGGAGGGCGGGAGCACCTCGATGATCTCGGCGTCGCTCTGGTCACGGACACGGTGGACCTCGCAACCGATCTGACGCAGCCGCCACTCGACCACCGCGCGGCCGTAGGTCGTTCCCGCGACACGATCCGGATGGCCCGCCGCCATCGTGATCCCGGCGGGCTCCACCGGGACCTGCGCGTACGTGCAGCCGGGCACCACGCTGGCACCGCCAAGCCGGGCCAGCATCAGGGCGGCCTTCGCGCTCGCCCGCTGGGGCAGCTCACGGTCCACACCGCGCTCGAACCGGTACGACGCCTCACTGCTCAGCCGGTGCCGCCTGCTCATCCGCGCCGTGCCGACAGCGCAGAAGTGGGCGGCCTCGATGACCAGCCCGGTCGAGGTCTGGTCGACCTCCGTATTCAGCCCTCCCATAGTGCCGGCCATAGCGATCGGGCCGGAGGAATCGGCGATGACGATGTCCTCGTCGTGCAGCCTGCGCAGCACGTGATCAAGCGTCGCCAGCGTCTCGCCCGGCTGGGCGCGCCGGACGACGAGCGGCCCATTGAGCTTGGTCTTGTCGAACGCGTGCAGCGGCTGGCCGAGCTCGAGCATCAGGTAGTTGGTGATGTCCACCGCGAGTGACACCGGGCGCATCCCGGCCCGCGCGAGCCTTGTCCGCATCCGGATCGGTGTTACCGCCGCCGGGTCGAAACCGGTCACCTCGCGCAGCACGAAGCGGTCGCAGGCCGTCGGGTCATCAATAGTGGCCGGGTGCACAGCGGCGCCCATCGCCTGCCAGTCAAGGGTGAGCCCGGCATCGGCGGGATCGTTGAACCCCACTTCGAACGCTGTCGCGGCCTCCCGCGCCATCCCCCGGATCGAGATGCAATAGCCGCGGTCGGGCGTCACCGCGATATCGAGCACCTCATCGCGCAGGCCCGCGTAGTCGGTGAAATCGGCGCCGACCGGCGGTGTGTCCGTGAGCACCAAGATGCCGGAGCGGTCGTCCCACAGCCCAAGCTCGGCGGCAGAGCAGATCATCCCATCGGACAGGTGCCCGTACGCCTTGCGCCGCGTGATCTCGAAGCCGCCCGTCAGAATTGCGCCGGGCAGCGCCACGGGCACCCGGTCCCCCACGGCGAAGTTGACCGCGCCGCAGATGATGCCATGTGGCTCTGGCTCACCGGTGGCGACCTGGCAGTACCTGATCGGCTTCTTGAACCCGGACAGCTCCTCGATCACGAGCACTTCGCCGACGGTGACACCCCGGATCTCGTGCCCGGTCTGTGTCACGGATTCGACCTCGAGCCCGGCGGCGATGAGCCTGCTTGCCACCTCGCGGGCGGGCAGGTCAGGCAGCGCCGCCCACTCACGCAGCCAGGAAAGCGGGACCCGCATCAAACCTCCATTCCGAACGCGGTGGTGAACCGCGTGTCGCCCTCGATGACATCCCGCATATCCGCGACGCCGTGCCTGAGCATCAAGGTGCGCTCGATGCCGAGCCCGAACGCGTACCCGCTGTACCTATCGGGGTTGATCCCGCAGGCGACAAGCACACGGGGGTTGACCATGCCGCAACCGCCGAGCTCGATCCAGCCCTCCGACTTGCAGGTGCGGCACGGCGGGGCCGCAGGCGCGACCGAGGCGCCGCGGCACACGTGGCACTCCATGTCCACCTCGGCTGAGGGCTCGGTGAACGGAAAGTAGTGCGGCCGGAACCTGGTGGCCAGCCCTTCGCCAAACATCGAGTCCACGAAGGCGCCGATGGCGCCGCGCAGGTCGGCCATGGTGAGGCCCTCGTCCACGGCAAGGCATTCGAGCTGATGAAAGACCGGGCTGTGGGTGGCATCGAGTTCGTCGGCGCGGAACGCCTTGCCTGGCACGACAACGTACACCGGCAGTGGCCGGGTGAGCAGAGCCCGGATCTGTACCGGCGAGGTGTGCGTACGGAGCAGCATTCCGGACTCTCCGGCCGCTCCACCGGACCGTGGGTCACCTGACCCTGGCTCACCTGATTCTGCGTCACCTGATTCTGCGTCACCGGGCTCAGTGCCCGCGGGTGGCGCTGGATCCGCGGCGACGAAAAAGGTGTCCTGCTCGCTGCGGGCAGGGTGGTCGGGACCCATGTTGAGCGCGTCGAAGTTGTACCATTCGGCCTCGATCTCCGGGCCCTCGGCCACCTCGTAGCCCATGCCGATAAAGACGTCGGCAAGCCGCTCCTGAAGTGTGGTGACCGGATGCCTGGCGCCGCGCGGCGCACGGTCCCAGGGCAGCGTGAGGTCGACGGTCTCCTCCGTGAGTACCCGCAGGTCGCGTTCAGCCTCTAGCTCGGCCTGCCGGACGGCAAGCGCGTCACGGACCTCGGCGAGCGCGACGCCGACCCGCTTGCCCGCCCCGGCCCGAGCTGCTGGCGGCAGCGCCCCGATCTCACGGTTCGCGAGTTTGAGAGGCGACCGGTCACCCGCGTGCGCGAGGCGTGCCGCCTTCAGCTCGTCCAGGTTCCGCGTCTGCGCGATGGCGGCGCGCGCCTCGCCGAGCATGCGCTCAAGCTCTCCCGCAGAAAGTGCCGTCACCTCGACGGGGTCATATGACTTGTTCGGCGCGGACATCGAATGTGCTCCCTTGCAGGCCAACGGGCGGCTTTCTCGGTCAGGTCCGGCATGTTGCCTTTACGCCGAAGACTTCCGCTGGGACCACCGCACCGGATCCGGGAATCCCCCGGCTGACGGCCCGGGGCGCCCCACCTTTGGGCGGTGCGTTCAAAGCTCGGTGATGGGCCCCGCCGTTCCTCGTCAGCGGATCCTCATCAGCGGATCCTCATCGGGCGAAGGCGGGCGTCCCAGCGGGCAAGGTAAATCGGAACTCGGCGCCACCGCCGGGCGCCGGGTACACGGAAATCGTCCCGCCGTGCGCCTCGACAAGACCCTTGACGATGTATAGGCCGAGACCCGTGCCACCACGGCGCTTAGCCCGCCAGAATTGACGGAAGACCCGCGGCGCGAGCTCCGGTGAGATGCCCTCGCCCTGGTCGCGCACGGACACGGCTGCGCCGCCCCCTGGACCAATGCCGAGCGCCGCCTCCACCACGATGGTCACGGTACCAGCACCGTGCCGCAGCGCGTTCTCAATAAGGTTGCCGAGGATCTGGTCGATCTTGTCAGGATCCAGCCACATCTCCGGGATCGGTTCGTGGACCTGGAGGCTAAACCTGTGCTGGCTTTCGCCCGCCGCGACCCGTCCCGCGATTACCTTTCGTGCGCGTTCTGCGACATCGACGACCTGCCGGTGCACCTCAAGGCGGCCCGACTCGATCCTGGACACATCGAGAAGCTCTGTGATCAGCCGGGTCACCCTGTCGGCATCGGCGTTCACCGTCTCCAGCATGACCCGCTTCTGGTCGTCGGTGAAACGGTGCCACTTGGCCAGCAGCGTGGCCGTGAACCCCTTGACGCTCGTGAGCGGTGAGCGCAGCTCGTGAGCGACGGTCGACACGAGGTCAGCCCGGCTGCGCTCGACCCGGGCGAGCCCCGCCGCGCCGCGCAGGCAGACGGTGAGCCTGCGTACCCGGTGGCAATGGCGATCGCGAGTGTAACCGACGGTGACGAGCAGTTCGGTGCCGTTCGGGAGGTAGCATGACACCTCCTCGTGCCGGGTACGAATGTTCAGGCCGTGGTAGGGATCGGCGCGTGCCCACCGGTCCCGCCCGTCGCGATCGCGCAGTGGCAAAACGTCACGGATGTCCGCGCCGATGGCGTCTGCCGGGGAGACACCCGTTAGCCGCGCAGCGGCGCGGTTGAACACGCATACGCGACCGATGTGGTCGGCGAGCACCAGGCCATCGGGAAGATCATCCGCGCAGACCAGGTTTCCGGGGCTGCCGCCGGTCCGCAGGAGGGCGAATCGGTCGTCGTCGATTCGACCGCTGGGGACCCACGGTGCGGGCCGTGCCGCGGCGCCCCTGGGCCCGGTGTCAGGCAGACCGGTGGAGCCGGGGAACCCGACACCCACAGCCGACCTGCCCTGCCTGATCCGGTCCACTCGTTCGCACCTCCGTCCAGGCCATCCACGCATCCGCGGGCCGCCGACATCATCCACCCCGATATGCGAGCAGTCCCGCCATAATGACGTGACGGAACGTGTTCAAACTCTAGCGCCTCACGGCCATCCGGCGGCAGCCCCTCGCCGTCTGCGGACGTTGCATCATGCACCTTGCAGGAAACATTTCTGCGCCTGCGGCGGAAGATGTCATGCCTTGGGGCGCTGCGGCGTGAGCTCTGGGGCGCTTCGGGCTTCTTCGGTCCCTTTGGTCAGCCATGGAGTGCGCGGGCCGACGCATACAGGCATACGGCCGCCGCGGTCGCCAGGTTGAGGCTCTCGGCGCGGCCGTAGATGGGAACGGCCACCGACTCGTCTGCCAGGTCAAGTAGCTCGTCCGGAAGTCCCCACGCCTCATTTCCGAAGAGCCATGCCGTCGGTGTGCGCAGGGTGCCCGCGGCGATCACCTCGTCGAGTGACCGTCCGCCGCGGCTGTCGGCGGCCAGGATGCGAAGGCCGGCCGCACCCAGTTCCTGCACTGTCGGCGCCAGCCTGGCGCCCGCCACGATGGGCAGATGAAACAGGCTTCCGGCGGACGCACGGACGCACTTGCCGTTGTAGGGGTCCACGGACGCGTCGGTGAATATCACCCCGGCGGCTCCCGCCGCGTCCGCCGTCCGCAACACCGTGCCCGCGTTGCCCGGGTCACGCACGTGAGCCAGTACCGCTACGAGTTGCGGCGAGGTGGCCGTGACATCACGGAGCGGCACGTCGACGAAACTGCAGACCGCCATGATGCCCTGCGGGGTCGTGGTCTGGGCGAGCCCAGCCATGATCTCGCCGCTGACGACGTGCACGACGGTGCGGGCCTGTCCCGCGCTCATGACAAGCGCGGCGTGCCGCGCGGCAGCGTGAGCGGTTACGAACAGCTCCCGGACCCCGGCGCCCGCCGCCACTGCCGCACCGACCACCTGCGGGCCTTCCGCGAGGAATGCCCGTTCACGCTCACGCAGTGCGCGCTTTGCAAGCCGGCGGGCGGCCTTTGCCCGCGGCGAACGCGCGCTCGTGAGCTCGCTCCCGGCCGCGGCGAAATTCGTGCGCGTTTCAGGCCACCGCCGTTCCCGCCTGCGCGCCAGCCTCCGGCAAAGCCTTCTTGGCGACCTCCACCAGGGCGGCGAACGCGTCTGGGTCCGCGACCGCTAGTTCGGCGAGCATGCGCCTGTCGACCTCGACCCCTGCGGAGTGAAGTCCCTGCACGAACCTGTTGTACGTGATGCCATTCGCGCGGGCCGCGGCATTGATGCGCTGAATCCACAGTCGCCTGAAAGCGCCCTTGCGGTCCTTGCGGTCCCGGTAGGCGTACGTCATCGAGTGGAGAACCTGCTCCTTGGCCTTGCGGTACAGCCGTGACCGCTGACCACGGTAGCCGCTCGCCCGTTCGAGGACGGTCTTGCGCTTCTTGTGGGCGCCCGTCGCCCGCTTCACGCGTGCCATGTTCCTGACTCCCTCACCCGGGCTCGGGCTACTTCCCGAGCAGTCTCTTTACCCTCTTCGCGTCCGCATCGGACAACACCACGTCTTGCCACAGGCGGCGGGTGCGCCGGGACGACTTGTGCTCCAGCAGATGGTTACGGTTGGCGCGGCGGTGCATTACCTTGCCGGAACCTGTTAGCTGGAATCGCTTCCTGGCACCACTGTGGGTCTTCATCTTCGGCATCTCGCCGTCTTCTCCGTCCTGTCTGGTGCCTTTACGGCACGGCGCCCTTCGTGTGCCTTACGTACGGCACGGCGCCCCTCGGGTGCCTCACCGCACGGTGTCTTCGGCCTCACATAGCTCACGCGCCGTCTCTTTCCTGCTGCTCACGGCACGGCGCTCCGTAGCGCCGACGGCGCTCTACAGTGCGCCGACGGCGCTGCGTGCCGGTAGCTCGTCTCCGGTATCTCACCCGCGCGGGCGCACCTTCCCCGCGCCCGCGTCGGCACGTCCCCGCGCGGGCGGCGTAGGGCAGGCTAACCCGAGGTCAGGTACTGGCCGGCGTCTCCGGGCCACGTCGCGGGCGGGGGACGGAACGCGCGGCTGCGCGCTCGGCCTTCGCCTCGCTCTTCTTCCGGTTCGGCCCGATAACCATGATCATGTTCCTGCCGTCCTGCTTGGGCTGAGCCTCCACGAAGCCCAGCTCCTCGACGTCACCAGCGAGCCGCTGGAGCAGCCGGAACCCAAGCTCTGGTCGCGACTGCTCACGCCCGCGGAACATTATGGTGACCTTGACCTTGTCGCCTTGCTTGAGGAACCGTTCGACGTGTCCACGCTTGGTGGCGTAGTCGTGCGGGTCGATCTTCGGCCGGAGCTTGATCTCTTTGATGACCGTTTGCGCCTGGTTCTTGCGCGCTTCCCTGGCCTTGAGCGCTGACTCGTACTTGAACTTGCCGTAGTCCATCAGCTTGCACACGGGGGGTCGTGCGGTCGGCGCCACCTCCACAAGATCAAGGTCGGCCTCTTGCGCCAACCGGAGCGCATCACCAATCGCTACTATCCCGACCTGCTCGCCATTCGGACCAACGAGCCGAACCTCAGGGACGCGGATACGCTCGTTAATTCTCGGTTCGGGGCTGATGTGACCTCCTTGGGCGTCACGCCTGCTGCCGACATTCCGACGGCAGGATCTCTCGGACCTGCCGTGCGAGTCACGCTGCGGCGTCCTACCGCAAAGGAGCCCCGCACAGCATGCATGCGGGGCTACCGAAGCTGCGCGGGCGCCGCGCCGCAGACCGAAAATAGGCCGATCCCCAGCGTGCCGAATTCCATGCTGGTGACCGCCCTATCCGGCCAGCGCACGAGGCCCCCGGATTCGCAGCCATACCCGCCAGCCAGCAGCTGGCAAGGTGGGAGATAGTCCTCCGCTTGCACGTCCGGCACGGGTGTACCGGACTGGCTAACGACAAAGTCTACCGCACTGGGTCCGGCTCAGGCAGGTCCGGGAGTACCATCAGTTGATGCGACGCCCCGGCCGGTACCCCACCGGCCGCGCGCCGCATGTGTACCCGAACCCTCGGGCCGCCGTCACTGCTGCTCCTGCTCGATAAGCTCACCGAACCGGCCCACGGTCGACAGCAGGAATCTGCGGATCACCGGCTCGTCGGCAGGGTCGACATAGCCGAACGCTGTCGTCCAGCGGGCGGCCACGTGCTCACGGGCGTCCTGCAGCTTCTCACGGCCCGCAGCGGTCAGGTGAAGATGGACGACACGCCGGTCATGGGGGTCCCTGAGGCGTCGCAGATACCCGTCGCGCTCAAGTACGTCGGCGAGGTAGCTCACCATGGGCGGCGTCACCCAGGATCGTGCGGCCACCTCGCCCGACCTGAGGCCATCCTCCTCCTCGAGTGTGCTAAGGACACCCAGCCCAGCAGCGCTGACACCAGCGCCTTCGGCCGTGTACCACCAGTAGGTGCCGATCAGCCGCGCCGCCAGGCCAGCGAGCCGGGATACCGGCAGCCGGTCAAGCGGCATATCGTCCCAAGCGTCGCCCCACCTCACGCCGTGTGCGCGCGCCGTGTTCGGCCGTTCGGCTTCCGGCCGTAGCCCGTTCGATGCCACCCGCTCAGCCACGGCCCGCTCATCGGCGGTCTGCTCAGCCACGGCCCGCTGATCGGCGGTCTGCTCAGCCAGGGCCCGCTGATCGGCGGTCTGCTCAGCCACGGCCCGCTGATCGGCGGTCTGCTCAGCCACGGCCCGCTGATCGGCGGTCTGCTCAGCCACGGCCCGCTGATCGGCCGACCCGCCCGCCGCCCGCAGAGCCGCGGCCCGCTCAGCTACGGCCCGCTGATCGGCCGACCCGCCCGCCGCCCGCAGAGCCGCGGCCCGCTCAGCTACGGCCCGCTGATCGGCCGGCTCGTCCGCCGCCTGCTCGTCCGGCGCCGTGTCGGTCATCTTCGTAGCCTGGCCCGCTGGATACTTGGGAGTCAATCATTCAGTTATTCAAGAATTGCCGTTGCCGCGCGGCGTGCGGGCCAGTTCGGCCAGCCCTGCGGCACGCATTTCGCTAACTGGCGCCGCACATCCTGTCATCAGCTTCACCTGGCGCGCGGCCTGGTGCAGCAGCAGTTCAAACCCACCGACAACGGTTGATCCCGCCGCACGGGCCGAAGCGGCGAGCCGGGTCGGCCACGGGTCGTATGCAACATCGAAGACCACCCGCGGCGGGCACTGCGCACCCCTCAGCCAATCCGCGACGGCATCCGCGGCGCCAGGAGGTACGGTGCATACCACGAGCTCAGCGGCAGGGAGCGGCGATGCCTCGGGAGCACGGGCCGGGACACTGGCGTTCGCCGGGGCACTGGCCAGCGACGCAAGCCCGCGCATCCGGATGGTGACGTCAAGCCGCTTGGCCGCGGCTTCGAGTTCGTCCGTGCGGCTCGTGCCACGCACCGCAACTTCTACGTCCCGCGCGCCGAGCTGCTTGAGCGCGGCCAGCGCAGAGCACGCCGTGGCGCCAGCACCGATGACAAGCGCGCGGGGAATGGTGGTCACTCCGGCTTCCGCGAGCGCGGCCACCATCCCGCCGACGTCGGTGTTGTAGCCGAGCCTGTGGCGATCGGAAAACACCACGGTGTTGGCACCGCCGACTTCGGTTGCGAGGGGGTCGACTTCGTCGAGCAGCGGCAGCACGGCCCGTTTCAGCGGCATGGTGAGCGACAACCCTGCCCAGCTCTCGTCCAGTCCGTCCAGCAGGCCAGGCAGCCCGGCCTCATCGCATTCGATCGCCGCGTAGCTCCAGCCGCGCAAGCCGAGCGCCGCGTACGCGGCACGGTGCAGCGCTGGCGAGAGCGAGTGGCTGACCGGCGAGCCGAGGACCGCGGCCTTCATCGCACGGCCTTCATCGCACGGCCTTCATCGCACGGCCTTGATCACGCTGGCCGGTGCGAGCCTGCAAGGTTTCGCTCATCCGCCCTGGCCAAGGTACTGCTGGAGCTCGGCTCTCAGTTGGGCGAACCTGGTCGGGCTGGAGGTGAACTCGGTGAGACCGGTCTTGGGGTTCACGGTGACAAAGTAAAGCCAGTTGCCGGTCTGCGGGTGCAGCGCGGCATGGATCGCAGCATCGCCCGGGCTGTCGATCGGGCCGGGCGGCAATCCGGCGTGCTTGTAGGTGTTGTAGGGCGAGTTGACTTGGAGCTGCTGATTCGTAGCCAGGATCCCATAGGCGTGCAACGCGTACATGACCGTGCTATCCAGTTGCAGCGGCATGTTCGCGGCAAGCCTGTTGTAGATCACTCGTGCAATCTTGGGATAGTCCGCAATCCTGCCACCCTCGGCCTGCACCAGACTGGCGACGGTGATGGCCTCGGCTGGGGTGAGGTTGACGGCGTTCGCAGTACCGACCAGATTGATCCTCGTCGCCTCGGCGTCGAATTGCTGGACCATGGCCCGCAGCACCCCGGTGGCGGTCGTGCGTGGCTGCACCGGATAGGTGGCGGGGAACAAATAGCCCTCCGGCTGGCTCCTGGCGTAGGAAGGGAGCCCGAGCGCTGCGGGGTCCGCGAACGCTGCCCGGTAGGCCTTGAGCGGTATGCCCGATCTCGCGCCCAGCGTGGCCACGATCTGGCTGGCCCGCAGGCCCTCTGGGATTGTGACCTCCGACTGGATGCGCGCGGCCGGACTGAGCAACAAGTCGAACGCGAGCGCCGCCTTCATGTTCCGGTGCAGCCGGTAGGAGCCGGGCTCGAGCGCGGTCTGCCGCGAGCTCTGCTCGGCTGCCTTGACGAATGCCCGTGGGCTTGCGACCACGCCGAGGCCGAACAGCGTCTGGGCCACGTCGGTGGCTGTCTGATTCTGCTTGATCTGTACGACAACGCTGCCGTAACCGGACCCGGAGTAGTCCGGCGGTATCACGTACTGGCGCAGGAAGTGGTAGCCGATGACGCCAGTCCCGGACACGAAGAAAACGAGCACGAGCAGCGCGATCAACGGTGCGCGAGAGCGACCGCCCCGGCGACGCGAACCGTCACCACGGCGTTTGCGCTGGTAACCCGGGCCAGTCGGAACGATCGGCCCGCTGGGAGCCTCCCCTTCGGGCTCCGGGCCGTAGCCGTCGTCTGGGTCATCCTCATCTGCGTGGTGGTCGTCCTGGGCGTGCCGATCATCCTCCTGGTCAGGGAACCAGCCAGGTTTCGCGGTAACGGAAGGCAACTGTCCCGGTACCGTCAGGTGATCAGGTCGCGATATCATGGGCATGGGACCTGGGACGTCGGGCTGGTCCAGATCAGGGTCTGGGTCGGCGGGCGCGCCCGGGTACTGATCGCCCGGATAGGGGTTGTCGGCATAGGGGTTGCCCACGTATGAGTCGCCCGGGTATGTGTCGCCCGGATAGGGGTGTGACGGTGGATCTCCATACCGGTCCGGCTGATCCCACTCGGCGGGTGTGGCCCGATGCCGACCCGGTCCCCGCTCGGGACGAGTCCTATCCAGGGGCCCCTGACCCTGCTGGTCAGGACCACCGCTCACGGTGCCACCTCGCAGGGTGGCTCCA
>Ga0335081_10003656_pt1 | contig 24220 bp, 19 predicted proteins | sample Lox_Sample_35_FD_206713 | JGI IMG/M metagenome (GOLD analysis project Ga0335081, IMG submission 206713) | Soil microbial communities from Loxahatchee National Wildlife Refuge, Florida, United States - Lox_Sample_3.5 | ecosystem: Environmental > Terrestrial > Soil > Wetlands | place: USA...
GATCAGCCCCGACGAGGCGGCCGACATGATCTGCGAGGCGATGCGCGGCCGGCCCAAGGAGATGGGCACGCGCATCGGCAAGTTCGGCGAAGTCGCCTACTCGCTCAACCCGGGGGCGGTCGACCGTCTGCTGCACCTCGCCTACCGCGTGTTCCCCGACTCGGCGGCCTCGAAGGGACACCACCACGAGACCGAGGAGCACGTCTCCTTCGAGCAGATCGCGATGGCGACGCTGACCAGGGGCGTGCACTGGTAGCGGACGCCGCCCGCGCCGTCCAGCCACACAGCAGGATCGTGAGCGACGCCCCCGCGATCGAGGTGAGGGGCCTGTCCAAGCGCTACGGCGAGTACGAGGCGGTCCGCGGGATCGACATCACGGTGGCCCGCGGCGAGGTGTTCGGGCTGCTCGGGCCCAACGGCGCCGGCAAGACCACGACGGTCGAGATTCTCGAGGGCTACCGCGCACGCACGGCGGGCAGCGTGGCGGTGCTCGGTCAGGACCCGGCGCGGCGCGGGCTGGAGCTGCGCCGGCGGATCGGGATCGTGCTGCAGTCCGGCGGCATCTACCCCCACATCACCCCGCGCGAGGCGCTCGAGTACTGGGCGGGTCTGTACCCGCGCCCGCGCCAGGTCGGGGAGGTGCTCGAGCTGGCCGGCCTGTCCGAGCAGGCCGACACGCGCACGCGTCGGCTGAGCGGCGGGCAGCTGCGCCGCCTGGACTTCGCGATCGCGCTGGTGGGCGACCCGGAGCTGATCTTTCTCGATGAGCCCACCACCGGCTTCGACCCCGAGGCCCGCCGCGCGGCGTGGGACACGATCCGCTCGCTGCGGGACCTCGGCAAGACGATCGTGCTGACCACCCACTACCTCGAGGAGGCCCAGGAGCTCGCCGATCGCGTGGCGATCGTCAAGGACGGGCGCATCCTCGCCGACGGGCCGCCGCGCGAGCTGGGCGCCGGGGCCCCCCACTACCGGATCGCCTACCGCACTCCCGAGGGGGAGGCGGTGCAGCTCGACACCGACGATCCCACCACGGTGCTGCACGAGCTGACCGGCGAGGCGCTGGCCCGCGGCGGGCGCCTGGACGAGCTGTCGGTGGCCCGGCCGACGCTCGAGGAGGTCTACCTTGAGCTCACCGCCGATGAGTGAGACGCTGCGGCTCGGATGGCGCCAGTACCGCCTGGAGCGGCGCATGTTCTGGCGCAACCCGAGCGCCGCCTTCTTCAACTTCCTGCTGCCGCTGCTGTTCCTGTTCGCGGGCGGCGCGATCCTGAGCGGCAGCCAGCACGACCTCAACAAGCTGCTGCCGGCGATCGCGGGGATGAGCGTGATGTCCACGACCTTCACCGCGCTCGCGTACAACATCGTGTACCTGCGCGAGCGGGGAGTGCTCAAGCGGATCCGGGGGGCACCGTTGCCGACCGGCTCCTACTTCGGCGGCGTGGCCGCCAACGCCGTCACCAACACCGCCCTGCAGATCGTGCTGGTGGTGTTCGCCGGGCGCCTGTTCTTCGGGATCGGCTGGCCGCCCGAGCCGCTCTCGCTGATCGTCTGGGTGCTCGTGGGGGTGGTCGCCTTCGCCGCCCTGGGCGTGGCCTTCGCCCACGCGATCCCCAACTTCGAGTCGACCGCCGCGTACGTCAATGCCGTGTTCCTGCCGGTCCTGTTCCTGTCCTTCTTCGTGTTCGACGCCAGCAACCCGCCGGCGTTCCTGAAGACGATCGCCCAGGCGCTGCCGCTGCTGCCGCTGATCGAAGGCCTGTCGGGCGCGATGGTGACGGGCTCGCCGATCGGCAAGCACCTCGACGGCCTGGCGGTGCTCGCCCTGTGGGCGGCGATCGGGATCTTCCTGGGGGTGAGGGGGTTCTCGTGGGAGCGCGCCGAAAGCCGCTAGCGCACCACGCGCTGCCGCCGGGCACGTGGGAGGTCGACGCGAGCCGCTCGGAGGTGGGCTTCGAGGTCAGGCACCTCGGGCTCACCCGCGTGCGGGGCCGGTTCACGCGCTTCGAGGGGACCGTGCGGGTCAGCCGCGGGCGCGTGTCCGCCGCCGGGAGCGTGGAGGTGGCGAGCGTCGAGACGGGGGACGAGCGTCGCGACCACTACCTGCGCACGGACGACGGGTTCTTCGACCCGCACCGCCACCCGCGGATCGAGTTCACCGCCGGGCCGGCGAGCGCCGGCGGGGAGAGCTTCCGGCTGGAGGGCGAGCTGACGATCCGGGCCACGAGCCGGCCGTTGAGCCTCGAGGTCGAGGTCGAGCAGCCGGGACGCCGGCGCGGAGCCGACGGCGGCCCCGCGCGCGAGGTCGTGATGGCGGCCCGCGGCGAGCTGCAGCGGGGCGACTACGGGCTGCGCTTCCCGGCGGTGGCCGGTTACGGCGACGCGCTCGTGGGAGAGACCGTGAAGATCCGGATCCGGGCGCTGCTCGCGGGCGGCAGCTCCTGAGCACGGGCGGCGCCGGGCCTTCGCTCAGCGCAGCGCCACCCCGTCCAGCGCGGCGTCGATCGCCGCCAGCACGTCGGCGCTCAGCGTCACACCGGCGGCGGCGGCGTTTTCGTGGACCTGCTCGGGACGCGAGGCGCCGATGATCGCGGAGGCCACGTTCGGCTGGCGCAGCACCCACGCGAGCGCCAGCTGGGGCAGCGTCAGCCCCGCCTGCTCGGCGACCGGCACCAGGCGCTGCACGGCCTCGAGCACGCGATCGTTCATGAAGCCGCCGATGAAGCCACTCATGCTCTCGCTCGCCGCTCGCGAATCGGCCGGCGGCTGCTGACCGGGCAGGTACTTGCCGCTCAGCACCCCCTGTGCGAGCGGCGACCACACGATCTGGGAGATGTTCTCGCGTTCGCACAGCGGGATCAGCTCCCGCTCGGGGCGCCGCCACAGCATCGAGTACTGGGGCTGGCTGGAGGTCCAGCGCTCCACCCCCGGCAGCGCCAGCGACTCGGAGATCCGCTGCGGCGGCCACTCGCTGAAGCCGATGTGACGGGCCTTGCCTTCCCGGACGACCTCCGTGAGGGCCCCCATCGTCTCCTGCAGCGGCGTCTCGTCGTCGTAGCGGTGGCACTGGTAGAGGTCCACGTGGTCGGTCTGCAGCCGCTGCAGCGAGGCGTCGATCTGCTTGTGGATCTGCTCGGGGGACAGCCCGCGGTCGGTGGCGGACATCGGGAAGTAGACCTTGGTGGCGAGCACGTAGGAGGACCGCTCGCGGCCGGAGAGGACCTCCCCCAGGAACGTCTCGGACGCCCCCCGTCCGTACACGTTGGCCGTGTCGATGAAGTTGATCCCGGCCTCGAAGGCCGCGTCCACGCAGCGGCGGGCCTGTTCGCGCTCCACCCCGCCGGAGTAGGTCAGCCACGAGCCGAGGCTGATCTCCGAGACCTCCAGGTTGCTGGACCCGAGTTTGCGGAACTTCAAGGCCCGAGCTTATCCGTCCGTCGAGTTGTTGCTCGCGGAGATGCTCGCCGACGCACTCGTCGTGGTCGAGCGCGAGGTAGCGGTCTGGATGACTGACGGCTGTTGCCTCATCTGCGGCGCCAGCCTCGCCGGTCGGCGCGCCACGACCAAGACGAACCCTGATCGATGCCACCAAACAGCGCGTGGAGGCCCCCAAGCCGCAACGCGTAGTTAGCCGCGTCGAGGGTGCGCTGTTTTGCGATTGCCCGCAGGCATCCGGAGTCGTACTGTCGCAGCATGGGAACAGCAATTACCGATATGCCTTGGACCTTCGCAGCCGTCTTCATCACGCTGTTGCTCGTGGTGGTCGCGTTTGCCGCGATGTGGCTCGCCACGCATCATCACCCCTAGGGGACCTCGAGGTCCGTCCAGCCGGGTTTGCGCCGGCACACGATCGGCAACACTCGAGTCGTGCCTCAGCGAGTAGAGTTCTCCCAGGGGATGCCGCACGGCAAGCGCTCAGCTTCGTGTCGGGCCGCCGCCCGCCGGCACGCAGGTCCGCGCGCCGTGCCCGCCGCCTCCAGGGGGCTCGCGCCGGCCCTCGCCGTGTGCGGGCTCGCGTCGGCCATCGCCGTATGCGCCCTCGCGGCGGTCGCCCGTGGCGAGGCCAGCCACGCCGGGTGGCCTCCGATCCAGCACCTCGCGCAGCACCGCTTCAACCAGTCCGGGACGCTGCGCGGGCTCCAGCACGTCCACAACGAGCTGCTCGGCGGCAACGGCAACGACACGATCTTCGCCGGCGAAGTCGGGGACGTGATCTGGGGCGACTTCAAACCGAGCGGCCAGCCCGAATCGCAGCAGGACTACCTCCACGGGGGAGCCGGCAACGACTTCATCTACGCCAGCCACGGGCACAACGTGATCTGGACGGGGGCCGGCAACGACCAGGTCGCCCTCGTGTACGGGCACGGAACCGTGTTCTGCAACGGGACCGGGCTGAAGACGCTGGTGGTGCGCTACCTCCCCGAGAACAGGCACTTCCGGCTGGTCGGCTGCAAGCACGTCAGGCTCGTCCGCTACCGGGCCTGACGACGCGCCCACAGGCGTAAGCTTGGTGGCGATGAGCGGGATCGATCCGGCCCTGCGTATCCGCTCCGTGACGCTCGGCGTCAGCGACGTCTCCCGCAGCGCCGACTTCTACGAGCACGCGCTCGGCCTGCCCCTGATCACGCGCGAGAACGGCACCGCGGTGCTGGGCGCGGACCCCGGACGCCCGGCCCTCGTGCTCCGCCAGCTCGCGCAGCCGGCGCCGCTGTCCCCGGGGGCCAGCGGCCTCTACCACGTGGCCTGGCTGCACCCGTCCCGGGCGGCCCTGGCGGACACGCTGAGGCGCCTGGCCCGCGCCCGCTGGCCGCTGGAGGGGGCCTCCGACCACGGGGTCTCGGAGGCCGTCTACCTGAGCGACCCCGACGGCCTGGGGATCGAGATCTACGCCGACCGGCCGAGCGAGCGGTGGGCGCGGACGCCCGCCGGGGGCATCGAGATGGTGACCCTGCCGCTGGACCTCGAGGACCTGCTCGCCCAGTCCGCCAGCGAGCCCCCGGTCACCATCGAGCCGGGCACGGGAGTCGGGCACGTGCACCTGAAGGTCTCCGACGTGGCGCGGGCGAGCCGCTTCTACGACCACGACGTCGGCCTCGACGAGCAGGCCCGGCTGCCTTCCGCCTCGTTCCTCGGTGCCGGCGGCTACCACCACCACGTCGGCCTGAACTCCTGGCAGAGCATGGGCGCCCCCCGCGCCCCCGACACCGCGCCCGGCCTGCTCGAGGTGCTGTTCGAGCTGAGCGGCGAGCGGGCACTCACCGAGGTCGAGCGCCGGCTGGCCGAGCGCGGCGACGAGCCCCGCGAGCACGAGGGCCGGCTGCTGGTGCTCGATCCCGACGGCCAGACCCTCGCCTTCGCCGCCCCCGGCTCCTGACCGGAGCCTCAGCGCCGCCGGCCCATCGCGAAGCTCTGCACGGCCGGGGCGGCCGCGCGCATGCTCGAGGCGACCTCCTCCCCGGCCGGCTCCTCCGCGCCCTGCTGCTCGCCGGCGGCGGGCGGGCGGCGCAGGTGGCGGACATCCCCGCCGGGGAGCTCCTCCGGGCCCTCCAGGCCGCCGTCGAGGAAGTGCTCGAGCGAGGCCAGCTCGCGGACGACGACGTTGATCACGGGGCGGATCTGCTCGGGGCCGAGGCCATCGGCGTCCTCGCCGGTGGCGGTGGTGGAGCCGCTGGTGCCGGCGACGGCCGGTGCGCCCGACGTCCTGGTCGCGGACCCGTGCAGCGGGGTGGGCTCCTGGGTGCGCTCCAGGCGCCCCCTGGCCAGCAGCAGGGGCTCGGTTCGGGCCAGCCGGCGGTAGCGCTCGTACACCTGTTCGGGGACGATCAGGTTGATCGTCCCGAACTCGTCCTCGAACAGCAGGAACATCGTCCCGGAGGCGGTGGCGGGGCGCTGGCGCGCGATCACCAGGCCCGCAACGGCCACCTCGCCCCCTCCCGGCAGCCGCTCCAGCTGGGCGCTGGTGGCGAGCATCGGCACCGTCAGGCGGGGACGCAGGATCGCCAGCGCGTGCTCCCGCAGGGTGACGGTCGTGGTGAAGTAGTCGGCGATCAGCCGCTGCCAGCGGCCCAGCGGGCGCAGGGCGGGCGCCGGGGCGAGCTCCAGCGGCAGCGCCAGCTGGGCCTGTTGCGAGTCCGCCTCGTCGGCGTCGGGGAGACCCCGGGCGGGGGCCGCGACCCCCAGCTGCCACAGCGCCGTGCGACGCTGGCCGTCCTCGGCGAGACGGTCGCACGCGCCCGCCCAGGCGAGCTGCTCGAGCGTCGTGCGCGTGGCTCCCGAGCGGGCCGCCAGCTCGGCGAGGCTCCCGAAGGGGCCGCTGCGGCGGCGCTCGGCCACGAGCGCGGCGAGCTCGGCCTCCGGAGCTCCCTTCACGTAGCGAAGGCCGAGCCGCACGGCGCCCCCCTGCACGGTGCACTGCACGTCGGAGTCGTTGACGTCCACCCCCCGCAGCTCGATGCCCCTCAGCTGTGCCTCGTGGGCGAGGCTGTCGGGGGCGTAGAAGCCCATCGGCTGCTCGTTGAGCAGCGCGCACAGGAACTCCGGGCCGTAGTGGATCCGCAGCCACGTGGACTGGTAGGCGAGCAGCCCGAAGGCGGCGCTGTGGGACTTGGGGAAGCCGAACCCGGCGAAGCCCTCGACCATCTTCCACACGCGCTCGGCGACGGCACGGTCGGCTCCCACGTGGTCCATCGCGCCCTGCACGAACCGCTCGCGGTGGCGCAGCAGGCGCTCGTGCGAGCGCTTGCGGCTCATCGCCCGGCGCAGCCCGTCGGCCTCCCCGGGGCCGAACCCGGCGAAGGCTTCGGCGACCTGCATCACCTGGTCCTGGAAGATGATCGTCCCGAGCGTCTCGCGCAGCACCGGCTCCAGCGCGGGGTGGTCGAACGGGACCTCGTAGGAGGGGTCTTCGCGCAGGCGCTGGCGGCGGGCGATGTAGGGGTTCACGGCGCCGCCCTGGATCGGCCCCGGGCGCACGATAGCCACCTGGATCGTGAGGTCCTCGAGGTTGGCGGGGCGGGTGCGCAGCAGCGACTGCATCTGAGCGCGGCTCTCGATCTGGAAGACCCCCACGGTGTCGGCGGCGCGGATCGCCCTGAAGGTCCCGGGATCGTCGAAGGGGATGCGGGACAGGTCGATGCGCTCGCCCCGCACCCGCTCCACCTCCACCACGCAGCGCTCGACCGCGGACAGCATCCCCAGGCCGAGCAGGTCGATCTTCAGGAAGCGGGCGTCGGCGCAGGAGTCCTTGTCCCACTGGACCATCTGCCTGCCCTCCATCGCCGCGGGGACCACCGGGCAGCAGTCGATCAGCGGCCTGGTGGAGACGATCATCCCGCCGGAGTGCTGGGACAGGTGGCGGGGCAGGCCGTAGGCCTGCTCGACCAGGCGCTCCAGCCAGCGCCAGCGCAGCGGGGCCTGGCGGGCGGTGCCGGTGGACGGGCCCGCGGCGGCGGACCGGCCCGTGGCCGCCCCCGGGAGCCCGGCGTGGCGCAGGGCCTCGCCCGAGGCGAAGGGGTCAGCGTCCCGGGCTGCCCGCTCTATCGCACTCGGCGCCAGCCCGAGCACCTTGCCGAGCTCGCGGATCGCCCCCCGCGCGCGGAACGTCGGGAAGGCCGCCACCAGCGCCGAGCGATCCTGGCCGTAGCGCTCGTGCACGCGGGGGATCAGCCGCTCGCGGACGTCGCGGGGGAAGTCGAGGTCGATGTCCGGCAGCCCGTGCAGATCCTCGTGCAGGAACCGCCCCAGCGCGAGCCGGCCGAGGACGGGGTCGATGTGGGAGAGCCCCGTCAGGTAGCAGACCAGCGAGGACACCGAGGAGCCCCGCCCCCGGCCCGCCGCCAGCAGCGCACGCACCGAGTCCGGCCCGCGGACCTCCCGGGCCACCTCCGCGGCGAGCTCCATCATGTCGTGGTGCAGCAGGAAGAAGCCGGCCAGGCCGAGGTGGTCGATCACGGCCAGCTCCTGCTCCAGGCGCGCGTGGGCCTCCCCGCGCAGCGCCCGCGCGGGCGGGGGGGCGCCGTCGCCGTAGCGCTCCCACAGGCGCTGCTGACAGAGCTCCGCCAGGCGCCTGGAGGCGCCCTGCTGCTCGGCCCCGGGGTAGCGGTAGCCGAGGTCACGGCGCAGGTCGAACGTCAGCCGCTCGGCCAGCAGGACGGTCTCCCGGACCGCCTCGGGGTGCTCTCCGAAGCGCCGCGCCATCGCCTCCGGTGAGCTCATCACGTGGCTGTGGTTGCCCCGCCGCAGCGGCTCGCAGGCGTCGAGCGTGGCGTGGTTGCGCAGCGCCACGAAGGCGTCCTGCAGCTCGGCCCGGCAGCGGACGTGGGCGTGGACGTTGCCACTCGCCACGCAGCGCACCGCCAGCCCCCGGGCGAGCGCCTGCAGGGCGCGGTTGCGGGCGCGGTCGTGGCGGTGGAACGGACGCTGGAGCTCGACGTAGAAGCCCTCCGGGCCGAAGGCGTCGAGCAGCCTGCGGGCGAGCTGCTCGTCGTGTCCGTGAGGCCCCGCCGCCGCGGTGCCGGGGCGGTACAGCACCGAGCGCGAGGCGCACCCGCTCAGACAGACGAGGCCCTCGGCGTGGTCGAGCACCTCCTGCACGTCGACGTGCGCCTCGCCGAGGTCCCGGCGGCGGCTGCCCTCGCGGGTGTGGGCGTGGGCGAGCGTGAGGATCCGGCAGAGGTTGCTCCAGCCGCGCCCGTCGCGTACCAGCAGCGTGAGGTGGCGGGAGGTGCCCTCGCCGCAGAGGACGTCCACCTCGGCGCCCTGGATCGCCCTCACCCCGTGCTCGGGGGCGGCCTGGGCCAGCTCCATCGAGCCGCTGACCGAGTTGTGATCCGTCAGCGCGAGCGCGGTGTAGCCGAGCTCTGCCGCGCGGTGGGCGAGCTCGTCGGGCAGTGAGGCCCCGTCCAGGAAGGAGTAGGCCGAGTGGCAGTGGAGCTCGGCGTATGGAGGGGTCGGCGCCGGCATCCTCGCACGCCGTCGCTAGGCGCTCTGGCGGAACCAGCCGCCGGAGCACAGGTCGTGGAAGACGACGACGTTGCGCCCGTTCACCCCCACCAGCTCCCAGTAGCGGCGGCGCAGCGGCTCGGCCGTCCACCAGCGGTCCTCCACCAGCCAGGACTCGCGCAGCGACTGCATCCGTTCGCCGTCTACCTCCGCCGGCGCCGGCCCGCTGCAGCGCACGCGGGCGGGCCGGGGGCGGTTCAGCACGCGGGCGCTCACTCGGGGATGGGGGTCAGCACGACCCGCCGCTCGGGGACGCGCGAGGAGGGGTCCACGCACACGACGCGCAGGGCCGCCTGCGCCCCGGCCAGCGAGCGGACCTGGGCGAGCGCCTCCCGCAGCAGGGCGGCGCGCGCGGCGCGGCGGGCGCTCCAGGCACGGGCGTCGCGGTCCTCCAGCACCCCCTGCTCGGCGATCGGCGCCCCGAAGCACTCGACGCTCAGGCCCAGCCTGCAGGCGGGGCCGGGGAGCGCGAGCAGGCGCACCGACAGCGCCAGCCTGATCCGCTCCGCGTCCGCCAGCGCCTGGCGGAACACGACGCGCTCGCGCCAGCCTCCGCCGGCGGCCAGCTGCGCCGAGAGCACGACCGTGCGCAGCGAGCGGCCCGCCCGTTGGGGCCGTGCCAGCAGCCGGCGGACGAGCACCCCCAGCACCCGTCCCAGCGCCAGGCCGCTGCTGGCGTCCCCCACCTCCAACGACTCCTCGAGGCGCTCCTGCACGCGGCGGGGGGCCAGCGGACGGTCCTGCCCGCGGGCCAGCCGGTGGGCGAGGGACCCGGCCTCGCCGAAGCGGTCGCTCAGCGCCGCCCGCCCGAGCCGGGTGAGCTCCCCGAGCGTGCGCACGCCCAGCCGGGCCAGGGGCTCGGGCAGCATCGCGGTCTGCTCGCGGTAGCCGAGCAGCCCCACCGGCTGCGTGGCCAGCCAGCGCCGGGCGTGCTCGCCCTCGAGCACCAGCGGCCGGCGCGAGGGGGCCGCCAGCGCGCACGCCAGCGCACAGAAACGCGTCGGGGCCGCGCCGATCCGCACGGGATGGGCGACGGCACCCCGGGCGAGGGCGCCCCGGGCGGCGGCGCCCCGGGCAGCGGCGAGCGTGGCGGCGAGCGTGCCGTGGAGCGCCCTCAGCCCGTCCGCCTCGAAGTAGGCGAGCCCCGGGCGTGCCGGCTCCACGGCCGCCCCGATCGCCTCGAGTGCCTGCAGAGCCGCCTCCCACTGCTCGGCCACCCTCACCGGGTCGGCGGGGAGCAGCACGAGCTGCGGGCAGCGTGCCAGCGCCTCCCCGAGCGCCATCCCCCCCCTCACCCCGTTCGCTTCGGCCGCCTGGGAGACCTCCCCCACCCCGGCCGTCCCGGCCCCGCCGCCGCGCCCGGTGCCCGTCGGCGGGGCCACCGCCAGGGGGCGTCCGCGGAGCGTCTGGGGACCCACCTGCGAGCCCTCCCCGGCCGCCACCAGGAGCTCGAAACGCGGGAGGTGCACGCACACGACCATGCGAACATATGTTCGCATACGGCCGTCCGCGGGTCAATCCATCGTGAGGGGGCCCTCCGCCGAGCCGCTCAGGAACTGGCGGACGAATTCGTTCTCCGAGGAGAACATCCGCTTGGCGTCGCCCGCCTCCACGATCCGCCCGCGCCACAGCAGCGCGATGTACTCGCCGATCCGCCGCGCCGAGGCGATGTCGTGGGTGACGACGATGTAGGTGCCCTTGTAGATCGAGTGCATCTCCTGGATCAGCTCGCACAGCAGCGCCGTGCGCACCGGGTCCAGGCCGGAGTCGGGCTCGTCGAAGATCACCACGTCGGGCTCCATCACCAGCGCCCGTGCGAACCCGGCGCGCTTGCGCATGCCCCCCGACAGCTGCGAGGGGGCGTCGTCGATCGCCGCCGACAGGCCCACGTCGGCGAGGCGCTGGGTGACACGTTCGCCGATCTGGGTCTCCGACAGGTCGGTGTGCTGGCGCAGCGGGAAGGCGACGTTGTCGAACACCGACATCGACCCGAACAGGGCGCCGTCCTGGAACAGGACCCCGATTTTGCGCCGCAGCGCGAGCAGCTCCGGCATCGTCAGCGTGGGCACCGACTGGCCTTTCACGACGATGTTGCCCGAGTCCGGGAACATCAGCCCGATCAGATGCTTGATCAGCACGCTCTTGCCCGTTCCCGAGGGGCCGAGCACGACCGTGATGGTGTCCTCCGGGAAGGCCACGTTGAGCCCGTTGAGCACCGGCACCCCGCCGAGGCGCTTGTGGACGTCCATGCAGCGGATCGACCAGCGCTCGTCGTCGGGCTCGCCCAGCAGGTCGAGGTCGGCGGCGTGGTAGCGATAGTCGTCGGTGGTGCTCATTTTTCGGGGAAGGTGACGTGCGGGAACTGGCTCGTCTGCCCGTTGTAGCTGAACGGGCCCTGCTGCCTGCACCCGGGCGCCGGCACGTCGTTGGGGGTTTCGGGCACGTTGGCGACTTTGAAGGCCTGGATCTGGGTGATCTGTTCTTCGATTTCCTTGGTGGGGGTTTCGCCGGGGGCCGCGCTGATCGACGGCGCCCCGCCGCTGCAGTTGGTGGCCTGGAACACGGGCAGCCCGCTCGCGAGCTGGTTGTAGGTGCCGGGCAGCGGGTAGGCGTTGCTGCGTCCGGTTTCCACCTTCGAGGGATACACGGCGAGGCTTTCGGGGCCCAGCACCGACATCGTGGTGAGGTAGTGGAGCTTGGGGCCGTGCTGGTTGCGGACCGCTTCGATGTTGCCGTTGCCGAGGCTGCCCTGGGAGGCCGCCGTGATGTTGGCGAAGAACGCCTGCAGCTCCGGCACGTACTCGCCGGTGAACTGCAGGAAGGGGTCGAGGTTGTGCAGCACCGGACGCAGGTTTTCGAGGATCGGGATGGTCAGGTCGAGCGTCTTCTTCACCTGCGGCAGACCGACCTTCGCGGCCTTCGTGAGGGGCCCCAGCGAGGTGAGGAAGTTGTTGAACTGGGGCGCGAACGGTTCGGCGGCCTTCAGCAGCGCCGAGAGCTTGCGCTCGGTCACGGCGAATTCTTCGAAGTACGGGTTGGCCACGGCGGCGAATTTGTCGGTCGCTTCGAGGGCCGCCTTCGAGTTGTGCTCGAACGGTGGCAGTTCGCGGAACGCCTGGGCGAAGGCTTCACTCGCCTGGGAGGCGGCGTGGAAGGTGTGTTCGCCGTTGACGATCAGCCCTTCGAGCTGGTGGTCGCGGCTGGCGAGCGCGTTGAACACCACGCCGGTGTTGTGGACCACCTGGCGCAGCGCTCCCTCCTGGGAGGCGAGGATGGTGAGCAGGCGGTTGGTGTGTTCGACGAACGGTTCGAGCACGGCGAAGTCGGAGTTGATCTGTTCCCCGCGGCCGTGGATGGCGACCGCCACCGACTGCTGCCACACCTGGAAGTATTTGCGGGTCTGCGGGTCCAGCGCCGCGAGGATGTCGTCGAGCGTGACCGTCGGTTCCACGTTGGCGTCGGCCAGGTGGCCGTTGTCGGGCAGCGGCGGGGCCTTGTGGGGCTGGGGATTGAGCTGCACGTAGGTCTCGCCCAGCAGCGTCTTCACGCGCAGGATCGCATGGGTGTTGGAGGGGATCGGCGCGTAGCGGCTCTCCATTTCGATCGTCGCGTCGGTCGTGCCCTGCTTGTTGAGCTTCAGCGATATGACGTGACCGACGTCCACCCCGCTGATCCGCACGTCCGACTGTTCGGAGAGGACCATCGTGCGGGGGAAGGAGACGGTGAAGCGGTAGCCCTTCGGCTTCAGCGGAAGCGGGCCACCGAACGACTCCCACAGGAACATCAGCAGCCCGAAGCAGCTGAGTGCGAACAGGATGATCACGAAGATGTTGCCGAGCGTGGGGGCGCGCTTCTGCATCTGCTACCCCCTGCTCCCCGAGTGGGTGCCGCGCGCGCTGGTGCGTGCCCGGGGCCGCGCCGGCGCCGCCGGCCCGCCGCTGCGGCGTGCGGCGGCCGTGCGCGTGGCTGCGGAACGGGCGTGTGTCCGTGCGGCGTGGGTAGCGAGCGGCTTCAGGCTGTTCGCGTCGAGACTGGTGATGTGAGACGGGAACGAGTGGACGGCGGCGGCGCTCGCCGTGGTGGCGCCGGAGGCACTGATCAGGCCCTGTTCCTGACATACCTGCTTGGTCGGCGGGCGCAGCAGGGAGACGAGCAGGTTGACGGTCGGGTTCACTTCCGAGACGCCTTTGAGGATCGGCAGCACTTCGCAGTTGAAGTAGATGAGGCTGCGCCCCAGCGGGCCGTTGGCGTCGGAGCTGCTCACCACGCTGTTGAGGTTGTGGTTGCCCCAGTCCAGGAAGAACACGAAGCCGGCCTTGTTCGAGCCCGGGTTGTAGGCGAGCTCGTTGAAGAATTCGTTGAGCACTCCGAAGCTGACGGTCAATTTCGGGAACGCCTTGGCGACCTGTTCGGTGGACGGCGCCAGTTCGTTGACGACCGGCAGGATTTCGCGCGCGAACGGGCGGATGTCGTTCTTGATTATCGGCGTGGTGGCCAGTGACAGCTTGCGTGTGGCCTTCTGGGCGGGCGCGAGCGCCTGCGCGAACGGCTGCAGCTTCGTCAGCGTCGATCCGAGCGCGTTGGAGGCCGTCGTGACCTTCCGCAGTTCGTTGCCCGTCTTTTCCAGCGCGCCCGGCAGCAGGTGAAGGGTGCGGCGGAAGTTCGCGTCCTCCTTGGCGAACGTCGCGAACACCGCGTTGGAGGCGTCGACGAGCTGGGCGAGCTGTTGGTCCTTGCCGCCGATCGCTTCCACGAGCAGCCGGAAGTTGTGGATCGAGCGGGCGATGTTCTGGTGGCGGCGCTGGAGTTCGTGGGTGATTTCGGTTCCCAGCCGGGTGGTGGGCAAGAAGCGCTTCAGCGTCGCCGACAGCGCCTTGGCGTTGTGGTTGAGCCCTTCACCCGCGCCGGCCAGCAGTGCCTGCAGGTAGAAGCGCGTTTCGGAGTCCAGGCCCGCCAGGAACTCGTCGAAGTTCACGTTGGGCGCCGTCTGCGAGACGGGCACGGTTTCCCCGCTCTTGAGCTTGCCCGCGCCGGGCGTGCCCGGGCTCACCTCGATGGTGATGTCCTGCAGCGCCGTCTTCGGGCGCAGCAGCAGCGTCGCATTCTTGTAGAAGCGCGCGTACTTGGGGGTGACCTTCATGGTCACGGTCGCTACGCCGCCCTGCACGTCCACGGTGGACACTTCGCCGACCTTCGCACCGGCGATCGTGACGGCCTGGCCCTGTCCCGGCGTGACCGCCTGGGCTGTCTGGAAGCGGGCCTTCAGCGTGTACCAGTTTTTGCCGAGCACCGGCACCCACCCGGCGAGGTGGAGGTTCTGGTGGGCGAGGATGTATCCTCCGACGGCGGCCGCGATCAGGACCATCGTGACGACGGCGATGAACGACGAGCGGTAGCGCTCGATCTGGTCGCGGACGCCGCGCCCGCCCTCGTGGGCGTGTGGGGTCGGCGCCATCAGGGGCTCCCGTCCGCGGGGCCGTTTGCGAGGGGGCCGTTGAATTCCGGAAGCTTCTGCTTGTAGCAGGGGACTTTCGGCTCATAGGGCGGCTCTTCGGCTGGGAACGCCGGACGCGTCCCCAGCGGAGCCAGCGGCGAGCGTGTCAGCAACCTGTTGCCTTTGAGTTTGGGGAAGCCCTGGATCGAGGTTTCCTTCGACTTGATCGTCTGGCCGCTGTTGCCGACCAGGAACTTGGTGCGCGAGCCGTTGCCGTCGAAGCCCTGACCGATCCCGCTCAGGCCGACCAGGCTGTACCAGAATTCCTTGTAGTCTTCGACGCCCGAGCTCGCGTTGCCGTCCTGCAGCTTGGTGTTGCCGGCCGGGATGATCACGTTCGTCAGGCATTTGTTGAACTTGTCGGTCTGTTCGTAGAAGGGGACCTGTTCGGCCTCGAGCTGGGCGAGCGGCGGCACCGCCTTCACCAATCCGTTCGAGACGCCGCCCAGCTCGTTCGGTCCGAGCGAGGCCTGCACCTGCTTGATCCACGGCAGCGTCGCCGCGACCGTCGCGTTGGTCTGTTCGACGCCCGGGATGATGTCGTGGGCGAACGTCTGGGTCGGCCCGAACGAGGACTGCAGGGCGACGAACGCTTCCTTGGCGATGCGCAGGTTGCGGGGCAGTTCGGAGACGAGCTTGGTGAGCCCTTTCGACTCCGACGCGAATGCCGCGAAGAAGGTGTTGAAGTTGACGATCAGTTCCCCGAGCGCCTGCTCGTGGACGTTCAGTGCCGAGGTGACCTTGCCGATCGACGCGATCAGCTTCGAGAGGTCGTCCCGGGTGACGCCTGCGAAGGCCTGCTGGACGACCGCCGTGCCCTGCAGCGACGGCGGAGCGATGCGGTAGGTCTTGTTCAGCGCCTGGGCCGCGTTGAGGCCGTGGACTTCCGGTTCCTGTTCCGCGTTTTCCTTGGGGCCGGGGAAGGCGGTGAGACCTTGGCCGTAGTAGATCAGGAAGTGCTGCAGGTTCTCGCGCGTGTCCGTGTTGAGCGCGTCGAGGACCTGGTCGAGCTGCACCGGGTCGGCGGTCTGCGCGATCGGGATCGTGGCGCCGGAGTGCAGTTCGGGCGCCGACGGGCTGCCCGGCTGCAGTTCGACGAACCAGTTGCCTTCGAGGAAGATCCTGGGGCGGATCTTCATCGTTGCGTCCGAGTGGATCGGCAGTCCCTTCGGTTCGATTTCCATCGTCACCAGGCCCGTCTTGCCCGCGCGCTTGATCGCGGTGACGGTGCCGACGTCCACGCCGGCGACCCGCACCGGGGACTTCGGGTGGATGTCCTGCGCAGAGGCGAACTCCGCGTGGATCGTGTAGCCGTGTTTGAACGGGATCTTCTTGGTGAAGCCGAAGTACACGACCAGCGCGATCGCGACGATCATGATCACCCCGGCCCGGACCGGGTTGGCCCGGCTGAGCTCGACGACCGGAATTTCGTCGTGGCGGCGCCAGAAGCGAGGCCGTTTCACTTCTTCTTCCCCTTCGAGCTCGACGTGAGGCCGAGGGCCTTGAGCGTGGATTCGGGGTACTTTTCCCCGAACACGTTGTTTTCGCGGCTCGTGAATTCGCGGTTCTTGCCGACCTCGCTCGCCGGCAGGTTCCCGATCGACGGCTTGCCCGCGACGTAGGTCTCGTTGCCCGCTTCGCACGCCTGCGGCTGGCCGGGTCCGCCGGTGTTGGGGTACATGTTGGCGTGCAGGTGGTTGTTGTTCTTGTCGATGATCTTCGACGAGCCGGCGACGTGTTCTTCGGAGGGGCCGTTGGCGGGCGCCGACGCGGGGTATCCCTCGTTGTTGACACCGGTCGGCGCGAGGATGAAGCCCGCGCGGGCCAGCGTGCCGATCCCGATGTTCTCCGTCTCCAGGCTGGCGAGGTTGCGGAAGGCGAGCGTCCAGTAATTGCACAGGGCCTGGCTCGGGGCGATGCCCGCCAGCAGCGGGTTGGCGATTTCGAGCGTGTTGGTGAATTCTTCGAGACCCACCTGTGCGATCGGATTGGCCGCGAATTCCGCGAGCGCCTGGGAGGATTCGAGCAGGGCCTCGTTCAGCCGGGTGGCAGCCGCGAGGTTCTTGGTGCCGACGCTGAAGGCGTGGCCCAGCTGGGGTGCGACCGTGACCAGCGACTTCGCGCTCGGGTGCAGCAGGTTCATGAACTGGGTCGCGTTTTCGTAGAACGCGGCCTGGTGGGGCAGCGAGTAGATCGCCTGTTCCAGCGAGGGAGGACCGCCGACGTTGGCTTCTTCGATCGAGCGCGCGACGCTCGCCCAGTCGGTGAAGAATTTGTCCAGGTAGACGTATTGGTTGGCCTGCTGCTGGGCCACGGGAGCAGCCTGTTCAGAGGCCCTGTTGAGCGCCACGAAGAGCTCGCGCAACCCGGTCTGGGGCGCGGCCAGGTTGTGCAGCACCGGCACCGCGTTGGTGACGAGCGGGCGGAGTTCGGCGATCACCTGGTTGAGCCCCTTGCCCCGGCCGGCGAGGCCGTTGCCGAAGTTGTTGGTGTTGACCTTGATCGCCGTCCGTGTGGGCTTGTTGAACATGTTGAAGAGTTCTTCGAGGTTCACCGGTTCGCGGGTGTTGCTGAGCGGAATCGTGTGACCGGCCTTGATCGACGCGGCCGAGTGGCCCCGCTTGAGTTCCAGGTACTTCAGGCCGATCGTCGACACCGACTGGACGGCGGCCGTCGTGTCGGCCGGCAGCGGTTCGACTTTTTTTTCGAGCTTCAGCGTGGCGATCGCGGTGATCCTGCCGGTGCGGGGGTTCTCGTGCGGGCTCAGCGAGCTGACGGTCCCCACGCGCGTGCCCCCGAGGCGCACCTGGTTCTGGTCCTGCAGGCCCGACGCCTGGGGTAGTTCGACCTTGACGTTGTAGGTGGGGACGAACGGCAGCCCGTTGTTGGCGTTGTAGGAGAGGTACACGGCGACCACCACGATCAGCGTCGTGATGGCGCCGATCAGCAGCGGGCTGCCGGCGATCGAGCTGCCGCGGCGCCGTCCCATCAGGGAACCTCCGCCGGGTTGCAGCTCAGCAGTTCGCCGTCCACGAACGGCGAGGATTTGTCGGCCGCCGGTTCGGCGGCGGCACCCGGGCAGCGGCGCAGCTGGCCGGATTTGAGGCTGGAAAGAGCTTCCGTCGTGTTGGCCGGCGTGAGGTTGTTCCCCGAGCCGAGCTGGAAGCTCGGGAACACCGGGTTGACGTGGGCGTAGTGCCCGTCGGCGTCATAGAAGGCGGCCGCCTGGCCGAAGGAGCGAAGCGTGCCCGCAAGGTCCGGCGAGTAGGGCCCGAAGAAGGCCGTGATCGGCACGGATTCCTTCAGCGACTGGACGGTCGAGGGCGAGGAGCTCGACAGCGCCTTGACCAGAGCCGGGATCGCCAGCGCCAGTTCGGTGAGGTCGTTGTTCTTGCCCGGGCGGCTGAAGGAGAGCGAGAAGTTTTTCACCACCGGAGTCGCCGTGGTGACCAGCGGGCGCAGCCGTTCCAGCAGGGTCGTGAGCGACTTCGTCGTCGGCTTTGAGACTTCCACGAGCGATTCGAGCGCCGCCAGCGTGGGCGGCAGTCCCTTGAACGTTTCGTTGCCCTGGTGGAGCGTTTCGGGGAGGATTTCCAGGCCCTGCTTGAGTTCTTCCTGTTGGTCGCCGATCGCCCGGAAGGTCGTGTTGGCGTTTTCGATCAGGTCGGTGAGCTGGGGGGCGCGGGCTCCGATCGTGGTCAGCGCCTTGGCGGTTTCCACCAGGAAGTGGGTGAACACCGGCTGGTCGAGCGACAGCTGTTCGAACACGTGATCGGTGGCCGCGAACGCGGGTGCGAACAGTTCGGTGTCCTTGCCGAGCTCCAGGCCGGCGCCCGCGTACTGTTCGGCGCTGCCGCGCAGGAAGCCCTGCAGTCCCTTCAGCGTCTTCGGGTTGAAGGTGTTGAACACTTCGTCCAGGTCCGTGACCGGCTTGGAGACGGTCGCCGGCAGTGTCCCCCCCGGCCGGTACGCGGGGCTGCTCTGGGGACCCGGGGTCAGGGCCACATAGCGGTTGGCGACGCTCGAGAGCGACGGCGTGCGTACTTCGGCAACCGTGCCGTGGCGGAGCGGCGCCAGCGAGGACTTGACCTGGATGGTCACCTTCGCCTGGTAGTTCTTGGTCAGCACGATGTCCGTCACGCTGCCGACCGGGACCCCGCCGACCTGCACGGTGTTGCCCCTCACCAGCTGGTAGGCGTTGGGCAGCAGCAGCTGATAGGTGGTCGTGCCCGAGCCGCTGAAGATCAGGTAGGCGATGATCAGCACGACCAGCGCGAGCGCCGTGACCGGCAGCGCCCGGGCGAGCGCAGAGGGCGTGCGCACGCGCCGGGGAGGCGCTGGCGGGCCGGTCGGCCCCGGGGGCGGCCCGGGAGGCTCGGGTACGGAAGGCGGAGTGGGCGGCCGGGTGATGGCCATCATTCGCCTCCGAGCAGGTAGTTGAGCAGCAGCCGCCCGGCCTGGGCTTCCTTGGCGGAGGCCCCGAGCGCGCCCTTCAACGAGGTCCAGCCGCTGGCGGCGCCGGGGGAGGAGCCGCCGGGCGCCGCGGGCCCGCCGCTGCGGGCGGCCGCCTTGCCCGCCGAGGAGGGCTTCGATTCTTCTTCTTCGCCCGGGTATTCGGCGATCGCCTGTTCGGGGGTGTCACCTTTGATGACGGCCAGCGTGCGCGCCATCACGACCCCCTCGACGGCCGGGTCGATCCCCAGCGAGGAGGCTCTGGCGGTTGCCGCCGTGTTGGCCGATGCGGCGGTCGCGGAGCTGCCCGTGTTGAACAGCTTGCGGTTGCAGGCGCCGAACGGGACGGTCTTGTATTCGAGGCAGATGTTGGCCACGCCCTCGGTTCGCAGGAAGTGCCCGAGCGCGTCGTAGCCGTTGGAGGCGCCCGTGCCCAGGAAGATGAAGTCGAGCAGCCGCTCGAGGCCGCCGGTGTTGCGGAAGCCGCCGAACAGGCTTTCGAGGTTCGTCGCCGCCGGCAGGGCCGCGTTGCCGAGCTTCTTCAGGCGCGCCAGCAGGGGCTTCGTGGCCTGAAGCGCGGGACCGGACAGCTTGGAGGTCTCGCCGAGGTTCTTGAAGAACTTTTCCGAGCTGGCCGAGAACGCCGGGATGCTCGTGAAGGTCTGGTCGATGCCGGGGGCGGCCTTACCGAGGTCTTCCATCGTCGGCGTGGTCGCTTCGGCGAAGCGGCCGAGCCGTTCCACCGCCGGCACCAGCTGTTCGAGGAACTGCGGGAACAGCTGCAGGTTGCGCGCCAGCGATTCCCGCGTTTTGGCGCCGGCCTGCGCCGTCTTGTTGCTTTCGGCGATGAATTTCGCGACGTGCTCGCGAACCGCCGCGAACGGTTTGAGGGCCTTGTCGGAGTTGACCGCCAGTTCTTCGAGGACCTTGTTCTCGCCCGCCAGGATCGTGAGCACCTTGTCGAGTTCCTGGAGCGCGGGGTTGGCGCGGCGGATGACCGCGCTGAGGTCGCTGCCGCGGTTCAGCAGCCCGGCACCGAGTTCGTTGAGGATGATCGTGAAGCGCTCACGTTCGGGCAGCCGGTTGATGTCCCCCAGCAGGTCCTGGTCGACCGGGCTGTGGGTGTCGGTGACGGGCAGGTAGTACTGGCCTTCGCCTTCATGGCCGGCGGGGATCTTCTTCAGCGGGGGCGCCAGCGGGGTGCCTTCGACCCGCGGCTGGGTCGGGAGGCAGTCGACGTACTTCTCGCCGATCAGCCCCTGCGGGCGGATCGTGCAGCTGGCGTCGCTGCGGAAGTCCTGGAAGCCGGGGTTGCTGATGCTCAGCACGACGGCGGCCTTGGCGGTCGGGGTCGGCTCGACCGATTTGACCGTGCCGACTTTGACGGCGGCCACATCCACGTTCTCCCCCGGGATGATGTTGGCGGCGTCGTCGAAGATCGCGCGGACGGCATAGCCGCCGTTCGACCCCCCGGCCGACGTCGCCAGGAGCACGATCGCAACCAGCGCGGCGATGCCGGCTGCGCCGGCCGCTGCGGCGATCGCTCTTCTGCTCCCAGACCTCTCCTGCCTCACCCGCATCCTTCCTTGCCGTTACAGGGGGACGACCCCGATCATCCGATGGGGTCGCCCAACCTGCGAACTTCTAGCTCGAGCTTACGCCCTCGCGGGCGCCAACTCCAACGACGTTACTTGCGGGGGCAGGGTGCTTTGTAGCTCTTCGTCACCGTGACCGGGTGCGATTCTTCGCCGTTTTCAGCGAAGATGACTTCGGTCTTGATGTTGAAGCCGCCTTTCGGGCACTGGCCCTTCTTCGGGACCCGGCCGTAGTAGATCGTCTTGCCTTTCGACTTGTACGCGGACCCGGCCTTGATCTTGATGCTCGAGACCGACGCGAACGGGGCACCCGGGACACTCGGCACGAGCGGCACCTTGGTGACCAGCTCGGGGCCGAAGCCGCCGGCGCCTTTGAGGCTCGTGTATTTGCCGGTGGAGGGGATTTCCAGCGACACCGGCGAGTGGCCGATCGTGTAGAACTCGAGGCCTCCGCCCTGGGCGTAGAACGAGTACAGTTCCGAGTTCTCGACGACCGGTTCGTGGCCGAAGTTGACGAACCCCGTCACGGTGCCGACCGGTCCGGCAGCCGAGCCTTTCGGACACGCTTTGGGGCCTTCCTGTTCCAGCAGGCTCAGCGGGCACGTCGGGAAGCCCGTGTTGTGCAGCACGGTGCCCTTCGGCAGGTAGAAGTTGACGCCGATGATCGGCGGCGGGGCGCCGAGGTATTCGGTGCCGGTGATCCCGTATTCGGCTTCCACGGCCGCGCCGGCGCCGTAGATGTTGCCCGTGTGCGGGAAGTTGGGAATCGGCACCGCCTTGGCTTTGAAGGTCACCGTCGGCACCGCGGAGGCCGCGGCCGGCAGTGCGAGCAGGCCGAGGGCGAGGACGGCAACTACTGTGGATGCTCTGCGCATCTATGTCTCTCCTCTGTTGATGACAGGTCCGCCTCGATCCGGGTAGCTCCGGAGCCTTGACGGCCCGGCGACATCGAGATCCCGCGGCAGGGGAACGTGGCGAGTTATCGACGAACTCTAATCGCCCTACCCGGGCCGTTCAAGTTTGAACCGGCGCTTGCCGCCGCTCGGCGGCCGTTCGACGGTCCCGCCGGCCGCTGCATGAGCGACCACGCCGCGACCGGCCGTGAGCTCAGCGGCCGCTCACCGAGAGCTCGAGCCGCGAGCCGTCGTAGCTGACGCCGAGCGGCTCGAGGATCACCCGCCGGGGGCCCTTCTCGACGCGTCCCCCGAGCATCGCCTGCAGGCCGAGCTCGCCGGCGGCGGCGAGCACCGCGTCGGCTTGGCCGCGCGCGCAGTACACCGCGAAGCCCACCCCCATGTTGAGGGTCGAGTAGGCCTCGGCGGGGTCCATGCCCGCCTCCGAGGCGAGGAAGGCGAGCACCGGCGGGACCTCCGGCAGCGCGGTGATGCGGTACGTCAAAGCGGCACTCGGGCGCATCAGCTTCAGCAGCCCGTGGCCGGTGACGTGGCTCAGGTAGGTGACCGCGATCCGGCGCCGCAGCAGCTCAGCCACCAGACCCACGTACATCACGGTGGGGTCCAGCAGCGCCTCGCCGAAGCTCCTGCCCTGCGCAAGCGGCGTCGCGAAACCCTCCGGCAGGCGCTCGGCCAGCAGCCGCGCCAGCGAGGCGCCGTTGGCGTGCAGGCCGCTGGAGCGCACGAGCACGATCTCATCGCCGTCGGCGAGCTCCCCCCCGAGGATCGGCGCCACCCCGTCCGGCAGGGCGCCGACGGCCGCCCCGGCCAGCTCGATCTCCCGCTCGGCGAGCATCCCCGGAAGCGTCGGCGACTCGCCCCCTCCCCACACGCAGCCGGCGTCCTCGCAGCCCCGCCGCCAGCCCTCGAGCAGCGCCGTGGATCGCTCCCGCTGCTCGTACCAGCGCGAGTCGCCGGTGGCGAAGTACGCGTTGACGACGAGGGGCAGCGCCCCCACGCACACGAGGTCGTTGAGGATCGCGGCGACCGTGTCGTAGGCGACGTCGGCGAAGCGGTCGATCCCCTGCTGCTCGAGCGCCGCACGGGCGATCAGCGACTTCGTGCCGAGCCCCTCGAGCACGAGCGCGAGCATGCGCCCGCCGAGCTCGAACACGAACGCGGGCTCGCCGCGGGAGGCATCGAGCGCCCGGCCCCCGCGCGCGCCCAGCAGCGGGGAGGTCGACAACGCCCCCAGCATCGCCAGGCGCTTGGCGGAGTCGAGCGCCTCGTAGTCGACGCCCGCGTCGCGATAGCTGGCGCCTCCCGCGCTCATCGGGGATGATCCTAAGCCCATTGCCGCCCGAGAGAGGAGGACAGGATGGACTTCGAGCCGAGTGAGCGCTGCCGCGAGTTCGCCGAGCGCCTGCAGGTCTTCATGGAGGAGCACGTCTACCCGGCCGAGCTCGTCTACGACCAGCAGCTGCGCGACTCGGGAGACCCCCACCACCAGCCCGCCGTGATGGAGCAGCTGAAGGCCGCCGCCCGCGACGCGGGCCTGTGGAACATGTTCCTACCCGACTCCGAGCACGGCGGCGGGCTGTCGAACGCCGACTACGCGCCGCTGGCGGAGATCCTGGGCCGCTCGCGGATCGCCTCCGAGGCGACCAACTGCTCGGCTCCCGACACCGGCAACATGGAGGTGCTCCACCAGTTCGGCAACGAGGAGCAGAAAGAAGCCTGGCTGATGCCGCTGCTGGACGGCGAGATCCGCTCCGCCTTCGCGATGACCGAGCCGGCGGTGGCGAGCTCGGACGCGACCAACATAGCCCTGCGGATCGAGCGGGAGGGCGACGAGTACGTCCTCAACGGGCGCAAGTGGTGGATCTCGGGCGCCTACCACCCCCACTGCCGGATCATGATCGTGATGGGCAAGACCAATCTCGACGCTCCGGTCCACAAGCAGCAGAGCATGATCCTCGTGCCACTCGACACCCCCGGGGTGACGGTCATGCGCAACCTCAGCGTGTTCGGCTACGACGACCACGAGGGGCACGCCGAAATCGACTTCGACCACGTGCGCGTGCCGGCCTCGAACCTGATCGCCGGCGAGGGCGACGGCTTCATGATCGCCCAGGCGCGCCTGGGCCCCGGGCGCATCCACCACTGCATGCGCGCGATCGGGGCGGCCGAGCGGGCGCTCGAAGCGATGTGCGAGCGGGCTGTGTCGCGGGTCACCTTCGGGCAGCCGCTGGCGATGCGCGCCAACATCCAGGACTGGATCGCGGAATCTCGCGTGGAAATCGAGATGGCCCGCCTGCTGACGCTGAAGGCGGCGTGGCTGATGGACACCGTCGGCAACCGTCAGGCGCGGACCGAGATCGCGGCGATCAAGGTGGCGGCGCCGAACGTGGCGCTGCGCGTCCTGGACCGGGCGATCCAGGTGCACGGCGCGGGCGGCGTGTCGGGCGACTTCACGCTGGCCGGCGCGTACGCGCACCTGCGCACGCTGCGGCTGGCCGACGGGCCCGACGAGGTCCACAAGCTCTCGATCGCGCGGCGCGAGCTGGCCCCGTACGTGTCCCGGGAGGAGCCCGCCGCGGCCCCGGCCTAGGGTGAGCGCGCTGTACTACCGCGAGCGCCCCCCCGCCGGGGAGCCCGACGGCCTGCTCGTGCTCCACCACGGCCGCGGGGCGGACGAGCTCGACCTGCTGGGGCTGGCCGACGTGCTCGACCCGGGGCGCCGGCTGCACGTGATCAGCCCCCGCGCCCCCCTGCAGCCGCAGGGC